>Ga0114933_10003933_pt1 | contig 14162 bp, 13 predicted proteins | sample 4SBtaG_FD_89691 | JGI IMG/M metagenome (GOLD analysis project Ga0114933, IMG submission 89691) | Deep subsurface microbial communities from Kolumbo volcano to uncover new lineages of life (NeLLi) - 4SBTROV12_W25 metaG | ecosystem: Environmental > Aquatic > Marine > Volcanic | place: Kolumbo...
CCTTCGTGCTGGGCAAGCGAGCATTCATCATCCGTTGACCATTCATGGATCCGGCGGTAACACTTCGAACCGGTGGCGATATGGCATCCTATTCAACTACGTTTCAGCCAACATCAAGGTTAAAGATGGTCATGTTGAATCGGGGCTTCTTGTACGAGGCCGTCCTCCTGCGAATGAGCTCCAGTTGGAAACAATACCCGACGAAGACCTGAGCCATAGCGCGCTGGCCGCATATGGAGATGCTCTTTCGAGGTCTAGCGAACGGTATGCGGATACTTAGCGTCAAGTCGGTTTAAGACGTTATTTACATTTATATCTTTATAAATACTCGAATCGGTAGGTTTCTGGTTCTCCTCAATCCACTTAGCAATCCACTGCGTAGATGGTGCGTAAACGCCTATAAAATTACAGGCTCGTCACCAAGGATTTCGCCGCCATGTTCCACATTCGCTGGTGCGTACCACATATCTCCCAGACCAATATCACGGACTTCGTCTCCAACTATTAAGTGCATACAACCTGAAACCATCACACTCATCTGCTCGTGTGGTGGCTATGAAGTTCGCAGGTTCCACCGGGTTCATATTTTTGCCCAACACATCTGACAACTCTCCCCAGTTACAAGAACTGCACCATGTAATTTAAGTTCGGGCAAAAGTCGCAGCCTGCTTCAGCCTTTGCTGCCGAAAAAATGTATGATGCCATTGAATTCAACTTTTAATGAAGTGTTTCTACAAAGAACCTCACGGGGTCTTCAACAAAGCTGGAGAGTCGGGCTGATTTATACCCAAGCATAATAAAGCGTTACCATTCTAAAAGGTTTTCAGATGGAGGTGGATAAGATGGATGATGATTTAAAAGCGGTTCACGAAGATCGTATACGTGCATTGGTCGCAGGGGACTTGGATACACTGGATCGTTGTGTTGCTAACGACTTAACCTACATATCACCCCATGGACGGGTACTGAGCAAGAAAGAGGTATTCAATCGTATCCGGCAAGGCAAGATGACCATACAAAGTATGGAGGTGACAGATTTTAAGGGCGATCAGTTTGGTGACTCAGCTATCTTCACTTACCAAGCGTATACAAAATTTAGCGACGATGGAACTATCGTAGATGGAAATGTAAGAGGTACAAATGTATACCTCCGGCGTCAAGGACTATGGCAACTCTATCTCGCACAACAAACATCGATAACTTGAGCAATCTCCAGGAGGGATTTTCAGACGGAAAAAGTTAGGAGTTTGGAAGAGTCGCAGTGACCTGTGAGACGTTTTACCCAAAACACTCGTAAGCGCCTGAAATATGGTGGGGCGTGCAGGGATCGAACCTGCGACCACCTGATTAAAAGTCAGACAGCCTACCTCACCAAAACATTATTATTACAGGACGGACACAACAACGGTGTTCCATTGATTTCGGATTTTACCCGATCTTTTCCCAGACTCTCAGGAGTTTTCAGACTTTCTATTGGGGATGACGGGAGTCGCATTCGCGACATTACTACATCGGGACAACTTGATTTCTTCCTGATTCTTTCGCTCGATAAACGCCTTCATCGGCTCGCGATAACACGGTCCCAATGGATTTGGATTTAGCACTGTCGCACAACGCAACACCCACGCTCATCGTAATGGAGACAGTCTCGTTCTCCCAACTTAGGGGGGCATGTTCGATAGACATTCGCACAGCATTAAGCGTCGTAACAGCTTCTTCTAATGGCTTGGTTGCTTCTGAGGTTAACGGCAAAAAAATACCAAACTCTTCACCACCCCATCGCCCCAAGACGCCAGCATTTGCGAGTTCCATTTGCAGCACGTTGACAAAATGCTTGAGCGCTTCATCTCCACAAAGATGTCCGTAAGTATCATTAATTTTTTTGAAGAAGTCGATATCACAGATTGCTACAGCTAAACTAGCTCCGGAAGGCATTGATCCTGCCGCCTCTACCATCCGGTCGTACCAAGTACGACGATTCAAACATCCTGTCAAAGTGTCATGCTCCGCCAACCAGGTAATTCGCGTGAGGTGGGCCTCTCGCTCGAGTAGATTCAAATAACCTCTAGAGTGGTATCGGATTCTTGCGATCACTTCCACTGCGTCTGGAAGCTTTACCATATAGTCATTCGCACCAAGGGCGAACGCCTTAGCTTTCGTCTTGGGATCCTCCGTTCCAGAAAGAACAATTAGCGGAACGTCGCGCAATACCGATTCAGACCGAAAATGCCGAACCAATTCCAATCCGTCTAATTGGGGCATAACAAGATCTTGCAGGATTACAGTAGGTCGAATATTTTTAGCTACTTGGACAGCATCGAGCGGGTTGCTACAGAAATGAAACTCTGTACCAGGCTGGTCTGCCAACATTCGTCGTACAGTCTCACCGACCAGCTTCTGATCATCGATCAAAAGTACCACTACAGCGGCTTTTTCAGTACCGTCGACTTCTGGACCCCCTTTCGAGAGTTCAACTCCTTGCTCAGACTCTAGGGATTCTTCAACTGTATTTTTGGAATTACCTTCAAGTAGTACCGGAGTTTCCATTGGCTCGGCACTCTCCCAATCGCTCTTTGAGGAATCGTTCGAAGAAATCAACCGCCCGAGCATCATTTCCAATTCATTTACGCTCTCCAAAATGCCCGGGTTCTGCTCGTCAGAGTGTATCGTCGTCGACTCATTTAAATCTCTCAACAAACCTACCGCCTCCTCCAAGAGGTCGAGATGGCTAACCTCAAAAAGCACTGGTTGTTGGCTGACCGTACGACTGTAGTCTTCTATCACTTTGCCGAGTCGAGAATGAATCTCAAGACCCACAATCCCTGCTGAGCCCTTGATGGTATGAGCGGAATAACAGATCGCCTGCCACGTAGTGGCATCGGCACCGTCTCGCACCGAGATAAGGTTTTCTCTAATCTGCTCGGTATGCTCCCTGGCCTCTTCAAGGAACAATTGAACTAGCCCCTCACCGATTTCTTGATGATTATCTTGACCGGACGGTTCCAGGCTCGTGCCTTCCGCTCCAGAATGATCGGACAGACCTAAGTTGTTAGGGTCAGCGGCACTGTTGGCGAGCTTACGGACTTCTGTTATCAACGCGCTTGGCTCAAACGGCTTGCATAGGTAACCATCCACGCCCAATGCGCTCTTTGCCGAGTAAATATCATCGTAGTCCGATTGCGCCGTCAAAAATAGTATCGGGATGCATTGCCATGCAGTATTCAGTTTTAATATTCGGACAGTCTCATCTCCGGTTAACACAGGCATATTCCTGTCCAGAATGATCAAATCAGGAAATTCTTCATCGAGCGCGGCAGATAGCCATTGGAGTACCTGTCCTCCGTGCTCGCACTCGATCACCCTACACTCATCGTCGCCCTCTTCCAGGATCGATCTTGCGTAACGACGAATCGTGATGGAATCATCGGCAAGCAAAACAGTCACGGGCGTGGACTTAGCGCGGTTGTTCATATATCAGAAACTGAAATCCAGCTACCTCAATCGAGCGCTTCTGAATCTCTTGTATTCCTAGAATCTTGAGCTGCTTTCCTCGACCCTTCGCAGACCGATAGAGAACCGCGAGAAACTGAATACCGACGAGATCCAGCACATCGTCAGTTTTACTAAGGTCGATGAACAGTTCATCCGAGTGCTGATCCAGCAAACGCTGTCCAGGTTGATGCGTAGAAGGAACATTTGACGCGACGAGGCGGCCGGACAGCGCCAATACGTTATCGTTGAGTTCAGCTTTGAACATTGCTCACTACAAGAGTGTTTAGCGGCAGTCCCTTCGGAAAAGGTGGCCGCGAACTTTAGTCAGGCCTGACACTTCATAGCCGATCTCGGTCAGACTAAGCACCAGCCACCCTCCATCAACCAGATAACTTGATAGTCGTTCTAGCACCTCCTGCCGGGGCACCGGATCGAAGTAATACAGGACGTTTCGACACAGGATTACGTCAAATTTGGTTGCGATCGGATAATTCTTCTGAATCAGATTTACCTTTCGAAATTCAATGAGCTTGGTAAGTGCCGTTTCAGCCTGAGACGCTCGCTTCTCAGGCAGCATCATTGGCCTAAAGTAGGGTGCTGCTGGTTTATCGCCCAGTGAACTCATTGCCTCAGACGGATAAATGCCAGCCTGTGCAATCGACAGGGCTTCCGTATTGACGTCCGTCCCCAATATCCTTAGATCAATATCTGAATCAAGTTGATCTCGAAATGAATCTAGCGCAATCATTCCCAGAGAATAGGCCTCTTGGCCTGACGAACAGCCGGCACTCCAAAGACGAATCTTTTTCCTACCGCTCTCCAAGTGGGACTGCTTAATGGAGGGAAAGATCTCCTGCGACAGCCAATCAAAGTGCTCGCGTTCTCGAAAAAAATCGGTCTTTGTAGTCGTTATTGCGTTGACAAAATGTTGTAACTCCTCTTCACCAGAATCCGATGAAATGAGTCGAAGGTAATCGCCGTAATCATCCAGTCCCAACTTCGACATCCGGCGTTGTAGGCGGCCTTGCAGAAGATAACCTTTACCGGATCCAAGAGATAACCCCAACTTCTTTAGTGCCAGATCCTGAAATCCACGATAGTGATCCTCGCTTGGTAACTCCAGCGACACAATCATTACCTAAGATACAGTGGAGACGATTTTCAACGGAATGGCTCCTCTTTTTCAACGTCAGTAACAGATTGATTCGAGCCGTTGTCAACAGGCTTTGCGGGTAGGTATTCGAATTTAGTATGCTCCTCGATAAGAGGTTGACTATAGAATCTCAGTTCTTCTTCATCTTCACTAACTTCGTCACCCGTCAGTGCAGTTGCAGTAGCTGACGAAGCCCCTGCGTCAGGTCCGTCGGTGTCATGGCGATCGACGTGAAACGCGGCTAAAAGCCTCGCAAGATTTGCGGTATCGGTTGCCATGCTGCTACTTGCGGCTGAGTTCTCCTCAACAAGCGTTGCATTGTCTTGAGTGAGACGCTCCATATCGGCTAACGCCTGATTCACTTCGCTAACGCCTTTCGCCTGTTCTTCTGAGGCCGTCTTTACATTCTCCATCAACTCAGCAAGTTCCCGAAACGCTTGTTGGATATGCGTAAGATTCATGTTACTGCTTTCCTGTAGGCTGCCCAGCATATTTTCCACCTTGAGGCGCCGTTGCTCGAGACTTTGTTCCCCATCCTTAACAAGATCTTGACCCGCAGTTACACTGGCTAGATTAGTTTCAATTAGCCCGCCGATCTCCGTTGATGCCTTTGATGAACGCGAAGCCAATTTCCTGACCTCGGTCGCAACGACTGCGAAACCCTTTCCATGCTCCCCAGCCCGAGCTGCTTCTATTGATGCATTGAGCGCAAGCAGGTTAGTTTGGAAAGCAATATCGTTCATCAGAGTAATGATGCCCGCCATCTTTTCTGAATTGTCAGAGATATCTGCCATACCTTTCACGACCCGAGCATTGGTCTCCTGAGCGCTGTTCAACATTTCCTTATTTGTTTGAATCGTCTCCGTAACCACATCCAGAAGTTTCTGGCGATTTGCATCGACACTATCTTGGGTTTCCTGCGTTCTCTCGTAGGCTTTCCTAGAATCCTCGGCACTATTCTGGATGATGCTATTCATCTGCTCCATTGAACTGGCAGTTTCTTGAAGCGCCGCACTTTGGCGGTGAGTACGTTCTGAGAGATCCTTGTTTCCAGACGCGATCTCTTTCGAGGCATGTTCGATGTTATTGGCGAAGTCCTTTATCTCGACAATTAACCCGCTCAAACGGGTGAGAAACGAATTGAACCAGCTTGACAACTCACCGAGTTCGCCAGTCTCAGAAGTCGAGAGTCTCTTAGTGAGATCTCCTTCGCCTTGCGCGATATCCTGTGCGACCTCAACCAAACTATTTACGGGCCTCGTAATAGATTGCTTCACAAAGAACCCGATTATCAAACTGATGAGGGCGCCTACCAGAGCAATCGCGATTAAAATTTTCAGGAAATGTTGTCCGTCCGCGAGAATCCCATCGCTGACTCTTTGGCGTTCTTCTTCAATAGTACGGCTTAATTCTCGGACCGACTTACCTAAACTATTGTTTGCGTCAGAAAACTGTGTAGAAAGACGCTGGCTATCTCGACTCGCCACAATCTGACCTTCAGTTATTGTCAGAACCTGAGTGATCGCCTCTTCAAGAAGGGTGAAGACTGTACTCACTTGGGCATTGTCGACAGCCTGGACATACTTACCTAGCTCGTCGGTAATTTTTTTACTGCGGTCGCCTATTGATTGCAACTCGTTAAGCTTCCTATCAAAGCTCGCGAGTCCTATGTCGGAGGCCGCAACAAGAAACATCTTCTGTGCCCCTGCCTGTGTCTGTTGTCCCACTTCCCCGCTGGTCTCGACCAATAAGCCAGCCAACTCGCCGATTGTCTTTTCTAACTGATAGAAAAGATTTTCATCCAATGTAACGTCCTGATCATAGCCTTGTTCACCCCCCATGAAGGTGTTAACAAAATCATTGTATTCGGGCATGCCCGTTACGAGCCCTGCTTTTTTCCGGTAAAGAAACATCAGCCGCTTTCGTACCGATTTGAGCTCAGCATATGCATCGACGAGGAGCGGACGGACCTCATCCAGTCGATTTTCTCGTTCACTAAGCAAGATTGCTGTAGTCGCAATCTGATTAATAATTGGCCTAAGTGATTCCTCGATTCGCTTCTCCATTGCTTCCAATTCGCCTGTCAATGAGGAATCGGAGTCAGGTAGACTGGACTGGCTTAGCCCATATGTCTCTGCGATGACCTTAGAACCATACGTTCCCAATTTATTTACCGATTCATATCTTATAGATTGAAGAACCAAGATGTTCTCCACCAACGTGTCCAAGGAGCGATCAATATCTTCTTTTGCTTGCTCCACCGATAACGAAGTGACGTTTAGATAAAATGGTTGAGTCGACCCCTCCAATTGACTTTGCTGCACACGCAGAATATCTAAATCCGCCCTGTAATCCCCAAGTGTTTTCGAGCTATAGGCAATGGTACCTGTCAATCCTTGGAAGGAATAAAAAACGATTCCTGCAATACATCCAATAACAACTATGTTGACTAAAAAAATTAGCAGCAATTTTCGACTGATAGTCATCCCTTTCATATACAACTCCTCTCGTCTATCGGATGTTTAGTTATTGGACTCGACGATGAAATGCTCAACTATCGCGTTAGGAATCTCAGCGAGACTAATAACCTGGTCAGCTCCATTTTGTTCAATGGCCGCCCGTGGCATCCCAAAAACAACCGACGAGCTCTCGTCCTGAGCAAGCGTCCACGCCCCTTTGTCTCGCATAAGGGCTAGACCCTCTGCGCCATCTACACCCATACCTGTAAGCAAGATCCCGGTGGCAAAATTACCGGCTGATTCAGCTACCGATTTGAACAATTCATCAACAGATGGTCTATGCCGATTAACTCGATCATGGCCTGATAACGTCAGCGTTAAATCATCTCCCGTTCGTCGGAGTAACATGTGCTGATCTCCTGGAGCCAAATAAGCGTGGCCGCGTCGAAGATAAGCACCCTCAGTTCCTAATTGGACGGTAAGTTGCGAATCATGATCCAAACTATTGCAGAAAGATTTTGTAAATGAGGGGGTAATGTGTTGGACCACTAGGATTGGAGGCAGCTCCTGAGGCAACACCCGGAATATACTTGATAGCGCCTGAGGGCCACCGGTCGACGCTCCGATAGCAATTACATGTTGGTTGGGCAAGCTCCCAATCTTTTCACGTTCTGCTGGAGAAATCTCTACAGGTTCTGCCGAGCTTCGCACGAAAAAACGCTCTGCTGGTGTTGCAACCCTTGCATAACTCGCGGCTCTAACCTTGTCTACAATCAGTTCGGCTAGTCGATTCAGGCCATCACGCACTTCCATCCGTGGCTTCTCCACAACATCGATAGCACCAAGGTCGAAGGCCCGAAGCGCCGCACTAGACCCTGACTCGGTATAAGCGCTCACCATTACTACAGGAAGCGGATTCGACATCATCAGCTTTTCTAGAAACGTTAGACCATCCATCCGTGGCATTTCTACGTCTAAAGTGATTACGTCTGGCTTTAGCGATTCGATCTTACGCAGTCCTATCATCGCATCTGGCGCAGTCCCTACGACCTCTAAATCCTCACTGTCCGAACAGATACGGCTTAACGCCTGTCGTGCGACAGCGGAGTCGTCGATGATCAAGACCTTGCGTTTACGACTCACTTCGAGAATCGATCCTTACTAACGAATTTAATTCGTCACGGGACAATAGTTGTTGGATATCAAGAAGAATCAACATCGTTTCCCTGGCCTCAACGATGCCACTAATGTATGCCGTATCAATCCCACTGGAAAAATGCTCGACAGATTGCACCTGGTCTTCAACAATAAACGCTACATCAGACACCGAGTCGACAATCAAGCCGATCTGTTTACCTTCAACCTCGACAATAACAATTACTTTGTCATCATCATAAATGGCTTCTGAAAAATTAAACCGAATTCTTAAATCCATTACAGGAATGACGACACCACGAAGATTGATTACCCCGACAATGAACTTTGGTGTGCCTGGAATCGGAGTAACTTCTCCTGTCGGATAGGTAATAAGTTCTCGCGTCTCAAGAATATTTATCCCGTATGTTTCATCACCCAATTTGAATGTTATAACTTGCGGACCGGATTGTTCAGAGAACTCCCACTCAAAATCCTCTGCGAATTCAATATCGTGCTCGGTCGACAGACTGGGTTGTGTTGGTGGAGTTGATTCAATCATTGGTGTAAATCAAATTTTCTAGTTCATAACGGTTGCTACATCAAGTATCAATGAGACTCTTCCATCACCCATTATCGTCGCGCCTGACATCCCAGGGACTTGAACAAAATTTTCATCCAGGTTTTTTATCACCACAGGCCGCTGATCAACTATTTCATCAATCATGAGACCTTGTTTTCTTTCCCCTTGCTGAATGACTAGAACGACCGCATCTGCTGGACTCTTATAGTCGCAGTCGACCATAAACTTCTCATGGAGTCGAACCAATGGCAGAAACTCTCCTCGTATTTCGACAACCTCACCTTCGTTTTTTACTTTTCTCAAGTCGGAAACTGTCGGTCGAACTGCCTCAATGACAGACACTAGGGGCACTACGAAGTTTAGCAAACCCACTCGGACGATCATTCCATCAATGATCGCTAACGTGAGTGGGAGATTCAGTCTTAGTTTGGTGCCTTTACCCTGAGTACTGACGATATCGATGGTCCCCAACAAGGCTTCAATATCACGTTTGACGGTGTCCATGCCCACCCCTCTTCCGGACACTTCGGTTACAGCGTCAGTGGTCGTGAATCCTGGATGGAATACTAGCTGCAGTAATTGTTGGGTGGAAAGATCGTCCTGCGCGTCAACAAGCCCGAGATCCAGCGCCTTTTCTTGAATCTTACGAAGATCAAAGCCTCGTCCATCGTCTTCAACTTCGACGATGACATGTCCCCCTTTGTGGGACGCACGGAGCGTGATGATTCCCTTTGGGTCTTTCCCTGCATTACAACGGTCTTCAGAATTTTCAAGCCCATGATCCATAGCGTTGCGAATAAGATGGAGTAACGGACCATGCAATCGATCTGTTACAGTTTTATCTAGTTCGGTATCGCCACCTTCGATAACCAGGCGAATTTCCTTCCTGGACTTCACCGAATAATCACGAACCAAGCGTCGCAAACGGGAAAATACTGTCCCAACCTGTACCATTCGGACAGCTTGCATTTCGTCTTGCATATATTGCACAGCGCGCGCATTTTCCTCGTAGAACGCGCTAAGGGAAGCGGCGAATTCTGGATCCAGTTGTTCTGCATGCATGCACAACTGACTTAACCGGGATTGATTTATCACCGTCTCCCCAATGAGGTTCTGAATTTTCTCAAGGCGGTCGAGACTTACACGAATGGACTTTGTGGCTGAACTCGCTTCGCTCGATTCAGCGTTCTCGTACTTTTTACTGCCCCGCTCATCATCATAATCTAATTTTACGGATCCCGGCGTTAGCTCAAATCCGTCAGTAATCGCTCGGTTAAGTTGCTCTTCATGGGCCCGTGCCACTGACTCTGTTTCATCTGGAGTTTCTTCAAATGGAACGACCGAGAGTTGATTTCCAGAACGGAAGAATTGAAGAAGTTCGTTGATTTCGGTCGGCTGTGCCGTGGTAACCAGTTTTAAAGTCCACCACAGATACAATGTCTGTGGATCAAATTCAGCGTAGTCGGGCAAATGGTCTTGATGGACAACTGGAACACACTCGCCCAATTCGGAGATCTGTTGCAGTATTAGTAAGGGATCTCTTCCTTTTCGGAAAGTTTCTGGATCGAATTTGAGCGTGATGAGATAGGGGGTCGGGGTGACCTGAGTCTCAGCAACGGAGGTTGTCTGCTCGGTAACCCTCGCAGCGTCGATGTTATTCGACAAAGAAGGAGGCGTCTGCAATAGAGGCTGGATTTCTCTTAGGTTCTCTTCGATGCAAATTAGATCCGGCTGCGCACTATTTCCGACGGACGATAGATAACGTCTTATGCAATCTACGGATTGGAGGAGAACTGATCCGAGTTTTTCGCTATACAGGACCTTACCAGCCCTCGCCTGGTCTAATAGGTTTTCAAGTTCGTGAGCATAGTCAGCAAGCCTCGACTCTTTGACAATACCCGCGCCGCCTTTAATTGTGTGCATCCCCCGAAAAAGCGCATCGACTGTCTCAGGGTCATCACAAGATGTCTCCCATTTTAGAATTAATTCTTCTAAATCATCCAAGAGTTCCGTAGTCTCTTCGATGAATTCCTCAAACGGCAACGCATCATTTTCCATATTCTGCCTAGAACTCTTATTCCTTCCAGGAAAGGTCTCGTTATTCACGGCACGTCAAGAGACCAGCAATAGAGTAGATCATACGACTGATGCGGGGGAGAAACTACGGCACCGGGAGAAATAGATTTAGGAGTACTCCCTCATGCTCTTGGTGAGTCTTGGGCTCAGCCATTTCAGAGCAAGAAACGGCTATTCAATTGGGGACACCGATTTTCAAAACACCTGTAAGCGCCTGAAATATGGTGGGGCGTGCAGGGATCGAACCTGCGACCACCTGATTAAAAGTCAGATGCTCTACCAACTGAGCTAACGCCCCAAAAGCGTGCGCATTATACCCGCTCACCCATTGCGTGAGCAGAGCGAAAACTGAGATTTGGAGATTACTTGCCCGGGGGTAACAGCCGAAGATCGGCAAGCGACTGATGCAGCGAACTCCAAAAACCGTCGTCCAGCATGTAGTACTGGACCTTCATGGTCAACGCCGATCCAAGCATAATTGACAGCAATGTAACCAGTGAGCCCAGGGCCAGGGTCGACATGCCAGAGACTCCCTGCCCAATCGTGCAGCCAAAAGACAGCACACCTCCGAATCCCATGAGAACGCCCGCGATTAGGTGATTACGCATATCAGCCTGGTTGGCAAAGGCCTCGAGCCGAAAGTTACCCGAGGATATCGCGTAAAGGAAGGAGCCCACGATCATGCCAAGCACCACAGCAATTCCAAAATTAATCTCGGCACCCGTCCAGGTCATTAGGTAATTCACCGTGTTCCCCGTGGGAGCGATGAAGGTCAGAGCCTCAACGGGAACAGGCTCAAAATCATCGTTACCGATAACGCCGGTCACATACCAGGCGCCTACCACCAGCACCCCAATCGTTACGCCGGCCAGGATGTTATCCGCACTCGCACGAAAGTCCTTATCTTTAAGCGCATAAATGATGGCGCCAAGACCCAGAACTAAGGCCACGATGACGGCCATGGTCTGCCCCGATGCACCCACCAAATGCGCAAGAATAGTCTCGATGCCCTGACTGGTAATTTCCTGCGCTTCCAAGTCAATGGACAGGGGTCCGAAGACATCTATACGTACAGGCGCCAGCAACCCGCGCAAGGTTGCATAGGCAGTGATCGCCATGACAATCAACACCACCAGCGATTTGAGATTGCCTCCACCGACCCGCACCAGCGTCCGTTGACCACAGCCTGCGCCAAGCGTCATTCCTATCCCAAAAAGCAGCCCACCGATCAGGAAACCTGCCAAGCCAAAATTGGCACTGCGATACATGGTCCCATCAAGATCGACCCACCCCAATTGAACCATTGCCTGGGAGCCAAGAATCGCAATACCAATAGAAAGCATCCAGGCGCGAAACCGCACCCGCGATCCCATGTTGACCCAGTCACTGATCGACCCCATGATGCAAAAATGGGTTTTGTTGGCAACGACGCCAAAAACCAGGGCGCCGAGAAACCCTAGGAGCGACACCTTATGGACAACGGACCAGTCTTCCATCATTTTCCTTAATTTATAAGAGGTGCGAGGAACCGCTGAATAACGGATAGGATGATATCGAATTTCCCGACCCCTTCAACAAAAGAAGCGAAAGAAAAGCGTTATACCGATATAAGGTGTTCTATAAGGTGCAGGTTTAACGCCCTTTCCACTGCGGTTTTCGTTTTTCCGCAAACGCCTTGGCGCCCTCGAGCTGATCTTCGCTGGAATACAGTGTATCGATTGTCGGAAACTGCCGGCTGGTAATGGCGTCGAGCGCATCCTGAAAGCGCATATTCTCCGCGGCTCTTGAGACTTCCTTGATTGCCGCAAACACCAGCGGAGGTCCTTCGGCCAAGGTCGCGGCGAGTTCGTGGGCTCGCTCAAGTAACTGCTCGGGCGGTATAACCTCGTTAACGAGACCCCATTGATGCGCTTCGGCCGCATCCATCCACCTTCCCGTAAAGAGCAATTCCATCGCGATATGCCATGGGATGCGTTTGGGAAGTTTCAGGGTCGCCGCATCCGCAATCGTTCCTGAATTAATTTCGGGCAGAGCAAATGTCGCATGCTCTGCGGCAAGGATGATGTCAGCAGATAAAGCCCACTCCAGCCCGCCGCCGCAGCAAATCCCATTCACGGCTGCAATGACCGGTTTATTTAGATTGGGCAACTCCTGTAAACCACCAAAACCGCCCACACCATAGTCGCTATCAACCGCTTCCCCCTCAGCCGCCGCCTTGAGATCCCAGCCCGGGCAGAAGAACTTGTCGCCGGCGCCCGTGATCACGGCAATCCGCAGCTCGGGATCATCCCGAAATCCGACAAACACCTCTCCCAGCTCACGACTTGTCGCGACGTCAATAGCATTTGCCTTTGGCCGATCTAAAGTGACCTGAAGGACGGGTCCCCGTCGATCAGTGACCACGCTCTGGTTAGCCATCACTAGCTACCTCATTTAGGTCTGAGCGCTTGCGTTCCAGCATATCTCCTCCATTCGAATACGATGGCGAAGGCGATAGGTATCGTCTTCGCGGCAGGATTCAAACGATTCACGCACACTCTGCTGACGGATCTGGTCTTCCGTATAGCGGTTGTAGGCGTGCGACATCATCGACTCAACAAAACCGTCAAAGTTATCGTAGAAATCTTCGCTGAGATAATACTGTCGTCGTCTTTGAGTCGGCCTGGCGTTTATCACCTCTTCAACTGCCTGGACAGCTTTTGCCTGAACCGCGGTCTCATCATGAAAAGGCTGCGAAACCTCCTGCCAACTTCCCACAGGCTCCGGCTCAATAACAAAGAGACGTCCATTTTCATTCAGCACCCGTTGCGCCTCTGTAAGGGCTGCAACCATCAGGTCTTCAGGGACATGGTGTAAGGACCAGTGAAATACTGCAATATCGAAACTGTTGCTGGCAAGAGGGATTGCGCCGGCACTTGCCCGCACGCGCCACGCCGGTGATCCGTTTCCCACCAGAGGATCGATACCGGTGACCGCGTAGCCATGCTGCGACAATGTGTCGCTGAGCACACCCTCGCCACAGCCAATATCCAGGAGTTTCCCCCGCCTGCCGTCCAAAAACTCAAGCAACGCCTCAATGGGTTTAATCACCGATGCGGTAGCAGGATCTGCGCTCAATAAAGACATAGCCTACGATGCTCTCGCATATTGCAGCACGGCGTCAACAGCACACACACCTTTCCCCTCGGGGCGCACCAGCAAGGGATTGATCTCGAGTTCCATTAACACGTCTCGCTTTTCCAATGAAAATCTCGCCAGGCTCTGC
>Ga0114933_10003934_pt1 | contig 14161 bp, 18 predicted proteins | sample 4SBtaG_FD_89691 | JGI IMG/M metagenome (GOLD analysis project Ga0114933, IMG submission 89691) | Deep subsurface microbial communities from Kolumbo volcano to uncover new lineages of life (NeLLi) - 4SBTROV12_W25 metaG | ecosystem: Environmental > Aquatic > Marine > Volcanic | place: Kolumbo...
AGTAAAAGAGGAATGGAAAGATTTAGATGTTAATTTAGCTGAATCAGAATCTAGAAAAAAAGAAATGCTTTTAACTTTTCCAGAAGAATTTCAAAAATTATATGATGATTTAAAAAATAGGGGAGTACAGGTTATTGCAGCATATAAACTAGAAGACAACAAGTGTGGTTGTTGTGGTGTTGAGTTAGCTCAAGGTGAAATAGATGAAATTTCTAAGTCTCAATATCAGCAGTGTCCTTATTGTGATGGTGTTGTAGTTTGAGGCATCAATTATTTTGTGATGGTGCTTCAAGATCTAATCCTGGAGATGCTTCAATTGGTGTTTCTGTTTTGTTAGATGGTGAAGAAATACATACTATTTCAAAAAAGATTGGTATTGCAACAAATAATGAAGCAGAATACCAAGCATTAATTGACGGGCTTAATTATTGTGTTGATAATTCTATAAAAGAAATAGAAGTTTTTCTAGATTCGAATTTAGTTGTTGAGCAAGTAAATGAAAACTTTAAAGTTAAAGCGGCCAATCTAAAAGTACTGAATTCTAAAGTCAAAGAGTTAATTGAGGAATTTAAATTAATTAAAATTAACCACGTTTATAGAGAAGACAATAAAAGAGCAGATCAGCTAGCAAATATGGCATTGGATAAGTAGTGTTTTTTTGGCATATAGGTCTTTCTATATCTTTTTTTAGATATGTTTTTAAAGATTTTTCTGCAGATCTCAGATTTTTAATAATTGGAGTTATCTTGCCAGAAATAATTTATATAAGTTTAAATTTAATGAACTTTTCAGAACTTTATTCACAAATTGGACACACTCTTTTATTTGCAATATTTTCATTAATTTTTGTAATGATATTTACAAAAAGAAATACAAAATTAAGGAGAAATTTTTTACTTATTGCAATAGGTGTTTTTTTTCACTTATTATTTGATTTTATGTGGCTTAGGCAGGAAGTCTTATTTTTTCCACTTCAATTTGAAGATAAAGACACATTTATCTTCAACGCTTCAACACTCTTTATTCAAGAAGTTATTGGTCTGGTATATTTGATTCCAAAATTAAATTCTAAAGAAAAGATAAAACGTTTATTTAATGAAGGTGTAATTTAATCTTTTTTGAAGAACATATTGATACTAACTAAAACCAGAAAAGTAGCGAATGAATAATTGAGTGTTTTTTGTGGTAGAGCAAAAGCTATATTGCTTCCAATAATAGAACCTATAATTCCAAAGATACCTATTATTATTCCTCTTTTTATAAATTCTCTGTCTCTTAACTTTGGAATAACTGCAGCAACTGAACTTGGAATTGCTGTAATTAATGAAACTCCCTGTGCGGCCAAATTTCCAATACCTCCGAAAAATATTAGTAAAGGAATTCTAATTATACCTCCACCGATACCTAGTAATCCTGAACCCAATCCTGAAAGGATGCCAATGAGAATATATAATAAAATATTTTCTTCGAATCTAGAACTAAAGTTCGTCCCAAAATACATTCTGTAAGCTGCAAACAACAAAAGTACAGAGAACATTCTTTGTAAATTTTTAGAGGTTATAAATTTTGATATTGTACTCCCTAGATAACCTCCAATTACAGCTCCAATAATTAGATACAAAACGTAGCTTGAAATTTCTATACCATTTACTATATATGAAACTGCACTTGCACTTGCTACAAATACTATTGCAAGAGAGGAAATTCCTGTATTGATTTTAAAATCTTCCTTAGTTAAATAAGTAAGAAGTGGTACAAAGACAATTCCTCCGCCTATTCCTAATATCCCAGAAAGCAATCCACCTATTAAACCGATTAAAAATAATTTAATCAATTTATTTTTTCAAAATTGGCAGGAGTTCTTTACCAAGGAGTTTGATTGTTTCTTCCTGATTTGTAGAAGAAATCTGTATTGTTACTATCTCTGATTCAAAATCACTTACTAGAGGATGATAAATTTCTTTTAATTCCTCAATGGAGCTTGCTCTAGAAAATTTAGACATTATTTCATCTTTAGGCAAACTATCAGCAGTCTCTCTTAATGCTGCAGGGTCAATTTCTTGTAGTCTATTTGGAGCTCTCAACCCCCTCCAAGATTTCAGTGCCTCCCATGCATCTTCATCATCTTTTGCAAACATAGTCCACCTATAAGTATGTAGTCTTAAGTTGTCTTTTTTAAGTTCTTTTGTTTTATTCTTTGCTGGGTCAATAACTTTTTCATAAGCATCTTTTGGATCTTTAACACTTATCATTACTCCATCAGCATACTCTGCAGCTAAACTTGCAGACTTGGGACCACCTGCGGCCATCCAGATTGGAATATGGTCTTTAGGAGGGGAGTATAGTTTTGCCTGTTTAGTTTGGTAAAATTCCCCATCGTAATTTAATTTTTCTCCATCTAAAAGCCTTCTTATTATTTCTAAAGATTCACGCATTCTATTTGCACGCTCTTCATATTTTGGAAAATCATATCCCAACGGCCCCTCATTAAGATTTTCACCAGTTCCAACACCTAAATGAAATGTAGATGAAGATAACCGATCAATTGTTGCAGAAGCTTGGGCAACAACTCCTGGGTGCATTCTCCATAGTGGTGTTGTAACACCTGTTCCTAGATCCATATCAGGTATTGTTACCGCTAAGGCACCTAATGTTGACCATGTAAAGTTTGATGCTGAGTGATCATCAACCCATGGATGAAAGTGTTCTGATATCGTTACCATATCAAAACCAACTTCTTTAGCTAATTTAGCATGATCTATTAACTCTTCTGGTTGCCATTGTTCAGATCCTAAAAAGTAAGCAAATTTTGTCATGAATTCAGGTTAACATTATTGAATTTTAAGGTGGGTGCCTCATAAAGAGGCACCCAAGTTTTTATGAGACTATAAGCCGGATTCTGTTTACACACTGTGTAAGATAATCATCCATCTTGTATATTTGTTACCAAATATATCTAGCTACCTACCCGCAATATTTAGCCGAGCAAGCTAATTGCTTCTTGGTATTGCTCCGAGAGGGGTTTACAAGCTAATTTAATTACTTAAATTACTGGTGGTCTCTTACACCACCTTTTCATCCTTACTTATGTAAATAAGCGGTTTGTTTTCTGTTGCACTTTCCGTCAATTTCTTGCCTGGGAGTTACCCAGCTCTCTGCTCTACGGAGTCCGGACTTTCCTCGATAAAATCGCGATTATCCGTCTCACAAGGTAACAATAGTATGATTTTTTAATGTTATGGAAAATTATTTATAATTTCTTCAATGTTTACTAAATTTATAGGTCCTATAAATTTTTTTATAATGACCCCATCTTTAACTAGATGAGTTTCTGGAACACCAAATACACCTGAATCGATTGCCAATTTACTATTATTATCAACAGCATAAATAACATTTCCATAACCGTATTTATTTAAAAATTCTATTGAATTATTAGCATTATCCTGAAAACTAACCATTACAACAGAATCATTAAACTTTTCTAATTCTGCTAAAGAAAGTAATAACTCATGTTCTTCAATACACTCCAAGCACCATGAAGCCCAATAATTTATTATTAAAAATTTTTCATCTAAATCTATGTTTTTATTTTCTTCCAAAGAGTACAAAGTTGAAGTGTTAACTTTTATATATTGTTCAGTTTCATTTGAAGCAGTTAAATTACATGCTGTAAAAAATAATAAAGAAATTGATAAGAATTTAATTTTCATATCTTAGAAGCAACCTTTCAATAAGCTCCCTATCTTCTTTGCTTAGTTTATTTGAAGATAGTATATTTTCTAATAACTCAAGCCCCTCGTTTTTTGTTGATGCATCTTGAAGGTATATAATTCCTAAGTATGATTTAGCAATCAATGAATTATTATTGATATTTAACGATTCATTTAAATAATTTGTTGCAACTTCAGTGTTTCCAGACTCAAAAACCATCCAAGCTATTTGGGCTAAAGCGAAACTTTTTATTTCATTCTCGTCACTGTTTTCTGCTACATACATGTAATGGGGTAGTGCATTTGAATAATCTACCTCATCAAAATATCTATTTGCTAAAGCAACTCTCATGGGAAAAATATTAGGGTTTTCAAGTATTACTGCTTCCATCTCTTCATTTGTTACATCTTCTAAATTAGTACTAAATTGATTACCAACTTCTGAGTTGTTTTGAAGATTGATAAATAATACGAAAGTAAAAGATAAAAACAATATCATAGAAAGGAGCCATTTATTCATTGTTTAATCTTTCTATAAAATAATATAAAGAATATAAAACCTAAAAATAATGGAAAAATTATAAGTATCAGATTCTCATTTTGAGGATTTGTATTTATACGGTCTCCAAATCTAGATGTCCAATAATCCATTATTTGTTTGTCACTTAAACCATTATCAATTTGTTCCCTTAAAACAATTCGCATATCGTCTGCGTATTCAGATGGAGAGTCAAAAAGAGTCTCACCTTGACAGACTGGGCATAAAATACTTTTGCTTAATTTTTCATATCTTGAATCTGTATCTTCAAAGAAAAATATAGAAGTAATAATAAGTATTGATAATAAAATAAGAGGAACTAATTTTTTCATCTTTTCAACCTGCTTATAAATGATAAAGAACAAATTGCTAAACCTAACCAAATAATGAATATCCCATAATTTTTTCTAAAAATTAATTTGAAATTATTATCATCAATAACTTTGATAGTTATATAGGTATCACTTTCTACATTTCTAAATACAGCGGGGGAGCTTATTGCTTGTTGTGTTGAATTTTTAAATATATTAAGTGATGCATTTTTAGTGGTGTTATTTTTTTGAATCGGAAGATTTATTACATTTTTTTCATTTTTTTGTACTTCATTAGGATTCAATATATTAAATTCTTGATTTCCAAACTGAATTGTATCTCCGGATGAAATTATAAGTTCGCTGCTGTAGCTTTGCGATACATTCATAATTAATCCTATTGCAAATATTCCTATTCCTAGATGAGCAATCTGACCAGTCCAATATGATCCTTGAAGTTTTGTTTTCTTAGCTTTATTTAAAATATTCTTTCCAATTATGACAACTAATAATATTGACCCAAGCACGGTTATAGCGAATTTAAATGAAGACCTGAAAAAGAAAGTAAATATTATAGATAATATTATTGATAAATTAATTTCAAAATAATTTTCTTCTAGCCAAGAAGTAATTTTTAGATTATTCTTAGTAATCTTTGTAGAAAATATCATAAGATAAATTAATAAAAGAAGTATTGGTCCAACCAATATGTCATAAAAAGATCTTCCAATTGTTATTTGTTTTGAATAGATTGTTTCATAAAAAAGAGGATAAATTGTTCCAATAAAAACAACAATGGCTGAACCAGCTAGTAGTAAATTGTTAGCTACGAAGAATCCTGTTCTACCGAAAAAGTTTGTTACTTTTGATGATGATTGAAAGTATTCAATATTTTTAATTCCAATTATTAAAAATAGTAATGTGAAAAAAGTTAATCCTATTATTAAATAAGTACCAATATTTCCATTTGAGAAAGCATGTACTGATATAAGAACACCTGATCTTGTTATAAATGTTCCAAAAATAACTGATAAGAACATTAAGCATGATAAAGCATAATTCCAATTTAAAAGAGTAAACTCTTTAATCTGTGTTTTAGCTGAATGTAAAAATGCCGTAGCAAGCAGCCATGGAATAAATGATACATTTTCAACTGGATCCCAGGCCCAATAACCACCCCAACCTAAAACTTCATATGACCAAGCAGCTCCTAATGATATTCCAGCTGTTAAAAATACCCAAGGCATGTAAGTAGATTTTTCTGCTATTTTTATCCATTCTTCATTCTTATTTTTATTAATTAACTCACTAGTTGCTATAACAAATGGCAAAACTAACCCAACATAACCTATATACAACATTGGTGGATGAATTGCCATTAATGGATGATTTTGGAGCAATGGGTTTGGGCCTCTTCCAGATAAAGATTCAACTAAATTTTGAAAGGGCAATAAAGTAAAATCAGCACAGCCTACAGAAGCCAACTGAATACACCCTGCAAAAGGTGATGAACTAAAAATTGTAAAACCATTGAAGAAAATAATTATTAAAGAAAAAATTTTGATATCGTAAAGTTCATTATTTTTTTTATAAATTTTTATATATAGATAAAAATAAAAACTTAATACTAAATTCCAAAGCAAAATTGAACCATCTAGAGATCCCCATAAAGATGCAAACTTGTACAGCGGTGGGGTAGAAGATGCAGAATAATTTGCAATATAATTTAAAGAAAAGTCATCAAGAAATAGAGCAATTTCTAATATGCAAAATAATAAAAAATGCAAGAATAAATTGATTCTTACTAATAATTGATAAAGATCTTTTTTATTTATTAATAAAATTACTAGAAGGTTTAGAAATGCTAGCCATGTAATTAAAATACCAACGGATGAAATCATTTTGAATAATTTTCAACGTCATAAGTTTCACCATCTTCTGAAATATATTCATTATCATGCTTCACAAGCATATCATCAGAGTAAAAAATATTATTTTCAAAATATCCATCTAAAATCACTCCCATTTCATCTTGAAATAATTCTGGTATGAAACCGTCAAATACAATTTTTATTGTTTTGTTACCGTCTGTAATTTCAAAATTAGTTTCATCAATAGAACCTTTTGAAACCGACTCTGAGACAACGAATCCTCCTAGTTTTATTCTTTCGGATGAGATTTCTGTTAAATTATCAATTGCTTCAGTTGTTGTGTAATAGTAAATTGTATTGCTGGATGCAATTCTAATGCTTGCAAATACAATTAAGCTTATTCCAAAAAGAACTAACAATAAATTTTTTTTCACTTATTGTTAAATTTTAGCCCTTGTTTTTGGATTTAGATAATCTTCCCATGTTTTGTCTGCGTTAATCCTAAATCTTTTAGTTAAAAATACATGGACTAAAGTGACTAGCAAAACGCTTATTAGCAATGTTGTTAGTATATCTGAGGACATAGGTGCGTCACCACTTGCTACTGTCTCTTGGCTTAATATTGAGGCTTGTTGATGAACAGATCTCCACCAGATAACACTGAAGTGCAGTATAGGTATTTGAATTACACCAAATATTCCTATAAATGAAGAGTTTTTAGCTGTTCTTTCCAAATCATTATTAAAGTTTCTAGATGCAAGATATCCAAGATAAACAAGAAGAAGTATGGCTGTAAGGTTTAGTCTTGCATCACCCCATACCCACCAAGTTCCCCAAGTAAATTTTCCCCATACAGAACCTGCAATTAAAGTAGAGGCAGTGAAAATAACTCCAGATTTTGCATTTGCTAACGCTAAAGAATCATATTTTGGATTTTTTTTGAAAAGATACAACAATGAATATATAAATGTAAGAGTGTATGCTAAATAAGCTATCCATACAGTTGGTACATGAACATAAAGCAACTTTGAATATTGTCCTTGTGTTACGTCATAGGGTCCAAACACAGAGACAGCGATCCACACTAATAAAGGTCCATAGAGCATCATTTTTCGTTCCTTTCTAAATATATGTTCGTAAATGAAAATATTAAAATAGTTATGCCTAAGTAGAGCATAAGGTAAATATTAATTAGTTCTTGATTTATTCCTAACCAAATAGGAGCAATAAAAAATGAAAACGCCATATAAATTGGAACTATAAGAATAAATTGAACAAATTTGTTATTAAAGGAAGTAAACATTTGAAAAATTATATTTACCATAACTGTATTTACTGAGAAAAAGATAATTGTAAAAATAAAATAAAGGACACTTGTCTTTACTGATGTATTTGTAAAGGCTGAATACAAAACACTAAAAAGTAGAATTTGTGGGAAATAGATTAAGAATTCTGAAGTGATTTTATTTATAAAGTATTCAGATCTAGTAATTCTTGCAAAATTTAATTCCCTTGATAGCTTTTGATTATCAATTGGATTCCTAATAGAAAATAATGTAGAAAAAAGTATCAAAAAGAGAATTTGAATAATAATGAATAAGTCTTCATCTATGGCAAACCTATTTTCGGCAAGGATAGGAAAAACAATTATTAAGACAGTCATAGTTGGGGTAATTAGATAAAGGGAAGAATTATTTCTAAACTCAGTAAATAGCTCTTTCTTGATTAAATATTTATTAAACTTCATTCAAATTAACCGTTTCCATATTCGTTAAAATATTTAGAGATTCTTGTGATGAAAGTATTGAACACCTATTATCTGAAGATCTTATATTTAATAAATCTTCTAAAATTTCAATTCCTTCTTTATCTAAATAATTTAATGGTTCATCGATACATAAAACATCTGGATTTTTGATATCACAAATTGCTAATTCAGATCTTTTAATCATTCCGCTAGAAAAGTTTTTAATAGAGTCATTTCTGTAATCTGTAAGTTTGAATTTATTTAATTTTGAATTAATTGTTTCTTCATCGATACCCAAATAATGTGTAAAGTAAGCTACATTTTCATCAAGTGTTAAGTTTTCTAAAAGAGTAGCCTTAGGTGATATTTCTGAAATATCTAATTTATCTCTTGTTATTACAGAATCAAATAAATTACCTTCAAAGTTATAGGAAATAAAATTCGACAAGGTTGTTTTTCCTGAACCATTTTTACCAATAATTTCATAATTCTTCTCATTACTAAGAGAAAGCGATAGATTTTTAATTACTATTTCATTTCCATAACCGATAGTTAGATTATTCGAATTTAAAAAAATATTTTTCACATCACTATTGTATTGAAGATAGTTTTTTATAAATCTCAAATGTTGTCATTACATCATCTTTAGCACTATGTGTTGGGGGTGTTACTTCAAAATATTCAGCGAGCGTATTAAGTTTATGGTTTTCAACTTTATCTTTAAGGATTGACCTACTCAATGTAAGGGTATCCAATGTATTATTTTGTAATTCTTTATCTAGGTGATAATTTAAAAACTTTAGATCGAAATTATCCAAATTATGACCAACCAATGTTGAGCCGGCCAAAAAATTTGTAATCTCATCGCTCATTTCTTTTATTCGAGGAGCATTTCTTACTTTATGATCAGTAATGCCATGTATGTCTGAATTCTTAATATTTTTTTCTGGTTTAAATAGTGAATAGAATTCGTCAATTATTTTATTGTTCTGAACTTTTAAAATATATATCTCAACTATTTCAGATTCCTCAGGTTCAAACCCGGTAGTTTCTATATCTAGAACGCAGAGAGTGTTATTTTTATTCATTTTTGCATAATTCCCACATAGCTATAGCTCCTGCACTAGATGCATTAATAGAGTCAACACTATTTTTTGATTCTATTTTTAAGTGCTCACTATCTAATTCATTCCAATTCTCAGAAATTCCATATTGCTCAGATCCAATAATTAAAGCAAAATTCTTTTCTGGCTTAAAATTGTTAATCAGTTTTTTAGCATCAGGGTTTAATAATATTATCTGGTATTTGTTCTTTAACAAGAGTTCAATGATTTTCGAACTGGTGTCACTATATTTATTTATTGTAAATAAGTGACCTATAGATGCTCTAATTACATTGGGATTATAAAAATCTGTTATTTCATCAGAACAAAATATATTTTGTATTCCTAAAGATTTAGCAGTTCTTATCATAGTTCCTAAATTTCCTGGTTTTTCTATTTGGTCCGCCACAAGAACCGGTCCTTCTATAGTATCTTCTTTAACTGACAAATCTTTTTGAAGGAATAAAGATATTAATCCATCTGGTTTGTCTCTATATGAAATTACTTCAAATGCTTTTTTTGAAAGAGTCACTATTCTTATGTTTTTTTTATTGAAAGAATCTATAAGTGAATAGTTATTTTCACCTACAAAAAGCTCTTCACATATATAAAGAGTATCTATTTGATAATCTGAAGAAATTAGTAAATTATTCTCTCTAAATCCTTCAGCTAAAGATTTTTTTTCTGATTTCCTTATTTTATTTTTTCTAAGCGAAATTAAAAATTTTAATTCAGGGTTGTTTAAGGAAGTTATTGATTTATTTGTTGAAGTATTCATAATGAGTTATCTTTTTTTTGGGAACATTCTTTTTTATGCTACTAGCTTTTCCTTCAATTCCTGCAGTAACAAAACCTAATAATTGATAACTCTCGGGTATTTTCATTAAAGATTTTATTTCTGTACTTTTCATATTATGAGACCCTAAAAAACCACTTTTTAGACCTATTTCTTCAATAAGCAACATGCAATTCATCATTGCAGCTCCAGCATCTACATACCAATAGGGGACAATCCATTCATATGATTGGGTAGAATTTTTTTTATCTTTCTCAGAGTATCGATCATGGTATGCTTTTTCATTTATCAAAATCAAGTAAATAGATAAAGAATTTGAAATCCATTTATTAAAACCTTTCTGAACGTATGATTCTTCATTTGCTAATTTAGCTAGTTTATTAATATTTTCTTTTTTTGATATATGAAGAAACTCTATGCCTCTTGAGAACCCTGCAGTAGGAATTTTTATTGCATAATCAATAACTTTTTGTAGTTCAGGAAACTCTTTAGTGGTTTCAATATAGTTTCTTACTATCTTTCTATTAGCTAATAAATTTTGAAGATAAGTTTCTTCATTAGCCATGGTCAGTTATTTAATATTGAATTAAGTACTGTATCTCCAACTTCAGAAGTACTCATTCCCATTTTTCCAGCTGAAAGAGAGTCCAAATTTTGAGCTGTTGAGATTATTGCATTTTCAATATCATCAGCATATTTTTCTTCCCCAAGCTGTTTAAGCATCATAGAAGCTGCAGCAATCGAAGCTAAAGGATTAATAATATTCTTTCCAGTATATTTAGGTGCAGATCCACCAATAGGCTCAAACATTGAGACACCCTCTGGATTTATATTTCCACCAGCAGCAATACCCATTCCTCCTTGAATCATTGCTCCTAAATCAGTAATAATATCTCCAAACATATTGTCCGTAACTATTACATCAAACCACTCTGGATTTTTAACCATCCACATGCAAACAGCGTCGACGTGTCCATAATCTGTTTCAATTTCTGGATAATTTTCTGCAACATCATAAAAAATTCTTTCCCATAAATCATGTGCATAAGTCAATACATTTGTTTTAGCGCAAAGCGTTATCTTTTTTCTATCATTTTGTTTTGCATACTCAAATGCATAAACAATACATCGGTTTATTGCTTTCCATGTATTAATTGATTCTTGTGTTGCGACTTCACTTTCTGTTCCATAGTGTATGTATCCTCCAGCCCCGGCATAAAGACCTTCTGTGTTTTCTCTTACGACAGTGAAATTAATATCTTCAGGACCTTTGTTAGCAAGAGGAGTCTCAACACCTGGATATAAGACTACTGGGCGAAGATTGATGTATTGGTCAAACTCTTTTCTCAGATTCAATAAAATACCTTGCTCTAATATTCCTGGCTTTACATCTGGGTGACCTATAGCTCCAAGAAGTATTGCATCACTACTACCAAGCTCATCTAAATCTTTTGAAGTTACTAATTCATTTGATTTTAAAAATCTATCACCACCAAGATCATTATTAGTAAAATTAAATTTTACATCATATTTTGCCTCAGTTTTTTCTAGTATTTTTACAGTTTCATTAATTACTTCTGGTCCTGTGCCATCACCAGGTAAAAGAGATATGTTGTAGTTATTCATTATTATTTATTAAGAGCATTTAGAAAAGATTCTACAGAACCTTGTACAACATCAGTTGAGACTGCTCTTCCTTGCTTTAAGTTATGGCCATCGTTTACAATTGTCACTATTTCGGCTGTTGAATCTGAACCCTTAGTTATACTGTCAACTTTATAGTCAATTAGTCTTGCATCAGAATTTAAAATAGTTTTAACTGCTGTAAAAGCGGCATCAATCATTCCATCTCCCTCGGCACTTTCTGTTTTTTCTTCACCTTCTACATTTAATGTTACAGTTGCTGAAGCGTATGCATCTTTACTATTTACAGATACTGAAATTAATTTAACAGGCGCTGAGTGAGTAGAAACTTGACCAACAATTGCAAGAAGTTCACTTTCAACAATTTCACCTTTTCTATCAGCTATCTTTTTTAATGTTTCAAAACTTGTATTGAATGACTCTTCATCAAGTTCAATATTTAATTTATCAAGAGCATCTTTAAATCCCGCTCTCCCTGAGTGCTTCCCTAATACAATTTTTGCTTCTTGACCTACTGAATCAGGAGTCATGATTTCATATGTCAATTTATTTCTGAGGTATCCATGTTGATGTATTCCAGATTCATGACTAAAAGCATTCTTTCCAACTACTGCTTTGTTGTACTGAACTGGGTAACCGGTTAATTTCGAAACAAGCCTTGATGTTTCTAATATTTCAGTTGTTTCAGCATTTATATCGACACCATATTGATCTTGCCTAGTTTTTACTGCCATTATAATTTCTTCAGTTGATGTATTTCCTGCTCTTTCACCAATACCATTTATAGCTCCCTCGATTTGTCGAGCACCTGCTGTAATAGCAGTCAAAGAGTTTGCTACAGCAAGGCCCAAATCATTATGGCAATGTGTAGAAATTATAATATCTTCATTTTTTCCTTTAACTTCATCATATACGCCCTTAAGCAACTCTAAATAATCAGATGGTGTTGCGTACCCTACAGTATCTGGAACGTTAATTGTTGTAGCACCTTCTTCAACTGCTACTTTTAAGATCTCAATAAGAAAATCTTTATCTGTTCTGGTTGCATCTTGAGCTGAAAATTCCACATCATCACAAAGTTTTTTAGCATACTTTACAGATTCTCTAGCATCATTTAATACTTCTTCTTTAGTTTTTCTTAACATATGCTCCATATGTATGTCAGATGTAGAAGTGAATACATGAATCCTAGATCTATCAGCTACCTTTATGGCTTCCCAAGCTTGTTCAATATCATCAGGTACACACCTTGCAAGAGATGCAATAGTAGAACCTTTTATATTATTTGCTATTAAATTAACTCCGTCCCAATCTCCTGGAGATGAAGCTGCGAAACCTGCTTCAATAACATCAACCTTTAATTTTTCTAACTGTTGAGCTATTAAGAGCTTTTCAGATGGGGTAAGAGCTATACCAGGGCTCTGCTCACCATCCCTTAAGGTTGTGTCAAAAATTATTAATTGATCTGAACTCATATATCTTTTTTAGTATCCTTAGCATTTAAAAAAGGCATCATTTCTCTTAAATCTTTTCCAATACTTTCAAGTTGATGTTTAGAAGCCTCTTCTCTTTTTTGATTAAGAAAAGGGGCACCTTCTCTAGCTTGAGCCATCCATTCTTTTGCAAATGCACCAGATTGTATTTCTTCAAGAACTTTTTTCATTTCTTTTTTTGTATCATCTGTAATGATTCTTGAACCTCTTGAAAAATCTCCATATTCTGCGGTATCTGATATAGAATGTCTCATCCATTCAAATCCACCTTCATACATAAGGTCAACTATTAGTTTTACTTCATGTAATGTTTCAAAATACGCACTTTCTGGTTGATATCCTGCTTCAACTAAAGTTTCAAAACCATTTCTAATTAATTCCGTTAAACCACCACATAAAACAACTTGCTCACCAAATAAATCCGTTTCAGTTTCTTCTTTGAATGTTGTCTTTAAAATTCCTGCTTTACCTCCACCAATAGCTGAAGAGTAGGAGAGTGCTAATTCAAATGTATTACCACTTACATCTTTATCTACTGCTACTAAACAAGGCATCCCAGAATCCTCCTCATAAGTCCTTCTGAGTAAGTGACCAGGCCCTTTAGGAGCTACCATGCCTATAGATATATCTTCACGGGGAATTATTTCACCAAAATGAATATTAAATCCATGTGCAAATAACAATGTAGAACCATCTTTCATATGTGGTGCAATATCACTGTTATATATATCAGCCATGAGCTGATCAGGCAATAGAAGCATAACTACATCCGCCCCAGAAGTTGCATTTTTTACATTCTCAACTTTTAATCCCATATCAGATGCTCTTTTAAATGATTCAGAAGACTCTCTTAATCCTACAGTAACATCCACACCTGATTCATGTAGATTAAGTGCGTGGGCATGACCTTAGCTACCGAATCCAATTACAGTAACTTTTTTTGAC
>Ga0114933_10003935_pt1 | contig 14157 bp, 8 predicted proteins | sample 4SBtaG_FD_89691 | JGI IMG/M metagenome (GOLD analysis project Ga0114933, IMG submission 89691) | Deep subsurface microbial communities from Kolumbo volcano to uncover new lineages of life (NeLLi) - 4SBTROV12_W25 metaG | ecosystem: Environmental > Aquatic > Marine > Volcanic | place: Kolumbo...
CGATGTGAAGGATCGGCTGGGTATTGATTACAAAAGCCTCTCCAAGATCAATCCTGGATTGGTGTATGCCAGTATTTCCGGATTTGGGCAGGATGGTCCCTATCGCGGACGTCCGGGCTTTGACCAAATCGCGCAGGGGATGGGCGGCTTAATGTCAATTACTGGGCTGCCGGGTCAAGGGCCTGTCCGTGTCGGGATACCAATTGCGGACCTCTGTGCAGGGTTGTTTGCTGCCCAAGGCATAATGATTGCACTTTTGGAACGTGAGCAGTCTGGGAAAGGTCAGTGGGTGCAAAGCTCATTATTGCAGTCGCAAGTGTTTATGCTTGATTTCCAAGCCGCGCGTTGGACAGTCGATCAAGAAGTAGCGCCACAGGCGGGAAATAATCACCCAACGAGCATACCAACCGGAGTGTTTGAGACGACGGATGGGCATATCAATATCGCATCGGCTGGTCAGGCCATTTACGAACGCTTCTGTAAAGCAGTTGATGCGGAACATTTGATTACGAATCCCGATTTTGTGGATGGCGCAGCCCGATCTAAGAACCGAGATGCGCTTAATGCAGAGATCAACGCTATTATTAAGACCAAAGATTCGCAGACATGGGTGGAAATGTTAAATGAAGCTGGTGTGCCATGCGGTCCGATCTACAGTATTGATCAAATGTACGCAGATCCACATGTGCAGCAGCTTGGCGTGACGGGTACATCACAATCTGCAAAGCTCGGGCCGCTGGAAGTTAACGCACAGCCGGTCGTACTTACACGCACGCCAAGCGAAATCGCCGCCGCCGCACCAGAACGTGGCGAACACAGTGACGAAATACTCGAACGCTTTGGATACAATGCGGAAGAGATCGCGGCCTTCCGCAAAAGCAACGTGGTTTAACGCTATTGCGGAAAAGATTGGTGGGAGTGATTTCGCCCTTAACTCTGAGCGGCTTTTATGCCGTTCAGCCCCTCCCAGGGGGAGACACCTGAACCAAACGCACATCTTAACCCATTTCCTCCTTACGGGGGAAACCAGGAACCGGAGGATTCGAAGCGATAGCTTCGATTAATACGATGACTGACGACCTAACCGAAATCGAAGCTAAAATCGGCGAGCTTGAAGAACGGCGCCGCAAGGCGATGGCCATGGGTGGCGAGAAAAAACTCGCCAAACGCCGCAATACCGGCGAGCTCAACGCGCGTGAGCGTATTGAGCATCTCGTCGATGAGAGTAGCTTTTTTGAAACCGGCCTGCTCGGAACCTCTGGTGTTTACCCGCAAGATCACGACGTAACACCAACTGACGGCAAGATTACTGGCTATGCTCGACTGGATGGACGCGACATTTCCCTCGTAGTCAACGACTTCACCGTTAAAGGCTCATCGACCAGCGCCACCAACAGCAAGAAAGTAGGTCAGGTCAAACGCACCGGCACAGAACGCGGCATGCCAATAGTCTTCGTCGGCGAGTCGACAGGTGCCCGCCTACCGGATGCGATGGGCTCGCGCGGCATGGGAGCGCTGCTTGGTAACGACATCACGCAGTTCCAGCGTATGCGTGACACCCCCTGGGTCTCTGCCGCACTTGGCTTTTCGTTTGGCTCGTCTGCCTGGCTCGCCTGCTGTTCAGACTTCGCCGTCATGCGACGAGGCTCGACCATGGCCGTCTCCAGCCCGCGCCTTGTTAGCCGCGCTATCGGGCAGGCCGTCGATCTGGAAGAGTTGGGCGGCTGGAAGCTGCATGCGGAGACAACCGGCCAAATCGACATGGTCGTCGATACGGATGAGGAAGCGCTTGACGCGATCCGAACCTTTCTCAGTTACTTGCCGAGCCACAATATGGAAGCACCACCAGTACGCGACGTGACGCCCAACTCGGGCAAAGATATGGTGGACATACACAAAGTTTTGCCGGAAAAACGTACACAAGTTTACAACATGAAAAAAGTGCTGGAGGCGGTCTTTGACAAGGACAGTCTTTTCGAACTGAAACAACGTTTTGGTCAGCCAGCGATCACCGCACTGGCCCGGCTCGACGGCAAATCAGTCGGCGTCATCGCTAACAATCCGCAGCACCGCGGGGGCGCGCTCGACACACAGGCCTGCGAAAAAATCGTCGACTTCCTCGTTATGTGCGACTCATTCAACATTCCCATCGTTCAACTCGTTGACACGCCGGGCTTCGCCATCGGCACGGATGCGGAACGAATGCGGGCGCCGGGTCGCATCATGAACTTTATGAATGCTATGACATTGGTGACGGTTCCGCGCGTGGCGATCATATTACGTAAGAGCTACGGTCGCGCCTATGTCTGCATGGGAGGTGGACGTCATTCCGATACACTTGCTGCCTGGCCGACAGGCGAAGTCAGTTTCATGGACCCACGCTTCGCGACCATGATCGTACACGGGCTAGAGGAAGGCGACGATGGGTTTGAGGAAGCCTTCGTCGACGTGCAGAAAGATACAGAGATCTGGGACATGGCTTCGATTTACAGCGTCCATGACGTGATCAAGCCATCGGAAACCCGCGACTTCCTAATTCGTATGTTGGAGGTGCACCGTCTGCGCATGACCAACGGTGTCGGCAAGCATCTGATGCGCACCTGGCCGACGAGTTATTAGTTTTATGTCGGACTATTTCGACGACGGCATATGAAAACCACGGACATCATCGCCAACGCGAAAGCCGCCGGACGTCGATCGCTTGACGAAGCTACAGGTAAACAGGTACTCGCAACCTACGGTATCGCCGTGCCCTATTCGGTCACGGTACAAGAACCCCATGATGTGAACGCGGCGCTCGCCGACCTGTCACCCCCCTTCGCCGTCAAAGTGATGTCTCCGGACATCCTGCACAAGTCGGACGTCGGCGGCGTGGCGATTAGCCTGCCCGATGCCAGCGCTGTCACCGACGCAATCCGCACCATGCAGGGCACAGCCGCCATTAGCGAAAGCCGGATCGACGGGTTCCTCATCGAGGAAATGGCGCCTGCAGGCCAGGAGATCGTCATTGGCGCGATCCGCGAACCACAATTCGGCCCAATGATCATGGTCGGGCTCGGCGGTGTCTTTGTCGAAGTCCTGGCTGACGTCGCCTTTCGCCTCTGCCCTGTAAGTGAACGCGATGCGTGGTCTATGCTGAGCGAATTACGAGGTGGCCAACTGCTGCAAGGAGTGCGCGGTCGTAACCCGGTCTCCATGGACGCGATCGTCGACGCGCTACTGCGCATCGGCGGTGCAGAAGGGCTGCTGATGACGCATGGCGACGCGATCGAAGAACTCGACATCAACCCGCTGATCGTTTCTGAAGACCGTGCCATCGCTGTGGATGCGCGTTTCATCCTGGCGGAACAGAAAACGGTGCCGCATACCGCCGCCCTCGACGATCCGCGAGCGCTTTTCCAGCCGCTGTTCGAACCGAAGACCATCGCGGTCGTCGGCGCGTCGTCAACCGGCATCACCATCGGCAATACCTTTATCGACCGGCTTCGGGAGACAGAGTTTCCAGGTACGATTTACCCGATCCACCCCAAGGCGGAAACCATCGCTAATCTACCCGTCTACCCTTCCCTTGGCGAAACACCGGAACCGGTCGACTACGCCTTCATTGCCGTCGGCGCCGACCGGGTACCGCCAATGCTAAGAGCCGCAAACGGTCGGGTCGGTTTCGCCCAGGTGATCTCGGCCGGGTTCGGCGAGGTCGCTGCAGGCAAAGCTCTGCAGGACAAGCTAGTCGCCGCCGGGCGCGAAGGCGGTTGCCGCGTAATAGGTCCGAACTGCCTCGGACTGCACACCCCGCGCGGCCGCGTTTCGTTCGCCAAAAGCGCGTCGATGACCGAAGGCAGCGTTGGTATCATCTCGCAAAGTGGCGGTCTTGGCACCGACATCATTCGGCGAGGCCAGATCCGTGGTATTGTCTTCAGCGGCTTGCTGACGGTGGGCAACAGCGCTGATATCGGTCCAAACGACCTATTAGAATTTTACCTTGCCGATCCAGCAACGACGGTCATCGGTTTGTATCTGGAGGACGCCAAGGACGGTCGCCGTTTTGCCCGCATCCTTGGTGGATCCAAAAAGCCCATCGTGTTGCTCAAGGGCGGACGGACGGAAGCGGGGCAAGCCGCCGCCGCCTCGCACACCGGGTCGCTCGCCGGTGACGATCGTGTCTGGGACGCGCTGGCGACACAGACCGGCTGCATCCTAACCGAGACCCTCGATGATTTCCTGGAAACTCTGCTCGCCTTCCAGATGCTAAACGTACGCGCCGAACGGCCAACAGAACGGGTCGTGCTTTTCGGCAATGGCGGCGGTACCAGCGTCTTGGCGACCGACTATTTCGCGAAGCTTGGCCTAGTGATCAATTCGTTGGATGGTGCCACATTGGCAACCCTCGAGGCGTTGAAACTGCCACCTGGCACCAGCGTGGTAAACCCAATCGACACTCCAGTCATGACGCTGCAGACTGATGAAGGTCGGGTCGCAGAAAAAATTCTAGACACGGTCTACGCTTCCGGCGAAGCAGACGCGGTGGTCATGCATCTCAACCTGGCGTCGTTCCAGGGGCGCGGTCCAATCGACCCCCTCGATAATCTAATTCAGTCAGCCTTACGCACACAGGAGCGTTATCCCGGTCAGGCGCATTTCATGCTGGTGCTGCGGTCCGACGGCGAGGCGGCGTTGGATGAGATCAAACGCAAATACCGTACCCGGGCAAATGACGCCGGCATCCCGGTTTATGATGAACTCGCCAATGCCGCACGAGCCTTACGGTCCGTGGCCGCGTTGGAAAAATTCCAGGCAGGCCAGTAACTTAGGGAAAATTACGGCCCCAATCTTTAAATTCAGGGCCAAGCGGTTCGAGGCGCACGCCCTCACGCAACTTGCGATAAGGATATTGCTTCGAATCCGCAATGTGACCACCAGGGGCAATGGCTATCAGCACCTTCTCGGCGATTGGTTCAAAATCGGCACGGAAATGGCAGGTGCTCTTTAGCGCGAGGATCTTTTGTGTCGCGGGTTCGACACCGAGATGGCGGAAGATGTCCTGGTCGTAGGCTTGCATGCGCTTGCTGGCTACCACGACCTTGACCCCACCAATCGTCAAAAGTGCCATTGGCCCGATGTCGACCGTTCGACCACGGATACAAGGACCGGTGCAAGTGAACTGGCCGTCGCCAAGGCTTTCGATCAAGAAAGTTCCCTCGAACGGCTCGACCGTCTCGGGGCCAGACTTGCCGCCCAACGCGATCGTGATCTCGGCTCCGACGCCAGCTTCGTGCGCAATTGCAGCAGCTTCCGGGTCGGCCATGACGCCTAGCACTGCGCCCTGTGCGTTGCCCTCGACCAGCGCCCGCAGCAGCCCCGTCGTATCGCCAGTCCCACCGCAACCCGGATTGTCCTGCGTATCCGCAAGCACGACGGGACGGGACGACTTCGCTGTGATCGAAATGGCTTCTGCGACAGCGCCTTCCGGGCTGAGCAGCGGTTCAGAGAATAGCGCCTCGCGCGCTTCAATCTCCGCGACCAGTTTGGTAGTGGCTGCATCCACTGCGCAGCGGTCGTAGCCATGCACCACCACGCCCGGTCCACATTCAGCAAGATCGGAGGGCGGGAAGCCCGCCCCATAACTCAAATTCAGTACGTCGCCGACTTCGCCCGCGACTGAGGCCGCCACAATATCGGCAGAAGGTGGCACCATGGTGCATTGGAAATTCAGCGGAATCAGGAACGGAAGCTTGATGAACTTACGGAAGGGCGGTTGTCCGCGCTCCAACACGGTCGAAAGAATTCTTGCAGCCCGCTGACCCGTCTCCGCTCGGTCGATATGCGGATAGGTCAAATACACCGCCATACCGTCGCAATGCTGCACCATCGCCTGGGTCAAGTTGACATGATAGTCGAGGCTGATCACAACCGGTATATTGGGCCCAACCACAGCGCGGACCCTGCGCAGCAGCTCGCCCTCTCCATCCTCAAAATCTTCCGTCACCATTGCGCCGTGCAAATCGAGATATACCGCATCGACCGGCAACGCCATTGATAGGGCACCGATAAGTTCACCCAATATCCGTTCGAAGGCATCGCGCGTTACCATCCCGCCAGCCCCACCGCTGGTCCACAGCAGCGGCGCCAGTTCGTGATCCGCGCTCATGTCGGCAAGAAACCCAGACATGGCAAAGCTGACATCGGTCAGCCAGTCGACCATTGCATCACCGCGGCACAAAGGCGGGCGGTCGCGGTGCGCTGCGAAATAGTCATAGTCTGTCTTTTGTGGCACGAAACAGTTGGTCTCGTGCTGGAAGCCACCAATCGCGATACGTGCCATGATACCCTACCAGCCGAGCGCATAGCTGGGCCGGCGCGGGTCACCACCGGCGCTGCGGAGGCCCGTCTCCGGATCGATCTGCACGCCGCACACGCCGCCGGCACGAAAAATCCAATCCGGCCACCATTCGACCTTGTGGCCCAGCTTAGCTAGCGCATCACCGGTTTCCTGCGGGATACGGGCCTCGAGATTTAGCCGACCGGGATAGTAATCATGCGGCTCAAAGGACCCCGGAAAGCTGTAGGTTGCAAAACGTGGCGCTTCGATCGCCTCCTGGATATCCATGCCGAAGACGACATGATTGAGGAAGACCTGCAAGGTCGCCTGCGGCTGCACGTCGGAACCCGGCGTAGCCCACACCATGTAGGGTTCTCCGTCCTTCAACGCTATCATCGGATTAGACGATAGGCGCGATCGCTTGCCCGGCGCCAGGCAGGCGGCGTGCCCTTCAACGGCCCAGCTCTGCGAACCTCGCGAAGAAGGGCAAATGCCAGTACCGGGAATGACCGGCGTATCTCGCGGAATATCACTCGGCGTCGCAACAAAAGTGTTACCATCACCGTCGACGACGCAGACAGCGCTGGTGTCCCCCATCGGTGGATCGGGATTGAGCGAAGGCGCGAACAGATGCCCACCCTGCACCTTTGGTTCACCGGTGCGCGGATTGCCGGCCGGCGGCAATTCCGGCCAAGCCTTGTCCGGATCAATCAACGCCCGTCGCCCTTCTAGATAGGACGGATCGTAGAGCCCCTTTAGCGGTACGTTGATGAATTTAGGATCGCCGCAGTGGCGGTCACGGTCGGCAAAGGCGAGTTTCATCGCTTCCACGACCATGTGGATATAGGCTGGCGTATTATGCCCCATCTTCTCCATATCGAACCCGTCGGCCAGCATCAGAGCCTGGGTCAGGACAGGTCCGCTGGCGCAAGGCCCAAAGCCGAAAACGTCGAGCCCTCGGAAGGCAACGCATACCGGCGGTTCCTCCCTCGGCTGGTGCGCCGCCAGGTCCGCCATGGTCAAATAACCCTCATTCTCACGGTGATAATCTGTGATCGTCTTGGCGATATCGCCTTTGTAGAAGGCGTCGTAGGCGGCCCGGATTCCGGACACCCTCCCATCGCCGTCATGTGACGCCGCCTCATCGGCCATATATTGCAGCGTCTTGGCGAGATCGGGCTGCTGGAACAGCTCCCCAACCTGTGGCGGCCGTCCCTGAGGCAGATAAACTGCAACGCTGGAGGGCCAACGGCGCAACGAACTTTCATCCGAAGCGATGTTGCGCGCCATCTGCGGGTACATGGGGAAGCCGTCCCGAGCAAACCGAATGGCGGCGGCGACCACATCGCCAAACCGCATCGTGCCGTATTTCTCCAAAGCGTAAAGCCAAGAGCCCGGTGCACCCGGCGTTAACGTACGTTGGATTCCCTCTGGAATGTGCTGGTTGTTGCCCTCAATGAACAGTTCCGGGCGGATTCCCCGAGGCCAGACGCCAACCCCATCGATCGTTAGTACCGTATCCGACCCAGCCAGCCGGATCATGATCGGCGCGATACCAGCGACATTAACAAATTCGCTCTGCAGAACGCCAATCGCGAGCCCAGCGGTCACTCCGGCGTCGATAGCGTTGCCACCATTGTTTAAAATTTCAAATCCCGCCTGACTAGCGAAATAATGCCCCGTGGCAATCGCATGCTGGGCACCCATGATAACAGGGCGATGCGCATCCATAGCTGTTCCTCTAATTTCACTAAAATGCCAACACGAATGCTGCGGTTTCGCAGCGTCTTGGTCAAGGTAAGACGATAGTTGTGTACAACGTTTGGTATCACATTGGCCCCAATTCCCAGCAGACTATCGTTAGGTAAAATTTGAACAACCAGTAGCTGATTTTCCACTGAAATTCTGGTATGATAAATACTATCTAAATCTTAGCTATTGGAATTGAACGTGGCCTTGCCAAATGTCGAAGTACTGGCTTTAGAGATCGCTAACTGCCTTCGTGATCGCGGCGAAACTATTTCAGTAGCAGAGTCCTCTTCGGGTGGCCTCGTTTCTGCTGCTTTATTGGCAGTTCCTGGAGCATCTGCTTATTTTTTGGGCGGTTCAGTGGTTTATACGAGGCCCGCAAAAAATACGCTCCTTGCGGTTCCTGACGCTATTCTTGACGAATACAGATCTGCGTCTGAACCGCATGCTTTGGCGTTAGCCAGAGCGGCTCGTGAACGACTTGGAGCTGATTGGGGGCTCGCCGAGACCGGCGCGGCAGGTCCAACCGGCAATCGGTATGGCGATGCCGCTGGTCATACATGTATAGCAATCTCTGGTGCGACGGAAATCGTCCGCACGATCGAAACGGAAGACGATGATAGGGCTGCTAATATGGATAGGTTTACGGAAGCAGCGCTTGGTTTGGCTGCAGAAATTATAAAGGCTTCGTAGAGCAAAATTTTTGTAGACCAGAGATATGCATCGGGTAAAATTTTGGCGAACTACGCTGCAATAGTTAGCTCATTAGTCATCATTGTGCATGGGGATATCGTTTATCGCGACGTAAAATTATTCTAAAGCTAATACATAATCCTAATGCTGCACTTGCAGCGGCCTTTCGCGGGTTTTGCCTAATGGTACCGGGCACTCAGCCGGTAGCCGTAACCGCAATCAGTATGTTCGATTAACCGAGCCTGCGCAGCACATAAGCTGCAAACTGCAGAGGTTTTCTTTTTGAAAGCACTCGTCATTGGCGGCACCGGGCCCACCGGGCCTTTTCTGATCAACGGGCTCATCGCCCAGGGTTACGACGTCTCAATGATGCATCGCGGCACACATGACAGCGGCAATATCCCAGAGACCGTGCCGCGCATCATCGGCGACCCACACTTCCGCGAGACCTTGGCTGAAGCACTGGGTGACCGGCGGTTCGACCTGATCATCGCGACATATGGACGGATCCGCTACGTGGCGGAGATCGCAGGCGAACATTGCGATCGGCTGATCACAATCGGCGGGGCTCCGGGCTATCGCGGTGTGCTGCAGCCAGAAACACTTTTCCCCAAGGGGCTGCAAGTACCTCTGCCCGAAGACGCACAAATGGTGCCGAACATCGACGAATTCCGTTTTGGTTACCGGGTGCGCATTTCCGAGGAGGCGGTGATGGAGGGTCACGCCGTTGGTCGCTATAGTGGAACACACTTCCGGTACCCCGTGGTCTACGGCCCGCGCCAGGTGACACCCAATGTTTGGGGACTGATACAGCGCTTTACCGATGAGCGGCCATATATCGTGCTGCCAGAAGGCGGGCTGACGCTGACAACACACGGCTATTCTAAGAATGTCGCGCATGCGGTGCTGCTGGCGGCCCAGCAACCCGAAACAGCAGCAGGGCAAATCTACAATTGCGGTGACGAGCGACAACTGACCTTGGCACAATGGATCGAAGTAATAGGTAAGACGATGGACCGCGCAATCGAGATCGTCAGTGTGCCGGACCGCTACGCCTATCCAGCGCGCAGTCTAATGATGTTCTACGGTCCAGCCGACCACCAGGTTTTCGACCTTTACAAGGTGAAGGCGGAGCTCGGCTACCGCGACCTCGTCGACCCTATCGAGGCGCTACAACGCACCGTGCAGTGGTACCAGGACAACCCACCTAACATGCCAGCGCAATTCGCTGCGGACCTAGTCGAAAATTACCGCGTGGAAGACGATATTGTCACGGTCTACCGCGAGGCCAGCGCCCGATGGGCGTCGATCGACCATGACGTGCGCGACTATCATCATTCCTACCCACACCCAAAGAAACCCGGCCTGGCGACAGATCACCGGGAGCGATAAATTAAAGAGTACCTCTGTTGTCGCCATCAAGCCGACGTCATAAGGTTTTGCCTCACAATATGAACGGCTTGCATTTGCCCGGTCGCGTCAATCTGAGGACCTACCTTTGAAAGCACTCGTCATCGGCGGCACGGGGCCAACTGGGCCTTATCTGATCAACGGGCTCATCGCCCAGGGTTACGATGTCTCGATGATGCATCGCGGCACGCATGACAGCGATGAAATCCCAGTTTCGGTGCCGCGCATCATCGGTGATCCACATTTCCGCGAAACCCTGACCGAAGCGCTGTCCGGCCGGACTTTTGATCTGATCATTGCCACATATGGGCGAATCCGATACGTGGCGGAGATTGCTGGCGATCATTGCGACCGTCTGATCACAGTCGGCGGTGCGCCATGCTATCGGGGCATGATCCAGCCCGAACTACTGACGCCGGTCGGCATGCGGATCCCATTACACGAAGATGCAGAGAAGGTGCCGGACATCGACGAGTTTCGATTCGGCTATCTGGTGCGGATCTCCGAGGAAGCAGTGATGGAGGGCCATGCAGCAGGGCGCTATAGCGCGACACATTTCCGCTATCCCTCCGTCTACGGTCCGAGGCAGATCACGCCCACAATCTGGGCGCTGATGCGCCGCTTCATAGACAAGCGGCTGCATATAGTGCTGCCAGAGGGTGGTCTCAGTATTTCTTCACGCGGATACGCGGAGAATGTCGCGCACGCGGTGCTGTTGGCCGCGCAGCAGCCTGCAGCAGCTAGTGGACAAATTTACAATTGCGCCGACAACCAGCAGTTTACCAGCGCGCAATGGGTGGAGATGATAGGACAGGAAATGGGCGGAAACATCGACATTCTCAGCGTACCCGACGCATACGCTTTTCCGGCGCGTACCCTGATGACCTTTTACGGGCCGGCGGATCATAAGTTCTTCGACCTCTACAAAATTAAATCAGAGCTCGGCTATTGCGACGTTGTCGATCCGATGGAAGCGTTAGTCCGTTCTGTGAGGTGGTACTGCAACACTCCCCCAGCAGAAAGCGACGATTTCGTCCGGACGCTCGCCGAGGACTATGCGATGGAAGATGCTCTGGCCGCAATTTACCATGAGACCTGTGCCAAATATTCTGCCATCGACCATATCGTCCGCGATTTCCATCACCCATATCCACACCCCAAAAAACCGGGTCTCGACAAGGACCACCGAGAGCGCTGAATAGGTCGACTGTAAGGCATATTATGCGCGAACTATTCCAACGCCAGGTGATGACGCCGCTACTGGTCATTCTGGCGGCCCAGTCGATCCTGACGATGGGTTCCTATACGATCCCTGTCATCGCCAGTGCGGCGGCAGCGGATTTTGGGATACCGGCGAGCGCCGTGGGCGGAGCGGTCTCTATAGTCTACCTGACGGCAATGATTGTTGGTCTGCCAAGCGGCATTTTCATCGCCCGCATCGGCGCGCAACGGGTTTTTCAGTTCGCCCTTCTTTTCACAGCCACAGGCACTTTGCTGATAAGTCTAGCGCATCCGCTCTGGGCCCTACTCGGCGCGATCGTGATTGGCTTCTCGACGGCGTCGATGAACCCAGCCGGCAGCCATGTGTTGGCTCGCGTGTCGCCGCCACGCTGGCAGCCACTAATCTTTTCCATCAAACAGTGCGGCACACCAGCCGGCGGCATGCTGGCGGGCGTCATACTACCGCCTTTAATTGTGCTATATGACTGGCGCACAGCACTTTACGTAATACCCGCCTTCGTCATAGGCGCGTTGCTGATTTCGCAAGTTTTTGGGGTTGGACCGCGGGAGCCGCAGCGTACCGGCAGTGGTGTCGCTTTGCGGGACGTGGTCAGTTCGCTAAGTTTCGTGTGGACCGACCGGCTACAGCGCGGCCACGCGCTAGCCGGTATGGTCTTTGCCGGCAGCCAGCTCGCCCTAGCGACCTACCTAATCGTCTATTTATGGCGCGAACTCGGGATGGTACCGGAGCTAGCGGGGCTGATCTACGCCACCCATCATATTTCCGGCATCGTTGCGCGCGTCTTGCTGGGGCTCGTCGCCGGAAGGTGGATCGCAACGCGCACCATCCTGCCGTTGCTCGCCTACATCATGGCCGTCGGGCTTGTCGCCGTCGCGCTATCCGATGACGAGTGGCCGGTCTGGGTGTTCTATGGTATTGCCATCGTGCTCGGCGTCGGTGGGAATGGCTGGGTCGGTTTGTTCATGTCGGAAATCGCCATCCTGTCGCCGGATGGCCGCGCGGCAGACGCGACCAGCGGCAACCAGTTCTTCATGTATGGCGGCATCGTCGCTGGCCCGGCCATCGGCAGTTTGCTGCTCGGTGCGACCGACAGCTATCTAGTCCTGTTCCTGGCTCTCGCGGGGGCCATCGCCTTAGCTGGTATTGGCCTATCGATCATTACACGGAAGACCTAGCTCAGGGCGCCCTCGCGCCGGCGCAGCAGCTTGCCAGGCAGGGCGTCACTATGTGTCCCGTCATGGATAACCACTGCACCGTTGACGATAACCGTTTCGACACCGGTCGGATAGGTGTGCGGCTCGTCAAAGGTCGCCTCGTCCATAATCGTCTCCGCATCGAAGACTACGACGTCCGCTGCACAGCCTGCCTGCAGCGTACCCCGTTCGGTCAGCCCAAGGGCAGTCGCCGCGTTTCCCGTCATTTTAGCAATGGCCTGCGGCAGGGTCAGTATTCCCTGGTCGCGGGCATAACGGCCGAGTAGCCGAGGGAAGGTACCATACAAGCGCGGGTGCGGTTTTCCCTGACCGGTGACGCCGTAAGGCGCGACGCAGGGTCCATCGGAGCCCACCGTCATCGACGGCTCGGCTGCAATGCGGCAAACGTCTTCTTCAGACATGCTACGCACCAGGATGCGGGTCGCACCCCGATCGTCAATAATGATGTCGAAGATAGCGTCAAGCGCATCGATATTACGCTGCCCGGCGATCTCCTCGATGGTCAGGCCCGGTTGCGCCGCGCCGTTCGGCGAGATGGCGATGCGAATGTCTGCCCAGCTCTCGATATGACCAAAATTGTTGAAACCAACTTCGGCGATTTTCTGCCGCACGCGGGAGCGGATTTGCGGATCGGCTAGCCGATCCAACATCGCATCCAAGCCGCCCTCCTGCAGCCAAGTCGGCAGCAGGAAGCGCAGCGGGTTTGTCGCCCAGTCATAGGGGTATTGATCGCAATGCACATCAACACCGCGTTCACGCGCTGCGATAAACTGGCCGAGCAACTTCTCTGCCTCGCCCCATTTTCCGGTACCGCTTAGCTTAAGATGCGCAACCTGTACATGTATGCCACACGACTCGCCGACATCGATCGCCTCGGCTACCGCCTCGTGCACGCAATGGCTCTCGTCGCGCACATGGCTGGAATAACGCCCGCCATGCGCCTTCACAACCCGGCCCAGCTCATGCATCTCCTCCGGCTTGCTATAGCATCCAGGTGCGGTGAACAGACCCGACGACAATCCCAACGCACCAGCCTCGAGCGCTTCGGCGAGCATCGCCTGCATATGCTGCAGTTCGGCGGCCGTAGGATCGCGGTCCTCCATGCCCATCGCCATGATGCGCAGCGTGTTATGGCCCACCTGCATCACCGTGTTCACCGAAATTGCCGGCCAGGCATCCATATAACGGGTGAAGTCGGTTTCCTCAAACGGCAGCCAGGGCGCGCTGCCGGAAAGATAATCGCGCAGCATTTCGACTTTATCGGGCAACGCCGGTGCAACGGAAAAGCCGCAATTTCCGACTACTTCGGTCGTCACGCCCTGCCGAATTTTGCATTCCGCCTTCGGATTTAGCGGCAGCGTAAAGTCGGAATGAGTGTGAATATCAATGAAGCCGGGCGCGACGATGCGGCCGTGCACGTCAATCACACGCTCTGCACTGCCAACGTAGTCCTTTTCGACCGCGGCGATCCGTCCATCTCGAATTGCTACGTCGGCAATCCGCTCGGGCGATCCCGTCCCGTCAATCAC
>Ga0114933_10003936_pt1 | contig 14154 bp, 8 predicted proteins | sample 4SBtaG_FD_89691 | JGI IMG/M metagenome (GOLD analysis project Ga0114933, IMG submission 89691) | Deep subsurface microbial communities from Kolumbo volcano to uncover new lineages of life (NeLLi) - 4SBTROV12_W25 metaG | ecosystem: Environmental > Aquatic > Marine > Volcanic | place: Kolumbo...
GCAGCAGCGCCCTGGGCACATCGAACAGCTCCAGCAGCTCGTCGTCCCAGCAACCCTTGTGGATGTCGAACAGCAGGGTGCGGGAGGCGTTCGACGGATCGGTGGCGTGCACCTTGCCGCCGGTGAGCTTGTAGGCCAGCCAGCTGTCCATGGTGCCTGCGGCCAGGCGTCCCGCCTCGGCGTCAGCCCGGGCGCCAGGAACGTTGTCGAGCAGCCAGGACAGCTTGGTGGCGCTGAAGTACGGGTCGAGCAGCAGGCCCGTGCGCGACCGCACCAGGGGCTCGTGGCCAGCGTCTTTGAGCGCGGCGCAGCGAGCGGCCGTTCGCCGGTCCTGCCAGACGAGGGCCTTGTGGATGGGCCGGCCGCTGGCCCGGTCCCAGACCACGACGGTCTCGCGCTGGTTCGTCAGCCCTACCGCGGCCAGCTCGCCTGGGCTCAGCCCCGCAGCCGCGAGCGCCTCTGCCGCCACGCCCACCTGGGTGGACCAGATCTCGGCGGCGTCGTGCTCGACCCACCCGGGCTGAGGAAAGTGCTGGGTGAACTCTCGCTGGGCCAGGGCGCGCACGTGACCGTCACCGTCAAAGACGACGGCCCGGCTGCTGGTGGTGCCCTGGTCGAGCGCGAGCAGGCAGGGCATGTCAGTCGTTGGAGCGTCCGCCCAACAATCCCAGACGCATGGCCCAGTAGAGCAGCATCATCAGGGAGCTGATGAACGCGGCCACGTAGGTCATGGCTGCGGCGGAGAGCACCTTGCGCGCCCCTTGCAGCTCGTCGTCGGTCACGTAGCGGCCCGCTTCCAGGCAGAGCAGGGCTCGGCGGCTGGCGTCGAACTCGACGGGCAGGGTGATCAGGGTGAAGACCGTGGTGGTGGCGAAGAGGCCCACGCCGATCCAGGCCAGGCTGAGGCCCATGGCCGTCTGGGCGCCGCCGAGGAACATGGCCGCCATGAGCACGAAGATCGACAGGCCGCTGCCCGTGTTGGCGACGGGCACCCAGGCGGAGCGAAAGCCGAGCATGCCGTAGCCGTCCGCGTGCTGGATGGCGTGACCCACCTCGTGGGCGGCGATGCCGAAGGCGGCCATGGAGTTCTTGCCGTAGACCGGCTCGCTCAGGCGCAGGGTACGGCTGCGCGGGTCGTAGTGGTCAGTCATCTGCCCGGCGATGGGCTCGACGGTGACGTCGTTGATGCCGTGGTCGCGCAGGATCGCCCGGGCGATGTCCGCCCCGGTCATGTGCGAGCTGGTGCCCAGCTTGCTGTACTTCGCGAAGGCGCCCTTGACCCGCATGCTGGCCCAGAGGCTGAGCAGCGCACCGGCGCCGATGAACATCCAGGCGAGGGGGTCAAACATCATGTAGAAAGGCATGGTCAGGTTCCTGAGCGAGGGGTGCTGTGGGTGAAGATTCTAGCGCCCGGGGCAGGCACTGCACGACTTCCTCACCGAGCGCCCCTTGGCGAGGCTGTGACGAGACCTGGCAAGGGCCCGTGATTGAGGAAGGGCTGGCGGGAATTGCGACTCTCCCCCCGGGACGGCAGACTGGGGAGATGCTGATCAAGACCCTTCGCCAGCCCGCGGGTGTTCTCGCGGCTCTGGCCCTCTTCCTGGGTGGATGCGCCAGCGGTCCTGGGGCTGCATCCATGGCCTCCACTGCCTCTGGTTCTTCTGGTACCGAGGCGTCCGCCATGGCGGAGCAGGGCCCGGCCCCTGCCTCCGAGGCGGTGCCCGCGGTCCTGGCTCCCCGGCCCTTCACCGCCGAGCAGATCGCCGAGCACATGCCCGTGGGCACGTGGCGTCGCTATCTGATGGAGCCCGCAGGCGAGCCGGGCTTCGAAGAACTCTCCACGGTCTTGCTCTGCCAGGGCGCGGGCGTGACCTTGGAGAGCCGGGCCTTCGAGCTGGACGGCACGGCCCGGGGCGAGCCTCAGCGCATGACCGCGAACTGGACCGACCTGCGCGACCACGCCACCTGGCCCGCAGCAGCCACGGTCATCCGCGAGACCCAACTGGCCCTGCCGTCGGGCACGTTCGAGTGCCTGCGCTACACGGTGACCACCGAGGCCTTGGGTGTGCCCGTCGTCTCGCGCTTCTACTTCGCCAAGGGTCGGCCGGGGCCACCGGTGCGCTACGAAGAGGTGCGCGACGGTGTGCGGGTCTTCCGCATGACCTTGGTTGGGTTTGGCCGCGCGGGCGACTCGTAGAGTCGTTCGGCCTTCGTGCGGTCAGCAAGCGCGGGCGTGGTGCTGAAGCTGATGCGTTGCTTCCGCCTGTTGCTCGCGGGTCATGGGTTCAGGATGGGCAGGTAGCGCTCCCAGGGGCCGACCTGATCAGCGTACTGGCCGGCCATGGTGCGGGTGATCTGGGTCATGTGTGAGAGGTCGTGCACCACCCACGTGGCCAGCAGTTGTCCCAGGGTGACGGTGCCGAACTCGGGGTGACGCCCGGTGAGGGGCCAGTGCTGCGGGCCGAGGTCGAGCGACCTCAGCTTGTTGAGATTCTCCTGGCGCAGCGCAGCGAACTGCTGCAACAGGATCGCGATAGGGCGGCTCTGATCGTCGTGCTGTTGCGCGAGACGATCGAAGGGTTCCCAGGGCTGGGCTTCGCCGTGGTCGAGCAGGCTCACAGCTCGGGGGATCCAATCGGTGCGCTCGCCATGGACCAGGTGACCCACCACGGCGTAGGGGCTCCACGAGTCACCGCCCGCTGTGCTGCGCAGCCAGGGTTCTGGCAGGCCACCGAGCAGGGCCTCGAGACTGGCGGGGGTGCTGGCCAAGACGGGGAGGGCGGTCTCCAGCGAGTATTCCATGATGGGCTCTCCTCTCGGGGGGGGTGGGCGGAGCAGGCGACAGGGGCGGTTACGCGGGAGGGCGTATGACCATTGCAATCAGTGCGTATGCTCTTCGCCAGGGTTCCATTGAAGGCCATGATGTCCCCATGTCGATGTGGCCTACGCGTTCAGCATCTGGACCTGCCCTGGCGCTCGGTCCAGCGCCCGGTTCTGTACGTCGTGTCGCGTACAGTCGAATGAGAGATGCCTTGCGAGAGAGTCAGGCCGAAGCGTTGGCAGCCGCGACAGATCCTGTAGCTCGGTGCGAGAGCTGCGGCCCCGAGTCCGGTGGTGACCCGTCCCTGGTAGACCTGCCCCGAGTGCTGGGCCGGATCGATGGCGCGGCGCCTGGCCCCATGCTGATCTGCATGGGCGGACTGCACGGCAACGAGCCCGCTGGCGTGTTCGCGTTGCGCCGCGTGTTCCAGGCCCTGGTCGGCCGCGAGCGAGAGGTGCACGGCAGCTTCGTGGCGCTCTCGGGCAATGGCCGCTCCCTCGCATGCAACAAGCGCTACATCGACCACGACCTGAATCGCATCTGGACGCGACAGCGCGTCGCAGAGCTGCGAGAGACCCGCCAGCCCGTGGGTTCGGAAGAACAAGAACTCCTGGAGATCGACAGTGTGCTGGCGGAGATCGTACCCACGGCTCGGGGGCCGGTGTCCTTCATCGATCTGCACTCCACGTCTGGTGGCGGGCCGTCGTTCTCTCTTCTCGATGACACCCTGGCCAATCGGCGGCTGGCCTTCTGCTTGCCGGTCACTCATGTGCTGGGGCTCGAAGAAGAGTTGGCCGGCACGTATCTGGGCTTCTTGAATGATCAGGGCTACGCGGCCACAGGCTATGAGTGCGGCCAGCACAGTGACCCTGCGTCGATCGACCGGGCGGAGGCCGCGGTGTGGGTTTTTCTTGAGGGAGCGGGGGTCCTGCCAGAGGGCGTCTTCGCTGAGGTCGCGGCTGCACATGCCTACTTGAAGGCCGAGTCGGCTTCGCTACCCGACGTGGTCGAGGTGCGCTATCGACACCACATCTCTCCGGGGGATGAGTTCGTCATGCGTCCCGGCTTCGGCAACTTCCAGGTGGTGACTCGGGGTCAGACCCTGGCGGATTCTTCTCTGGGTGAAGTCTCAGCGTGGATTCCAGGCATGGTCTTGATGCCCCTCTATCAGAGCCAAGGTGAAGACGGTTTCTTCATCGTGCGCTCCGTGCACCTGTTCTGGCTGTGGCTCTCGATGGTCATGCGCCGGCTTCGGGCCGAGCGTTTCATGCACCGTTTCCCAGGTGTTTGCGAAGATCCTGAGCATCCCGGTCAACTGCTGGTGGACACAGGGAGGGCTCGCTGGCTGGCCTTGCAGCTGTTTCACCTCCTGGGCTTCCGGCGGCACAAGGGACGCAACCATACACTGCGCATGTCCCGGCGCGTGGACACACCGCCGTCCGGGGGTGGCTATGCAGCCTGAGCCGGGGAGCGAGCGAGAGCTTGAGCAGTTCGCTCTGCTGCAGCAGAGCCTGGGCCCGATGTTCGAGCGGCTGCTGCCTGACTCACGACTGCCCCGCACCGTGGTGGTCGTGCCCAGCCTGAGCATGGACGCGGAGATGATCGCCTCGGTGAAAGGGGTGCAGCACTACGAGGAGCGCTTGCTCTGCATGCTGCTTCTGCTCGGCCTGCCCCGCACGCGCATCGTCTACGTCACCAGCACCCTGGTCGACCCGGTGATCGTCGACTACTACCTGCACCTTCTGCCTGGTGTGCCTCACGATCACGCCCGGCAGCGGCTGAGCATGATCAGCTGCCACGATGGGTCGCCCGAGATGTTGACGGCCAAGATCCTCGATCGGCCGCGGTTGCTGCAGCGCATCAAGGAGCAGATCGCTGATCCAGGGTTGGCCCACATGACCTGCTTCCATGCCAGCGACCTTGAGCGCACCCTGGCCGTGCAGCTGGGCATCCCCATTTACGGCTGTGATCCCGCGCTGTCGGAACTGGGCAGCAAGAGCGGGAGCCGGCGCATCTTTCGCGCCGCGGGTGTGCTCATGCCCGCGGGCTTCGAGTTTCTGCGAGACATCAAGGATGTGGCCGAGGCCCTGGCCGAGTTGAAGGCCGCTGATCCTGAGCTGCAGCGAGCGGTGGTCAAGCTCGAAGAGGGCACGTCAGGCGAAGGCAATGCGGTGTTCAGCTTCGAGGGTAGCCCCGAGAATGGGCCCGTACAGCGTTGGATCTCCGAACAGCTTCCGGAGCGGCTCATCTACGAGGACGAGAAGCTGACCTGGGAGCGCTTCGTCCCGCGCTTCGCCGCCATGGGTGGCATCGTCGAGCGTTGGATCGAAGGGGAGCGGAAATGCTCGCCCTCGGTGCAGTGTCGCGTCGACCCCTTGGGTCAGGTCGAGCTCATCTCAACTCACGACCAGATCATGGGTGGACGGTCGGCGCAGACCTTCAAGGGCAGCACCTTCCCTGCGGACAGCGCCTACCGCACTGCCATCCAAGACGTGGGCTTGCGAGTGGGGGAGATCCTGCAATCAGAGGGCGCCCTGGGCCGTTACGGAGTGGACTTCGTTTCGGTGCCTGAGGGTGACGGCTGGACCCACTACGCCATCGAGATCAATCTACGCAAGGGTGGCACGACCCACACCTACCGCATCTTGCAGCTGCTCACCGAAGGCAAGTACGACGGGGACACCGGCCTGTTCACCACGCCCCAGGGCAACACGCGCTACTACTACGCCACGGACAACCTGACCAACCCGAACTACCGGCGCCTGGTGGCTCGCGACCTGATCGACATCGGCGTCGATCGGGGCCTGCACTTTCGCGCGAGCACGCAGACCGGCGTGTTCTTTCACCTGATCGGCGCGCTGTCCGAGTTCGGCAAGCTCGGCGTGGTCTGCGTCGCCGCCAGCCACGACGAGGCGCGGCAGCTCTACGATGAGACCGTGTCCGTGCTCGACCACGAAGCGCTGAAATAGGCAGGCGCCGGGGGGGCGCTGCACACCGACGTCGGCATCCCCTTCATGGTCAGCTCTGCCAGGCTCAAGCCCCCATCGACGGTGGTGGCGAGTCAGGCGACGGCTTTGCGACAGGATTCCCGGATCAGTTCTTCGCTAGGCTGTGACGTTCGGTCGTATGGAATCCCGTCGGAGTGAAGTCTCATGGTCGCCACTGCTCGCATTGCTCAAGTTGCTCAAGGCCTGCTGCTCGTGGCCGTGAGTGGCTCACCGCTCTGTTGCGGCGCCCCGGGCACGAAGGCCCCTACGTGGTCGACGGACGGTCCCGCGCTGGGCGACTCGCCCACGGCCCTGGCCATGGTCGAGGCCCTCCAAGCTCGGCATCGTGCGCCCGAGACCGTGACCTTCACCCAGCGCGCCGTGCCCTACGACGAGAACGGCCCCCAGGCAGCGCAGACCATGGACGAGTGGTTGCGCATTCCCGGTTGGTTGCGCATCGACCTCAGCGAACCCGAGCCCACCAGCGTCGTGTTCCATCCCCAGGGCCGCACCATGATCACGGCGTCGGGGCGGCGCGACGGCGACACGGGCTCCACGGTGATGCTGCTCATGCTCGACGTGTTCGCCCAGGACCCAGGCACCTGGCTCGCCCAGGCCGAGGCCGTGGGGCTCGACAGCGCCGTCGTCTCGGCGCAAGAGTGGGACGGCGACGAGGCCTGGGTGCTGGGTGCTGAAGCAGGGCAGCTGGATCGCACGCAGCTCTGGCTCGACGCCGAGTCGCTGCTGCCCCTGCGCTACCTCGAAGTGCAGCCAGGTCAGGGCGGACAGGCCGTCGTGCTCGAAGGACGGGCGTCCCAGTACAGAGACTTCGACGGCGTGCCCTTTCACACCTACTTCGAGTTCTTCCAAGGCGGCGAGCTGCGCCTGGTCGAGGTCTACGACGACGTGGTCATCGACGGTGTGATCGCCGATGAGATCTTTGATCTGGAGGTCATCGCTGCACAGCTCGCAGGGGATACAGACGAAGTGGGAGCTGCTCTGCCCAGTCGCGAGCTGCTGCCCCCCGGCGTGCTGATCCCCGCCGATGTAGAGATGACGCCCCTGTCACCCCATGTGGCCGTGGGCCTCTCGGGCGAGGTGGCCGTGTCCTACGCCGTGGGCGATGAGATCTGGGTCAGCGTGTCTCCCGATGGCGGCGAGCGGTTTGCAGAGCCGGTGCGCGTCGGCGGTCGTGGGCTTCTTGGCAAGGGTTCCAGCCGCGGCCCGCGCATCGCGGTCAACGACAAGGCCATGGTGGTGGTAGGCCTCCATGGCAAACAGCTCATGGGACAGGACGGCGACCTGCTGGCCTGGCGCTCCACCGACAAGGGCGCGACCTGGGCTGGGCCCGTGCAGATCAACGACAGGAAGGACGCCACCAAGGAAGGTCTCTCCGCCATCGCCGCCGCTCCCGACGGGCGGTTGCTCTGCGTCTGGCTCGACCTGCGCATGGGCGCCACCGAGCTGTGGGGAGCGTGGTCGCTCGACGGCGGCGCGAGCTGGGGCGAGAACGTCCCGCTCTATCGTTCACCGGACGGCAGCATCTGCCCCTGCTGTCACCCCACCGTCGACTTCGACCCCCAGACCGGCGACGCCCTGATCATGTGGCGCAACGCCATCGCCGGCGAGCGGGACATGTACGTGGCCCGCATCGTCGACGGCGTGGTGAGCGAGGCAGAGCGTCTCGGCAACGACGGCTGGCAACTCAACACCTGCCCCATGGCCGGCGGCGGACTGGACGTGACCACGGACGGCAAGGTGCTCACGGCCTGGCGTCGCCGCCACGATCTCTATCGCGCGAGCCCGGGCAAGGGTGAGCTGCGCCTGGGCAGCGGCCAGCTGGTGCGCGTGGCGGTGGGTCCCCAAGGCGCGAGCTACATCTGGCAGCAGCAGGGTGTCCTGCATGCCACCGTGGCCAGCAAAGAGCTGCAGCTCGGCGAGGGCAATCACCCCTGGCTCGCCTCCGCGCCAGACGGCCTGGGCCCGGTGGTCGCCGTGTGGGAGGTGGCCAGCGAAGGGCCTGAGCGTGTGGTGTGCCGGGTGCTTCAGGAGCGGTAGGGCGAGCCTCTGGTCTCGGACTGCTGGCCTGCTGGAGTTGTTGGGACACGAGGCACCGCAGGGCGTCGAAACCAGCCTCCCCCCGCACGTTCCTGCCCAGGCTGATACCCTGACCGGGCCTCTTCCCACGGTCCCGGAGTCCTCGTCCATGCTGTTCCCCGCACCCATGGTGTCTGCTGCCCCGACGCGCCAGGCTGTCCCGCTGCGCAGCGCGCTGACCCGTTGCGTTGCCGCCCTGGCCCTCTCTGCCGTGCTGCTCGCCCCGAACGCCGACGCCCAGACCTTCGTCGATCGCCTCGACGCCGACGACGTGCGGGTGGTGAGCTACAACGTGCTCTGGGACACGATCTTCCCCAGCGTCGATCCGGTGCAGGCGGCCAAGTTCGTGCGGGTGGTCAACGCCCTCGACGCGGACGTGCTCTGCCTGCAAGAGATCGGCTACAGCGTGCCGGTGAGCAACGTGCTCACCCTGATGGACTCGATCATGCCCCTGCCCGGGGGTGCCAACTGGTACGGCTACAAGGTCGGTGATTGCGTCACCCTGAGCCGCTGGCCCCTGTCGCTGCAGAAGAAGAACACCATCCCCCAGGGGGACAAAGACCTGGCGATGGCCCTGGTCGATCTGCCGGACTCGCTCTTCGATTTCGATCTCTACGTGATCAACAACCACTACAAGTGCTGCGGTGGTTACGACGACCGGCGTCAAGAGCAGTCAGACTCCATCGTCAACTGGATGCGCGACGCCCGTGAGCCCGGGGGCTTCTTCAACCTGCCCGCGGGCACGGCCATGATCGTGCTCGGTGACCTGAACATCGTCGACGGCTTTCAACCCGCGCAGACGCTCATCGATGGTGACATCCAAGACGAGGGCAAGTTCGGCGCCGACTCGCCTCCCGACTGGGACGGCAGCGACGCCACGGACCACGACCCGCTGCACAACGTGGTGGGTCCCGCCGACTGGACCTGGTCGAGCCCCGGGCCGTATCCCGATGGCCGCCTCGACTTCATCATCTCCACGGACAGCGTGCTCACCGAGTCCCACAGCTACGCCTTGAACACCACCACCATGTCCCCGGCCGATCTGGCCGCCACGGGCATGCAGGCCAATGACGTCACCGTCGACTCGCAGGGCGTGGACTTCGATCACATCCCGCTCATCGTCGACTACCGCGCGCCCGCCCCGACCACCGCGTTCGCCGTGCTGGGTGGCGGCCTGGCGGGCACGTTCGGAGAGCCGTCGCTCGTAGGCAACGGACTCCTGCTGGGCGGCGACCCGGTCGACCTGTCGTTGAGCGGTGCGCTCCCTGGTGGCACCGCGACCCTGGTGCTGGGACTGTCCGCGCTCAACGCTCCGTTCAAGGGTGGCCAGCTCGTGCCCGCACCAGACATCCTGCTGGCCGGTCTGCCCATCGACGGCTCGGGCGACTACCAGCTGGCCACGACCTGGCCCACGGGCATCGCCTCGGGCTTCAGCTTCTGGGCCCAGTTCTGGATCGCCGACGTCGGCGCACCCAACGGCTTCGCGGCGAGCAACGGGGTCACGGCCACCGCGCCCTGATCGGCGGGCTGGGCGACCAGTCCATGGAGCCTCGCTGATCGCACCGGCGGTGCGACAAACCTTCAGCGCTGCGCGGCGAGCCCGGACCAGAGCGTCTGGGCTCTCCGCCGTTCGCTCTCCCAGATGCGCAGGTTCCCGGCGCGATCGGCGCTGAGTATGCGCCCCGCACCTGTGCCGAAGGCCACCGCCGTCACCGGCCCGTCGTGACCGGGGAGCACGGCCCGCACTTCGCCGGTGTCGACGTGCACGAGACGGGCGCCGTCGTCGCCCGCCGAGGCCCAGAGCAACCACTGGCCGCTGGGGCTCAAGACCGCGGCGACCACGTGGCTGCGGGTGCCGGTGAAGCGCCCGATGACCCGGCCGTCGCTCGTGTCCCAGATCAGCACCAGATCCTCTTGGGCGGAGGCCCAGGCCACCCGGCTGCCGTCTCGCGAGAGGGACACCGTGCCGTCGTCTGCCCAACTGCCGCTGCGCAGAACGAGGGGTGACTGCCAGGGTGCGCGCCAGAGTCTCACCGTGCCGTCCTCTGAACCGCTGACAAGGGTCTGGCCCGCACCGTCGATGGCCACGGAGGTCACGGGGGAACGACTGCCGGAGAACACATGCACGGTGTGGCCCGTGGCGGTGCTCCAGAGTCGTGCGGTCTTGTCGTGTGAGCCAGAGATGACGAGGGAGCCCGTGCCGTCCACAGCTACCGAGGTGACACCCGAGCTGTGGCCCACCAGCTCTTGTCGTTGCTCGCCGGTCTGTCCATCCCAGACTCGCACGTGCTTGTCGTAGGAGCCGGTGACCAGGGTCTGGCCGTCCCCGCTCATGTCCAACGAGGTCACGCCGATGGGATGTCCGGGCAGGGTCAGGCGCAGCTCGCCGGTGTCTCCGTCCCAGACCCGAGCCACGTTCTCGAGGATCGAGCTGGAGAGCAGCACCGCGCCATCATCGCTCATGGCCAGGGCGTTGGCTGGTTTGTCGAGGGACGGCAGGGCCACGGTGGCGCCCAGGGTGTCGCCCATCCAGACCAGGGCTTCGTCGTCGCCGGAACCGGCGATGATGGTGGAGCCGTCGGCGCTCATGGCCAGGGCGTGGATCTTGCCGCTGTGGCCGGTGAGCTGCACCACTTCGCGCCGCGAGGCCACATCCCAGACGCGGATGCTGCCCCCTTCGCTCGACGCGGAGGCCATTCGCGAGCCGTCGCCAGAGATCACCAGCGAGTCCACCGGGCCTGAGTGTCCTTCGAGGGCGAGCACGTCTCGGCCCGGCTCGGGGTAGGTCACCAACAGCTGGCCGGATTCGTCGAGGGAGAGGTTCAACGAGGGGCCATGAACGACGGGCTCCGGGGACAGCCGAGGGCTCTGCAGCTCTGCCTCGCCGGGCAGGTTGAAGAGACCGAGGTCGTCTGAGCTGCCGTCGACATGGCGCACGATGTAGGACTTCATCTCGAGGGAGGCCACGCCGCTGGGGCCGTTGGCGTTGTTGTAGACCACGTCGCCGTCGTGGTCGCCGCTCCAGGAGAGCACGGTGCCGTCGACCAGGCCAGCGAACAGTCGCGAGCCGTCGGCGCTGATGGCCACGGTGACCCGGGCCTGCGCGTCGTCTTGCAACCACCACTCATCGAACAGCTCTGGTCCGCCACCTGAGAGCTCGGGTCCGTCCCGCCTGAGGGTGTAGTAGAGGATCTGCCCGTACCGCGAACCGGCCACGAGCCAGTTGCCGTCCGCGGAGACGCTGATCGAGAGTCGGTCGGCTGACGAATCCGGGGGGACGTCGTAGCGCGTTCCCTCCGCGCGGTTCCAGACCGTGATGCCGCCGCTGTCGTCCGCCGCGCAGACCATCTGCCCGTCGGCGCTGGTGGACAGGCTGGCGATGGGCCTGCCGCTGCCGCTGAGTGTGTGCCGAACGAAGGGCGCCGAGCCTGTCCAGACCGTCACCGCGCCGAGGATGGTGGCAGCCAGCAGTGTCTGGCCATCGGCGGAGAGGGCCACCGCGCTCACGGGTCCGCCCAGGTCATCGAACGTCGCAGAGGTCTCGCCGGTGCGACCGTCCCAGAGACGCACCGTGCTGTCGTCGGATCCGCTGAGCAGCCGGCGGCCGCTGGTGTCGGCGCCCACCGAAGCCACGCGCCCGGTGTGGCCGAGCAGGTGTTGTCGGGAGAGGTCGGCGGCGAGCGAATAGTGTCGCCACTCCCAGCCCCGTTGGTCGGCGAGGCAGGCGTCGAGCATGGCCCGAGCCTCGGCGTTGTGGCCCCGCTCCAGGTTCATCACCGCCGAGCGCACGTTGGCCAGGTAGCTCTGGCGCAGGGCCTCGTCGGTCCGTTCGTCGGCGCGACGATTGGATTCTTGCGCGTCACGACGCAAGGCCACCTCGTTGAGCAGCAGGGACGAGATGGCGACGAGGGCCAGGCTCACCAGCACCAGGGCGGTGGTCCAGGCCGGGTGTCTTCGTGACCACTTGAGCGCGCGGGTGAGCAGGGTCTGTGGGTGGGCCTCGATGGGTTCGTCGGCGAGGAAGCGTCGCAGGTCCCCGGCGAAGTCCGCCATGGACTGGTAGCGCTGGCCCCGGTTCTTGGCCAGGGCCGCCTGGCAGATCACGGCCAGGTCCCGGGGGATGCGCGAGCGGATCGAGCGGGGGTCGGGCGGGTCGATGCTCACGACCTGCTCGACGATCTGGTCGCCCGTGTCACCGTCGAACGCGCGACGCAGGGTGAGCGCTTCGTAGAACACGGCGCCCAGGCTGAAGATGTCGCTGCGCTGGTCGATGGCGATGTCCCGACCGGCGGCCTGCTCCGGGCTCATGTAGGCCCAGGTGCCGAGGAATCCTGGGCGCGCCGTGTTGCCGCCGTCCACTGAGAGGTGGGCCAGGCCGAAGTCGGAGACCTTGGGCAGATCGCTGTCGCCGATCAAGACGTTCGAAGGCTTGAGGTCGCGATGGAGGATGCCCGCTGCGTGCGCTTGGTGTACCGCCTCGGCGACCTGGGCAAAGAGTGTGGCCAGCTTGCGGTAGGCCCGGGCGTCGCTGAGCGGTTGGGCCCGGCGTCGCTCGATGAAGTCGGCCAGGGTGAAGCCCTCGCCCACGAGTTCTTGAGCGATGTAGTGCACGCCTCCCGCATCACCGGCGGCGTAGACCGTGACGATGCCCGGGTGGTTGAGGCGTCCGCCAGCCCGGGCTTCGCGAGCGAGGGCCGCGGGGTCGTTGGGGTCGCCACGCCCCGGGCGGATGAGCTTGAGCGCCACCCGTCGACGGAGAGAGAGCTGCTCGGCTTCCCACACGTGGCCCATGCCGCCCTTGCCGATGAGCTTCAGCAGGCGGTAGTCGTCGGCGACGATGGTCCCGGCGGTGGCGGGGGGCGGGGCTGGTTGCTGGGCGGACATCCCGCTGCCCGGCTCGGTGCCGTGAAAGAACGAATCGTCGATGATGGGTTCAGGCAGGGCAGATTCGAGCTGAGCGTCCAGGCGGGACCAGCTGGCGTAGAGGTCGCGCAGCTCGTCTGCTTGTTCAGGATGCCGATCCGCAAACTCGTCGAAGTCCTCGGAGGCTCCTTGCTCGAGCCGGGCGAGAAAATCATCGAAGAGAGCTTCGACGTCCATGGGCTCGCTCACCACACCCTCGCAGGTTCGTGGGTCGGCCCGGGCGGGCGGGATCGCCGAAATGTGTGAGGTGCCGGTCGCAGGGTCGAATCTCTTGGGGGCACAGGGAAGGGTTGCTCAAGAGACGTCTGGAGACGAGCGGTGAGCAGGTTCTGCCAGCCCGTGTGCCTGTGCGGTGGTGAGTATAATGCAGCCGCGTTCTGCAGCGGACGGGGCTCTGCTGACCTTTGTTCGAGATTGTCGGCCCTCGCCGGGGTGCGTCAGCTGGGCAGGGCCGCTGGAGTCTGTAGGGGCATGGCCAGGGCGCAGTCACACCAGGGCGCCCTCGCAGGCTGCTCCTGCACTCATCGTTGCCGCCGTGGGCTGCTAGAATCGCAGGGCACACCCGCCCTTTCCCGAACGAATGGACGACATCTGCGTGAGTGAGACCGACGGCAATCCTTTGTCCAACCTGGGAGAGGGGGACGACCTGGCTAGCTCAACCGCTGACGAGTCCACCGACGACCTGCTGGCTTCTGTCAGCCCGGCCGAGCTGCCTGATGTGACCGAGTCCATGCGCCTGCTCGAGCAGGCTCAGGGTGGTGACGATCAGGCGTTGAATGATCTGCTGAGTCGCTACGAAGAGCGGCTCAAGCGCATCGTGCGCATTCGCCTGAGTGCCCGGCTCCGTCGCTGCGTCGAGACCGTCGACATCGTGCAGGAGACATTTCAGTCGGCGCTCAAGCACATCAACAATCTCGAGATGCGCAGCACCGCCTCGATCATGCAGTGGCTCTCGCGCATCGCCGAGAACCAGATGCACGACGTGCACCGTCGGTTCTACGGGCAGAAGCGCGATCGCACCCGCGAAGTGCGCATCTCTGATGGCGGGCGCATGGACGACGAGTCGACCCGGGGCGTGGTGCCCCCCTCAGGGGCGGTCCCGCCGGACGAATTGGCGGCCCAGGACGAGATCCGCAAGATCGTCGACGACGCCGTGGCCGAGCTGCCCGACGACTACCGCGAGGTGATCATGCTGCGCACCTACTACGGCGGCAGCTGGGAGTTCGTGGCCGAGCAGATCGGTCGCCCCAACGCCGACGCAGCGCGCCAGCTGCACCGCCGCGCGCGCATCCGGCTGAGCCGCATCATGCAGGGTCGCTTGCCCGA
>Ga0114933_10003937_pt1 | contig 14153 bp, 9 predicted proteins | sample 4SBtaG_FD_89691 | JGI IMG/M metagenome (GOLD analysis project Ga0114933, IMG submission 89691) | Deep subsurface microbial communities from Kolumbo volcano to uncover new lineages of life (NeLLi) - 4SBTROV12_W25 metaG | ecosystem: Environmental > Aquatic > Marine > Volcanic | place: Kolumbo...
GCATTCATGCGCAGCAGCATCTTCATCCCCGCCTTGGCGCTGGGATGCAACCCGATCGGCACGGTCGTCCCCACAGACACCGCCGACACCGCCCAGATCGTCAGCAGCACGCCGACCACCAGCACCGGCCTGTCGTGTGGGGTCTCGGTCGACACCGCCCCGATGTGTGACCTGAGCACCGACGAAGGGAACTGCATCCACTACGTCGGCGATAACTACACCCTCGGCGACATCAGCAGCGCTTGTGTGGGTACTGCGACTACCGGCGTGTGCCCTGCCGCATCCGCCGTCGGCTACTGCGTGCTCCGGGTCGACGGCCACTCCGAGTGGGACACCGTCACCTACTACTACAACAACATGGCCGACCCCTCCACGGCCCCGTCGATCTGTGATCTGACCGGGTCCGGCCCTGGAATGGAGTCGCTGTGGTGCCCGGCGTAGCCCAGATCAGTCGTGGATTCGGAGGAGCCTGTCGCCGGTGGCGTCGGCGACGTAGAGCGACCCATCCGGGCCCACTTCGATGCCGCCGAGGGAGCCTGCGGGCAGCTCGGTGTCGAGCCAATCGTTCAGGGTGCCGTCCAAGCCGAACGCGAACACCACCGAGGTGACATTGTCGCTCACGTAGATCGTGCTGCCGACCACCTCGAGGCCCGAGGGCATGACCATGCCCACGTCGGATCCTTCGATGAGGACCGACAGCGACGCGCCGGTCATCGCCCGCTGGAGCGTGCCGTCGTAGTTCGGAGCAATGTGGGCACCGGTGGCACCGGTCGTGGTGTCGAGGACCTTGATCTGGTTGTCGCCGCTGTCGGCGATGTACAGCAGCTCGCTCGACGGGTCGTAGTCGAGATGGGAAGGCACGTCGGGCACGTAGCCGACCTCGCCCTCCACGTAGCGATGGACCTCGCCGTCGCTGTGGTCCGCACCACCCAGGCCGTGATCGCTGTTGAACTCGTAGCTCGTGATCGCGCGATGGTGGCCGTCGTAGACCCAGAACAGGTTCACCCCATCCCCCGACGAGATGCCCATGGCGAGGGGGCTGTTGTGGAGCATGTCGAGGTGGCTCGAGTGACCCGAGTCATGGATCAGCGGGTCGGCGCTGAACCAGGTTGGCCCCATGAAGCCGTCTGGCTCGACGCACGGACCGAAGGTCCCGAACAGGAACTGGGTGCAGTCGCTGGTGTTGTGGCTGGTGGCGACGGTGGCCTTGCCATCCCACAGGTTGCCGAAGGCGATGGCCGAAGGCTCGGCGTTGAAGTGCATGCCGACGGTGTCGGACCCGAACAACAATGGGCTCGGCGATCCGGAGCTGGCGGCCGAGACCAGCATGTTGGTGTTGCTGCCCATGTTGGTCGCCCACAGCTCGTCGGTGACGTACGGGTTGAGCTCGACGTCGGTGGGCCAGTCCACGCCATCTGCCGCGTTGGCCAACACCGTGGTCGTCTTCGAGCTCATCGAGTGGCTGCCGTCGCCCAGGACGGGGTCAGGCGAAGCGCCATCGGGCGGAACAGGGTTGACGAGCGTAAAGGTGCGCGCGGTGGTCTTGACCGAGTCCACTCCGCCCGCCCCACGGGCGATCACCGCCTGCAGCGAGATCTCCGCCCCGGCGGGCGCAAACGCGGGCACCGCGAAGTCGAACAGGGCGGTCCCGTCGCCGTCGGCGGCCTCGTTGCCATGGACCAGCGGACTGTCGAGGTCGAGGCACAGGCCTCCGAACACGCCAGGGCAGGGACCCGGACCGATGCCGGTGATGGAGTAGCCCAGGTACACGGTCTCCCCGGACGCCGCGCCAGTCACCATGACCGTGGTGGTGTGACCGGGCATGAACCCGCCGAGCGGTGACACGGCGAAGCCGGCGCGATGCCCACCCATGTCGGTCATGACCTTGGTGTCGAGGTTCACCGGCACGTCCAGGACCAGCTCGGCAGCGGGCTCCCCAGGGGTGCCACAGCCAGCCCATGCAGCCAGGAAGAGGGAACCGGCGATGCTGCGTCCGAGGGTGTTCATGGAATGAGTCTCCCGAGAGTCGTGGGTGTGCGGACGGCCATGGTACTCAAGCCATCGCACGGTGCGCAACCTCGCAGCTGATCTACGTCTGACTTGCTCCGTGCGCATGGGGTTAGGTTCGCCCATGGCTGTCCTCGAGCTGCGTGGAGCGCGCGCCCACAACCTGCTGCACGTCGACGTCGATCTGCCGCTCGGTCAGTGGATCGCGCTCACCGGACCCTCGGGCTCGGGCAAGTCCACCCTGGCCTTCGACGTGGTGCACCAGGAGAGCCAGCGTCGCTACCTGGGCGCCCTGTCCCCGAAGGCGCTGCAGACCTACGGGAAACTCGGCGCGACCGCGCTGGGCTCGATCCGGAACCTGCCGGTGAGCGTCGCCACCGGCATGGGCACGCTCACCGCGAGCCCTCGGTCGACCGTGGGCACCCTCGTGGGCATCGGCGACCTGCTGCGCCTGCTGTACGCCCGGGTCGGCACACACCCCTCGGGGACTCAGCTCACCCGGAGCCACTTCAGCTTCAACCGGGAGGCCGGGGCCTGCCACGCCTGTCGGGGGCTGGGGGTCGAGGATCAGGTCGACCCGGCCCTGATTGTGGCCGACCCCAGCAAGACGCTGCGAGGCGGCGCACTGCGCCCCACCCTGGCCAGCGGCTACACGGTCTACAGCCAGGTCACCGTCGACGTGATGGACACGATCTGTCGCGCTCATGGCTTCGACGTCGACACCCCCTGGGAGGCCCTCAGCGCCGAGCAGCGCGACGTGGTCTTCTACGGGACCAAGGCCCTCACCGTCCCGTTCGGCAAGCACAGCATCGCGTCGCGCATGAAGTGGGTGGGCATCACCGCTCGCCCTCGGGAAGAGGGCCACTATCGCGGCTTGATCCCAGTCATGGAACAGACCCTGAAGCGCGACCGCAACCCCAACATCCTGCGGTATGTACGGTCGGTTCGCTGCGGCGCCTGCGCGGGGACCCGGCTCGGTCCCATCGGTCGCGAGACGCACATCGACGGGGTGACATTGCCTCACCTGTTGTCGCTTCCTGCCTCGCGCCTCGGCCCGGCCCTGAACGCGCTCCCGGAGTCGGCCGTCCTCGAGGCCCTTCGCCCGCGCATCGACCAGCGACTCACGCGGATGGGCCAGCTCTCACTGGGCCACCTGAGCCTGGACCGGCGGAGCACCACCCTGTCCGGGGGCGAAGGGCAGCGTATCCGACTCGCTGCCCAGGTCACGAGCGGACTCGGCGGCATGCTCTTCGTGCTCGACGAGCCCACCCTGGGACTGCACCCGTCGGCCCAGGACGGCATGGCAGCGGTACTCGACGAGCTCCGGGCGGCCGGCAACACCCTGCTGGTGGTCGACCACGACCCCTCGATGGTGCACCGCGCCGATCACTGGCTCGCCCTCGGTCCGGGTGCCGGTCCCGACGGCGGTCGGGTGGTTCACCAAGGCCCGATGCCGCCTGCAGCGCTGGTGCACCACCTGCCACCGCGCACCCCAGCGCCGTCGTCCCTAGGGGCGATCACGCTCCGGGGGGCCACGCTGCACAACCTCGACGGCGTCGACCTCATCGTGGCCCTGTCCGCGCTGACCGTGGTGAGTGGGCCTTCAGGCGCCGGAAAGAGCTCGTTGGTCTTCCAAACCCTGCTGCCAGCGCTCCGGGGCGCGCCGAGCGGCCCGTTCCGCGAGCTCCTCGGCGTGCCCGCGGGACTCGTGGTCCGCTGGGTCGATGCTGACCCGATCGGGCGCACACCGCGAAGCACCCCCGCCACGTACACCGGCCTGTTCGATCTGGTGCGGAAGCGGTTCGCAGCGACCGACGATGCGCGAGCGCGGGCCCTGGGAGCCAGTCGATTCTCCTACAACACCAAGCGGGGTCGATGTGAGGCCTGCGGCGGCCTCGGCGTGGTCAAGGTCGGCATGCACCTGCTCCGTGACATCGAGCGGACCTGCGCCATCTGCGACGGTGGCCGATACGCATCCGAGCTGCTCGACATCAAGCTTGGTGGACGGAGCATCGCCGAGGTGCTGGCGCTGACCGTGGACGAGGCCGTGGCGTTCTTCGCTGGCGACGACAAGATCGTGTCTCTGTGTCGGGCACTGGCCGAGCTCGGCCTCGGCTACCTGACGCTCGGTCAGCCCTCCAACACCCTCAGCCGTGGGGAGGCACAGCGGGTCAAGCTGGCCGCGATCCTGGGGAAACCTGCGGCCCAGAACTCCCTGATCTTGCTCGACGAGCCCGATCGAGGCCTGCACCCGGAGGATGTTCTGAGACTGTCGCGGTGCCTGACCGCGCTCATCGCGTCCGGCCACACGGTCCTGGCGGTCTCCCACCACCCGATGCTCTGGCATGCAGCCCACCATCGCATTGCCCTTCGCGACGGGCACGCCGCGGAGCCTGCACCCATTCCAGAGCCCCCTTCACCGGGCCCTCGAGAGCCGGCGGGCGTCCCGACGCACATCCACTTGACCGGCGTCCGCACCCACAACCTCCACGGCATCGACGTGCGCATCGCCCACCACGCGATCACGGTCGTCACCGGGGTCTCCGGCAGTGGCAAGACCTCGTTGGCCTTCGATACCCTCGCGGCGGAAGGGTGGTCCCGGTTCGCCGAGAGCCTGCCGTTCGAGGTGAGGCGCCATCTCCGCCGACAGCCCTCTGCGGTCCTGGACGCGGCCACCGGCCTGACCCCCGTCGTGTCGCTCCGGCAGGGACATGGTCGACCGGGTTCGCGGTCCACCGTCGGAACGCTGACCCAGCTCGACCGCGACCTGCGCCTGCTCTGGTCACGGCTGGGCACCCTCGACGGGGCGCCCACGACCCTCAGCGCCGCCCACTTCTCGGCGGTTCACCCCCTGGGCGCATGCGCTGAGTGTGGTGGTGCGGGCATGCTGCAGCGCTGCGATCCGTCGGTGTTGATCACCCATCCAGAGCTGCCCCTGGCCGGTGGTGCGATGACCACGAGCAAGCCGGGTGCGTTCTTCGGTGAGCCCGACGGCCAATACATGGCCACGCTTCGGGTGGCTGCCCAGTGTGCGGGGCTGGACGTGAGCGGCCCGGTGTCCGGCCTGTCCGCAAACGCGAGGCAGCTCGCTCTGTATGGCGCGGGCGACCAGGTCTTCGACGTCACCTGGAACTATGCCAGGGGCAAGCGCGTCGGCACCCACAGCTTTCGGGGTCCCTGGGTCGGACTGTGCGCCCTCGTGGAGTCGGAGGCGAAGACCCGGGCACGCCGCAAGAATGCAGCGGAGTGGTCCGCGCCGCTCACTCCGGTGCAGTGCCCGAGTTGCGCGGGGGACAGGTTGACACCCGAGGCGCGCCGCGTCACCGTGGCGTCGATGAGTCTGCCAGAGCTGTCCCGACAGACCCTGGGCATGCTCGGCCGATCGCTGTCCAACCTGGCGGTCCCCGACTCGATGACCCCGGTGCTCGAGGCGGTCCGGCCCGGGTTGCTGCGGCGGATCGCCGTCCTCGAAGATCTGGGCCTCGGACACCTGAGCGCCTCTCGCCCCAGCGCCACGCTGTCGCGGGGCGAGCTGCAGCGTCTGCGACTGGCGGGCGTCCTGGTGAACGAGCTCCATGGACTGACGCTGGTGCTGGACGAGCCGGGGGCGGGACTCGACGGGGCCGCCCTCACCCATCTCGCCCAGCGGCTGCGCGCGTTCTGCGAGGCCGGAAACACCGTGGTCCTGGTCTCGCATCGGGAGATCCTCATCGAGGCCGCAGACCAGGTGCTCACCCTGGGGCCCGGTGCTGGCGAAGAGGGCGGACGGTTGATCGCCGGCTCTGGAACGAGGCCAGCAGCGGCTGCTCGACCCGAGCTCGGTGCCCACGGCTGGGTGCAAATCCGCGGGGCGGCGGCCCACACCCTGAGGGACCTCGACATCGATCTGCCCGACCGGGGGCTGGTGGCGATCACCGGGCCGTCGGGCAGCGGCAAGAGCACCCTGCTGTTCGACGTGCTGGGCGCCACGATGAAGGCCGGACGTCCCACAGGCTGCACCCGGCTCGCCGGCCTGGAGCGCTACGAGCACCACAGCCAGACCCGCGTGACCGAGGTTCGCCCACCGCTGACGACCCTGGGGCTGGCCAAGGCGGTACAGGACCTGTTCCACGGTGTGGGCAGCGCTCTGCCCCGCCGAGCGTTCTCGTTCCACAGTCCTGCCGGGCGGTGCCCGACATGCAAAGGCACGGGCCACAAACGCGTGGCTATGGACTTCATGGCCGACCTGGTCCTGGACTGCCCGGAATGCGACGGCACACGCTTCTCCCCCGAGGTGCTCGCGGTGCGTTGGCGTGGGCTGACGGTCGCGGAGGTGCTGGCGACCCCCGCTTCTGAGCTGATGCCGCTGCTCCCGGAGGGGCTCCTGGCAGCGGCCTGCGAGGCACTCGGCGAGGTGGGGCTCGCCCACATCAGCCTGGGACGGCCGGGACATGTGCTGTCCCATGGCGAGCACCAGCGCGTGCTCCTCGCTGGCCTCCTCGCCGCACCCCGGGCCAAGCCTGGCCTGTACCTGCTGGACGAGCCGGGGAGCGGACTGCATCCGCGCGATCTGGAGCTGTTGGTGGGGGCGCTGGTTCGACTGGCGGAGCGCGGGAGCTGTGTGGTGTACACGACCCACCGACGCCGGTTGATCGAAGCGGCCCACTGGCGAATCGCGCTCGGCCCCGGCGGCGGGCCGGACGGGGGACGATTGGTCGCGATGGGGGCTGCGCGGAACGTCAGTCGCGCCGAGCCCAGCTGAAAGGCTCAGAGTGATCGAGGTCGGGTCGGTCCGCCCACTCCTCCAGGAGCCGGAGATGGCAGTCGGTCGCGTAGTACGCAGGATGGGTACGCCGACGATTCCACATGCTGAAGTCGAACGAGATCCCCTCCTCGTAGAGTTCCATGATCACCAGCCCCTTCGGCTCATCCGCGCTCGACAGACCCACGCCGGCCGCTGATGTGTGTTCTTGCCAGGCCAACGGAGCGTTCACGGGTTCCGCCGACGCCATGCAAGATAGGAGCTCGACCAGCTCCTCGTGGTGTTCGGACAGGCGCAACACGTCGAATCCACCGTCTGAAGCATTGAAAAGCACGGTTGCGGAGCTCGCATAGGAGGCGAGTCGATAGGCTGCGTCGTCGCCGAAGAGAGCGTGCTCGCGCCTGGACCCGGCCCCGAGGTCGTGACGGCTTTCCGCCCTCTCAGTCCCACGCCCCTCCCCTTCATGTACGGAAGGGCCGCCGTCACCGATCCCACTGTCGCGTGCCACGTCGTCTTCGTGTCCGGGCGATTCCACGTCGAGCGACACGGGCGCGACCTCACTGCTGCCCGGGGCCATCGACACCACCCCCAGCGACGCGACACCAACCAGTCCGATGGCGCCGACGGCGATGCCCAGTCGTGTGCGAAGTGAGGACAGCGACGGCTCCTACCCAGAGAGTATGCGTCCTACCACCGGACCACCGCCCATTTCCCACCTGACAGACACCGTTCCGCTTCATCCTGTCAGGGGTTACTCCAGCTGCAGACCGATGACCGCAGACAGCCACCCCGTCCCGAAGACGTCGCCGGCGCCGCCGGAAGGACTCAGACTCACCCATGGAGGGTTCGTCGCCGTCACCCGCCGACGCGTGCCGAGCCCGTTCAAGAACGACATCGGCTTTGTCTTCGGCGCGATGACCTTCGTGGTCGTGCCCACGCTCCTGTACCTGCTATTCGAGCTGTCGCTGTTCTCCGGTATTGCGATCGCGTTGGTGCCGACGGCGCTGGCCATGGCGTGGCGCCCGCGGGACCGCATCGTCCGGTCAATGCTGCTCCTGGAGGGGTCCAGGCTGCAGTTCGACGAGGCCCACATCACGGTCGGTGCCGGCACGAAGGTCATCGAGATCGGCAAAGAGCTCGTGCTCACCGACGCGCGCGGCGAGTCCTTGTCCGTCCTCCTCGAAGACGAGACCATGCGTCGATGGGTCGCGACAGCCCTCATCACCCGCATCGCGAGCCTGAGTGGCGCGCCGACGGACGAGGAGCGCCGCGCGGCTGCTCGGCTCAGGGCGCTCGAGGAACGCGCCGCGGACCATTGACTCGACGAGGCCTACGGTCGTTGGATGACGATGTCGCCGTTGAACGACAGCTGTAGGTTGATGGACGTGGAGGAGTCATCCATGTCCTTGGCGCCTGTTGGATTGAACTCGTAGGTGACCGTGGCACCGGGGAAACTGCGCTCGAGAAACGCGACGGACTCGTCGAACACCTGTTGATCGTACTCGTCCTCGTCGATGCCGCCCACGAGGTGGATCCGCGTGCCGGCGAACGTGACTCCCGCGGCGCCCTCGGTGACGCCGTTTCGCGCGTACACGTCATGCACGATGCCGCTCAGATCGACCTGGGCCCGATCATTGGAGATGTGCGCGAGCATGGTGACGGTGTCGGGCGTGTAGATGGCGAGCGCATGGCACGGGCCGACCCCCATGGTGAACAGGTCTTCGCCCTCCGCGGCGAATCGACGCTCATCCATAGAGACTTCCGAGCTCGCTTCACCCGGCCGGACCTCGCCGTCACGGACGTGGCTCGACGGCCTCGGCGACCCATGGGGCTCCCCGAGGCTGAGGTCTGCCAGGGCGAGCACGCTGGGATCGGCGGGCCCGGGCTCGCCCACCCGGGCCAGGCTCTCGGCGTTTCCAACGGCGTCCTGCGCCTCGACCCGAGCCGCCCCTGGCCCGGCGTCCGACGTCGGGGACTGGTGACCCTGCTCCTGCTGCGCGGCGAGTTTCTTCACGATGTGCCTCTCGGATGGGAGTGTGAGGCGCCGCAGTCGGCCCTCGACCTGTCATTGTGCCGAGCCGCGCAGACGGCATCGGACAGAACCTCGAAGTCAGACTCCCATCAGATCGGGCGCCGCACAGCCGCAAAGCGACGGCCGTGCGACTACGGATTCACAGACTGGGAAGCTCACGGCAGTCGGCTAGCTCATCAGGGCTGCTCGTATGGCCGTACTCCACGAAGTCGCCGGACTTCACCATCCCCGGGTCATGGCCCCACATCCAGCACCCGCTCATCGTCCCGGACTCGTCGTAGATCCGGGCGCTCACCGTGTAGTCATCGTGCACGCCACAGGTGAACACGGTGCTCCGTCCGGTGAACTGTTCAGAGAGGTAAGCCGAGTCGCTCAACACCGTGTGACGCTCCTCCCATCTTCCACCCTCGTCGTAGCTGTCCAGCGCGAGGGCGTGCTCCTCATTCCAGCCATAGACATGCCCCGTCTCCCAGATGTTCACCACTGCGTCGGAGGCCCAACCTGCCACGGAAGCTTCCAGGTGCCAGCCTGCGACGTCGCAGCCCAGGTCGGCGGACGCGATGGCGGCCGGTCCGTCGTAGAACGGCGGCGAGTCACCGATCCCCTCGATGACCACGTTGGACACACTGCTGTCGAGCCCTTCCTGGACCGCCTGCACCACGAAGTCGTCCATGCCGGCAACGGGTGTGGCCGGCAAGCTCGACGTCAGGGTCGCCTCGCCATCGAAGTTCGGAAACGTGCTGTCGAGGATGCGCAGCGAGCCTCCGTCGAGGTCGACGCACCATCCATCCAGCGACGCCGGGCACACGCCACCCGCGGAGCTGAGGGAAGGCGAGCCCAGCAAGTACACCTCCGTCGAGGGGTCCAGTCCGGTGACCGTCCACGTGGTGGACTCACCCCACTTCACCGGTCCGTCGGCGGAGAGACCCACTTCCGTCGGCGGGGCCTGGACCGCGCCAGCTAGCTGCGTCTCCCAGGCCTCGGTCGAGTGCTCGGCCGCTTCTGGCGGGGCGCAGCCTATCGTCACGAGTACCAGGGGGAGCGCCGATCCGAGGCGTGTGGGTGCAGTGAGACGACGGTTGTTCATAGTTGCTCCATCCTTGCGGGTTCAGCCCCACCGGGGAATCCCGATGCGACCGAACCATGCTACTGGGCTTGCACCACGCTCCAACGGACCTCGGCAGCCAGACTCCCCTCCAGCCCTGCTTTTTGGCCCGATCGTGCTCGGTGGGACTTTGTGCACCCGCGCGAGCATGGGCGGTCCCTGCACCGCGGACCTTCCTCCTCCGTGAACCGGGGGGGCATCCGCATCGACGGCCTGCCGCGGCTTTCCGATTGTCGGCCTCTCCGGCGCGAAAACTCGTGCTCATGCGACCACCACGACGGCCTGAGTGACGAAATGTGACTCCGGTCAGGGCGACCGCCACGGCCTTGCAGACGCGGGGCAGCGCCCGAGTGTGGTGACCATTGTCGACGATGGTCAGACAACCGTCACCGAACGTACGAACCTGACCTACCGACCGGCACGCCCCTTGCTGGGTGCCCAGGAGCCTGAGGAGGACAGCTATTGAGACCACGCGAGCGCTACCTGGCATCGACGGACCACGACCTCGGTGAGGCTGACCTCCTTGCGCTGGTGTTGGGCACGGGAGTGGCCGGGCGCTCGGCCCTCGAGCTCGCGGCCGGCGCACTCGCCGAGCATGGCGACCTGACGGGTCTGGCCCGGACCTCGCCCCAGGAGCTGGCCCAGCTCGACGGATTCGGGCTCGCACGGGCGGTGAGAGTCCACGCCGCCCTGGGCTTGGCCAGGCGGCTGCACCGATCGCCGCGGCCTCCACCCACGGCGGTCATCGACGCCGCCACGGCCTTCGCCCAGCTCGGTCCGCCGCTGCGGGGACTGGTGGACGAGGAGCTTCATGGCCTGTTCCTGGACCGGCGACGGCGCCCTATTGCCCGTCGGGTCCTCACTCGGGGCAACGACGCCACCACCATTGTCGACCCGCGCCAGATCTTCCGGGAGGGCGTGCGTGTCGGGGCCTCAGCGGTCATCCTGGCCCACAATCACCCCTCGGGCGATCCGACTCCGTCGCGCCAGGACGTCGATGTGACCCGCCGAGTCGCTCGGGCCGGCGAGCTGTTGGGGCTGCCGCTGCTCGACCATCTGGTCGTCGGCGCACTCGACTTCGTGTCGATGGCCGAACAGGGGTTGGTCCCTACGCCGGCGACGGCCCGGAGCTGGACGGTGTGAGCAGCGCGTCGAGCTCCACCAGAGCCGCGCTCAGCCACGGGGGCGGCTCGTCGAGACTCGCGAGAGCGCGTGCCGCCGCGTCACGAGCCTCTGTGGCCGCGGAACGGTCGTCCCGGGCGAGCTGGGCCTTGCAGAGCGCTTCGAGGGGGAAGAATCGGTCCTGGGCGCTCCCGTCATTCGCATCGCAAAGCGCGATCGCGGCCTCGGCATGCGCCACCGCGGTCCCGGGCTCCCCGAGAGCGAGCATCGTCATACACAGCCGATATTCGGCGATCTTGACGTTTTCCCAGGTGCCACACAGCGCCCAGTAGGTGCGCGCTGTGGTCGCCGCCTGTCGAAGCAGCGCGTCTTCGGGCGCTCCGCGGTCCTGTCGGACTTCGAGCTCACACGCCAGGTTGTTGCCCGCCATGGCGAGGGAGCGCACGGCGGGGTCGTCGTTGGAGAGCCCCTCTGCCAGATCGAGGGCCTCAGCGAAGGTCGCGGCGGCGTCTGCAGGTCGCCGCTGGCCGGCGAAGGCCGACGTGACCGTGCCCAGCATGCGCACGCGATCGGAGGCGACCGGAGCGTCGGGGCTCCGGCACTCGTCAAATGCAGCTTCGGCCGCGTCGTCTCCGGCGCACCGATACAGGACTGCCCGACACCGGTGCACCGCGCGGCCCACCGGCTGAGCGGCGTCGAAGGCGTGGTGGGCCACCAGGCGGTCCAGCAGCGCCACGCCGTCGTGCCATCGTCCCAGGTGTTCGCCAGCGACATGGGTGATGAGCATCGCCAGCGCCCCCAGATCGCCGATTTCGGAGGCCAGGGCGATGCCGTCGTCGAACCTCAAATACACGCCCTCGGCGTCCGTGGCATGATCCGCCCATCCCTGCTGCACAAACGCTTTCACCGACATCGAAGCCTCCGGGAGGGGCCTACCGTATTGGCCTTGCATCGGTTTGACGACCAGCCGAGCCGGCCCCCCGCCTCGAACCGCCCCGGAGCGGGCCTCGCGAGCTCGCCGGTGGAACGGTGGCCGTGGTGACAGGGTCATGGGGTCCGGATACGCCCGAGGCGTGGAGGTTCGACATGCGGATTTGGTGGCTGGTTGTGGCTCTGGCGGCGTGTGGCGGTGACAAGGGCAGCGACTCCGGCGGGTCGACTGACTTCGCCGATGCAGACACCGACACCGACACCGATGCTGACGCGGATGCGGATGCGGACGCGGATGCCGACGCAGATGCGGATGCGGACGCCGATTCGGACACCGACACCGATTCGGACACCGACACCGACACCGACTCGGACACGGACACGGACACGGACACCGATACCGACACGGACACCGATACCGACACCGACACGGACACCGATCCGCCGGACCCATTCTCGATCTGGTCCCCGGACTTCCTGCCCTCGGCAGGCGACCCGCTCGCGGCGGAGTGCGACTTCATCCTGCCGGAGGCCTACAGCTGCGACAACCACAACCCGGACATCCTGTGGTCTGGCGCTCCAGTCGGAACCGTCAGCTTCGCCCTGATCTTCGATGATCCCGATGCCGGAGACTATCCCCACTGGGGCATCTACAACATCGGCCCTGACATCACCGAACTGACCGAGGGCATCAGCGGCGAGCACGTGGTGAACAATCCGCCCCCGGGCGCGGTAGAGTTGACCAACGGGTTCTTCTACGAGGGCTACCTCGGGTCCTGCCCATCCACGCCCCATGTGTACCGCTGGCGCCTGTATGCCCTCGACACGATGCTGGGCTCGATCGGTGGATTCCTGCCGCAGCAGCAGTTCAACAACCTGGAAGCGGAGGCGTCAGCAGCGGCGATCGACGTGGTCCAGATGTGCCACATCTACAACCCGTAGCTCAGCCAAGCGGGTTTACAGCGATTTGGGCCAGCTTCTGGGACAGCCCCAGCCTCATTCGTCGTCTGAGGAGGCCCGCCGGAGCGGCACAACGTTGCCACCAGGAAACACGCCGAGCGCTGCTCTGTTGACCGCTGCTCTGAGGTCAGCGTCGTTGGCGCGACGGTAGTGCTGGAGCGCCACTCGAACCAACCAACCACCGTGCCAGCCCACGAAACGAACCAACGCCAACTATCGGCTAGCCGTGCCCGCGTGTCAGGTGTCCGTACGCGTCCGGAGGCGTACAGAACTGGCCAACCTGCGCGGCGATGACGCATCGCGCAGGCAGGCCAGACAGCGCACTACCCCATCAGCTCGAAGGCTTCGACGATGTGGCTGATGGTGGTGCATCGGTAGCCCTCCTTACACCCTCCGAGATTCGGGCCGTCCATGCTCAGGTGTACACGTATGCCCTCTCTGAGTACGCCAAAGACGACTACCTAGACGAGTCGGAGCGAGCTCGCCTCCAGATGCTGCATGAATGCCTGATGCAGCTCGGATGGGCTCCCGGCACTTGACCGCCCGCGGCTCACACAGAGAAGGACCCAGCCGGCCGCATGCGGGCGACCGGCAAGCCCGACCTGAACTACGTGGTGAAGGTCGTCCTGGACGGCCTGGTGCTCGCCGGCGTGCTCCTTGACGACACGCGCTGCGTGAGCATCCGGGCCGAGAAGTGCTATACCGCCCTCGCTGTTCTAGGGGACCAGCGGCGTAGAAGTGTAGCGCGGGCCGTTCCAGCTGGGCGGGGCCGACCCTGTCGAGCAAGACGTCGCCACACACGGCGATCAGGTGCTTGACCGACCCACGGTACGCGACCTGTGAGCCATTCGACAGCTCCGGCCGGTGGGGCACCACGTCGAACAGTCATGCGCGAACCAGGTGCCCGACAGTGCAGATCTCTGGATCGCGCTCCGGCTCAACAACTCTCAGGCCGGCGACGAGCCTCACAAGAAGGACTACCACTGCATGGAAGACGTTCGGTACCTTGTGCATGGGCGTGCCGATCCAAGGGGTATTCGCGGCACAACGGACTAGTGCCCTGGAACCGTGCATTCCATCAGGAGTTTCGATCAGGTCCTGGGTCGCCATGAACCTGGATGGTTGGCTCACCGAAGCGCTTGACCAAATCGAGGACCTGGCCTCCGATGGCCACCGGGGTCGCCGCGGCAGCTAGCAGTCTGACTAGCGCTGGGCGTTGACGGAGGCGAACGCAGTTGCGTGCGCCGCCATTGGGC
>Ga0114933_10003938_pt1 | contig 14152 bp, 11 predicted proteins | sample 4SBtaG_FD_89691 | JGI IMG/M metagenome (GOLD analysis project Ga0114933, IMG submission 89691) | Deep subsurface microbial communities from Kolumbo volcano to uncover new lineages of life (NeLLi) - 4SBTROV12_W25 metaG | ecosystem: Environmental > Aquatic > Marine > Volcanic | place: Kolumbo...
CAAAAATTAGCCCACCAAAGTGAGCGTTTATAAATCCCTGTCCGTAGTGTTGCCAATTGATAAAATGCCAACTGAATCCTAAAATCAGGCCAATTAGAGATCCCGACAGAAACCAGGGGTTGATGATTTCTCTCCATTGCCGACTTAAAATTAAAAAAGCTCCAACGATTGCGAGAGGAAAAAGCCCAAGAACACTTTTAGTCAATATGGCACCCGCGATGGCAAGACCAAAAACCAGGTACCAGGGTTTTTGGTCTTTTGCTTTAAAAATAGCAAAGAATGCTAGAGTGACAAAAAATGCCAGGGGAATATCGATCATAGCCCGACGAGCGGCATCAACAAACATTCCGGGAAAAAGTAGAACAAAGGCGGAGGCAAAGGCGATCCAGCAATCTTTATAGAGCAACAAGCTCAGCCGGTAAGTCATGAAAACGATTCCGGTTCCAAATAGGGCTGAGGAAAAAATTGCTGAATAGCTGGATACCCCAAATACGCTGAAGGCCAAAGCCGTAAACCAGAAGGACAGAGGTGGATTATCAAAAGCTGTCCTCCCAGCAAATGTAATATCCCAGAGAGACCCTGAGTTTAGAAGCTCTGTTGCTTTCTGGGCATAATAGGCATCGTCAAAATTAGTGATACCGGTATCCAGTTGTCGCCCCAGAAATATTAAAAGGGAAGTGAAAACTAGAAATGCGACCTGCAGCTTCTTGTTGTTTAGTAAGGAATGCAAACTAGGGAATCTGAGCGGCTGAAAGATGAAAGTAAAAAGCGGTGCTGAAAATCAAAAAAATAATATAAGTATGTATAGATGCCTCGCTTGACACTTACTTTCAAGTCAATAAAGTTAAATTGTTTACGAGATTATACTTTAATAAGTTATCATATTATAAAATTTTTTATTTCAAAAATTGTATATTATGCTCGCTAAGATGTGTTTTTATATTACCATAATCCCCAAGAGTGAAAACTCGAACAACCTCTTAAGCCGGTCGATCCTATGATTAATGGAAAAAAAGTCTGCGTTGTCATGCCGGCCTACAACGCCGAAAAAACCCTCAAAAAAACTTACGACGAAATCCCAAAGAACATTGTAGACGATATCATTCTCACAGACGATGCCAGTCAGGATAAAACGGTAAAACTGTCCCAGGAGTTAAACATCAAAACCTTTGTACACACTGAAAACAGAGGCTATGGAGGGAACCAGAAAACCTGTTACCAAGCAGCCCTTGAAAGTGAGGCTGATATCGTCATCATGTTGCACCCGGACTACCAATACAATCCAAAACTCATCACACCTATGACATACATGATTGCGGAAGGGATTTTTGATGCCGTGATTGCATCAAGGATTCTTGGCAACAAAGCTATGATGGGAGGAATGCCGCTTTATAAATACATTTCAAACCGTGTTTTAACTCTGGCGGAGAACCTGATCATCCAGCAAAAACTTTCTGAATATCACACCGGCTATCGTGCCTTCAGCCGCAAAGTCCTGGAGACCATACCGTTGCTAGAGAATTCAGACGATTTTGTATTCGATAACCAGATGCTTTGCCAGATCCTGTACTTTGGTTTTGATGTCGGGGAAGTATCCTGTCCTGCCCTGTATTTTCCGGATGCCTCATCCATCAGTTTCAGTCGAAGCATGACTTATGGAATGGGAGTGATGCAAACCGCTATGAAATACGCCTTCGCTAAACGAGATATGGGCCATTTCAAAATCTTTAACTCAAACGGGAAAAAATTAGAAGTTTAAATAAGTTCTTTCCCCCTAACACTCGACCTTTATAAGGCAGAGACCTTCGAGCGGAGTGGTGGAAACTGCTTAACCAATGACAATAGATCTGTCATGGTAATAAACGAATACCCTTCAGCTTTTAAATAATCCACAAAATTAATTAAAATTTGTTTGCCTGAATATTTATTGACACTGTAAATGCCCTTCATGAATGCAGGTAACTGAGTAAAGCTTTTTTCGTTTATGATGTAATCGTGCAAATGGCTGTCGTATACAATGATGTCTGGTAACCCAAAAGTTTTATATAGTGCATGAGACATTGAACCCCCTAATAACTTCTGATAACTGAGAGAAACAATAAGCCGGATTTTATTTACAACTGCGAACGGAATTTCTAATAGACCTGTATCATAATAAAATGGGTCTTGTGGGCTTTTTAGGTTATTAAAAGTACCAACTCGGAGAGAGGGAAACAAACTGGATGAAAATAAAAAACCCGTATCGGTTATCAACTTTATATCTCCATGGTATAAAACTCCTTTTGGGGCTCTATAACCCAACGGCGCATATCCAAAATGTTCTTTAAATTTTGAAAAACAAGTTGCTATTTCATTTTTGCTGTCAAAGGATTGAGTATTATGACTATGGGAGTGACAATGATAATCATTAGCGAGCCATTTTATCAACTCTGTCATATTTTCATTTTTGTCCAGAATATTTGTTGTTATGAACGCAGAAACTGGTACTTTTAATGAATCATACAAAGATTTTAATTGTTCTATTTCATCAAATGAGTCCTTATAAATATTGCACTCCTTGACCCTATCTCCATAATCCTCTTCAATATCTAAAGTAATGCATGCATATTTTTTATTCAGATACATAGTAATTATCCTTTGACCTCTAATCTGGCATTCTTTATTGAAAAAATACGCGCTATGACACAGATGATGACAGATTGAGAAAAACTGGAGTCATCGAGGCTTGTACTCAGGTCGTTAGACGCGACATATAGGATAGCATCATAAAGTGGTATTGCCCGAATAACTCTTCTGCTTGAATTTTTCTGGGAAAGCAAAAACTATTATTAAAAGTCACCTCTGTTCCCGGGAATGTATCATAATCCAAATTGAATCCACTTTTCGGTTGCTGTTGCAGCTCCTTGGGGTATGTATCTTTAATCGCTTCTCTGAGTAGGAATTTTAATTTGCTCCCGCAGACTTTCATTTTATCAGGAAGCCTCCAGCAGAAATCAACTAAGTCAGGATCTAAGAAAGGCACTCTCACTTCTAATCCATGGGCCATTGACATGCGATCCACTTTGACTAGCATATCATTCGGAAGATAAAAGGTTAAATCGGCATAAAGACAACTATCTAAGATTGACAAACCATGTTCTCTAGCTCGATGAATGGGTTTTGAATAAATTTCAAGAGGATCGAAATCTTTAATTTCCTTTGAAAATTCCGGTTTGTACAGTTTTTTCTTTATATGTGAAGGCATAAAAACTCGCCAGGAGGAATGATCGCGCCCAAAGCCTTGTTTTGAACCATACATAAATCTCCCTGCCTTTTCCTGAAAACTATATTTTCCTCCAAAATCGGGTATAGCGCTCACCAGAGGTCGAATAAATCTTTCACGGATTATATTAGGAATTTTTCGATACCACCTTGCTAAATCGTTAGCCTTATAAACTTCATAGCCTCCTAATAATTCATCGGCTCCATCTCCACCCAGCACAACTTTCACATGTTGTGATGCCATCTTGCAAAGCAAATAAGTGGGAAGTCCTGAGGGATCGGCAAAAGGTTCCTGCATAGTGGAATTAATTTCTTCGATCAGGTTATCCACGTCTATAGTCATGCGACTTGAGATGAGTTCAACACCCAGAGCAGCAGCTGATAATTTTGCTCCGTCTAATTCATCGAACTTATTATGATTAAAACCCATGCTAAAAGCGGTTGTCATTCCCTTGTTGATCTCCTGCATAGCTTGGACAATTGCAAAAGAATCTTTTCCGCTTGACAAAAAAGCTCCTAACTCTACATCAGATACCATCTGCCTCTCGACCGCTTGCTTAAGCAGTCTCTTGAATTCTTCACGGAGTTCGTTGTCAGAACCATTTAATTTTGAAACAGAAAGAGGAAGATCCCAGTATTTTTTAAATATTTTTTTTCCATGTTCAATCAGTAAAAACTCACCAGGCAATAATTGTTTAATATTCTTATAAGCTGTCATGGGTGCAGGAACATAACCAAAGGTAAAAAACGAGTCCATTCCGAAAGGGTCATATTCTTTGGGAAATCCAGGGAAATGGAAAAGAGAGGGGATCTCCGATCCAAAAATAATTTTATCTTTCCAGTCAGAAAAAAATAGCGGTTTAACACCAAAAGGATCTCGAACCAGCCATAGTCTTGCTTTTGGTTTATCCCAGATTGCAAAAGCAAAAATACCGTTTAACTTTTGGAGACATTCCAATCCCCACTCTAGATAGGCATGAAGAAGCACTTCGGTATCAGAAGTGGTATTAAAGTTATGCCCGAGCGTCGCAAGCTCCTTTTTCAGCTCACGATAGTTATAAATTTCACCATTATAAGTTAACCAAACCCCATGTCCTTGAGCAGCCATAGGTTGACCAGCACGGTCGCCATCAATATCCAAAATCGCCAATCGCCGATGCCCAAGGCCTATACCAGGTTCTTGATAGCATCCTCTTCCATCCGGACCACGATGGAACATGGAGTCTATCATCTGGTTAAATTTTTTGGATGATAACTGAAAGCCTAACTTCTGGTAGTCAAAGTATCCAACAATTCCACACATAGTGTTATGAGTTAAGGATTTATCAATACAAAATCAGTTGGAAGTTTCGAATTGAGGTTGCAGGCTACTTCTACTCAAAGGAAGGTAATTTTGCAAGTCTCCTAAAGTCAGGAATCAACCTTTAAAAGGTTATTATAACAATTCCAATACAAATTACTACTAAGCCGACAATCTTAGATAAAGTTACCTGTTCTTGGAAAAAATATACTCCAGCAAGAAAAGCAAAAATGTAAGCTGAAGCCGTTAACGGATAAAAATGAGAAAGCTCATATTTCCCTAGAAGGTAGAAATAAAATATTGCTCCTACGGCGCACACCACTATACTTGCTATTAAATAGGGATTCTGAAACCACAATATGGAATTGGATAAGATGCTGAGATCCTTCTTCCAAAGACCATCGTTCCTCTGCAAACTATATTTGATAAGCACCTGCCCTATGACACCAATCAGACTGCATAACGTTACCAAAACTATTGCCTTCATTTTTTTTATATCCTATTTAATATGAGAATATTTTATAGAAGCAGCCATCCCAATGAAAATCAGGTAAGTTAATAATAATTTTATCTCGACATGCTACTGGCGAATACTTTGAACATGAGATGACTAAGGAATTAAAAGATCTGATAGACTACGCAGACAAAAACAGAGTTCATCAAGGCAACCATACGTCAATAACTATTCATCAAATATTCGCTAAACAACATGCAAAAATTTAAAATAGAATTATTTTTCAAGACGCTCTTTTCTAAGTTCTGTTATCTGGTCACAGATAAGTCCCATAAAAAAAGTCAGCACTCCGGAAATTATCAGGGTTGATGCAAAAACTGAAAATCCACCACTACTGAGATGCCATAAACCCCAAAATAACCCGAGAGTGACTTGCAGGAAACCCAATATTGAAAAAAAAGGTAACGCATTAAAAAGAATGAGAATCCGGACAATAAGCACCAAGGTACCCAGCCCGTCATAGACTATGTTAACCTTGGATTCCCCTTCCCTCTTGTTGGATATTATATTCACAAACTCCATGCGGTACCCTCGCTTTTTCATAAGGAGCGTCGAAGTAGTCGACGCAGAAAAACCTTCAGGAAGTAGATGTAGATAACGTTTTATAACTTCAGACTTAAAACATCTGAGCCCAGAGTTCAAGTCTGGAATAGACTCGCCGACTATTAATTCCGCAACGAATTTCAATAGTAATTTTCCTGGCACATGATCCGGTCTTATGTCCGACCCTTCCCCTCTAGCACCAATAACCATATCCATCTCACCTAGCAAAATTGGTTGAATGATTTTCTCCAAATCATTAGGTCGGTGTTGGCCATCAGCATCGAACCAAGCTATGACTGCTCCCCTAGAACTTCGAATGGCAGTTTTCAGGGATGCTCCGTAACCACGATTTCGGTTATGAGACAACACAACGACGCCTTCCACAGACCTTGCTAGACCATAGGTTTCATCCGTAGAACCATCATTAACCACGATAATTTCGGCATCAGGAAATTTTTCTCTTAATCCCTCTAAGGTAGTTTTGATTCCAGAGGCTTCATTGTAGGCGGGTACACAAATTGTCAGGTCATTATATTTCAACTAGTTTTCCTCAGGGTTTTATTTTTACCGCATGTTATAAGCTCAAACAATTAAAATCGGTTTGAGCATTAATTTTTCTTTGCAATAACAGTCCAAGAGTAACTGTGCCTATGAACTATATCTACAATCGAAAAACCAGCATTCTTCAATAGGCTCTCGACTTCATCCCTTTTGTAGTACTTTGCAAATGAGGGGTTGAGCTGATCAAAAATCACGTAATTTCTCTTTTCCCAAGAGTCTTTTTGAAAGTCCTTTAGCATATATTCTTTTAGTGGAAGAGGAAAAACTTTTACCAAAATAATGTAAAAAGAACAAAACAAATTTAAAATCGAGCACAAAATTCGAAGCATAGAATCTGGAAGGATCCGCGTAATCCGTCTTAAATTATTAAAAATTGCTAGATAAATTTCGTTTCCCTCATGGCCGTATACCCATAAAACAAATTCCCCCCCTGTTTTAAGCGCACGATAGATGTTTCTAACTGCGATATCAGCATTTGGTATGTGATGAAGAACACCTATTGAAAAACAGAAGTCAATCTCATATCTCCTATCAATATCCTCAGCTTTAATATTGTCGAATTCAACTTTTTCTAATGCGTCTACATTATTTCTCTTCGCAACATCAATTGCGACAGAGGGTTCAACAGCGATAATTTTTTCGGGTTCACACTCGAGCAGATTTTTGAGTATCCTTCCACTTCCACACCCTACTTCCATAACCGCTTTCCCTTTAATTCTTCTTAAGTCAAATGGGTAAATGATATCTCTCAGCATTTCTTGTGAGCCAAAATATCCATCAATTTTTGAGTCAACTAAAAACTGTTCCCCAAAATCTTTGTAGGATTCAGCGTGGTCAATTCGCATAATCAATTCCCTTCCGCACAAATAAGATCCCAAAAAATAGAACACTCATTACTAAAATTTTCAAGAAGCAAATCAGCAAAAATTGACTTTGAAGTTTTTATGCTCCTCGAATTTAACCCTAAATCCCTATAAGGAGGTTTTAATTCTTGTGACATCATTGTAGGCGGGAACACAAATGGTCAATTCACTATATTTCAATTAGTTTTCCTTGGGAATGTAGTTATAGTACAAAATTATTAGAAAAAATTTTATCATAATTGTATTCAAGGTTACAATAACACAAGGGTAGTACTTGCTCATTATCTATGGAGTATATAGCAAAGTCTTGAAGTTAGAGTTTAACTTACTCTTATATAAATTCGTTAACCTTTCACAATTAAAAGCTAAGTAGCCTCATAATCATTCCAAAAAATAGCAACATTATTTTGAGAGTTAATTGACTACGCAAATTAAAAAAGAAATAGATCTTGGTCTTGAAGGAAACTCCTTAGATTATATGGATCCCTCGGAGCTCCATGAAAAAGTTGAGCGAGTTCGGATAGTTTCCCAACTAGAATGGATCAACGAACGAAGCCAGTTTTACCAAAATCATATAGGAAAAAAAGAATTGACGGCAGCCTCCAAGGCCGGGTCTGTATCAGAGCTTCCTTTTACAACAAAGATGGATCTTTTGACCGACCAGAAAAATTATCCTCCTTTTGGGAGTAATGTTTGCGTTGAGTTAAATGAAATCAACCGGGTTCACAAAACATCAGGAACTACTAGTAAGCCCCTTACCATTCTTTTAACAAAAAGAGATATAAAAGATGCGGTCAATAGCGGTGGTAGAGCCTTCCAAGCGGCAGGACTCAAGCCAGATGATATTGTTGTTCATTGCCTAAATTATTGTATGTGGTCAGGCGGCCTCACGGACCATCAATGCTTAGAGGCTACCGGAGCTTCGGTAGTGCCTTATGGTGTAGGAAACTCTAATGCATTGATAGAAATGATTATTTCCCTTGGAGTCACAGCCATTCATTGCACACCATCCTACTTGACTAAGTTATGGGATATTGTAACCGTGGAGTTTGGCCTGAACCCCAAAGATTTACCTCTGAAGCTGGGTCTTTTTGGAGCAGAGCCTGGACTTCAATACCCGGGAAAACGGGCACGTATAGAGCAGGATTGGGGAATTAAGGCTATGAATGCCAACTACGGCCTTTCAGAAGTTCTCAGCATTATGGGTTCCGAGTGTGAAGCCCGTGATGGTTTTCATCTTATGGTAGGAGGGTCCCTGTTTGTAGAGCTGTACGATTTCTCTTCGGACAAAAATGTCCCTTTAGAGTCAGGAGCAATTGGCGAATTGGTCCTCACAAATATTTTTAAAGAAACGCAACCACTAATCCGGTATCGAACCGGAGACACAATTGAAGTTGTTGGCACTAACCCCTGTATTTGTGGACGTCGAGGGTTGCGGATTAATGTTCAAGGCCGATCTGACGATATGATCGTTGTAGGAGGTGTCAATGTATTCCCTTCAGCTATTGAAGAAATTTTATCTGAATTCCTAGGTCAATTGAATGGCGAATTTCAAATTATTTTAAAAACACCTCCTCCGCACGATAGCCTTTTTCTTAAGGCGGAGCACCGCTTAGATTTAAATAAGGCGTTATTGAAACAATTAAAATTAAACTTGGAAAAAGTTTTTCGAAATAAACTTGGATTTCGGCCTATAATTGAATTACTTAACGAAGGGAGCCTTCCAAGAGTAAAGGGAAAAACTCAACGTGTTAAAAAGATTTACTAAAACTTTTTGGGATCATGTATAAAAAAAAGACAGAAGCCATTTATGCTGAAGAAATTGCAAATTTTCTAAACTTGGAGTTTAAGGGACGAAACTGTCCAATTTATGGCCCTGCTAGAACCAAGAAGTTAGAAGAAAATACCATGATTTTTTGTACTACCCTTGAAGAGGTTGAGTCTTCGAAACTAGAAAATTACTCGGAATTGCTGGTCTTTGTGCCCATTGGGGCAGGTGGAGAAATATCTTGCACAGTCATTGAATCTCAAAACCCACAAGAGGACTTTATAAGGATTTTAAATAAATTTTTTGTGGCAGAATTTTCCGTTGAAATTCATGAAAAAGCCGTGTTGCATCCAGATGCTGAAGTTGAAGAAAACGTTTCCGTAGGGCCTCATTCAATTATTGGGGCGGAGGTAAAAATTGGTCAAGGAACCAAGATCATGGCTAATGTCGTATTGGCTGGCAGAGTGGTTGTTGGAGAAAATTGCGTTGTTAAAAGTAATACTACCATTGGGAGTGAGGGCTTTAAGTTTATTAATGTCGAAGATGATATAGTACATTTTCCTCCGCTCGGTTCAATTTATATTGGTGACCGTGTTTGGATTGGGTCTAATTGCACTATCGAACGACCAGGACTAGGTGCGACTTCGATCGAAAATGATGTAAAGTTAGATGATCTCGTACATGTAGGACAAAATAGTCAAGTACAAGAAAAGACACTAATAGCAGCCGGATCTATATTATGCCAAAATTGTTTTATAGGATCTAAGGTATGGATCTCTCCCAACTCAACAATTAATTCCGATATTAATATAGGTGAAAACGCAATAATTGGGCTGGGCTCGGTTATTCTGAAAGATGTCTCTCCAGATACAACTGTGGCAGGAAACCCTGGTAACGTAATCAAAAAATCAAGGTGATCATATAATGGCCGGACTTAAAGACGGAATTTTTGTTGAAAAATTAGGCTCTTTTTTGCAAAAGAAACTCGAAGAAGCCCATCAAACCAATAACAAGTCTCTCATTCATATTATAGAAAGCCAATATCTCATTGATTCAAGAGAAGGAGACAACACTCCGGAAAATAATCGACGCCACTATGAAGCAGAAACATTTCCTCTTTTTGAAGGTAAACCATTAAAGGGTTTGGAGCGGCTATATCGTAGAAGTATTGCAGTTGAGCCCACTACCATTTGCGCTGCTCATTGCCGATGGTGCCTAAGAAGCAACTACGATAAGTTAAATTTGAGAGTAGAGGATTTAGAGTTAATCGCCCGTTTTATCGGCTCGGGCGAGCGAAAGGATAACGTCAGAGAGGTTCTTATAACTGGTGGGGATCCTTTTATGGTGGTAGACCGGCTAAAGATTTTAATTGACTTGATTATCCAGTATGCCCCACAAATAAGGGTCATCAGAGTCGGGACAAGGATTCCTCTTCAAGATCCTCCAAGGATTAACAAGGAATTGATTCGAGCCATCACTCCTAGAAATGGAGTGAGTATTGAAATGGCAACCCAAGTAAATCATATTGATGAGTTATTTCCCGAATCACGTGACGCTCTTAAACGAATTAATGAAGCAGGAGTGAGAATTTACAATCAAACTGTCGTTTTAAAGGATTTCAATGACGAGGCAAATATTCTCATTGAACTTTTCAATGAGCTTCGATACTTGAATATAGAGTGCCATTATCTCTTCCATTGTATTCCTTTGATTGGTATGGCTCATTTTCGTACAAGCGTAGATACCGGATTAAGACTTACTAAAGAGGTAGTTCATAGTGGAGAAATTTCTGGCAGAGCAAAACCGCTCTACACCGCTCTCACTGATATTGGTAAAATATCTTTTTACGAAGGAACTATAATTAAGAGAGAGCAAAACAGAATACTACTACAGTCAAATTTTTCTTTGAAAGACAGGCTAAAATGGAACCCAGATTGGGAAGTTCCTGATACTGTTGAATTGGACGAAAAAGGAAACATGTGTGTTTGGTATTTAGATACAAATGACGATTGAAACCCAAATCCAGGGTTTAACCTATCGATTACTTCAGAAACCAGCTGACTTGGATAAGTTAGAGGGATTATTTAAGGAATCTTTTCCTGAAGAGGATTTTCAGGGCGTTTTTAACCGACTTGCACATTGGATTGAAACTAGCCCCTCAGGCCCAGGGGTTCAACTAGTCGTTTGTGACGGAAAAAAAATCATCAGTTCTCTTAGCTTTTTAAGACAAACTATTGATGGTTTTAATAAAAAATATACTGGTTTCTTAGCTAGCACTGCCATGACAACGACAGCGTATCGTGGTAAGGGAATTTATAAAAACCTCACCAGATTAGCTTTTAAAGAACTTCCTAAGTATGGTGGTCATTTTATTTTTGGTTATACCGTTCGCGAGTCGGTATTAAAAACCGAAATGAAATTAGGTTATACTTTAGTTGGTGACTCCCCAGTACTTGCACTCCCATTAAACCCAGGGAAAATACTTCAAAAAATTCCATGTCTGAGTTGGGCCAGTATCTGGACAACAGGAATTGGGAAATGGACAAGCAAACTATACCTAAGGCTGAATTCCTATAAAATAAGATATGATTCTTCTATTGTCGTGCATGATGTCGATGAGTTTCCCCAAGAAATAGAAGTTATCGCTGAAGTAAAAAAAAGATTCTCCAAATATGAGGTCTTAAAAGATTCAGCTCATTTGAATTGGAAATATCGTGGTTTTTTTAAAGCCAAGGAACAACATCACTTTGTAATTGCAAAAAAAGAAAGTCAGATAGTTGGATGGGGTATATGTGGAAAGATGAATATGCAGGGGTTAAATGGATTAGCTATTTTAGACGCATCAACACTTCCCGAATTCGAAGACGAAACTCTTTCTGCCATCGTAAAGCATCAAATTCTTTTGGCTAATAAAATGGATATGGAAATCATTGGTTGTATGGTGGATAAGAATTCAAAGCTTTTTGCAGTTTTAAGAGATTTTGGGTTTTTACAAACTGCTCACCGGTTTAAAACTATTTTTTTCCCTCTGGTAGATAATTTACCCAGCTTTATTTTTAAAGCTAACAACTGGCGACACACCTGGGGCAGTTCAGATACTTTATAAGCATTTCTTTTATATTGGACGCTGAACTATAAGATAAGTCTAAAATAGATATCAAAATCTGCATTGAAGTTCGAAATTGGCCCTCTTTTATTTTAATGGCAGCCTCGTCGGTTTATCGGGCATAAACACATCAGTTAATAATTGGCGAGAAAAACTAAATTTAACTTCGAATCTTTTTCTTCCATGAAAGAAAACAACCAAACTAAAAAAATACAAAGCGTTAGTATCATCCTAGCAGGAATAATTTGGGCTTTTTGGATACTTAAGAAAGGTGTCAAGTTTTCTCCCGATTCAGGCTCATACTCTTATCTTGGCGACCTTCTTATAAAATATGACTTTAATTATTTTAATTTTTTGGCAAACACAGAAGATGTAGCCCCTATTGCTCTATATTCTGCATGGGTATCTATTGTAGCAATATCGAAAGTAATACTTAGCGATAAATGGGGTATCGGAATTGTAGTGATAAACTATATTGCAGCTGTATATATTTTAGTACTAACTTTAAAAATTACTAATCTTGTTAATCGAAATTTTGTTTCCATCATTTTTGCAAGCTTAGCACTCATCTGTTGTTACGAATTCTTCATGTGGACACGCTACGTACTCTCTGACATATTGTTTACGGCTATTTGTTTTTCAATGATTTTTCTTTCAATAAGTCTTTTTCAAGAACCTACAAGACCACAGAAACGAATTGCTATTGGATTAATATTGTTGGCTATAACCTTATTTTTTAGGCCCGCCTCCCCACCTTTAGTAGTTTTCATATTTCTTGCAATATTGTTTGGTTTCTTTTTTAAACTCGGTAGCAGCGATGAAAACAAAAGAAACCGTCTGATTTTTGGGCTCACTCTTTTTTCCTGCATCGCAATAATATCCGTTTTATTTTTTCACTCCCATATAATGCTGGAACCTGAAAATTGGCCTTTTTCCTTTTTTAAGACTTGGATTGCTATTTTAGCTAATGACTATAAATTGGGGGTTGTGGTTGCTGATCGGCCAGAAACATTTCTTTCTATTCCAACTAACATCTTTGATTATCTATTCATCACACTCTGTAAATTTATTTCATTCTTTTCCATAACCTTTAATGGATATAGTAAAATCCACTCGTTTTTTAATTATCTATTTTTCGCACCAATTTATTTGCTATCTCTATTTTCAATAGTCTTGCTTTATAAAAAACACAGTGGACTTTCAACAATAAAGTGGTGGACTATTTTTTTATGCTTTATATTTATTGTGTTGTTTGCTTTTTTTCATTCACTAAATCAAATCGATTATGATCTTCGATACAGAGTTCCATGTTTGCCTCCCTTGGTATTACTTGCAACCATTGGTTTCAATGAACTCATGACGCGTTTTTTCAAAAAAGCTTCGAATAAAGAGATGCGTTTATTATGAAAATTTTGGTTACCGGAGCCGCGGGTTTTATCGGTTTCCACACTTCCAAGCAATTGCTCGAATTAGGCCATGAAGTCATCGGGCTTGACAATATCAACGACTATTATGACGTCAACCTCAAAAATAACCGTCTCAAAATTCTTCAAAAATATGACAAGCTCACCTTCCAAAAACAAAACCTTGAAGATAAAGAAGAAATTGATCGGATTTTCAAAAAAAACAGTCCAAACCGAGTGATTCATTTGGCCGCACAAGCTGGCGTTCGCTACTCCATTGAGCATCCAGAAGTTTATATACAAAGTAATATCGTGGGAACATTCAATATCCTTGAGGGTTGCCGCCACAATAAAGTGGAGCATCTTGTCTACGCATCCACCAGTTCTGCCTATGGACTCAACACCAAATACCCATTTTCTGTCCATGACAACGTAAGCCACCCGGTCTCATTATATGGAGCCACAAAGATATCCAATGAATTGATGGCTCATTCATACTCTCATCTTTACGGAATCCCAACCACCGGTCTCAGGTTTTTTACGGTGTACGGTCCTTGGGGCCGTCCGGATATGGCCTTATTTCTATTTACAAAGGCAATTCTGGCTTCACAACCTATCGACGTGTACAACCACGGTGAAATGGAAAGAGACTTCACATACATCGATGATATTGTTGAGGGAGTATGTCGAATCATTAAAAAAGCACCTGCACTTGACCCCGAGTGGTCTGGAAGCACCCCTGACCCCGCTTCTTCATCCGCACCCTACAAAATTTACAATATAGGCTCAAATGCTCCCGTTCAGTTGATGGATTACGTTCGTGAGATCGAAAA
>Ga0114933_10003939_pt1 | contig 14149 bp, 11 predicted proteins | sample 4SBtaG_FD_89691 | JGI IMG/M metagenome (GOLD analysis project Ga0114933, IMG submission 89691) | Deep subsurface microbial communities from Kolumbo volcano to uncover new lineages of life (NeLLi) - 4SBTROV12_W25 metaG | ecosystem: Environmental > Aquatic > Marine > Volcanic | place: Kolumbo...
TTGTTGTATTAATTATTGAAAAAGACAATAGTTTTACTTAATTGCTGCTTCTATGAACTCACACAATGACAAATTAGATCGTGTAGTCGCCGATGCAAGGCGTGCCCGTGAGCAACGGGAGACGGGTTATCGCGAACAGGCCTTAAAAATGTATCCACACCTATGCGGGCGTTGCACACGGGAATTTGATCGTAAGAACCTTCACGAACTCACCGTACATCACCGTGACCATAATCACGACAATAACCCTTCTGATGGCAGTAACTGGGAATTATTGTGTTTGTATTGCCATGACAATGAACATCAACGACAACTTGAAGCGCAACAAGGTGGTGAGCCGTATGGCCCTACTAATACAATAAGCGCCACCCATAACCCATTTGCGAATCTAAAAAACATGTTGGATAAAAAGAAAGAATAAAAATGAACAGGGCCAGTAAGATTTTTCTTAAGGACTCATTTGGGCCTTCGATTTTTTACGAACCCCGTTAGGTCAGCACTTTCCTTTCTTTGCCTGACCGGGAGGACAATGAATACTACCACCGCTTAAACCAACTTCCACAACCGGCGCCTTAATCTTTACGCCTGCGCCATTAAAGGTACAACCCGCGATAAGTAACATAATAGCAATAACAGATTTACGACTCATCATTTGTCTCCAAATTCAAAAGGATAGTAATCCAAACTACAAATTCAAGTTACCTTACGAAATACCAAAAGAAAAATAAGATCAACAACATGAAAAAAAGAGCGTATGGCAAGCTTAACGAACTCAATCCCGCGCGCCTTACCAAAAAGCCGAAAGAGCCCTTAAAACACCCAAGCACCTTGTTACAGATTCAGCAAAAGACTATTAACTCAGCCTGACCCGCCGGGGAAGGTCATCAACTGACCGTTTGGTTAAACTCATAGTCATCCATCCACTCAATACCGGCGCCTTGTCTCAGTGGAGCGCATGCCGGCTAGCTGTTGGTGAAGCGATTGTTTGCCAATAGACCTCGCCATGATCCCTGTCAATAGGCTCATCGCTTAAGCATAAAGCAATACTTATTTTGCAAGAATCGCCCCTTACACACCTAGAAAACTTAAAAACGGTTTATATTTTCAATCCATGGAGACGGTGATAAACCACAGCTTTTCATGGCTTTAGCGACTTCTTTGCCACATTATTTCTAAGATAAACCGGTCTAACCTTTTCTACGGGTTCTGCTCTTGCGAAGTCAGCAACAGCCAATTTTGCGACAACCCCTGCGCGCGGCAAATAATCGTCATAAACAGCCAATACTTTTCCCTCTAACCGCTGCATTAACGGTTCTTTATAAACACTCCACCCCGAACCCACCCCAACGCCTTCAATATTTGGGCAACGCACGTGTGCCGCATCAACCACAAGCTCATCACCGATCAATTCAACACCGTGTTGATCATGACGATGATAAATGCCCCAATAAACCTCTCCTAAGCGCGCATCGATTGAGGACAACACCCAATCAAAATGCGTAAAATCATCCAGTGCCTGTTGAGACATAGCGGCTAAAGTAGACACCGGTACAACCGGTAATTCAGCACCAAACGCAATACCTTGTATCACACCGATTGCAATCCTTACCCCAGTAAATGCGCCCGGCCCCGCACCAAAAGCCAACCCATCTAATTGGGTTGGGTGCAATTGCGCATCAGCCATCAATCGGTCAATCATCGGTAAGATCAAACGACTGTGTTGACGCGGTTGCACAACAAACTCCTCAACAACCTCACCATCAATACTCAGGGCCGCTGAGCACGCCTCTGTTGCCGTTTCAACAGCCAATAACTTCATAATGAATCATCCTGCTTAAAAAAATCTCTAACATCTTCGATATCACGTGTCCGTGCCATATTCGGTAAACTGTCTAAAAAAACACGCCCATAAGAGCGTTTCAATAACCGCGGATCACATATCATTAATACACCGCGATCCTGACTATCACGAATCAATCGCCCTACCCCCTGCCGCAAAGAAATGACCGCTTCAGGCAACTGATGCTTACTGAAGGGATTGTCCCCAGATTGCTCCATGACCTTTAAACGCGCTTTAAGCACTGGGTCATTAGGCGCCTCAAAAGGTAGTTTATCAATAATGACACAAGACAACGCCTCTCCTCTAACGTCAACACCCTCCCAAAAACTTGATGTACCTAGCAATACTGCACTACCAGACTGTTTAAATCGTTGCAATAAATAAGATTTTGAGCGGGTCCCTTGAACTAACAATGGAAATTCAACCTCTCCTTCCAATCGCTTCGCTACTGACCGCATCGTCGCATGACTGGTAAATAAAAAAAAAGCACGTCCTTGGCTTGCGACTATGACCGGCTGCGCATATTTTACAATAGAATCAATAAAATCAGCAGAATTTGGCTGAGAAATCCCTTTAGGGTGATAAAACAAAGACTGAGTAGGGTAATTAAACGGACTTTCCCAATAATGCGACTCAACACCCGCTAAACCAAGACCGTTCAGAAAATAGTCAAATTTCTTCCCCACACTTAATGTCGCTGACGTAAAAATCCACGTTCGCCCATGTTGGCGCATAAAAGACTGAAAATCATCGGCTATTTTAACCGGTGTGCGCGACAACGTAAAAGTTTTCTTATAAATCTCATACCAACGGATCCATAACGCACCCTCAGACTGCAATAAAATTTCGAGATTCTCAATCAATTGTTCAGAGCGCTTATAACACAAACCAAGACCTTTACTGGATTCTGCCACCCCTGACAACTGTGTCGCAAGGTCACCTAAAACGGTTAAGAGTTGATTTAATGCCGACCAAACGTTGGGGTCTGTTTCCAAATCTGTCCAAGCGCCTCTTTTTAACTCAATCCCTAACGCCATTCTTAATGCTTTGACTGCACTTAAAACAACTTCAGCACAGACCCGCAAACCCGGCATATCAATTGCAAAATTAATACTCTCGGCTATCGTCGATTGCGCTAAATCATTAATTTGATTACCACTAACTGTCTTGCCTAAAAAACCACTCGCAATCTTAGCAAGCTGATGCGCTTCGTCTATAACGATCACATCAGCATCCGGCAATAACTCACCAAACCCAGTATCCCGTATACTCCAATCAGCACAGAGTAAATGATGATTAACAACGGTAATATCAGCCTCTTTCGCCATTTTCCGTGCTTTGGTTAAATGACAGCGATGATAATCAGGACACTCTTTCCCCAAACAATTATCGGCGGTTGAGGTCGCCTGAAACCAAACGGGCGCTGACTCTGAAACAGTCTCCATTTGGGTTATATCACCCGACTCTGTTTGTAATGACCAGTCTTTAATCGCTATCAGTTGTGCTTTGTCTGCAGCGTTAGATGAATGACTATTGAGCGCACTCCGTAGCCTATAAATACATAAATAATTACTGCGTCCTTTAAGCAAACAAGCACTAAAAGGTACCTCCACCACCTGTCTAAGCATAGCAATATCTTTAAAAAAAAGTTGATCTTGCAAGTTCTTGGTACCTGTCGAAATAACTGCTTTTTTCCCCGCAGCAATAACAGCCGCTAAATATGCAAACGTTTTACCAGTCCCTGTGCCCGCTTCCGCGACTAGATGCTTTTCATTGTCAATGGCCTGGTAAATAGCAGTAGCCATCTCCAATTGCTCTACTCTTGGTTCATAATCAGGAACCTTCTCACTTAACGCACCATCAGTGGAAAAAAAATGATCCAAGTTGATCAAAACGACACACTCCTTTAAAAATTGATAAAAAAAACAACTTTCCTAACAATAATGAAGACTTACATTTTAATAGCCCAAGAAAAATAGTAAATTAGAAGAATATAGAACCACAACCATTGTTAACAATCCAAATAAAATATCAGTGCTAAACCTATTTAATATTGACTTTTTGGTCAAAATCATTCAATTTAAGCACTTGGAATGGTTGACAGAATTTTAATCTCAAAAAATCATCCAGCTTAAACTTAAAACTAAATTTAGTCTTAGAAATTTAACTGTACTCTGCCATTACGACAGACTACTTGGAGGAAACTTTATGAAAATGCCTGTTAAAAGCTGGCTGATCGCAACAACTGTCGCTACTTGTTTAGCTGCGCCTGCGATTTCAACTGCTAACAGTAACTTGGATCGACTCTCAAAAGACGCAAAAAACTGGTCTATGTGGGGAGGTGATTATCACGGAACTCGTTATAGTAAGCTCAACCAAATAAACAAAGATAACGTTAGCGAACTGCAACCTGCTTGGACTTTTTCAACAGGGGTTCTACGTGGTCATGAAGGCGGCCCAATCGTTGTTAACGATACCGTTTACATTCACACACCTTTCCCTAACACTGTTTACGCTCTTGATCAAGCATCGCAATCGGTCATTTGGGAATACACCCCTAAACAAGACGCAGATGTAACCATCCCTGTGATGTGTTGTGACACTGTTAACCGTGGCCTGGCTTACGGTGACGGTAAAATCTTTTTACAACAATCAGATACTGTATTAACTGCACTTGATGCCAAAACAGGTAAGCGGATTTGGAGCGTACAAAACGGCGATCCTAAATTAGGCATGACCAACACCAACTCCCCTATTGTTGTAAACGACAAAGTTATAACAGGTATTTCAGGCGGAGAATTCGGTGTTCGTGGCTTTTTAGCGGCATACGACATCAACACCGGCCAGTTGGCTTGGAAAGGTTACAGCATGGGTCCTGATTCGGACACATTGATTAACTCAAGCTCTACAACTACTTGGGCAAACGGTAAAGTCACTAAAGTTGGCGCTAACTCAAGCACAAAAACTTGGGAAGGCGACCAATGGAAAATCGGTGGCGGTACAACATGGGGCTGGTACAGCTATGATCCTAAATTAAACCTCGTTTATTATGGATCAGGTAACCCATCGACATGGAACCCTGTTCAACGACCAGGTGATAATAAATGGTCAATGTCTCTTTGGGCACGTGACGCGGATACCGGTGAAGTGAAATGGGTTTACCAAATGACGCCACATGATGAGTGGGATTTTGATGGTATCAATGAAGTGCCATTAGTTGATCAAAAAATCAACGGTAAAATGCGTAAAACCATCGTTCATTTTGACAGAAATGGCATTGGCTATACCTTAGATCGTGTTACCGGTGAATTACTGGTTGCTGAAACTTTTGACAAAGCCGTAAATTGGGTTTCTGAAGTGGATATGCATACAGGTCGCCCAACAGTTGTTGATGAATTCAGTACTGAATTTCATGGTGAAGATGAAAACACTACTGGTGTTTGTCCAGCAGCTCTAGGGAGTAAAAACCAACAACCGGTTTCTTATTCACCGCAAACTGGTTTCTTCTATATCTCTGGTAACCACGTATGTATGGACTACGAGCCATTTGAAGTCAGTTACACTGCAGGCCAACCGTACGTAGGTGCTACCTTAAGCATGTACCCTGCAGGGGTTGATGCAACTAACGGTCGCAAAAACGGTTCAACTAACTTAGGTGTTTTCACTGCATGGGATGCTAAAACCGGTGACATTGTTTGGTCTAACGACGAACCATTCTCAGTTTGGTCGGGTTCTGTTGCAACGGCTGGTGGGTTAGTTTTCTACGGAACATTAGAAGGCTACCTGAAAGCGGTTGATGCTAAAACAGGTCGTGAATTGTATAAATTCAAAACACCTTCAGGTATTATCGGCAACGTAAACACTTGGAGTTTCCGAGGTAAGCAATATGTTGGCGTTCTCTCTGGCGTAGGTGGCTGGGCCGGTATTGGTATGGCGGCAGGGATCGATGATGGTACTGACGCTTCTAACACTGAAGGCTTAGGTGCTGTTGGCGCCTACAGAAGCCTAAGTGCTTACACTAAACTGGGCGGCGTTTTCACTGTATTTGCACTCCCAGGTCACCACTAAGTTTATTGCTATAAATTAACTTAATTGGTACATCTTAAAGGCCCTAGCTGTTTATTCAGCTAGGGCCTTTTTTTATCCATTAAATGTTACATCTTCTTTTTTAAGAGAACCCTTATGACTAAGCTTCCCTTATCCATTACCGCCTTATGTTACTGCCTTGCCTTCAGCTCAACCGTGCTTGCCGACAAGGCCTTTAAAGTATGCGCCGACCCTCTTCACCCTCCTTACTCATTAAAAGACGGCAGCGGCTTTGAAAATGACATTGCAGCTGTTTTTGCCAAACAATTAAATTTACCCCTTGAGTTCACTTGGTTTCCACAACGGATCGGTTTTATTAGAAATACACTTAGAAAACCACTTGCTAACAACCAAGGCTATACCTGTGATGTTGTTATGGGCGTACCGACAGGCTACGACCTTGCACTCACCACAAAACCTTATTATCACTCCAGTTATGTTCTGGTGATTGCCAAGGGCCGTGGATGGGACGACATAACATCTCCCTCCGAACTCGCTGATGCTGCTGAAAAACGACTTGATAATCTCAAAATTGCCATGTTTGACAGAGGACCTGGAACGACTTGGCTTCACCGAAAGGGCTTAATCGATCAGGGAGTTCCCTATCAAACCATGACCGGTGACAATGAAAACAATACTGCCATGATAATTAATAAAGACTTACGTGCCGGTAAAATTGATATGGTTATCTTATGGGGGCCGATGGCAGGCTATGTATTAGGAGACGGTGGCGCCAACAATTACAACGTCATACCACTGAAATCAAATACAGGCATGAAGTTTGATTTTTCTATCTCAATGGCGGTTCGCTATGGCGATAAGAAAAGAAAAGAACGACTAGAAAAACTAATTGATGAAAATGCCCAAACAATACAAGATATTATTCAGTCCTATCATATACCATTGCTACCGATCCCAAAATATATACCCAGAGATGATGATTAATCACAATGAAAGGGTAAAAAAAAGGGTCCTTACGGACCCTTTTCTCTTAGATTAAGATTTGATTAGTCTATCAATCAATTTCCTTCATGCTTAATCTAACCCGTCCTTGTCTATCAATCTCTAGAACCTTAACTTTTACCACATCGCCTTCAGCTAACTTATCACTGACCTTTTCGACATGCTCGGCTGATATTTGAGAAATATGCACTAAGCCATCTTTTCCTGGCAAAATAGTCACAAAAGCACCAAAGTCCATTAGCCTAGCCACTTTGCCTTCGTAGATTTTACCCACTTCAACTTCAGCAGTTATTTCTTCAATTAATCGTTTGGCTTCTTCGCCAGCGCTCTTATCAACAGATGCTACTTTAACAATACCATCGTCCGTTAAGTCAATACTTGCCCCCGTTTTCTCAGTTAAGCTGCGAATCGTCGCGCCCCCTTTACCGATAACATCACGGATTTTACTGGGGTCAATCTTAAATGAAATAATTCTAGGCGCGTAATCTGACATTTCTTCGCGGGTTTCAGAAAGCGAGTCATTCATTCTATCAAGAATATGAAGCCGACCTTCTTTAGCTTGAGCCAAAGCCGTTTCCATAATTTCATTAGTGATGCCATCAATCTTAATATCCATTTGCAGTGCCGTAATACCTTCTTCCGAACCTGCAACTTTAAAATCCATATCGCCTAAATGATCTTCGTCACCCATAATATCCGACAATACAGCAAAATCATCACCTTCCTTGATTAAGCCCATTGCTATCCCAGCAACCGGTGTTTTGATAGGCACCCCAGCATCCATAAGTGCCAAACTGGTACCACAAACCGAGGCCATTGAACTTGAACCATTTGACTCTGTGATCTCTGAAACGACACGAATAACATACGGAAAATCATCAATGCTTGGAACAACTGCTAAAACACCTCGCTTCGCTAAACGACCATGGCCAATTTCTCGACGCTTGGGCGTTCCGACAAAACCCGTCTCTCCCACACAAAAAGGAGGAAAGTTATAATGCAGCATAAAATTATCTTTACGCTCGCCACTTATAGAATCAATAATTTGCGCATCACGCCCCGTTCCCAAAGTTGCAACGACAATGGCTTGCGTCTCACCTCGAGTAAACAAAGAAGAACCATGCGTTCGTGGCAGAACACCGGTACGAACCGTAATAGGACGAACGGTACTTAAATCACGACCATCAATACGGCTTTGAGTTGATAACACGTAGTCTCTGACCACCCTTTTTTCAAGACTTTCAAAAGCGCCTCGAACGGCTGATGCATCATACGCATCATCTTCAGTTAACTTTTCAATCAACTCATTTCTAACTACTTTGAGTTGATTTTGACGACTTAATTTTTCAGGTATTTTATACGCATCACTGATTGCAGCTTCAACTTCATTCGCAACCTGAGCTGCCAACGTTTCATCTTTAACCGGTGCAGTCCAGTCCATAGCCGGCTTATTAACTTCCTCAGCTAATTCACTGATGGCTGCAATTGCCACTTGCATTTGCTCATGACCAAACATGACCGCGCCTAACATGATTTCTTCGCTTAATAATTCAGCTTCAGACTCAACCATTAAAACAGCTTGATCAGTACCTGCAACCACTAATTCCAACTGTGATTCTTCTAACTCACTCTTCGTTGGGTTTAATATATAATCGCCGTTGTTATAACCCACCAATGCCGCTGATATAGGACCATTAAAAGGTAAGCCTGAAATCGATAAGGCTGCAGATGCACCTAACAGTGCAGGAACCTCTGTTCCAATTTCAGGATTAAGTGACATGACTGTCGCAATAATTTGAACCTCATGGGTAAAGCCTTTTGGAAACATGGGACGAACCGGTCGATCAATCAATCGACACAATAACGTTTCCTGCTCAGAAGGCCGACCTTCTCGCTTAAAAAAACCGCCAGGAATCTTACCCGCTGCATAACTTTTTTCCTGATAATTAACGGTCAATGGGAAAAAGTCAGCACCAACCGGGCCGTCTTTTTCCACAACGGTTACTAAAAGCGATGTCCCTTCAATATTAATTAGCACAGCACCATCTGCTTGACGTGCTATTTCCCCTGTTTCAATACTGACAGTTTTTCCGCCATACTGAAATTCTTTACGAATATGAGTCACTATAATTTTCCTCTAAATTTTGAGAGTATTTGAAAACAAATTCAGTTCTTAAACTTTACTTATTTTCTTAAACCCAATCGCTCAATCAAAGAACGATAACGCGCAATATCTTTTCGCTTAATATAATCCAGTAATTTACGACGCTGATTAACCATACGCAATAAGCCACGACGCGAGTGATTGTCTTTTTTATGCGCCTCAAAATGAGTCGACAAATGAGTAATATGCGCTGTTAATAAGGCAATTTGAACTTCAGGTGATCCTGTGTCCGTAGATGTCAATTGGTAATCTGCAATGACTGCTTGTTTTTGTTCTGTTGTAAATGGCATTTTTTATAACCCCTATATGGTTAATTTATTAATAATAAGGTCTTATATGCAAAGCACCGATACTTAATGCACCGCACTCCACACAAGACACCCCTCAAACTTCATTGTTTTCCGCAATAGGGCGCAGAAACAATGAAAAAACTCAGACATATAAATACTGTTAATTAATACCAGTATAAATACCTGAAAGATCTAATTGCATCAAACTGCTAGTCGCTTGATGCACCTAAAAAATCAATTAAAATTAAATAATCGCTTAGGTATTAATTGTCCCGCTGGTATGAGTTGCCCAATACCAACAAATAAGTCCTCTGAATACATTCTTACTAAACCCTCAGAATCGTTCGCAGGCAACACAATCGCCTGACCATTTTGAATAGATTGACATTGCCTCGTATCCAATGCAATTTCCGGCCAATCCGATAAAATCTCATCAGCAGGAATTAAACACCGCTCTAATTCATCCTTTTGTTTAAACAAACTTAATTGCTCAATGGTAAAACAACGGTCAAGGTTTAAATGTCCAACAGCCAGTCGGCGTAATTGTGAAATAGTTGCCCCACAACCCAATTTACGCCCAATGTCTTCAGCTAGACTTCTAATATAAGTCCCTTTAGAGCACCGCACATCCAAGACCAATTTATTAGAGTTGAATGATAACAAATCTAACTGATGAATAGCTACTTCCCGTGGCTTTCTATCAACCACTTTCCCTTCTCTGGCCAATTCATACAATCGCTTACCTTGGTGTTTTAAAGCAGAATACATCGGTGGTACTTGGCTAATATTACCTTTGAAAACCGACAAACAATGTTCTATCGCTTCAACTGATAAATCGGGCACTTCTGTCGTGCTTAATACCTTACCTTCTGTATCACCGCTGTCAGTCGTAACACCTAATAATAACGTTGCCTGATAACGCTTATCCGTATTCAATAAAAAAGAACAAACTTTAGTTGCCTCTCCCAAACACAGCGGCAAAACACCGGTTGCCAATGGATCCAAGCTACCCGTGTGACCGGCTTTATTGGCATTAAACAACCGCCTGACGTCTTGCAATGCACCATTAGATGAAAGCCCAGAAGATTTATCTAACAGAATCACCCCATGTACATTCAAACCAGATTTACGCCGTCTTCCCATGGGGGTTACTCTAAGCCTTCGGTATCACTGCCATCTAATAATTTAGAAATTCGCATTCCGGTTTCTAACGCATCATCATAAAAAAACTTAAAATGCGGCACTCTGCGCATTTTCATTCTCTTACCTACTTCCAGACGAATATAGTTAGCCGCCTCCGCTAAAATAGCCATTTTTTCTGTAACTTCTTTAGCATCGGTATCGAACAGTGATACATAAATTTTAGCCATTGCGAGGTCTCTGCTGACTTCAACATCACTCACCGTCACAAACCCCAACCGTGGGTCTTTCATCACCGTTTGCATCACAACAGCCAACTCCTTGTGTAACTGTGATGAAACCCTAGCATTACGCGTAAACTCTCTAGCCATTGAACTTAGATCTCACGTCTAACTTCGATGCGTTCAAAAACCTCGATGTAATCATTATTTTTAACATCATTATAGTTTTTGACACCAATACCACATTCCATGCCTGATTTTACTTCTTGTATGTCATCTTTAAATCGACGCAATGATTCTAATTGACCTTCATAAATCACAATATTATCGCGTAAGACTCGGATAGGCAAATTACGTCGAACAACCCCCTCAATAACCATGCAACCGGCAATGGCACCTAACTTAGGTGAGCGGAAAACATCTCTAACTTCAGCAATACCAACAATCTGCTCTTTAATTTCTGGCGATAATAATCCACTGATAGATTTCTTAACTTCATCAATGACATCATAAATTATGCTGTAATAATGAAGATCGATCCCTTTATCAGCAATGAGTTTACGTGCGGTTGCATCTGCACGAACATTGAAACCAATAACGATAGCATCAGAAGCCAATGCTAAATTCGCATCTCCTTCATTAATACCACCCACACCGCCATAGACAACTTTAACTTTTACCTCATCATTTGATAGCTTAGTGAGCGACTCTTTTAATGCCTCCAAACTACCATGCACATCTGCCTTAATAACCAAATTTAAGGTCGTCGTATCGCCTGCCGCCATCCGAGAAAAGACCTCATCTAATTTTGCAGCTTGTTGAGCTGCCAGTTTATTAGATTTTAATTTTTCAGCACGATGCTCTGATAATTCACGCGCAGATTTTTCATTCGTGACGACGATAAAGTGTTCACCGGCAGTCGGCGCTCCTGACAAGCCTACAATTTCAACAGGAACCGAAGGTCCCGCTGACTTGATCACTTTACCCGATTCATCATGCATATTCCTAACCCGACCATACTCGCTGCCACATAAAACAATCTGTCCTTTTTCAAGGGTTCCTTTTTGTACCAGTACAGTCGCTACCGGCCCCCGTCCTTTGTCTAAACGAGCCTCAATGGCAAACCCGGACGCAACCCCTTCAACCGGCGCTGCAAGCTCGAGAATTTCAGATTGCAATATTAATGCCTCTATCAGATTGTCAACACCCTCACCGGTCTTGGCAGATACCTCAATAAACTGAACCGTACCGCCCCAATCCTCAGGAACAACATCAATCGTGGCTAATTCCTGCATAACACGTTGCGGATCAGCAGCAGGTTTATCCATTTTATTAATCGCAACAATAATAGGAACTTCAGCCGCTTTAGCATGCTCAACAGCTTCTTTAGTTTGCGGCATAACCCCATCATCTGCAGCGACAACAATAATGACCACATCAGTCACTTGCGCACCTCTTGCTCGCATGGCAGTAAAAGCCGCATGCCCGGGTGTATCAAGAAAGGTCACAGCACCATGATCAGTGACGACTTGATAGGCCCCTATATGCTGCGTTATGCCACCGGCTTCTCCGTCTGCGACGCGAGATTTTCTTATATAATCAAGCAATGAGGTTTTACCATGATCTACATGACCCATAATCGTAACGATGGGGGCTCTTGAGTGACTCTCACGCAACTCTTCAACATCAAGACCTAAAACAGAATTCTCAATGTCATCTTCATTCTGCAAAATGGCTTTATGCCCTAACTCCTCCACAATAATTACCGCCGTATCCTGATCGATACTTTGATTGATCGTAGCCATGGTACCAAGTTTCATCATTTGCTTAATAACATCGGCCGCTTTAATACTTAACCGCTGCGCTAACTCAGAAACAATAATATGTTCAGGGATGGCAATTTCTTTTGCTATCTGAACCGTCGGCTTTTCGAATCCATGTTGATTATTTGATGAACTAGCAACTTGTTGGCGTTTTTTTCCTGAGCCTTTTTGACGTTTAACACCGCCCTTTCCTCTTTTAACAGCAGGCGCCTTTTTAGCACCCACACGCGTTGGTTTCGATTGCTTTCGAGCTGGACTCGAAACAGAATCATTTCTTTTCGACTCGACTTCTTTCGCTTTTTTCTCTTCCTGTTCTGATTTTCTTTTAGCGTCTTCCTGCTCTACCAAACGTTCTTGATCTGCTTTTTGTTTAAGCATCTCTTGTCGGCGTTTTTCTTCTTCGTGCTTCAAATGCGCTTGAGAATCTAAATGTAACTGATGCTCTTCAGCTTCTTGTTTTTTCATTTCTTCGGCTTTGAGTCGGTCTTTTTCTAATTGAACCTGCTCCTCCACTCGCAATCGATCTTTTTCTAATCGAGCGTGTTCTTCTGCCGCTATTTCAATACGCTGTTGCTCTAACGCAGTTTGTGCCTGAACTTTCTCATCCAATAATTCATCTGTATCCACTTCACTACGTTTCACATAAGTTTTTTTCTTACGCACTTCAATGCTAACCGTTTTATCTGACTTTCCAGAACCCTGCCCCAGTTTTAATTTACTGACTGATTTTCGGTTCAAAGTGACACGACTTGGAGAATTCTCATCATCAGATTTCCCATGACGCTTCCTTAAATGCCCCAATAAAGTAAACTTCTGTTCTTCGGTTAATGACTCATCAGCCGACTTCACACTTATTCCAGCATCTTTCAATTGCAGTATTAATCGATCAATAGGAATACCAACAACTTCAGCTAAGTTTTTTACTGTAATACTACTCATTTTCCCAAGCTCCTATTCGCTGGCATCCTCTACAAACCACGGTTCACGCGCTTTCATAATTAACTCTCCAGCACGTTTCTCATCAATCCCATTAAAAACCAACAAATCATCAATAGATAATTCAGCTAAGTCATTCATTGTCACTATATCCTTCTTGGCTAAATCATAAGCCAATTCTTTATCCATGCCATCCATATTCAACAGATCTTCGTCTGGTTCTCTGGTCTCAATTTTCTCTTCTGTAGCAATCGCACTAATAAGCACAGCATCTTTGGCACGATTTCTTAATTCTTCAACGAGGTCTTTCTCAAACGCTTCTATTTCAAGCATTTCATTCATCGGCACATAAGCTATTTCTTCAACACTATTAAAACCAACGTCAACAAGAATTTCAGCAATGTCTTCATCAACATCTAATTGTGCAATAAATAATTGTTTGGTGCTCTCCGCTACTGCCTGACTTTCTTGCTCTGCCTCAGCAGCATCAACAACATTAAGCTCCCAACCGGTTAACTCAGAAGCCAGGCGCACATTCTGACCGCCTCGCCCAATTGCCTGAGACAAGTTATCATTTGCAACGGCCAATTCCATACTGTGTGAATCTTCATCAACCACAATTGAACTAATTTCAGCAGGTGACATTGAATTAATGACAAACTGGGCCGTATTTTCATCCCATAAAA
>Ga0114933_10003943_pt1 | contig 14142 bp, 14 predicted proteins | sample 4SBtaG_FD_89691 | JGI IMG/M metagenome (GOLD analysis project Ga0114933, IMG submission 89691) | Deep subsurface microbial communities from Kolumbo volcano to uncover new lineages of life (NeLLi) - 4SBTROV12_W25 metaG | ecosystem: Environmental > Aquatic > Marine > Volcanic | place: Kolumbo...
CGGCACTAAACAATGCTGGAAATTTATCTACGCCTGGCCCACTTAACGACATGTCGTCACTCCTAATCCCAGAAAATTCATCAGCATGTAGATATGGCATCTATTTGATAGTGAAATCATCGATATATAATTAGGTGCAATATCCGAAATCAAAAAAGCTCCTTACCCTATAGCTCATAATTTAATTTAATAGGGTCCCTACTTAAAACACCCCTAAAGAATCTATAATTATAACTCCTTACATATCTCACCTGATTAAGGTAGAAATCATGCGCACTTGCCTATCTCTACTATTTGTAAGTTTAATAACTACAGTGCAGTCACCATTGATGGCACATCATGGTCCTGGGCCCTTCGATAGAGCCTCAGGTATCGTCCTAGAAGGCGCAATAGTTAGAGCATGGCGCTATGTCCATCCTCATGCCTCAGTCTTAGTCGAGGTCGAGACTGAGCCCGGTTTTATGGAAACATGGAATATCGAATCAGAAAGCCCCAACCTGCTGCGGCGAATGGGTGTCCTCCCCGATTTTCTTAGTGAGGGTGATGTAATCACGATACATGGTTACTCACACCGTACAGAGTCACAAACTATCAAACTTGGAAGCTTGGTTTTCGATGATGGAAGGGAGGTTATCGTACGCCGAGGTATAGGCGATAACTCCAACACACCTCAGGATCTTGTGGTTATAGGCAGCTCACAACCTGAGGGGGAGTCCCGAGGTACTGGCGGGATTGCCGGAATCTGGGCGGAGGGTGATGGGCCGGAGTGGGAGAATTTTGACCAAGCGACCGCTGCCGGTGTCCAGTGGTTACAAGACTTTGACGTGCGTGATGACCCGGTACGACGATGCATAACACCTGGATTTCCGCGAATTGTCGATCAACCCCTCGGGCTCGAGATAATCGAGCAGGAACACCAATACGTATTTCTGTATGAAACGTTTCACGCTGTACGCAGGATCTACATGGATGACCGTGAACCTACTGAGAGAACTATTCCAACGCGTATGGGGTACTCAAAAGGACGTTGGGAAGATAACACTTTGATTGTAGAAACAAATCGGCTTGATCCATTATTGCTTACATGGGATGGACATCCTCTCGCAGGCGGTGAAAAAACACATGTTACCGAACGATATCGACGTGTAGGTGGACAGCTCCAATTGGAGTTGACAGTTGAAGATGAAGTGTTCTGGAGCGAACCATTAACACGCACAGTGCGCTACAACCTTGCACCCAATCTAGAGATCCTCGACTACGGGTGCGACCCTACTGTTTCAACTAATTGGCGTGCACCGGAATAACTTTAGTTTACAGGCCTTCTTAAACGTCTCTAGATCTTCTTTAATTAAAAGTTAACCCTAGAAAAAGAATTATAATAGAATTATAAACTATTGTTTTATATGTGTTTAATAGAACCTGCGATAAGCTTCTGCCGAAATAATTACACATAACCTAATCTGGGTAGGCAGCAGATCTAAAGTCTAACGAATATTAATCCCAATGACGCTCGACGCCGTGTCCGCGTTCTACGTCGCCGTGCATAGGCGTGATGAAGCCGAGCAGACACCCATTAGAACCATCTCTATGGAGATGGCAACGAGCCTTGATGGGATCACCGGCACGAAGATCCTCTCGCAATACACCATTTGCAAAAATGCCGGTAGGAGATGCTGCCTCGAGCGTCCAGATCGCCACGTCACCACTTTCGTCTGTGACGTCAAGATAAACAACCGAGTGTGGCGAGATGAGTATAACCTGCCGCACTGTTCCTTCGATCTCGGTCCAATTACGAATGTCGTAGGCAGCATGCGAGTGATGGGCATCGACAAACTGCGGCATGGCACATATTAGCAACAAGAAGGTAGCAAAGAACTGTCTCAACATAAGTAATATCCTCACTATCGTGGGGGTGGTGGTGGTCGCGGCGTGGAAGGTCGCTCAAGTGAGGTCTCCATGTCACGTACCCTATAACTAGGTGGCTCTGTTTGCGGGAATTGCCACTCTCCATACCCCTCGCTGTAGAGACCAAAATAACGAATAGCGAGACCTTCTGCATTAACCCACCCGAGGGATTGCATAAACAAAATTGGCTCTGGCATTCCTGCTGCCACCTCTGCCTGATGGATGTACAAGCGGCCAGTATGTTGATGGATTCCGACGTAAGTCCGCGAACCGTCGTCATTCGTGAGTCGCAATTCCCTTCCAAGAACGCGATCTACATGAAAGGTACCGAACTGGGTTACTTCTATACCCTCTCGCTTCAGGAATGTCGCCACTGCATGGTCGATAGCAGCAACAACCTCCATTGCAAAATCGTTTTGACACGAATCACCGTCCAGTTGATTAGCGCCTTCAGCTGCGCGACACTGGCTTGATCTTTCATCATGGACGTCCTGGCTAGAACGGTAATCAACGACGGTCATACTGTACTCACCTAGGGCATCTGCCGCGTGGTAGATACGGCCAGGGAATTGCATGCCAAACTCTGTGTCATAACTGATAGGCTCCATCGTAGGTTCACCCGGAAAGTTGGCACGAAAACCGTCATCGATAAACTTAAACGTGGCCCAGTCCTGTGCAGACACAGACCCTGCGGCTGCTACTAAGAACGCTAACTGAATAATTCGATTCAAACTCATAAATGTTCCCGTTTACTTCCCCGTATCATCAATTTAAATAATGCCGAGCGTGCTAATCGATAGCAAGCCGATAGCGTTATAGTTTCTAAAGTGCATCGATAGACTTCCGATACCTGTAGATTTCACCATTAACGGTAAAGACCAGGATGCCGTCCTCAACAATAAAGTCCTCGACCGCGATAACATCTCCTTCTTCGTTGAAATAATTTACTTCGTAAACGCCATTATCCTGATACTCCCATAAAAGTGCTTCATCAGGCCCTATTTGTGCGCCTCCATAAGTAAATGTTCCGGTACCATCCTCCAATAACTGGATCTCTATAGGAAAGCCTTCCGGATCTATTTCAGTGTACACGCCTGAGATTTCATCACTGGTTCCGCAGGCATTTAGTCCCAGTAGAAATAGAAAAAGCAACGAGCAGCGGGTAATTAATTTCATTACATTCCTGTAGAAACCAAGTGTGAAAAAGTTCTGATAGCTAGAATAATTTACTTTCTTTTTATCCCGTTAGGGAGGATTTCTGGCATCTTGAGTTTGCCTGTTTAATCATCGCCCTTACAGATCCTATGACCAGCTTAAATCGTGCCTTAATATCGGTGTCGAGCGCACGCGCTTGCCAGTTGCGAAGTAAATCGCATTCGCTACCGCTGGCGGCGTAGGCGGGCCGCCGGGTTCACCGCAGCCACCCCACCAGCCGTCCTGTGACAACGCATAGTGCACCTCGACCTCAGGCGCTTGAGGCATCCGCATCAGGTTGTAGCTGTTGAAATTCGTATTGACGAAGCGTCCATCTTGCAGATCGAGCCCCCCATAGAGTGCGTGTGAGAGCTCGTAGCAAACCGCACCTTCAAGCTGATCAGCCGCGCCGCTTGGATTGACGATGTAGCCGCTGTTATGCACGAGCACGACCTTCTCAACGCGCACCTCGCCACGCCGGCTCACTGATACGGTCGCGCACGCGGCACAGTAGGCCCCATGGTCCTCGACCACGGCTACTCCCATACCCTGCCCCACCGGTAAATCGGTGGTAAAGCCCGACACTTCCTTGAGCCTCAACAGCACGCGTTGCCACGGCTCAAGACCCTTGGTCATCTCGATCCGCCAGTCCAGCGGATCCCAGTCACCGGCCAGCGCCAGTTCGTCGGCGAACTGCTCGATAATGAAGCCGTTCTGATTCACGCCCGGTGCACGATGCGTCGCTGTCGGGATATGTGCAGCAACATTGTGGCGCTCGTGAAGGCGATTGGGCACCTGATAAGGCATCGTTGCGATCGAGATATCGGCCGTCGCCGGCCCTATACGCTCGGCAGCATTCTGAGTGAACCAAACCGCACGGGAGAAAAATGCCTCGGGCAATCCGTTGTCACCGAGCACGGCCGATAGCCGCGTGTGAACGGGAGGACGCTGCTTGTCATGCATGATGTCTTCCTCGCGCGACCAGACAACCTTGACGGGCCGCCCGACCTGTCTCGCGATCTCAGCAGCCTGACGCGTAACGGCCGTATTACCTCCACCGTTGCCACCAAACGCGCCACCTAGAAATACTGTGTTGACATAGATATCGCGCGGATCACGACCGAGTTGATCGGCCACGAGCATGATCGGCGTCGCTTGATTTTGCGTCGGCGACCATACATCGATGCGTTCGTCGGTGATGCTCACCGTCGCATTGATCGGCTCCATGCGTGCGTGCGTCTCATAGGGACGATGGTACTCACTACTGACTACAGCATCGGAATCTGCAATCATGCCAAGGGTGTCGCCGCCGACCTCGTTGCTGACGTCGCCAGTCTCCTCCCAAAGACGCTGAGCCGTCTCCGCTTGAGTATCATTACTAACTTGGGCATCAGAACCGAAATCCCACTCGATCGGCATCAGATCAAGCGCAGTCTTGGCGCGATACCAAGTGTCAGCGACAATCGCGACACCGTTTTGCATATCCGAATAAGCCGTCTTGCCCGGCACGGCCTTGAGCTCGACGGCCGCAATAACCCCTGGGCGATCGCTAACCTGATCGAAGTCAAAACTTACCAGGCGCCCCCACGGCACCGGACAACTCTTCACAGCCGCATAGACCATGCCATCAATTTGTGTATCAATCGCAAAGTGAGCGCTACCGTTGACCTTAAGTGGCACCTCGATTCGCGGGGTCGAATTGCCGAGTAACCACCATTCATCGGGGTCGGTCTTGATGGTCGGTTCCTCAGAGAGCGTAATTTCGCCAGCCGCAACGGCAAACTCTGCGTACGGCGCGCTGTGGGTATTTGCACTGAGTACGCCCTGCCGCGCTGTGACCTGCGAACGATCGAGACCCCAGGCATGAGCCGCAGCTTCCTTGAGCCGCTCACGAGCTGAGGCGCCAGCCTGCATGATATGCGGATGCTGCGAGCGGACGAGCTGCGAGCCATGCGTCGTTGTGACAATGTATTCCTCACCGTAGTTGACATGTCGATTCATGTCGGCGAACACCGTCTGAATGCTGTTCCACGGCACATCGAGTTCCTCGGCGATCATCATCGCGACAGACGTCAGCCCACCCTGCCCTTGCTCGGTGTGCGGCACGCGAATTGTGACCGTGCCGTCGGCGTCAATGGCGAGCCAAGCATTGATCTCGGCGCCATCGGTTGGTGTTGTCCAGGGCTTCGGCGCGATGACCGCTGCTAAGGCACCGGGCACCTGAAAGCCAACGATCATGCCGCCGGCGGCGGACATCGAGCGAATCAATGTACGGCGCGTCAGTTTCGAATTAATGTCGATCATGTCGCGTCCCCTTACGAATTCAATAGTTTGGCCGCGCGGTGAATCGCCGCTCGGATTCGAGAATACGTACCGCAACGGCAGAGATTACCAGCCATCGCCGCGTCGATCTGACTATCGCTAGGATTCGGGTTACGTGCGAGCAGCGCAGCTGCCGACATGATTTGCCCCGACTGGCAGTAGCCGCACTGCGGCACTGTGTTTTCAACCCATGCGCGCTGAATCGGGTGACTGGAGTCAGGTGACAGGCCCTCGATCGTAGTGACGTCGCTACCGACGGCGCTAGCGGCCGAAACGCTACAGGAACGAATAGGTTGGCCGTCAAGATGCACAGTGCATGCGCCGCACTGCGCGATACCACAACCGTACTTCGTACCCGAAAGTCCAACTGTGTCGCGAAGGACCCACAACAGCGGCGTTTCCGGTTCAACATCGATTTCGTGGTCAGTGCCGTTAATCGTCAGCGTGAAAGCCATCAGAAGATTCCTCCATAAATCATAGTTTTCAGCGGCATACGCGCCTGCGCCGCCCATATTGTGAGCGAACGCGCCTCATAACGTCCAAAAGCAAGGACTAACTCAATATGTACCCCTATTATAACCTTAGTAGGTAGTCAGTCTAAAACCCGATAATCAGAAGATTAATAGCCAGTTATTTCAATTGATCATTAATTATTCATTTTCATCTGTATCAGCCAAATCCATTCATTTGCTACATTTGGTGATACATTTTTATAACCTACCCTTTGAAAAGGTATGCCATGACAGATCCCTCCAACCGCCGGTTTGACTACATCATCGTTGGTGCTGGAACTGCCGGCTGTGTACTTGCCAACCGTTTATCCCAAGACCCTGGCAAGCGGGTATTACTCCTTGAAGCAGGAAAAAAAGATAATTACTTTTGGATCGATATCCCTGTCGGCTATCTCTACACCATAGGGAATCCGCGCACAGATTGGTGCTTTGAAACAGAAGCCGAAACAGGATTAAACGGCCGCAGCATAGGTTATGCAAGAGGAAAAGTTTTGGGTGGTTGCTCGTCCATTAACGCCATGATCTACATGCGCGGTCAACAGGCTGACTATGACCATTGGGCCGATCTTGGAAACCGCGGCTGGGGTTGGCAAGACGTACTGCCTGTGTTCCGTCGTTCAGAAAGCTATCAGCACGGGGTAGATGATTTTCACGGAGCTAACGGCGAGCTACGCGTTGAAGAGCGGCGAGTTAATTGGGAGATTTTAGACGCTTGGCGCGATGCTGCCGAAGAGTGCGGTATACCCAAGATCGACGAATTCAATCGTGGCGACAATTTCGGCAATGCCTATTTCCAAATGAACCAACGCAACGGCAAGCGCTGGAGTGCGGTTCGAGCATTTTTGGATCCCATTAAGGCGCGCTCGAATCTGACGATCTTGACCGAAGCTAGCGTTCTCAAGATTTGCTTCGACGATAACGAAATAGAGCCCACCGCCACTGGTGTTATGGTCCGACAGGGAGACCATGAGCAATTATTTGAGGCAAATAACGAAGTGATCTTGGCAGCAGGCGCCATCGCGTCACCACAACTGTTACAACTGTCTGGAATTGGTGTCTCTGAGACTCTTTATAAACACAGTATTCAGCCCCTTATTGAACTGCCCGGTGTTGGTGAGAACCTTCAGGATCATCTGCAAATCCGTACGATATACTCGGTCGATAACACTATCACCCTGAATCAACGGGCACGCACACCCTGGGGCATGGCCCTAATGGTCTTAGAGTACTTCCTACATAAAACCGGTCCATTGACAATGCCACCATCACAACTAGGTGCTTTTGCAAAAACCGATTCCAACCAACCTACGGCAAATATCGAATGGCATGTGCAGCCGTTGTCTTTGGATAAGTTTGGCTCGCCATTGCATCGATACAATGCCATTACGCCCTCGGTGTGCAACGTGCATCCGACGAGTCGCGGTCAAGTTACTTTGCGTAATCAGGATCCAAACAGCGCACCATTAATACAACCTAACTATCTATCTACTGAAGAAGATCGGGCCGTCGCTGTTGCTGGTTTGAAATTTACCAGAGAAATTATGGCTTCACAGGCACTCGCGCCTTTTACACCACAGGAGCTTAAACCTGGCGCACATTTGACCACGGATGAGGAGTTGATCCACGCCGCTGGTGATTTGGGCACTACAATCTTCCACCCTGTGGGTACTTGTAAGATGGGCAAAGACCCAATGGCGGTAGTGGATGATCGTTTACGCGTACATGGTGTAAAGAGTTTACGCGTTGTGGATGCGTCCATCATGCCGACAATTACCTCTGGCAACACCAATGCACCGACAGTCATGATTGCAGAGAAAGGCGCGGAATTCATAAAGAACCAGCATCGCAACTAAAAATTTTAAGTTTAAGCACTAAAAAAGATCGCCTCTCAAATGGGCAGACCTGCCATTATTAAGGTTCTAGGGCGCTCATAGTTCAGGCCATTGTTGAGGGATTCGCTGTACGAGGCTCGCGTCGTACCCTAGCTCAGTAACGACGTCGATAAGTCGAGCATACTTTTCGTCGCTGAGGTCGTGCTGTCTGGACATGATCCAGACGTAACTCCGATCGGGAACCCCTATCACTGTATTTTGATAATCATCATCCAGGTAGGCAATTAAGTAAGCAGATCTGAACGGCCATAAAAACTGCATCCGCCACTCGGCATTGGTGTCCGTATTGTAAACCCAGGCGAGCGGGTTAAATTGAGTGCGTTCGCCATCAAAACCGTCTTTCCTGAACGTGTAGGTTGTCTGAATCTTTCCGTCGTCTCGCAGCACGTAGCTCTCCAACCCGTTATGCGCGCCGGCTTCACTGGCAAACCACATATCGATAGGTATGCTACCGATCACGTACCAGTCGCCCATAAAACGCTGCAGATCAACTGGCCGGTTAATTGCTTCAAGTCTTGAACTATCACTCGTGGTCGCACAAGCACCTAGAAATAGCACGATCAGGAGCGTTCCCAGCAAGTAAAGACTTGTATTTGAGGTGATAGATTCCATCGCTAAGTCACTATAAGGCCAGCTTTCAGATAATTTTTATAGACCTTTTTAGAAAAGAACGCAAACTCAGCTTCTTCAGTTATAGCAAGTTGCATGACGCATTGGGCGTGAGCATCTGAATCAGTTACCTATTCTTAAAACTCTTATGTCAATAGGTTATTGAGAGATAACCCTTTGTTGTTTCAAGTTAACTTCCGATAGCATTACCATTCGCTTTCAATTCAATAGGGCTTGCCTCAATTAGACGCAGGCCAATCAAATACTTTATATTTTGAGCACTTCCCGTGGACCGACTTCCGATATATCTAGATCTACAAAATAGACCTTGTCTTGTAGTTGGAGGTGGTGTCATTGCTGAACGTAAATCTCAGCTTTTACTTCGTTGTGGGGCTTCAGTTTCTGTTCTTGCCCCAAAAATAACTAAAGACCTCAGGAAACTGAGCAAACAGGGAAAGATTTCTCATATATCACAAAGCATTCATGATACTGACATAACTGATTTTTGGTTAATTGTAGCTGCCACTGATGATCATGCATTAAATAAAAACATCTCTTTCTCAGCTGAATCAGCAGGAAAATTATGCAATGTTGTAGATAACAATAAACTCTCTACATTCATATTACCGGCAATAGTTGACAGATCTCCCGTAATTATTGCAATTGGCACTGAGGGAAATGCCCCTGTTTTAGCACAGAAGCTTAAAACTGAAATCGAGTCATGGTTGCCTACCCGGATCGGTCAACTAGCAAAACAAGCAGGTCGATGGCGACAATTAGTAAAAAATCGATATGAAACGCTCCAGGAACGACGCCACTTCTGGAGAAACTTTTTTTCAGGGCCTATTGCTGATCACCTATTGTCAGGACGTCAAATATTAGCTGAAAAATTAATGCGTTCAGAGCTGATCGGAGAAGCAAATGAAAAATCTTCAAATCAAGGTCAGGTGTCGATTGTAGGTGCTGGCCCGGGAGACCCAGGGCTTATAACACTGCATGCGAAGCAATTAATTAGTCAATCTGACGTTATCCTATATGACGAACTTGTTTCTGCACCCATCTTGGACTTCGCACGTAAGGAAGCAGACTTAATCCCCGTCGGAAAACGTTCGGGCACCAAAGGTATGCAGCAGGAACAAATTAATCATCTACTGGTTAACGAAGCCCTTAAAGGTAAACGCGTATGTCGGCTTAAAGGGGGCGATCCATTTATTTTTGGTCGAGGTGGAGAGGAAGTGCTCGCCCTATCACATGCCGGCCTACCCTATCAGATCGTACCCGGAATCTCTGCAGCAATTGGCTGTGCTGCCTATGCCGGTTTACCACTAACGCTGCGTGGCATTAGTAGCAGTGTAACTTTTGCAACGGCTAAATTAGAAAATGAAATTCCCCAGGATTGGATACACCTTTTAAAGGCTGGTAATACCTTAGCAATTTACATGGGTGTCAAATCGATAGAGACCATCAGCTCAGAGTTAATAAATGCTCGCATAAACACAAACCTGCCCGTTTGTATTATTGAGAATGGAACAACAAAAGATCAACGCCTAATCATGAGCACTCTTGGTAAGGTCGTTATAGATACAAAGGATGCTCAATTAAATACACCAGCCATTATTTATATAGGCGAAACAGTTAAATGGGCTGAAAAACTGCAATGGTTTGATGGCCAGTCTGAGGCCGAAAAATTCTCAAGTTGGAGCACAAAAAACCTGGCTAAAGTTATTTAAATTTTGAGAACACCGAGCGCTAATTTATTTGAAAGGATTTTCGATGCAACAAATGATCATAGCTAATGAACTTCGCAGCGGCGAAGTCGTATTTCTCTCTGAGGAAGGAAACTGGGTAAACAACATAGACAAAGCTACCGTTGCCTTAGATATTGATCAGGCAAATAAGTTACTTACCCTTGCACAAGAAGCAGAACATAACAACAAAGTTGTTGGAGCAGAACTTGTAGAGATTGAAGCACAAGACAAGCAGCGATTTCCTAAAGATATTCGTGAGGCAATTCGTGTTAATGGCCCTACGGTATAACTTTTCAAATTACATTAATAATATGAGCTTTTGTTGTGTACCGTTACGATGAATTTGACAAACAACTGGTTAATGAGCGTGTAGAACAGTTCCGAGATCAGGTAAAGAGACGTCTGAGTGGCGAGTTGAATGAGGATCAATTTAAGCCACTTCGTTTGATGAACGGGCTGTACCTGCAATTACACGCTTACATGCTGCGTATTAATGTGCCTTACGGGTGTTTATCCTCCCAGCAACTGCGTGGTCTAGCTCGCGTAGCTAGAGTGTATGACAAAGGTTTTGGTCACTTTACAACCAGACAAAACATACAGTTCAACTGGATCAAGCTAGAAGAAGTCCCTGACCTGCTTGCCACGCTTGCAGAAGTGGAAATGCATTGCATTCAGTCCAGTGGAAACTGCATAAGAAATATAACCTCTGATCAGTATGCCGGATGCGCTGAAGATGAAATCAGCGACCCCAGAGTCTACTGCGAATTAATTCGTCAGTGGTACACGCTACACCCTGAGTTTTCCTACTTACCACGAAAATTTAAAATAGCAGTAACTGGCTCACCAAATGATCGTGCAGCCGTTGCAGTGCATGACATCGGCATACGGATGCATAAAAATGATGCTGATGAAATTGGTTTTGAAATACTTGTTGGGGGCGGACAGGGCCGTACACCACACATTGGAAAAACCATTCGTAAATGGTTACCAGAAAACCACCTTTTGTCCTATTTAGAGGCGATTCTGAGAATCTATAATCTTTATGGTCGTAGAGATAATATTTATAAGGCTCGTATAAAGATTCTTGTCAATCATTTAGGAATTGATGAATTTCGCAAGCAAGTTGATCAAGAGTGGGAAAACCTTAAAGAGGGAGAATTAAAAATCTCTCAAAAGGAAATCGATCGCACAAACGCCTACTTTCAGCCGCCTACCTATGAAAAACATAATAATAACGATTTTGATCTGATTAGCTTTCGAAAATTAAACTCTGAGTTTAATAACTGGATGCTCAGTAATGTGGCAAAACACAAAGTCCCCGGGTATGCCATAGTAAACTTGTCACTTAAGGGCCCGGATCGAGTTCCCGGCGATCTTACGGATCATGAGATGGACTGTGTAGCTGATCTCGCAGATCACTTCAGCTTTGGGGAATTACGTATTAATCATCGTCAAAACTTAGTGTTTACCGATGTAAAAAAATCTGACCTTACAACCCTATGGAAAAAACTAAAAAGACTTGGTTTAGCAACAGCTAACATTGGTCAACTCACGGATATGATTTGTTGCCCAGGACTTGATTACTGTTCTTTGGCTAATGCCAGATCGATTCCAGTTGCTGAGCAGATCACAAATCGTTTTGAAAACCTAAAAAAAATACACGGTATTGGAGATCTAACGATCAATATTTCTGGCTGTGTAAATGCCTGTGGGCATCATCATGTAGGCAATATAGGTGTTCTTGGTGTTAAAAAGGATGGAAAAGAGTATTACCAATTCACTTTGGGTGGATCATCTGCACAAGATGCTTCTCTCGGCAAACGAACAGGTCCCGGACTTCCTGCTAATTCAGCAGTGGATGGAATTGAAACCATAGTAAAAACTTATCTAAGTATTCGTGACAAAAATGAGCCCTTTATTGAAACCTACCGACGTGTCGGCATGCCCCCATTCAAAGAGGCTTTGTATGGCACTGATTAAAGATGGCATCTTAACCATAGATAATTTCCATAAAACAGTTGGCCATGCTGAACTTCCGGTAATTGGTGATGTGCTGGTCAACCTCAACCAATGGAATCAGCACAAAGGTCTGCTGCTAAGTAGTGATCAGTCTGTTGGGGTGTTACTGCAAAGCAATGAACATCCAAAAGCAATTGCTAATGACATAAAACATTTTGATTTAATTGCACTAGAATTTCCTGTATTTAGAGATGGTCGACCTTACTCTTATGCAAAACTACTTAGAGAACGCTATAGATTTTCCGGAGAATTACGCGCTGTAGGCGAAGTCTTACTGGATCAGCTTTATTTTATGAACCGAGTTGGCTTCAATTCATTTGAATTCAACTCAGAGAATCCATTATTAGCTTGGAGAAAGGCGCTCGACGAATTGAACATTTGTTATCAACCCAGCGCCGACACACGAATAACAACATCAGAACTTCGCAATACCAAAAGAGACTTAAAGTTACCCCTACTCTCTCTGGATCCTCTCGAATCAAAAAATGGAGGCTAGGCCCTCCACCAAAAATAGACCCCAACCCATTTGGGTTGGGGTTTTTCAATCTCTAGCTTTAGGGCCGCGCGGCATAGGCAAGATTTTCATGCCAAAAGTCGACAACATACTCAATGCGAGCTCTCATTAGCTTTCTGTATTTGGATAGCTCACTCAAATGAATCCATCTGCACTCAATAATGCCCTCTTCAATCTGGGGAGTAGTATCTGCATCAAATCCGTCATATCGCATTAAATACCAATGTGTTTTCTTCATGTATCTGATGTTTTGATGTCGTGTTGTATGCCATGTTGAGACTAGCTTGCCCTCTATAGATAACTTGGAGGATTCGAGCCCAGTTTCCTCATTGACTTCCCGAATAGCAGACAGTTTTTTCCCATTTTCGTCGATACGTCCCTTAGGCATATCCCATCGCCCACGCTTGAACATCAGCAGTACATGGTTCTGATGATTGCACACCAGCCCACCTGCAGATTCGAGAACGGGCAAATCGATAGTTTGAAGAAATGAGTCCGGAAAACTCGATTTAATGTGATTTTTAGAAATGGCGGATCCCATAGATAATGTCTGCTATTCCTGATCTTTTAGTTCTTTTAGCACTGCTAGTTGTTGGAGTGTAAGGTCACCAAACTTTACACCACCGACAGAAATACTATGACTGACTCGTACATCTTCTCCCGTCAGTGACTCAAACTTTCGTCGACCAAAAAAACGCACCAAGTATAACATACTGGTTAATCTGGCTTGTTTCTTTGAATTGGCATTCACTACCACCCAGGGTGATATTACTGATGAAGTATGCTCAAACATCTGGTTTTTGTACTTGGTAAACATCGCCCATTTTTTTCGGGCATTGAGATCATTTTCCGAAAGCTTCCAGTAGGTCAGTGGGTTGCTTAATCGATTCTGGAACCTTATTAACTGGGTATCCTCGTCCACAGAGAGGTAGAATTTCACCATCAATAGGCCTTTGTCTATATGATTGTGCTCCCAGTTCAGCACCTTTCTTATAAAACGTTTATATCTCTTTTCTGAGCAATAACCCATCGTAGGCTCTATCAATGCCCTTGAATACCAGGATCGGTCAAAAAATGCGATGTTGCCCGGTTCCGGGAACAGTGACTCGTATCGTCTAAACCAATACTTGGATTCTGACTCAGTTGGAATGCCCAGTGCATTAATTGAAAAATGCGCAGGCATAAGATTTTCTGTAAAACGTTTAATGGTTCCACCTTTTCCAGCTGCGTCCCTTCCCTCAAAAACCACGACAAGCGACAGCTTTTGTCGCACCAACTTTTGCTGAATCTTTAACAGTTCAACCTGCAGTCGACGTTTTTCGATCTGGTATTCGCTTTCACTAACATTTTGGTAAGGATTCTCAATTATTCGGATGTTTTTACGTTTCACAATAATTTCCAATCGCTGCCGTTGGTCCTAACCAGCA
>Ga0114933_10003944_pt1 | contig 14140 bp, 13 predicted proteins | sample 4SBtaG_FD_89691 | JGI IMG/M metagenome (GOLD analysis project Ga0114933, IMG submission 89691) | Deep subsurface microbial communities from Kolumbo volcano to uncover new lineages of life (NeLLi) - 4SBTROV12_W25 metaG | ecosystem: Environmental > Aquatic > Marine > Volcanic | place: Kolumbo...
AAACCCCTAATTGCAGTGATAGGAGTTTTTAGTTCATGAGAAACATTGGCTACGAAATCCTGCCGGATGGTTTCCAAACGTTCCAGTTCAGACACATCATGTAATACAGCAACGACACCAACTAGTTCGCCCGATGCATCGCGAAACGGCGACGCATGAACTTCAACATTTTGGTCGGTTGAACTTGTAACAATTTTCAACTTCTTTCTAATTTCGGTTTCTTCATTCAATGCTACAGAAAAAATCTGACAAAACTCCCTTGAGTGCGTCGCCTCCCATATTCGTCGATGAATTTCTTTATCAGGTGAAATACCAAGTATCATCCTTGCCGCTTCGTTCAAATGAATAATATTTTCTTTTTTATCAATAGCCACCACTCCTTCCACCATCCCCGATATTATAGCCAGCAACTTATTTTTGTCTAAGGCAATCGTCTCTAACCGTTCACGAGAACTCCGCGCCATTTTATTGAGCGTGTTAGCCAGAGAACCAATTTCATCTTTTCTGTCTATAGCCACACGTTGATCATAATTGCCATCAGATATAGATTCGGCAATAGTAGTCATAGCTGTTAAAGGTTTCGCAAAACCCCTTGCCACAAAAAACCCCAACAGCAATGCCACAAATACAGAGATACTAATAGAAAAAATTACAAGTGCGTGAATACGGGAAAGTCGCTCGTCAATGACAGAAAGAGGCAAAGAAGTTCGCACATATCCCAGGAAATCACCCTCCATTTCTACTGTACGAGCGTAATACATCATTGTTTTTTCCATCGTATTGCTAAACCGGGTGGTCATACCACGACCATGAGCCTTTGCTGCTAGAAGTTCAGGACGACTGGCGTGGTTATCCATGGTTTTCGGGTCTTCTTGCGAATCAGCAAGTACCACGCCATCCACCTTTATTATGGTAAGCCGGGTATTTGTTTTCTCTCCAAGAATTTTTATACGTTCTTGAACTTTTTTATCCGCAGAAATCAAAAACATTTCGAGAGCTAACCCCCTTAGTAGGGTAGCGCGAACATCGAGAGACCGCTCAATTTCAATCAGAGCTTCTTTTTTGACATGTTTAGAGACAAGAACACCAACGATGGCAGTGGAGAGCAATATTAGAATCACATAGCCTGTGAACAGTTTCCATAAAATTCGAGAGCGAAGCATTACTGATCCTTATCCCGAAATCGATAACCGACACGATGGATGGTTTCAATGAGTTCTCGATGCTTATTTAGTTTTTTACGGATAGAACGAATATGAACATCAATATTGCGGTCGATGATAAAAGTATCATCAGAAGACACATGGTTTAATAAGTTTTCCCTTGTAAATACTTGACCGGGATGTGAAGCAAGAAAATGTAAAAGTTTAAATTCCATCGCGGTTAGGATAATTTTTTTTCCTTCCAACTTTACCTCATGGCGGTTAATATCAATGACCAGTTCATCTATCAAAACCACACCTTCACCCTCTTCAATGAAATCGCCACGACGCAAAACCGATCTTATGCGGGCCATGAGTTCTCTAGGACGAAAGGGTTTCACCATATAGTCATCAGCACCCATTCCAAGACCCAAAACAATATCACTTTCCTCACCTTTTGCTGTAACCATGATGATAGGAATGGAACGGGTTAAATAGTCAGTTTTTAATTTGCGGCAGATTTCAATTCCATCCAATCCCGGCAACATCAGGTCTAAAAGAACTAAATCTGGGACTTCTTTTTTTATCAAAGCCAAGCCTTCTTCCCCATCCAAGGCAGAACAGACATCAAAACCTTCTTTCGAAAGGTTGTAATTAATCACCTCGAGAATGTCGACTTCGTCTTCAATGACAACTATTTTAGGTTTTTTCATTCCACATATACCCAGAGTATTTAAAGGTATAGCTTATGATATTATTTTAAAGCTAATATAAAGAGTAATCCATAGGTGGGTCCATAAACCTGGGCATATAGAGCTTTGAAAGGAAAATTCGGGGGTTGTTTAGGGTTGATCTAATAACTAGACGAGTTGTTCTGCCCTCTAACAACCCAGACTTTTGACCGCGTCTTCGATAGACATTGCGACACAACTAAATATTGGAGTGTCTTCCTTAACATATCGACTGCCTTCCGTTTCGCGTAACTCCTGGACAAGGTCAAGAAAATCGTCCGGGGAATCTGTTTCGAAAGCAACCACAAACTCGTAATCGTCTATACCGAAGCAGTAAGTCGTATTCAATTTAACAGAAGGATATTTATTACCTACAAAAATATGTTCGTCCATGATTCCCTGCCGGGTAAATTGCGTCAGCAGATACCATTCGCGAGTTTTAACAAAGGGATAGATAAAAAGATATTTGGCCTTTCCTGGGATAATGTGAGTACGATCTTCTTCATGTTCAGGGTTTAAAAAGTCCATATACATAGATCGTTTAGTCATAGAAAGATATGAATGGGAAACATTCAAGTACTTACCCAAGCCTGTTTGCAGTAATCGGGTGGTCATGGTCTGGAACTCTTCCATGCTGTAACAAATTCTCCAGGTCATGATATCCGTATCCCCACGTAGACCAACCATGGAATAGCAGAGAAGAATCATATCCGAAGAATTATCGTACTCTTCCAAAATATCAATAAATTCTTGTATCCCTTTGTCACGTTCATCTTTTGGAAGACGACGATAAGCTGGATCCAGTTTATAAAAAGTGAAGCTCACATATTGACGTCGCGTTGGGGGTTCTCCATTAGAAGCTAACTGCTCTGCCTCACGTTTTTGCTTAGCAGCTTCCATAGCGGCTCCTTCCCTTTCTTGCCTGGCACGCGAAACTACTTCTTCATCGATCAATGCAAGGCTTTTATCCTTTGCATATTGTTCGATTCCTCGGACAACGCTTTTACGGACGAAAAACGGTACATTTTTCATACGGGTCTGGGCCTCATCGGTCCACTCCAACTCCAAGGCAGGCATAAAATCTTCCAACTCTTTATCGTCAATACTCATAACAAATCTCAAATAGAAAGGTTTTTAAGAGGAAATAGTATAAACAAATCTACTTAATAATCAAAGCCTTTGCTTCATTTTCTTCCGTACACAACCATATAATACGGAAAAAAATAAAAATATAATTATGCGTATATAAGATAGCTATAGAGCCACACTTTTACAAAAATTTTCTATATATAAATTTTTTGCTTTAAATTCAATGGTTTATAATAAAACTATTAATTTAAAATCAAGGATATTTTTAAAATAATTTTTAGTTATCCAATTTTAATTTTAGTTATTTTCACTTAAAGACGGCATGGAAGATAACTTTTTCCATTGATTAAAATAATACTTGATGCGCCCATCTTTGGTCGGATAAATCTTCGAATATCTTTCTTTTTTATTTCCTTCTTTTTTAACAATCACAATTTTTTTATCTAGTACTTGTGTTGATTTCGTCACGTACAAAAAGGTATAGGGTTGATCTCGCGCAATAATTCTATGCAGTTCTCTAGCCATTTTTACCTGTTTCAATCTATCGTATTCTTTACGTATGCGGGTAATAAGACGGTCCGCTTCAGTATTTTTATAACCCACAAAGTTTAGTTGCTTGGGCCCCGCTTGACTGGAATGCCATATTTGATAAAGGTCTGGGTCAATGCCCATACTCCAACCCAAAACCAGCGCATCATATTTTAGTGTATTGACAAAATCTTTCAAAAACACAGCCCATTCGAATAATTGCGTGTTGCATTTGACCCCTATTTTGCGCCAACTCTCTTGCACTATCGTTAAAATATTTTTGCGGATGAGGTTTCCGCTATTAGTTATGAAATTAAACTCAAACACCTTGCCATCCTTTTCCAGCCATCCATCAGAATTTTTATGCCAGCCTTTGGAGTTCAAAATTTTTATTGCGGCTTCAGGATTGTAAGGCAATGCCTTAACATCGGGATCATACCATTCGGTAATTTTAGGATATGGCCCTGTCACCCTCTCACCTTCGCCATAAAGGACATATTTTATTATAGGATCAATATCAATTGCCATTCCGAGAGCAGTACGTATTTCGATATCTTTAAAAAGAGGATTACGAATGTTATAACCTATGTAGGAGTAAAAATAGCCTATGCTTGAAAAGCTTTGGTATTTATTGTCTTCCAAAAATCTCGATACTTGATGTGGTTGCACGGAGTAGTTGTCTATCGCTCCAGCATAAAATTCCATTTCTTGAGTTAGCGAATCCGGAATGATACGCATTGCATATTCTTCATATTCCGGTGCCCCATCCCAATAATTTTGATTTCGTATCAGACGTATAACTTCGTCTGATTTCCACTCAATAAATTTGAAAGGCCCAGTGCCGACTGGATTTCTACCAAAATCGCTATCTCGCATAATGAATTTTTCGGGATCACGTCCCCTCTTCTTTGCTTCTTGTTTTAGTTTGTTGTCATTTAGAATATGCTCCGGCAAAATACCCATGGCCCATGAGCCGAAAGCCGGTGAAAATAGCCGCTTGTATGTAAATTTTATTCTATGAGGCCCAAGTACTTTTGCGATTTTAACCGGTTCATAATCTGACTTCCTCGGAGACGTGCCTTTTGGATTTATGATCGAGTTATAGGTGAACAATACATCTCCCGAATCAAAGGGGTGTCCGTCGTGAAAAACAGCATCTTTTCTTAGATCAAAAACAATTACAGGGTTATGCTCAGTCACTTGCAAGATTTTCTCATATAGCTTTTCAAGTTCCCTTTGTTGGTTTGGGTCTTTTGCTTCAATAAACTTTCTATAAGGGAATTTATTAAAATAATCTTCACCAAGAAAATTCTTAATCGGTGTAAAAAAATCTTGATTGATATTCCTAAGTGTGAATTTCAACTTAGCAGGTTGTTTAAGTGTGTAACCAATTTTTTCAATTTCGCCTTCGATCGTCTTTTCGTTGATGACTTCTATGTTGCGAAGGTTTTCACTCCATTCTTTATCATGGGATAAAGCTTTTATTAGTATTTCCGGCCAATTACCTTTATCTTTTTCTCGCTTTCCTCCAGATAAAACCCAGGATGTATTAATGGCTAAATAGGCTTCCTCATATTGCGTCCACGATTTTGCAAGCCGAGGACGGAATTTTAGGTCTTTGTCAAGATCAATGAGGCCATCAAATACAAGATCGTTGATGGTGCTACTCGTGGTATCTGCACTGAGAATTGGATTCAATATTTGAGCATCACCTCCGGAACCTTGCACATATTTAACCAGCCTTGAAGGGTTTCCAGTCGCCTGTTTATCGTAGGTAGGTACCCAAAAAAAAGATTGGATAAGAAAAAGAATCAGGATGGCGGGTAAATATAATAGAACCTTTTTTAAAAACATGAACAAATACTATCAAATAGAAAGGCTAAAAAGGGTGAAAAATAAATTTCAAAACAGATGTTATTTAGAAAACCGATTTATTACTAAAATCCCTCAAAATAATAGGTTTTTGATATATTTAGAGGTGAAAATTCATTTTAGGGGGGATCCTAATAATTTTCTTGACTTGCTCTTTAATTGACTATAGTTTAGAACACCTTACAAGAGTTGGCAAGAAACATAGATTTCGCATAAACTAAGAAAATTAATTCTTTAATCTTATATAATTAATAAATATTTTTACCATTAACTTAGAAGGAAAATGAGATGTCTACATTAATCACTGACGAATGTATCAACTGTGGAGTATGTGAGCCGGAATGCCCTAATACAGCAATCAGCGAAGGGGAAGATTTTTATGAAATAGAAGATGACCTTTGCACGGAATGTGTTGGGTTTCATGGCGAAGAGGCCTGTCAGGAAGTTTGTCCTGTAGATTGTTGTATCCCAAATGAAGATAACAAAGAAACCGAAGAAGAACTTCTAGAAAAAGCTAAGAAGATTCACCCAGATGATACATTTCCAGCTTTAGATGAACTGAGCAACGAGACCTCTCTTTTCCGCAATCCAGATCGCAAAAACGCGAATCTCTAGTTTCATTTTTTCAGGCTCTGTCAAGGGAATTTTTCCTGCCGGAGCCTGTTTTTTTCTACAAATTTTTGCGAAGATCCGTAAATCTCTATAAAAGCGGAAGACCAATTTTTACCACTTTCATTTCGATGCCATCCTCGACTTGACAAGGCATTCTCTTCTGAGTATGAGTGGTGAATAAACAATATATCGATGCGGGGTGGAGCAGCCTGGTAGCTCGTTGGGCTCATAACCCAAAGGTCGTCAGTTCAAATCTGGCCCCCGCTACCAAAATAGAAAGGGTTTGGAGGCAAAAGCCTCCAAACCCTTTTTGACTATAGCCTCTATTTAGACCTACCTTTCCATACCCTCTATTCTTTACTACATTCTGGCCGCTACTATTCCTTATGGAGAGGATCGTTATGGAAAGTAAAAAAGAATTCCTAAATTATTTACAAATAATGACTAAAAAATATTTAGCCCTAGCCCAATTGAATAATTTTGTATTTTTAGTTTCTGCGGATGAGCATAAATCCACCCACTAGCAATAACACTCCCAGCAATCGCTGAAAATCTACTTTTTGAACCGAGAAACCTAACCAGCCATAATGGTCAATTATTAATGAAGCAATAAGTTGTCCTGCAAGCAACAAACTCATTAACGCCAACGCCCCAATTTTTGGTCCGGCCAAAATAGAACCGAACACCACTAAAGCACCAATTAGTCCCCCTCCCCAAAGCCAATTCGGCAGGGAAATCACCTGATTCCATGTTGGAAGAGGTGTTTTAATAATTGAAGCGCTCAAAATTAAACACAATCCACCGACCAAAAATGAAACCAAGGCAGCAAGCACAGGACTATTAATGTGTCTTGCAAGTTCTACATTGACTCCAACTTGAACCGGTAATAAAGCCCCAATAAAAAAAGCCAAAATCGTATGAGTAAAGTTCATGACACTTCTTCGATCCTTAGTTATAAAAATTATCAGTCATCATTCAACTCTTGTGCAAGGTCAGCTATCATTTGTAAGACTCCGCACATTCTAAGCCGGTCTTCTTCCTCCATCTCATTAAGGAATTTTTCATATCCATTTTGTTTAAGGGCATCCAAACCCTTCATGCCATTATTTCTTTCATTTTCAAGATCAGCAAAACAATAAAAATCCTCCTTAGCTTGATCAATAATTATGGGGTAGTCTACGGTGGTCATAATTAATTGAAATGCTTTCGAGCTTTCTGGCAATTGATCTGCCATCTCAATTAAAATAGGGTTTCCTTTTAAATTCATGTAATATTCCCAGGCAATATTTTAAGATTAGATTTTACTTATTGCAAAAAACTGGTTATACCGTAATAAATAAATCACTATCAATATTATTGCATTTTTAAACTTACAAAGGATTTATAAATGGCATCAAAAAGTTCTTCATTTGATATTGCTTCGGTAACAGACCTTGCCGAGGTTCAAAATGCCTGCAATCAAACAATGTTAGAAATTCGTCAACGCTTTGATTTCAAAGCTAGCAAAAGCCAAGTTGAAATTGATATGAAAACCGCAGAAATAAAAATTCTTTCTGATGATAATCACAAGTTAAATTCTGTGCTGGATATCTTAAAAGGAAAATTAGTAAAGCGAAAGGTATCCATCAAAGCCTTAGATTATGGAAAGGTTGAAGCGGCTACTGGAGATACAGTCAGGCAAAATATTACTATTCAACAGGGAATTCCCCAGGATAAGGGAAAAGAAATCGTAAAACATATTAAAACTATGGGACTAAAAAAAGTACAAGCGCAAATAATGGAAGACCAGGTAAGGGTAACAGGCAAGGATAAGGATGACCTACAATCTGTCATAGCAAGTCTCAAACAAAAAGATTTTAATATAGACATGACTTTTACGAACTATCGCTGAACAGTTAAAATTCGCTATCTCACCCTCATGACAAATAACTTAACTCAATTATTTCCCCAAAAGCTCAAGAATTTTCATTCCAAAAGCTTCTCCAGAATTAGAAGTATTTGAAGTGATTATTTTATCAATGGCGACTAGGTTTTTTTCTTCAGGAAAAGCTCCAACGTCATTTAGTTCTTTCAAGCAATCTTCATCGTTTATAGCAGAAACTTCGCACCGGGAAACTAAACCCGCGCGCGCTAGCGCCACAACTGATAAGCCAAATGCTCCTAAAATTTTACCGGCTCTAAAATGATCTGTTAGTATTTGGGGTAAAATTGAATCATTCCAAATTGTACTCTTAGAACCTTTCCCACCAATGACTACAACTGCATCGTATTTTTGTTTTCCTTGTAAATAACGATTCCAATCGACTAACATTCCATCTGGTTCAACCAGGGTTTTCCCTTCACCTTTAACTTTTTTACCTGATTTGGATAGAATCCGACATTTTCCCGATCCTCTTTCCAATACTTTTATTAAATCAAAAAGTTGTTGCTCACAAAATCGGTTTTGCGGTATTACCAGTAAGAAAAGAGGCGAACTCATTTATTAACCATGATTTTAATCATTATATATGTTGACATAATTTTCTGAATTATGTTGAACAAAAACCACTTACCATGTAAAAAGAAAAGAAATTAACAAACAAATAATATCTAGCCAATAATTAAATCAAAGCTCGGCATATTTTATCTGCCACCTGTTTTGATTTTGATAAAGCATGCGGAGTAAAATAATGCCAATTATAATGACTGCTCGTTATCAAGTTAAGCCGCGGTCAATAGATCAGTGTAAACAAGCAATTAAAAACCTAGTGGAATATGTCAAAGAAAACGAAAAAGGGACCCTGTATTACATAGCAAAACAGGAACAATTAAATCCCTATGCTTTCCTACACACAATGATTTTTCAAGATGATGTCGCATTAACTTTACATCGATCTTCTGAAGCTGCGGAGAGGTTTGTTAGTGTTGTTTATCCATCTACCATAGACCCTATAGAATTCAAGGAATACAGTGAGATCGCCCATAACTTAGACTTTTCTAGCCGATAACAACTTAATTTAATCATTGATATCCCTTAAAAGATCTACCACTTCTTGAAATTTATTTTCAATATGCACTGGCGTTTTAAAATTTTCATGTTCTACACTCAAATCTGGTTCCGACTCCGAAAGTTTAATTCCATGATCTTCATTTGAAAAAAATTTACGCAACTGATAATGACGGTCAACCCGGATCCAACTTTTTCCGTCTCCGGAAATTTCATCGGCACCAAGCAAGGCTTTTTTTCTTATGAAAGCAAAGAGTTGTTGAACAGGAACACTACGAAAAGTTATTGGACCCCGCCTTACCATCACCACCTTGATAGGTTTTCGGATTACTTTTGTATCCACCACCCTCTCCTTTAAGCAGTGCTATCAGGGGAATTAAACGGCTTACTACTCACTAACAAGTCAGCGGCTAGCAGCATTACACCTATAGTAATACAGGCATCTGCAACATTGAATGCTGGCCAATGTCGGTTATTGAAAAAAATATCTATAAAATCAATGACCTCTTTATGAAGAACGCGATCAATCAAATTCCCTATAGCCCCACTAAAAACCAAAACCAAACCGCCTTGAACCAATCTCTTTTCCCTATCAGTTTGGTGGAATATTACCAGGATAGCGATGATCGCAATTATAGAAACAAATATTAAAAGATAAGGTTTTAATTCGGAGTTTTGTTCAGAAAATATTCCAAATGCGACCCCTGAGTTTCGAACATGAGTTAAATTAAAGAACCCATCTACAACATTAATAGAATAGCTCAATGGAATATGCAGAGTAACCATAAATTTTGTATATTGATCCACGACAATCAACGAACTAGAGATTACAAATAAGAATAAATATTTATTTCTCAAATTCGCACCCCGGCTACTTGCAAATGATCCTGACAACGTTGACAATTAGAGCTCTCACCAGTGTTGGTTTGAACATCAAAGTAGTGCCAGCATCTTTCACATTTTTGACCTAAATGTCTTTCAGTAAATATTTTAACTCCCGGCAATGAGTCGCTGACATAAACCCTTTCGCTAGAACTCAAAACATCTACTAATTCAACCTTGGAAACAATGAATAAAAATTTCAATTCCTCAGAGTATTGTTTGACAATATTTTTTATTTCCGAAGGAAGTTCCAACTTAATAATAGAATCCAAGGAATGGCCGATTATTTTATCTCTGCGGCTTGCTTCCGAAGCTTTACTTACTTCACCTTTAAGTTGCACTAATAATTCCCAATTACGAATTAACTCATCATCAAAGTTAACATCCTCACTGACAGGAAACGAAGAAAGGTGCACACTTTTTTCTTTTGCACTACCTTTAGGAAGATAACTCCAGATTTCTTCAGCGGTAAAACTTAATATCGGTGCTATTAATCGAACCATCCCCATCAATAGAATATGCAGTGTTGTTTGCCCTGCTCTTCTTCCTTGAGATTTTTCAGGATATGTGTACAACCGGTCTTTCAAAATATCCAGATAAAATGCACTGAGTTCAACCACACAAAAATTAGAAAATGAATGATAAAAAGTGTGGAACTCATAATTCTCGAAAGCAGAAAGTATTTTTTCCCTTAAAAGATTAAAACGACTAAGAATATATCGGTCAATTTCTAGTAGTGAATTTAGCGGCACCTTATCCTGTTCAGGATTGAAATCATGCAGGTTTCCCAATAGGTATCTGAAAGTATTTCGTATCTTTCTGTAGGATTCTGTTAATCGTTTTAATATTTCATTGGAAACGCGAATATCTTCACGGTAATTTTCTGAAGCGACCCATAAACGCAAAATTTCCGCCCCATACTGATCGATAATTTTTTGCGGAGCAATAACATTCCCAGCAGACTTTGACATTTTCTTTCCTTTACCATCTACTACATACCCGTGGGTAAGAACCGATCTATAAGGTTCCTTGCCTCTGGTCCCAATAGACTCCAGCAAAGAACTATGAAACCATCCTCTATGTTGATCGCTCCCTTCTAAATATAAATCTGCAGGCCAATTTGCACTGGTATTATTTTCTAAAACAGCTGCATGACTGACCCCAGAATCAAACCAGACATCCAAAATATCGCTTTCTTTTTTAAATTCTTCACCGCCACATTTTTCGCACTTGGTTCCCTTTGAGATCAAATCTTCAATAGGAGTTTCAAACCAAAATTCAGCACCTTGTTTTTTTATACCTTCAACGGCGCGCTCAAATACTTTTTTGGTCTCCACCAATTCACCACATTCGGTACAAGTGCATAGAGTTATTGGAACCCCCCAAGCCCTTTGCCTTGATACACACCAGTCCGGACGATTTTCAATCATGCTATAAATTCGACCCATGCCCCAATCTGGAATCCATTTCGTACGCTCGATCCCTGCTAAAGCATTTTTTCGCAAATCTTCCTTCTCCATAGAAACGAACCACTGGTTAGTCGCACGAAAAATTACGGGCTGATGGCAACGCCAGCAATGCGGATAAGAATGTTTTATATCTTCTTTATGAATAAGAAATCCGTCATGTTTTAATTTTTCAATTATCTCCGGGTTAGCTTTTCTAACAAACATTCCAGAAAAGTGTTCTACATCATTACGAAAAACACCCCCATCATCCACTGGGTTATAGGGTTCCAACCCATATTTAAGACCTACAATATAATCATCCTGGCCATGCCCTGGTGCAGTATGCACGCAACCCGTACCCTGCTCCAACGTAACATGGTCGCCTAAAATCACTTTTGAATCACGGTTAATAAAAGGATGCTGGCATACCGCGTTTTCCCAATTTTCACCTTTACAAACCCCAAGAATTTTGTATTCCGTAACATCCCACTCCAATATCAATGACGACAACCGTTCTTCTGCAACTATCAAAACCTCATCATTAATGGCGACCGCGACGTACTGAAATTCTGGATGCAAACTAATTGCCAGATTTGCCGGCAAGGTCCAGGGAGTCGTCGTCCAGATCACCATGTAGGTTTTACCTAGATCACCACCCATATTATTGGGAACACCGGATTTAATTTCAAACTTGACATAGATAGATGGAGAGGTGTGATCGCCGTGTTCAACTTCGGCTTCCGCAAGAGCAGTTCGGCAAGATGTACACCAATGAACTGGTTTCAAACCTTTATAGACCATACCTTTTTCTACAAACTTTCCAAACTCACGAACAATAGTTGACTCGTAGCTATAGTCCATTGTTAGATATGGGTTGTCCCAATCTGCAAATATGCCCAACCTTTTAAATTCATCGCGTTGAATTGAAACAAAGTCCTGAGCATAAGAACGACATTGTTTCCTTATCGCACTCTTTTCCAGGCTCATCTTTTTTTCTTTGAGCTTCTTACCCACTTGATGTTCAATGGGCAAACCGTGACAGTCCCAACCTGGTATAAAACCTGCATCGTAGCCCTTCATACCCATAATCTTTACAATAAAATCTTTGAGAACTTTATTAAGGGCATGCCCCATATGAATATGACCATTCGCATAAGGAGGACCATCATGGAAAACAAATTTTTCCTTTCCTTTGGATGATTCGCGAATTTCTTCATAGATTTTTTCCTTTGCCCACCATTCAAGCATTTGTGGCTCAGCCTTAGTAAGGCTGGCTTTCATAGGAAAATTTGTTTCTGGCAAATTGAGTGTGTCTTTTATTTCCATAGTCTTCTATTTTATTTTCATTGCTTGTTTCACTCTATCAAGAGTAGAAGTAGCAACCAACTGGGCCTTCCTTGTTCCCTCGGCAATGATTTCCTCTACTTCCTTTGGCTTTTTGGTAATCTCACTACGCTTTTCCATGATAGGCCTCATATTTTCGAGCATGGTTTGAGTGAGCATATTTTTACAATCACCACAACCGATTTTAGCAGAACGGCATCCCTCCACTACTTCATCCTGCATGGATTGAGGGGAATAAATTTTATGAAAAGGGTACAGATTACACACCTCGGGGTCACCAGGATCCTCTCTGCGGGCTCGGGCAGGATCGGTCAGCATCTGTTTAACTTTTTTTGCAACCTCTTTCTCATTGTCAGAAAGATAAATGGCATTATCGTATGATTTACTCATCTTCCTTCCGTCCAAACCATTCAGCTTAGGGATTTCAGATATTTTTGCGGCTGGTTCAATAAAAATATTTTTCTTATATAGGTGATGAAATCTTCGAACAATTTCCCGCGATAATTCCAAATGTGGTGCCTGATCAATTCCGACCGGAACTAAGTCTGCCCGATATAAAACGATATCCGCTGTTTGCAATACCGGATACCCTAGAAATCCATAAGTGCTCATATCAACTTTTTTTACTTCGTCCTGCTTTTCTTTATATGTCGGGTTTCGTTCCAACCAGGGAACAGGAACCATCATAGATAATATTAGATGAAGTTCGGCATGTTCAGGAATTTTTGATTGTAGGAATAGAGTGCATTTTTCAGGATCAAGTCCAGCGCTCAACCAGTCAACCGCTACTTCATAAGAAAAGTCTTTGATAAGACGAGGGTCTTCATAAAGTGAAGATAACGCATGCCAGTCGGCGATAAAGAAAAAACATTCAAAATCATCTTGTAGGTCCACCCAGTTTTTAAGCGCGCCAAAATAGTTGCCAAGGTGAAGTTTGCCAGAAGGCTGCATACCGCTCAATATTCGTTTCATAGGCTATAAGTTATCTGGAGAAACTGGCTTTCAATACTTCAATGATCATTGGGAACGTTTCTTGACTCAGAAAGAGTACCGAATAGTTAATTGGATACACTAATATGGTTCCGAGAATACCTGTGTTCGCAAACTGGTCCAGCAGAAAAACACCTAAAATCAGAATTGCCCCAAACTTGTCGAAACTTGTTAATCTTTCAGCAACGTTCTCAGGAACCATTCCTTTCAGCACACTTGACCCATCCAGAGGATAAATCGGAAGCATATTGAAGACCGCTAAGGCAACATTGATCCATATACCATAAGCTAAAATAACAAACAAATAAGAAAACTCAGGCGAAATCAGACGTATAAAAAAACTGCAAAACACCGCCAAAGCGATATTTGAGAGAGGGCCGGCAATTGCCACATACATCATATCTCTTTGAGGATTCTGAAAGTTTCTCCAATCCACCGGAACCGGTTTGGCCCAGCCAAAACCAACAAAATAAAAAAATAGAACTCCGGTAATATCCAGATGGCGGATGGGATTAA
>Ga0114933_10003947_pt1 | contig 14138 bp, 10 predicted proteins | sample 4SBtaG_FD_89691 | JGI IMG/M metagenome (GOLD analysis project Ga0114933, IMG submission 89691) | Deep subsurface microbial communities from Kolumbo volcano to uncover new lineages of life (NeLLi) - 4SBTROV12_W25 metaG | ecosystem: Environmental > Aquatic > Marine > Volcanic | place: Kolumbo...
CGCCGTGAGCATAAGGGCGCGGCAACTCCGTATCCTCGATAGAAAGAGCGGACACTCCAGAGTTCTCAAGTTCTTCGACCGTTCGCATGACATTGAGTGCGTTACCATAACCATGGTCTGCATCCACCAGTAATGGCAGTTCTCCAGCACGACAGATACGATACGCCTGAGACGCAAATTCGGATAGCGTCAGTACGATGTGATCGGGTGCACCGAGTACCGTCAGCGATGCAATCGATCCTGCAAACATACCGATTTCATAACCAAGGTCTTCGGCTATCCGCGCCGATATTGAGTCGTAGACCGAACCGGGATACACACACTGTTCGCTGTTGATTTGGCTGCGAAACCGGTGGCGCCGTTGTGTCCATTTCATCGTCAATATGCTCAGTATCAATAATAGGGTGAAGCCCTGATCCTAAAATGCGAGACCCACTACAGGGTGTGGACAAGTTTTCCTAAATTAATGAATTTCATATTATCTTCTGGGGTCGGTGTGGTGCATTTCAGCGTGAGCGATAGTTCGTAGGCTTAGTTTGCCAAGTCTTGCCTAGTTCTTCAAAGACGGTTTGTCGGTCTAGGGTTGAGTCGATTAGATCGTCCAGATAGTCTAGGGCACTGTCTACTTGCCAAAGCTACTGCATTTCGTTGGAGTAATACAAAGATGGATGATGCCCGCAGTAAACAGATGAAGCTTTACCACCGTGTTGATCGGGTATTCAATGAGCTAAGAGCTATTGGTATGGGAGATAACGACCCAATTCCAATTGAGTTGTTGTGTGATTATGACCAGTACCATTACTTTGGAACCGACGCGATAGATGAGGCAGTCGAGTTATTGGGAATAACAGCAGAATCGCAAGTGCTGGAGGTCGGGTCAGGAATTGGTGGGCCGAGTCGCTATCTTGCCCACCGCCAAGGGTGCAAGGTCACGGCCTTGGAGATACAGCCGGATGTCGATGCCACGGGACGAGAACTGACTCACCGTTGTGGACTTGATGACCAGGTAGATCATCGTTGCGGCGATATGCTTGATGGCATCGGATCTGGGGGAACCTATGATGTCATTGTGAGCTGGCTTGCGTTTCTTCATATTCCCGATCGAAACACACTCTACCGCCGATGTTTTGAGTCGCTGCGCCCCGGTGGACAGATGTTGGTGGAAGACTATTTTGAGCGGGGCACTTTGTCTGAACGGGAACAACTGATCCTGGCCCGGGATATCTGGTGTGATCGTGTGCCAACCATGACCGATTATCGAGTTGAGTTGAGTGATGCTGGTTTTGAAAATATCGTATTGACTGACATGACGAGACCTTGGCAGTCATTTGTGATGGATCGTTTCCAAGGGTTTCGGGCGGCGAGTGACCGCAATCGATTGGTGCACGGTGACGCAATCGTTGACGGGTTACATGGTTTTTATGAAGTCGTGGTTAAATTATTTCAGGACGGTAATCTGGGTGGAATCCGGTTTACCGCCAGTAAGCCTGTGTAATTTTTGTATTGATTATCGGCATAGATAAATGAAAGATTTCTCTGGCAGAGCAGTTGATGATGTGCGGAAGTTTAGAAATGCCCTTGCCACGTTTGCGACAGGTGTAACAGTGGTTACTACCCGTGACGGTGAGGGAGCGCCCCAGGGGTTTACTGCTAATTCTTTTACCTCGGTGTCGCTGAACCCACCCCTGATTCTGGTATGTGTTGCACGAAGCGCTAATTGTTTCCCGATTTTTGCTGCCTGCAAACACTTTGCTGTGAATATTTTGCATGAAGAGCAAAGGGCGGTTTCTGAAGTGTTTGCTGTGGGTACGGGAGATCGTTTTAGTGGTATTGACTGGGAGTGGTCGCCATTACGAAGTCCGCGCCTACGTGGAGTAGTCAGTTGGTTGGACTGTAGGACTGTTCAGTCGATCGATGCTGGAGATCACATAATCCTGGTTGGTGAGGTAGAGCATTTTGATTACAGTCAGGAGGCCCCGCTGGGGTACTGTGGTGGGAATTACATCTCTTTCGATCTTGCCGGTAAAGCGTTGTTATCTACGTCGACGGGTGATGCGGTGGAGGTGGGCGCCATCATTGAATACGACAATTGTTTGTTTCTACAAAAGGGTCCCGCGGGAATCCTAAAATTGCCATGTGCCGACCGATTGGGTGTTCAGGGCGATGATGCGGGGCTTTACGGCTTACTGGCCAGTGCCGGCGTGACGGCAACGTTATCCTTTGTATATTCTGTCTATGAGGATGAAACGCGTCACAGTCAGTGTATATATTACCGTGGGGTTGCCAGCGATCTGAGTTGTTCGGCCAAAGAGCAGCTGCTACCGATTGATGCCATTCCTTGGAGTGAGTTCGATGACCCAGCGGTGGTCTCTATGCTCCAACGCTATGTGCGGGAGAAGAAAAACGATGCATTTGGCATCTATATTGGCGATGAAAAGCAAGGTAGAGTTGAACAATTAGCGACCCAAGTGGTCGAGTAAAAAGGGTCATCCACAATGGGAAAAGTACTTAGCAAGCAAGCTATCGAGGAGTTCCATAAGAAGGGCTACCACCTGCCGATTCAAGCGGTGTCCAGAGAGGCGGCTGTTGAGATGCGTGAACAGTTAGAGGCCTATGAGAAGAGTGCAGGTGGTGTATTGCATGGGGCGCGCCGGTACAAAAGCCATTTACTGTTCAAGTGGTTATCTGACCTCATTCGTACGCCCACAATTCTCGACGCGGTCGAAGACCTTATTGGCCCAGATATTCTCGTTTGGTCGACTGATTGGTGGATCAAGGAAGCGCACTCTCCACAGTTCGTTTCTTGGCACCAGGACAGTCAGTATTGGGGGCTTGATACCAGTAAACTGGTTACGGTATGGGTCGCATTGTCACCATCAACGAGAGACACTGGATGTATGCGTGTTCTCCCGGGGAGCCACAAGGGACCGGATCTTGAGCATGTTGAAACCTATCATGATGACAACATGTTGACTCGGGGCCAGGCCATCTTGAACATTGATGAAACACAATCCGTGAATCTCGAAGTGGATACCGGCCAGGCTGCTATCTTCGCGTTTCGCATCGCACACGCATCGCATGCAAATTCTAGTGAAGATCGACGCATTGGTTTGGCTATTCGTTACATTCCGCCGGATGCGAGGCAGACGCGTTCGGATCACGACAGCGTGGCATTAGTCCGTGGTAGCAACATCCACGGTTTTTTTGAGGTTGAGCCGGAACCACAACATGATTTTGATCCGGTCGCCGTGGCATTCCACGAAGCGGCAGCGGAAGAACGACGAAAGATCCTTTACCATGGAACCGGTTTGAGTACCCATCGTACCTGAGCGATCTACGCGAGTGACCGTCGTTTTATAGGCTGATCAGCATCACTATGTCGCGTCTTGATGGAAAAAAGTCTGATGCGATCCATGGGGACATTCAGTTGTCGCTCGATCCAAGCTGTTACTGGGATAAAAGTTTCTTCGAGACGGAAATTAGATCGATTTTTCGGCAAAGTTGGATCAGCGTTGGGCGTTTTGATCGAGTGCCTAATCGGGGCGACTATCTGGCGCTTGAGGTGGGCGGTATCCCTTTGATCATTACGCGCGATGATGCGGGGAACCTGAACGCCCTAGCCAACAGCTGTCGGCATCGAGGTACACAATTGCTGGATCCAGGCAGAGGCCATTGCCAGCGCATCATTTGTCCCTTTCACGGCTGGAGCTATGCGCTTGATGGGAGTTTGTTGAGTGCTCCGAAAATGTCTGGGGTAGCAGACTTTGATCTGGCTACATACCCTTTGCAACGGATTCCAGTCGAAGTGCGGGCTGGGTTTATTTTTGTCGATCCACTGGGTCAAGCGGGAGACATCGACGACTGGTTGGGGGACTTCGAAGCGCTTCATATGCCCTGGGATATTTCGCGCCTGTTAACGGGTTACGACACTTCCCTGGAAGTGGGATGTAATTGGAAAGCGTTTCTAGAAGTTTTCAATGAGTATTATCATTTACCTAAAGTGCATCCTAAATCCTTTTCTTTGTACTACGCTACGCCAGATCCGGGTGACCAAGTTAGGGGAAATTTTGCGACGCAATTTGGTCGTCATCAAGGTACTCGTAGTGTCGCTAAGGTGAGTGACGGTAGTAAACCCCTGCCAATATTTCCTGGTTTGAAAGGGCGCAATCGAAACGGAACACGTTACACATGGTTGTTTCCTGGGCTTTCTTTTGCGGTTTCTTCTGATGCGCTTTGGTCGTTTATTGTTGAGCCGTTATCACCGGAACGAACGCGCGTTACTTTGGGAGTTTGTTTCGCACCTGAAGTTATGCAGGAAGACGATTTTGCCGAGCGGCTTGCTCCCTACCGTCAGCGGATGGAGGAAGGGCTTCAGGAAGATCTAGAAGTGCTTAAACGGCAACAGCATGGACTGACTTCACCATTGGCTCATCCGGGACCTTATGCCCCCGTGTTAGAGGACAGTGTTCAGCAGTTCCATGGTTGGCTCCGCCATCGCTTGCCTACGATAACGTGAAAGATACCTGTGTATAGAAAAAGCTACGACAGCAAGCGTAGCAGCCCATTAAGTTTGATTAGGCTGACTAGCTGTTGGCCTTGTCCGCGTGGGCCGTTATCATCCAGATGACTGTAGTTGCAATGTTTGGGTCATATGGGGGCTACAAGAGTTGCCCCTCAATGGGTATTGTGAAAATTAATAGGATGCATTGGAGACGTTAGTGATATGGTGAAAAGTGGTTGGGGTGCAACAGACAGTACGTCATTACAATCGGCAGACGTCGATGTCATTGTTGTCGGTGGTGGCGGTGTTGCGGGTCTGTATCTTCTCTATCGCTTAAAGGGGTTGGGACTATCGGCAACTGCTTTTGAAGCTGGTCAGGATGTCGGCGGTACCTGGTACTGGAATCGTTATCCGGGTTGTCGCTGCGATGTGGACAGTCTTGAGTACTCTTATTCTTTTGCCAGCGATCTCCAACAGGAATGGCATTGGCCGGAACGGTACGGGACGCAACCGGAAATTCTGAGATATCTCAGTCATGTGGCCAATCGTTTTGCTCTTCGCCGCTACATCAGATTCAACACACGAGTTACATCCGCTGTGTTCGATTCGGAGAGCAATCTATGGACCGTCGTAACTGATCAGAACGATACTGTTCGTGCACCTTTTTGTATTATGGCGACAGGAAATCTGTCGACACCGAGGAAGCCAGATTTTCCAGGTATTGATATGTTTCAGGGTGCTTCGTATCACACTGGTCTTTGGCCGCATGAAGGGGTGGATTTCACAGGCCTTAAAGTAGGCATCATCGGCACGGGATCATCCGCGGTACAGTCGATTCCGCACATCGCGGCGCAGGCCGAGCATCTCCATGTATTCCAACGAACAGCCAACTTCAGTTTGCCGGCACGAAATGCTCCAATGGATGCAGAGATCGAAGCGATGCATAAGGTGGAGTACCCAGTTCGTCGCCAGGCGGCCTACGACACACCGTTTGGGATCGCAGGATATCCTCCGCCAGAAAAATCAGCACTGGAGGTTTCAGCTGGTGAGCGCGAACGTATCTATGAGAGCAAGTGGCGGTATGGTGGCAGCATCAGTTTTCTTTATGCTTTTAACGACCTATTAACGAATAAAGCGGCGAATGACACGGCATCAGAGTTTGTTCGACAGAAAATTCGAGCCACAGTTAAGAATTCGAAAGTCGCTGATTTGTTGGCGCCGACCACCCACCCGATTGGTACAAAACGCCTAATACTGGATACTAATTATTATGAGACCTATAACCGAGATAATGTGACTTTGGTTGATGTAAAAGGTGCGCCAATTGAAGAAATAACCAGGACAGGTCTGCGCACCACGAAGGGAAGCTATGACTTGGATGCAATAGTTTTCGCGACTGGTTTCGACGCCATGACCGGTGCCATGTTGGATATTGATATTCGTGTGTCTGGTGGCCCGGCTCTCAAGGACTCGTGGTCTGCTGGACCTCGAACCTACTTGGGTCTGATGATTGCTGGCTTCCCTAATCTGTTCACTATTACCGGCCCTGGGAGTCCCGGTGTTAAGAGCAATATGATGTTATCGATCGAACAGCATACTAATTGGATTGTGGATTGTCTCCAACATCTGCGATCGCGTCGTCATCAGCGAATAGAAGTGGAGCCGGAAGCAGAAGAAAATTGGGTCTCTCACGTGAGAGAGGTGGCCGATTCAACTTTGTATCCGCTGGCTAACTCTTGGTATATGGGTGCCAATATTCCCGGTAAACCCCTTATTTTTATGCCATATGTTGGTGGCGTTCACATGTACAAGAAAAAATGTGACGAGGTGGTCGCCAACGGTTACGAGGGCTTTGCGATTAGCGGATAATTGGTTCAGTCAGCTGAAAATTTTCCGTGATGCTTTAAGAACTCAATCACTTTGGTGCCAACATCTGAGTAATAGAGATCGTTATGACCGGCACCGGGAACGAAGATTGCGGCTTTTGGTTCACTGGCTGCCGCAAACATTCGATGCCCATGCTTTGGATTAATCACTTGATCTTTGTTGCCATGTAAAATTAGTAATGGTGCGTCAATTTGATGAATTTTAGAAAGGCTTTCAAAACGATCTCGAGTCAACCAGCCTGCCGGCAGAAACCAGTAGTGATCCTGTGCGACGTCGGCAATCGAAGTGTAGGGGGCTTCTAAAACCACTGCCGCAAATCGCTTGTTGCTTGCTTGATCGATCGCGAGTCCGCAGCCCAGCGATTCCCCATACAGCGCAACTTGTGAGGCAGGGAAGCCATGATCTCGAACGTAATGAATCGCGGCCGTGGTGTCTTGTTTAAGTCCTGATTCTGTTGGCTTGCCAGGATTTCCTCCGTACCCGCGATACTCGAGGAACAGAACATTAAAGCCCGCTTCCATCATAGACGCGAACTTGGAAAATCGATAACCCGCGTGGCCCGCATTGCCGTGCAAGATGATGATGACTGATCGTGAATGGGCATTTTGACTGGCATACCACCAGGACCTTAGGGAGAGGCCATCGGCGGTAGTGAGCGTGATGGGTTTGATGCTAAATGCTTGGGCAGCAGCAGCGGCATCAGGAGTCGTTTTGTCAGGCAAATAGAGGAATGATCGTTGGAAGACGAATAGTAGTGTTGCAATTAACGTATAAAACCCAATGATTAGGTACAAATACGAAAGTACAGGCTTCATGAGCAGATGATCAGAAGGGGTGGTCGTTTTTGATTGTCTACGTTCCGACCGTTAACGTGGCGACGAGGCGCCTCAGTGTTGCGATGACGCTAAGGGCAACGATTCGCCCAGTGCGAGGATTTTCCTCTGAGGGGATGTTCTCCATCTTGAGTTCAAAGCGGGCGCTGTCGGCTTCGACTCGAATGCTATGGGTGTTGCGATCGATAGTGGGGTCCGCCCATATCTCGAGTTCCGTGCGTTCAGGACCAATACCCGCAATACCGAGTGCTACGGCTACATTGACATTGGCAGGAAAACCTTTGATGCCTTGAGCTGCCGAACCAGAAAAAACACGTAGCGGTTGATTAAGGTTTTCAACGTCAATATGATTTTCAATCAGGTACGGTGAGCCCGCCAGTCCGGTTGGGGGTTTGCGTGTAACCATGGTGACACGGTGAATCGTTCCCTCGGCTGCAGCACGTACCGCATCGAGTCCTAGTAGCGCACCACTTGGTGCAATGATACGCGCGCCGGATCGGTGTGCGGCCTCGATCAGGTGCCAGTGATTGAGGAGTGCGCCAATACTACTGGGAATAAAAATACGACCACGGGCAATTGCGGATTCGGCAACGCTTCCAAAGACAGCTGCGGGTGCGCATTCGATGACAACATCTGCCGAATCGGCAAGTTCAGCTAATTGCAGTACCGGGATAGAGCGGTCAAAAGTTTCGAGGTAGCGCTGCGCCCGTTCAACACGGTTGGCAGATACTGATACTAGGGTCAGCCCATCAATGCCCACATCTAATCGTTCTGCTATCTGACGGCCGATCGCGCCAAGGCCACCGATTGCCACTCGAAGTGGGCGTTTGTGTTGTTCTATCAAGAATCCCCCAATTTAATTTGGGCTACCTGTATCGGATTGTGGTCGTTGCCAAATCTTGCGCCAAAAAAGGTAGCCACTCACGACCACGAGAGCCATGCCAATCAGTGGACGAGCGACACCACCCATCATGAACATCGGCAGGGAGACACTCGCTGCCATGGCCGGAGCGTAGATAGCCGTCCATTGGCGAACATTCCTGTGACGTTGATAGATTGGGAAAAAGGCAGAGAAGATGGCCAGAATCAGGAAGAGCAATGACCAAGGCCGAGTTACAAATGGTGCCAGTTCAGTGGTGATCGCAAATGCACGTGCCAAGTTCAGCTCGGCGATATTGCCAAGCACGACGCCGAGGATCATCGGCGCGAGGGGAAAGCCGAACTGTCGCATCAGAAACCCTAAAATTCCAAACCAAAACAACGTCCATAAATCAAAAGTCACGTTGTGAATGGCAAACACACCAATCCCACAAAAACCGAGAATGACACTAGCTAAGATGTACATTCTTATCCGTGTCACTAGGACAAATATGCGCAGCATAAAAGACTGCAGGCCAATCATCATGAAGGTTGCAACAAAGAACGCGATAAAAATAGAGTAAGCCAGTATCGGTTCCTCGGTGATAAATGTGGGGCTTGGAATTACATCGTGGATTAGAAGTGCGCCCAGCATTACAGCCGTAGTGACATCACCGGGAATGCCAAGAGCCATCATTGTGATCAAGGCACCTCCCTCGACTGCATTATTAGAACTTTCTGGTGCGATGATGCCTTCAGGTGTCCCTGTGCCAAATTTTTCGGGATGCTTAGAGACTTTTTTGGCTTGGTCGTATGCAAGAATGTTGGCAATTGAGCCGCCGGCGCCGGGTAAAATTCCGGTGAATACGCCGATCAAAGCAGAGCGGACGACAGTGGCCCAATGGCGCAGCACTTTTCGTATCGCGCGCCGATGCTCGATACTTGCAAAGGTCTGGCCTCGCTCATTTAATGATTGGCGAGCAGTTTTAGGATCCCGCACATCACTTAACAATTGACTAAAAGCAAACAATCCAATCAAGACAGCGATGAAATCAAATCCCTGCAGAAGTGCGTCCGACCCAAAATTGAAACGGGCCATGCCGGCCGCGTCGTCTTCGCCAATGGTGCAGACAAAGAGCCCCAAGGCGCCGGCAATGAGTCCCTTGATTAAGTCTTTTCCAGCGAGGGAAGCGGTGATCGTCAAGGCGAACATCACCAACATAAAGTAATCCCAGGGATTGAATTCGAGGCCAATTTTTGCAAGTTGGGGCGCTAACGTGACCAGCAGTATCGCGCTAATGATGCCACCACCAAAAGACGACCAGACACCGATTCCGAGAGCGAGTCCAGGTTGTCCGCTTCGAGCCATTGGAAAGCCGTCGAAGGTCGTCGCAACAGAAGATGGTGTTCCCGGAATGCCAGTCATGATCCCAGCCATCAACCCACCGGAGAGCCCGCCAACGAGCACGCTGACCATGGTGGCGAGTCCTTGGGATGCCGGCATACCAAAAGTAAAAGGTAATGTCAGGACAACCGCCATCGCAATGGTGAACCCGGGGATAGCACCGGCAATTAATCCTCCTGCGACACCCATCATCATTAGCATGATGGTCTGAAGGTTGGCGAGTTCGTTAACCGCGCCGATGATGTTTTCAACAATCATTGCCGATGTTCGGCTATGCCGGTAGGTTAGTTAAATGAAGAAAAGATGATGCCACTGGGTAACATCACGTCGAGCCCAAAAGTGAACAGGCTCCACATTCCGCCGACTGCCAAGATCGCGACCATCGAGTGCACCAGTAATTGGCGGGGACCCCACCCCCCCAGTAGACCCTGAAGAAGGAAGACAAAAATAATACCAGCCAGCAACATGCCTAGGATGGGTAGCACGATGAGATAAGCGAGAAAGAGGCTGAAACAGTACAGCGGGTTTTGCCAGTATCTCAGCCAGTCCGATAAAGAGGTGGGCCGAGTTTTGGGAGTCGTAGAGGGGGTTGTATTGTCACGTCGAATCGATTGCACCAAATAAATGCAGCACAGCAGCGATAGGACGGCGAGAATGACACGTGGCCAAGTCGATGGCATCAGCACACCGTAATCGGGTTGCCGAATATCGAAACTGGCCCAAAAACAAACCCCGCAAAAAACGAGAAGAACGATAGCTACGAGGGTGTCCTGATTAAGACGTTGCATGGCTCAATCTATAAGGCTGATGCACGTGCCGGTCCGGGAGCGCAATGACCCGGACCGGCAAAATAATGGAAACGGATACAGATAGACAGCTACTTTTTGTACATACCAATTTTAATTGCCACCTTCTCATGCTGCGCGTACGTGAGTTCTGCCCATTTTCGATAATCCGCAGGTCCCACCCAGTTGATGCCTGTACCCTTGGCATCCATTTGCGCTAGCAGGTCCGCATCTTCAGCGGCTGTTTTGAAGACCTGTGACCAGTGGTCAATAACATCCGCAGGGGTGCCTTTGGGGGCCACGATACCGCGTTTTAGCGCATACACCAGGTCGACGCCTTGCTCGCGTAAGGTTGGCAGATCCGGCAATTGCTTGGAACGTGTCTCCGCAGCAATACCAAAAGCCTTGAGTTCACCGCCCTCTATGTATTTGCGACCGGACGCGACATTTAGAGTGCCTAATTGAATTGCGTTTGATAGAAGGGCCGTCATTCTTTCACGCGTACCGTCAAAAGGTACATATTTAAATTTCATGCCTGTCAGGTCTTCAAGAATGAGCCACATAAATTGACTAGTAGAACCAAAAGTTGCACCGGTGAGGATGGTCCCGGGTGCGCTCTTGGCTGCTTTTTGAAGGTCGCCTAGACTGTTCCACGGTGTACCGCCACCTGCTCCCACGATATCTGGCGTGGAGGTCAGTAGTGCGACCGTGTCGAATGCCGGAAACGTAAAATCGATACGCCCGTTAAGGTAACTCGTGATGGCACTTTGATGAATGGCAAATAGCGTGCAGCCATCGGGCTTTGCTTTACGCGCTTCCTTTGCACCCTTGTTTCCACCCTGTCCGGGTACTGTTACGACCTTAATCTTGGGCGTAACATCAAGTTGTTGTATGGTCTTTTCAAAAATCGAGAAAAGAACATGAGTGCCGCCACCGGCTTTCCAGGGGACGATGAGTTTGGCTGTCTTACAGGGAATGTTTGCCGCCGATGCGGGGAGAGAAATCAGGCCGAACGCCAACACAGCGATCCAGGCTACGCTGCGAAATAATGATGTCATTTTTGTGCCTCCTAATTGGTTTGCAGTACTGTTATGCCATGAAAGGATTCAGGAACCGACATTGGTCCTATCTCCAAGGGACTGAAGACTTGGCCATGTCGAACCCGAAAGTCCTGGTGGCATTGTTCTCTTCTTTCGCTAGGCAATCAAGGTCAAAGCACCCAGAACTTGGGGATCCTGAACGATGCGACCGCTGAGGGCCGCCTATAGCATGGAAACTTGCGCTTTGTGGGCAGATTTACGCTTGCTTTTGTCGCAATGACTTAGGAAATTCAAGGGGTTTAGGCGCAGCTAAACCTGCAGCGCGCGTGCCCGTCGTGTTATAAATACCCGGTGGTAGCCTTCCCCGGCTCTGTTCGGCTGGCTTGGAGTATTGCTACGGCGATGATGACTTGATAAGGCTAAATTATAAATTGAAGATGCTAAACGGAGGGAAATAGATGATATCTAAACACTTGCAATCCTTTGTGCGAATCGGAATGAGCGCACTCTTAGCGAGTACAGTTCTGGGATTCAGTGCAGGATCAGTGATGGCGGAAAAAGTACTTCGCGTTGCGCCTCATGCGGATCTCAAGAACTTAGACCCGATCTGGACTACTGCATACATCACGCGTAACCACGGTTACATGGTGTATGACACTTTAATTGCCATGGATGGCGACCTTAATCCGCAGCCGCAAATGCTGGAAGGTTGGGATGTTAGTGACGATGGTTTGACGTATACCTTTACTTTGCGTGATGGCCTGAAATGGCATGACGGTGCACCGGTCACATCGGTTGACTGCATCGCCAGCATCATGCGTTGGAGCAAGCGCGACGGGATGGGTCAGAAACTCGCGGACTTTACAAAGTCGTTGTCACGCATTGACGACAAGAGCTTCAAGCTAGTGTTGAATAAGCCCTACGGTTTGGTGCTTGCTTCACTTGGAAAAATTTCTTCCAATGTACCTTTCATGATGCCTGTTCGTTTGGCGATGATGGACGCGTTTGAAGCGGTGCCTGAAATTGTTGGCTCTGGTCCGTTCATCTTCGATAAGGATGCGTGGGTGCCAGGCAGCAAGGTTGTCTATAGAAAAAATACTGCTTATGTGCCACGGTCTGAGCCGGCAAGTTACGCCGCTGGTGGTAAGCGTGTGCATGTGGATACGGTTGAGTGGATTTATATCCCGGATGCCGCAACCACAATGAACGCGCTGGTTGCTGGGGAAATCGACTTTTGGGAAAGCCCCGCGGTTGATTTAGTACCGTCGATGGAAGGCAACCCAGACATCACCATCAAGGTCATCGATCCGTTAGGGACCCAGGGTTGGTTGCGGCCTAACCACCTGAACCCGCCATTCGATAACCCCAAAGCCCGGCAGGCGCTGACGCATATGGTGAATCAGGAAGATTACCTCCGCTCTATCATTGGCGACGAGAAGTTCTGGTCGACTTGCCCCGCTTACTTCATGTGTGGCACACCACTTGATACAGATGTTGGTTCTGAGGCATTGGTGAAGCAGGATCTGGAAAAAGCCAGGGCGTTGCTCAAAGAAGGTGGTTACAACGGCGAAACACTGATTCTGATGGATCCAACGGATATTCCGGTGCTGCATGGTGCTTCGCTGGTGACAGCACAGATGTTGCGTGATATCGGTGCCAAGGTTGAAGTGCAGGCCATGGACTGGAGCACATTGACATCCCGGCGTGCCGAGAGAAAGTCTATTGCTGACGGTGGTTGGAATATCTTCCACACCTATTCCACCGGTGCCGATGTATCGTCGCCAATCGCCAATATCGGTATTTCGGGCGGTTGTGTAGAAAAGGCGTGGTTTGGCTGGCCGTGTGATAGAGACGGGCCTGACAGCCTGGAGGGCTTGCGTGACGCATTCAGTGAAGAAGCTGACCCGGCGAAGCAGAAAGCTATTGCCACAAAGCTTCAGGCACGAGCCTACGAAGTAGTGCCGTATGTCAATTACGGTCAGTGGTTTCAGCCGACGGCATTCCGTTCTACGCTCAAGGGTGTGTTGATCTCACCTGTGCCGTTTTTCTGGAATATAGAGCTTAACTAGAGCCTGTTTGTGTTACGTAGATAAAGTTTTAACCTGCGATGTTTGCCTACGTAATCCGCCGTATCTTGGCCACCATCCCCGTTATGGGGGTGGTGGCCATCTTTGTTTTTCTGCTGCTTCACCTGACTCCCGGTGATCCAGCTGCGGTCATAGCGGGTGACTATGCGTCTCCAGCCGATGTTGAACGCATTCGTGAAACACTGGGTCTTAACAAACCCTTACATGTTCAGTTCTTTGCCTGGACGGGACGGTTATTTCAGGGCGATCTGGGCATCAGCATTTTTTCCAAGGTGCCGGTGATCAAGCTGATTGGACAGCGTATCGAACCGACCTTGGCGCTGGCAACGACTACGATTATTTTCGCGGTACTGGTCGCAGTGCCGTTGGGTGTCCTCGCGGCGTGGAAGTCGGGAACATGGATTGATCGGTCGGTGATGATCTTTGCCGTACTGGGATTCTCCGTGCCGATCTTTATCATTGCTTACTCCATGATTTGGACGCTATCCATTAGCCTGCATTGGTTTCCGGTACAGGGATACAAGTCATTCCTGATCGAATCGGGTTTTGGATTCGAGGGTGTTTGTCGAGATACTGGTCGATCAGGTTGCGGTTTGGTGCCATTTTTTCGACACATCGCGTTGCCCAGCATCGCGCTGGGGCTGGTCTATGTGGCGCTGATTGCGCGTATTACGCGCGCCAGTGTCATGGAAGTCCTTACCGAAGATTACATTCGCACCGCACATGCCAAAGGTCTGTCGTC
>Ga0114933_10003949_pt1 | contig 14132 bp, 3 predicted proteins | sample 4SBtaG_FD_89691 | JGI IMG/M metagenome (GOLD analysis project Ga0114933, IMG submission 89691) | Deep subsurface microbial communities from Kolumbo volcano to uncover new lineages of life (NeLLi) - 4SBTROV12_W25 metaG | ecosystem: Environmental > Aquatic > Marine > Volcanic | place: Kolumbo...
AAATCGTCTCAGGCCGACCGACGTACTTGACGAAGACGTTTTAGCGAGACAAGCGGCAGATTCTTGGAGTCCATCAAAAGCAATGGACAACAATATAAAGAAAGGTCGAATGGGCGTATTGAAAAGTATGGGTCTTGGCCTTGGTGGAAATCTACTAATGGCTCATATGATTAACAAGAGAGCAACGAAGGGTAGTGATGGATTTATGGGCCTTTCTGCGTTCGAAGGTAAAGTAGCTGGAATAGAAGAATTGAAAAAAAGAATGAAAGCGGGTGATTTGAGTGCAGGCATGCAAATGTATTCAACACAACAGGCTATAGAAGATGATTCGTTTGCAGCTAGAACAGCTATAGAAATAGGAATGTTGGGCTACTTGGCTAGTGCTGGAGCGGTAGGTGGACCGTTGGGTCTTGCTATCGCTGGAGGAATGATAGCTCTAGATGCAGCAGGTAGTGGTCGTAGAAATAGATTGGCCTCGATAGAATCTGGTAAACTTAGGATGCAGAGCGGCACGAATCGCATTGGGCAGGTAAGGGGTCAGGCGCAGGTGACGAAATATAAGTCTTTGCTTGACACCATGGGAATGCAGACCGCAGATAATAATAGAATAGGGCTTAGCATTGCGCGCGACAGAATGAGTACTGGTGGGGCGAATCACGAGCAGATGGCTGCGGCAGACGATGTAATGGCCTTTATGTTACAAGACGAAGCTAAAGCTAGCACTTTAATTAGTAAAAGTTTACAAAAGAATGAATTAATGAAAGCGGCCGCGCTAACGCCAACGGAGCTACAAGCTATGTATGACACAAGAGATGAGGCGGGTAGCGGGTGGGGAAGATATAAAGCTATATTAGGAGGAATGGGAAGCGTGGGTCATGAAGATATAGACAAGGCCTCGGACGACGCTTATAATATGATTCAAAATTTAAATCTAATGAAAGAACAATATGGATTAGATTTTAAAGACATGAAAGCTGTTACAAACAAAGAAGGAAAACTCGCGTTGGAATACGGCCGGCCTACGGAAAATATATCTTTTGGGAGCAGGTACAGCGTGGACGATCTGACGGCTAGAAAAAAATTAAATAGCGATTTAGGAAATTTCTGGGGAGGCGACGATTTCGCTTTAGACTTTGAAACTTTACTTAAACAAAGACAGGGCTTAAGGGCGGCAGAACTTTTTGAAACTCAAGCGGGTGCAGATGTAGTACAAAAGTCAGAGAGAAATGCTGCTCAAAGTTTCTTATTAGCACAATTTGATGGAGATGTTGACGATGCAGAAAAAATGAATGAAATAGCCCAACACATCCGAAGAAGAAATAAAGAAGCATACGAACAAGCGATGGGCCCTCGAAACTCGAAGCAAAGAAAAGTTATGGCGCTCTTCGAGGCGAAAAGCCTTGAGGAAAAAGATGCTGCAGTTAAGGGCTTAAAACAATCAGGGATGAACGATAGGCAGATTGAGATCCTTCGAAATAGATTTGCGAAAATGGGATCGAAAGACCTACAGCATCAAAGAAGAATGGCTGAAAATCATGAAATTGCTGATGACTTAGTTGATGTAAGAACGGGGAAAAATCTCAGGCCAGATATGAAGCTTTTCACTGATCCAAAAGATGGACGTCAGTATTATTTTGATGGATTGAAAAAGGTTGAGGCTTTAACTAAAGCGAGTTACGTCGCTAGACTGCACGCTACAGGCCAATTGAGAAGAGAGCTTGTAAAAGACGAGGATGGCCGTAACATTGGTATAAAAATCTTCCAAAAAGATGGTGCCGGTGAAAAACTTTTAACTACCCACATGGGCGATAGCGATCAAAATCTCGTTAGCAAATTAAACGATAAGATATTTGGTGAACAAGCACTAGCCATGAAAGAACAGGACTTTACTTTAGCTCAACGACAGCAAATGGTAGAAAGAAAAGGCAGATATGCTGGGTATGGTGGGCGACATAGATCTACTGGATTTATAGGTGACGACAAAAGCATGTTCGATGACGATCTCAATAGGGGAAGAATTGCTGAAGCTTGGCAAGATTTACGAACAAGCAAACCCGGCAGAACAGAATCAAGCAGAAGAGAGATTGAAGCTAAGAAGCAAAGACTAAAGAAGCTTCTCTCTAAAAAGTTTATCGTGCAGATGGCAAGAAGAGCCAAGAAGATCAAAGAAACGCCGGGTGCAGACGCAAAGAGAAAGTTGAGGCAGTTGATGGTTCGTGACGCTTTATCTTATCGAGCATGGTTTGAGAGAAGTGGAATACAATGGGATGGGGCGTCTGATATAAATAAATTAGGAATGGAATCATTTAGGCACGGCGCCGAAGGGCTTAGTACAACTTTTAATTCTGCTACGGCAGATTCGATAAATGACGAATATAGAAAAGGTTTACAAGAGGTTGCGGCTAGAGGCGGACAAATGGGTCAATTAGATGCTGCTGGAAATATATCAGTGCAAAAAGAAGACTGGTCAAATCAAACTATAGCCGTTTTACAAGAAAAAATACAAGCTGCAGATACGCCTCCAGAACTTAAAGAAAAGTATAAAGATCAGTTGAGGCATTTGAGCGGACAGAAACTTAATAACGCAAACACTTTACAAAGGCAACTAATCGCCGCTGAGGCTCAACTTGCTGCAGCAAGAGCAGACGGATCAGAGACTCCAGAAATGAGAAGGAGACTAGCTGATTTATCTCGACAAAGAAATCAGGCAATAGTTGGGGGCTATGAAGTTGCTGGGGCAGCAGGAATGAATTTCGCACACGAATTTGAAGTAACCGGTAGAGATGGAGGTAAAACTACTTTAGGAGATAAATACAAAATTCCTCTTACTATGAGAGGCAATACCGCCACTATGAGAAATCTTGTTGCCGCAGGTATACGAGCAGAAAATATAGAAAGAGAAATTAATCGCTTATCAAGCGTGAGGCCAGCAGCAGGTTCGCGGGAAGAGCGTAAATTGAGGGAATTGCAGAGGATGTGGGCAGCTAATGTGAATTTTATTAATACTACATCAGAATCTCATCGGAAAAATCTACAAAACTCCATGCAAAATGATCCATCAAAATCTTTAGCGATGAATTTATTAAACGCAGAGCATTTGAAAAGTAATGGAGAAGGCTTAGGCGATCTAGCTGGTTTTGCGGGCATGTTAAATAGTCAAGGCCGACTTGAAGGCCCAATAGGTGAGGCTGTTGGCATAATGATGAACGATAGCATTCCTGAAAATGACCCCAGAAAAATAAGAGCTCGACAAATGTTGCCAACGATGGTGGGGAATATACAGAGCAGCCGAGTAGAAACAGCACTGGATGGCGGTGGTATTAACATTGATGACGATCGTCGCAATACAATATTCTGGGCAGGCAACGCGGCGCAAACCGGTCTGGCCCATTTCGCTGGAGACAACTTCGACCCATCTAGACATCGTAGTAAAGCGGGTATGGTAGTACATGAAGCTGAAGGAACCTCGGCAGATAATTTAGATAGATTGTCGACCGCAGCAAGAGAACTTAACATGGACCCCATGACCTTTATGAAACTTTTCGTAAACAGAAAAGACAGTGGTTTATTCGAAGGCAAATCGGAGGGCGAAAAACTAGCCTTTATTGATAATATGTCTACTTTATTAGCTAACTACAATGCGTGGCAACAAGATACTTCCCCAGACAAAAAGCCATTTGATTTAACTCTTGACAAAGTAAAGAAAGCTAGAGAGCTAAGAAGAAGACGTAAGAGCGTGCGCCCAGCTGGACAATTTTCGGGTCTTCCCGGCGCCCCTGCCCCAACGGGCTTACCAGAAGATATGATGTACCTTCCTCCGGGCCAAGCCGTCTTTGACCCGAAACGATTAGATGAAAATCCAGCTTACAATATAAAAATAAGCGATGGAGCGGGTAGGTGGGAAAAGAAAAAATTACAATTCAATCCTGAAACGGGTAAGTGGCACGAAATCGGAGAAGATGGTTTGCCACAAGGAACAGGCGTTCCGCATAGTAAATTCCTTGTTGATGCGCAAAATTATATAAAGAGTGAACCGGTTGATAAGCTAAGAGAAGAATTTAAGGACAACAAGGGGAATGAGCAATTGGCAGAACAGATGGCCGCAATAAAAAGCATTGAAGAAATGATAGAAGAAGAAAGAAAAAGGCGGGCGCAAATGATGGTTCCAACTAAAGCTAGAGGATTTATACCGAACTTTGCTAATTCGAAACCTATTTCTAAAAAACTTTATAGAGGATTTATACCTGACTTTAATGCCGAATTGTCAATCTCTAAAGACAGAGAAATACAAGCCTTAGTCTCTCGTGGAATTTCCCCGAAAGAAGCCCAAGAATCTGTTTATGTGGCCAAGCACCCCGCTATAACGAGTAACAAAGAACACATCGGGGTGTTCAATAAAATTGATGAGCCCATGGGACCGCATCAGGGTATTAACAGGGCTAGGTCTGAGGGACAAGCTGTAAATACTTATGGATCTGGAACTGTACCTACCTTCAGTAAGAGCACCGTTCCTAATTTTGCTGAAGCAGAGAAGAACATGAACTCTGTTGCGCAAGCCTTTGGGGAAATAGCCAAGGCGGCAGAATCTATGACGTCTCAAGATAAACCTGAAGAGATAAAAGAAATACAAAGCATTTCCTCACAAAAGACTATTAATACGAATGTGAATGTAAACGTCAAAGGAAATGTCAATTCTGTTCCGAATGCAATTGCTTCGGCGGTTATTGATTGGAGCAAAAAGAATATTATAAAAGGGGGAGGATATTTCCCGCCGAATAGAAGGTCGTAAAAAGCATGGTAATAGCCGATGCAACTTTACTTGGATTTAATAGGGAAAGGCAATATTTCGAAGGAGATATTTTTGCCAAAGGTGATGTATATACTGTTACCGTAGAAGGGTTTGTCGAACATCTTAATAACAGCAATACAAATGATATCTCTTCTACGGTTTCTCAAGGTTTAAAAGATATATTTGATCCAACTAATAATAGTTCTTTATCTAATTATAATCTTTCTCAAGGGTTAACAGTTAATGACGTAACTATTAATAGCGTTCAGTTTGGGAAAGGGAAGATACTGTCCGTCTCTATGACTTCTAGCCCTAGCTCTCAAGAGTCTAAGATATTCATGGGCAAATATGAAATTACTTTTCAATTCTTATACTCTATTGGTTCAGCCAATTTTCACATAACCGGACAGACTGGAGATGATGTATATACTGACGGTATAGAAACCATCTTAGAACCCTACGCGCATAGATTAACTACGTTCAGTGAATCTTTTGATTTTAATAGGTCTTCAGCATCTGGAGAAGAAAATTACACTCACGATATAAATGTAAAAGTTGAAGATGACGGAATTAGGCCTCAAGCCAATATACCCGGAACTAGTGTTCCTGCTACGCCCGTTAATCTTGCAACCTATATAGCTTGGAAAATATATAATAGTCCTCATCCGTATTTACCTAAACATTGGGCGAAAACTTTTAATTTAACTAGCGTCGGTAATGCTGCTGTCGCCGGGGCCATGACTGCGCCACACGATGGTTTTTTTACCGAATCAATTAACACTGTCTCTGGTGATTGTAGGTTTTCAAAAAAATGGACAAAGAATTTAGGTTTAACCACTACTTCAACTGATAACGTTGTTAATACTGGATTTGGCGGACTGTATCACTTTGAACACTTAGGGCAGCAATTTTGTGCAAAACGATCTTACACAATAACAAATAATCAAGCGGCAGGCATAACTTGTACGGAGCGTGGAGATATTACTTGCGTCGGAAAAGGCCTCGATGTAAATGGCGATAGAAAAATAATTCAACAAATTGACGAAGTATTTAAGTTTGTGGGAGCAGGTGCTCGAACAAGATGTCAAAATGCAGTTGATAAAATGGTTGGCACGGGACATACTTTAATAGATGTTAATTTAGAAGCTAAATTTATTGAGGTGCCGCAAGGAAACAGATTTGGATATGAGGTAACTTTCACTTCGGATACAAATGTCGTTAATACTTATTCGGGCTTTAAAGTAGAAAGGAGAGTGTCTACTTCTAGGGATAATGAAGGTGTAAACACTTTTGAGCAAGAAAATAAGCTTGTGCCGATAATGCAAGCGAATGATATGGGTCCAACAATTTTTACAGATACCTCTATTAATCAGGGTAACGAATTTACTACAAATCATACGATAGATAAATTAATGGATTTATTGATGGGTAAATCTTTACCAAGAGCAAATTATTATACTAATAATTCTGCAAATGCTCCAAGTGATTTTGGCTGGGCTAGATATTTTTACGATATCGGAATCGCGGTGGTAGGTAGTGATTTTAAAATTGTATCATCTGACACAAGTATTAGACCAAAAAATGACCAGTCGCAAGTTAGGGGTAATTCTAACGGCATAATTACGCCTGATTTCGTAAAGGGGTATCGTTCTAGTTATGAAATTTCGATAAAAGAAACTTGGACAGATGATCCAACTGTTACGCCTCAATGGATAACTAATGACACAGATATAACGAGTGGTGGCTATAAATCTTTCTTTACTAAAAAAGAAATGTCCGTTGAAAACGATAATCCCGTTAGAAAAAAGGAAAGCTATATGATAGCGGGTTGGGGAGAAGTCGTTCACGCTTCTATGCAATCGGAGTTAGGAACAGTAACTATAAAATTTGAAGGAACTTTAGCTAGGGATATGGCTTGGAATTCAATTATTAATGGGGTTCCTCTTTCTACCACTTATTTAAAATTGGCGATAAGAGAGGCTGTGGTATCTTGTATGCAATATTTTGGAATTCGTAATGCAGCAATGATATTTATAACTGAAACCATGTATGATTTTAGCTCTGAAAGACAGCTGTCCTTAACTGTGACTTTAAACTATACGCGGGGATCTTTAACTAACACTTTAGAAAGTAGAATATAATGCCAACCTTAAAATATAATTCATTTTCTTTTGTTAATACCGTAGTGGTTAACGGTGTAAAATTCCCTTTCCCGTACATATCTAGAAACAAGAATATATCTGATAGTAATGGTCAACAAATAAATACAGACTCTTATAGAATTGAAGGCAATTTTTATTTAGCAAGTCCAGAAAGTTTTGAAGTTGGTAATGTCGGTACATTTACCACGGACACAGATAACGATGGTATAAAAGATGGAGTCGAACAGCTTTTCTTGGCTAAAAGCGCTATAGAAAGCTTCTTCTCTCAAAACTATAAAAAATTAGAAACAGATTTTGGGGATTTAAATAATGCAGTAGTAAGGTCTATCAATTTTGATTCATCTACATGGGCAGGATTAATTGATTATTCAATAGAGTTAGAGGCAGTAAATACCGAAGAAGGTTCTAATGTAATTGATATTATTAACGAGTATTCTATCCAAGAATCGCCCAATGGCTCTAATACTATAGTCCATAAAGTATCCGCTCGAGGCTTAAATACTTTGACTACGAATAATTCAGATGCATTTGAGAACGCTAGGAGTTGGGTTACTGCTAGGTTATGGAATAATAGTTTAAGTGGAGGCGGAACAATTAGTACTATTCACGTATCTCCGTCCTTTGGTTCAAGCAGCAGTTATGGAGGAGCGCCACCGACGATTGGTGGAAAACACCCGCCCCTTCTTCTCTCGGATATAGCAGAGACGAGCGACAGGATGAGCGGTACCTATAGTGTATCTGAATCTTATGAATATGTAGACGCGATGTGGACCGACATTCTTGATTTAGACCCGCCGGAATCAGCTGCGGCTCATCAAGACGGAAGAAAAATGATTGTGAAGTATGCTTTTGATACTTCCCACGATCAAGATAGAATGTGTACGGTGCTGGATGTAGATCTTCAAATTAAATATTCTACAATGAACACTTTTGATTTCAATGAGGTAGCTACATATTTACTTGGTGATACAGCTTCTACGTATACTAATCCGGACGGTTTAACGCTATATGACTCTGACAATATTGCGAAAAGAATTTTAAAGAAAATTAAGGAACATAATATTGTATCATCACTTGCTCAATACCCCAACTCCAACTCTGGAGGGTTGAATGTATACGCTAATTCTTTACAAACCGCAACCGTTGACCCGGATAGTGGAGTCGTTAACATTAAGCTTAGATATGATACTGATGCAAAAATGTGGGGCGTAGCGAATACAAATAATTGGCTGTTCGATCATGACTATTCTTTGACAACTGATTGGGTAACTGGAAATACATCAATTACAATGAACTGCAAAGTTCTTTGCGATCCAACGCATAAGCTAAGCACAAAATTAGATATAATTAATGGATTTTTCAATAAATACAAAGGCACCGCTTTGCATGCGTTTTTACTCGAAAGAATATCTAGTGATTATAATACAGTTTTAAGAAAAAGCGTTGGGACGGCAGATGGACCAATAAGAAACGCGTATGAGGCTGGAGGCTTTATTAGCGCTGCTAGACTAAATCCTATACCTCAATCCTTAACCGCTAATGTCAATATGTCTACTGGAGAAGGTAATATAACTGCGAGTTTTTCAGATGAAGATTACGTTTCCGGGGTACAGTCTTTAAATTATAATGTCAATGTGAAGCCTCCGATAATACCATACGAACCAAAGGCTTCTGTTATAGGCAGTTTAGCTAGAGATGGGCATTATATAGTTTTTAATCCCGGCGGGTTGAGGAGAACAACGTGGGGCGCATCTGTGAATGCTACAGGCGCTAAAGATTACAATGGGGTAAACAGAAATACTGTTTCCGTTATAGAGAATGCGATAGCGAGCGTAATGAATGGCGGTGGAACAGCCGTTATCAAGGAGGAGGATTCTTTCGATATAGGCACAAATACAGCTAATTCTAGCTTTCAATTTTCTTTAATGGATTCTGTAAACTTTTGGAATTATTATCCACTTAATGGTGGATTTAGCCAACAGATTTGGCCGCAACCAACTTTCACGTTGAATATGTATAGTATTACTTCTATAATTGCGCAAGCTCAATCATATATAGATAATAAAAATCAGTCCTTGCAAAACCTGTCTAGTTTAGCAACGACTGTTACGAATACAAATATAGCTAATTATAGCGCTTCGCTTGCGCCTTTGTCTATAGCTTATAACACGTATTATCAAGCTTTATTTAATTACAATTTAGCTGTAGCATCATTGCCAAATCCACTCGCAGGACCATTTACTAGCGCGGGTTGGGTAACATATTATAATTTACAACAAAATGTATCAAATGCAGCGACTATACTAACCTTCGCAGCGTCGAACGTCAAAGCTATGAGCGCTTCTGTAGGAATATATAATAATAGATATAGAACATAATGAATAGTGACATACTAAAAAATTATTTAAGCGTAAATTCTATTGATTCTAGTAGTTTAAAGGTTAACTATTCTTTTGAGGAAATTAATAATGGTATAGTATACAATGAGCTATACTCTGGTTCGGCGCATTATCCTGAGGCGGGCTGTTTAGACGCAGGAGTCTTACCCGGAATACCAGTCAACTGTGTTGTGAATCCTGATTTCGAAAGTTTTAAATCATGTTGTAGTATGGGATATTTTGATTCTGATACCATATTAAGAATTGGAGAAAAATTTGAACAAACAGAGTGGACAATATTTGTCAATTATAACAATAATGTAATAAGGGATGATAGAGACAAGTCTGAAGTTCTGGTATCTTCTATGTCGAGCCCAACGGGAATCTCTGGATTTAACATGGGTATCAATGGCGCGAATAGAATGTACTTCGAATATGTTAATACGGATGGAATTTTAAAGAACTTAATTTTGCCGAGAGAGGTAGAACTGTATAATTTAGTATCCGTTTCGAAGTCTGAATCTAACATTGTTATCTCTAATCATGACCCGTTCTCTAGGAAAAATTATATACAGTCTTACGAAGCTTTAGATTTTGTAGATTCACATATATGGACTATAGGTGGATTTCATGAGACGGGCAATTACGAACGATATAGGGGCTTTAAAGGGTTTATCGATGACTATATAGCTTTCGACGCATCTTTTTCAACTACTCAAACAAATCTCATATCGGAAGCTTTATATTACACTGGAGTAAAAGAAGCTTATCAAATTCAAACTACGAGAACTGTAGAAACTATAACTGGCGCCCCCACCATGGTTAGCGTCCCAACGGAATCTGGTATCACAGGATATAATTTAGTTCCCTTGTCTACTATAAATACTGTATGTGGCACGCCAGTGAACGTATGCATTCAGGAGCCCATGTATGGGCCGGGAACCAAAGAGGTTTTAGACTTTGCTAGAGTAAACGTTGATATTGTTGACGTAGAATACGTGCCGGAAGAAAAATTATACAATGAAACATATACATCAAATTATGGAGAAAAGAACATAGTATTTTTAAAAGATATAGATCTGAAAGATGTTTACGAAATTTATAGTCAAAGCGGTTTTAATTCGGATTTAAATCATACGGGCCTATACGATCCCGCTTACGAAAGCTTTGTGATAAACGATAGTCACGTTGGTAAGAAGATTAACGCTTTTATTAATGGGGTTCAATCTTCGCCCACTGGGGATTATTCGTTGTCACAAAATCTTGTATCTTCTGGTTCAGGATTTATATTTGAATCAACCGACACATTATCTTACGATGTAATTTCTGGCGACCCAATTTATTACGAATATGATGGCACCACCTATCCGGAGGTTAATCTGGTTGGGGATAAATATTTAAATAAAGATATATACTTTAATGGACAAAAGATGATTTCTGGCTTGAATTATCAAGAATTTCATGCTGAAACTTCGGGAGTAACAATCTTCCCAATAGAGGAATCAATTACGCAGGGTGTGTCTGGGGAATATATTCTTGTAGAATCTAGCAAGATGAGGTCTATTAGTTATACGGGCACAATTGAAGCATTTGATTCGTTAAGTTTTAATTTAAGAAACGAACAAGTATGGCTAAATGGATATAGGCAGATAGAAGGTTTAGATTATGTGAAAACAAGTGATAAAAGCTTACTTAATAGCGATTTAAGATTAGAAACTAAAAGCAATATTATTTATAATAATGATGGAAACTTTTTTAATGTTTCTGCATAAGGTAAAAGGTAAATGGCTACTGTAGACAACTTTAAAGATTTTAGTAGTATAAGGATTGCCGCTAATCCGGTAAATACTTTTGCTGGTTTAGCTATTTATGGCGCTTCGCTCGCCATTAATCCGGGAAGCCCAACAAAATTAACTGTTCGGTGCGTGGAGGGACAACTTGCCGGAACCGTAATTCCCAAGGGAACGTTTCCCGCTTCTATAACGTCGGTTTCTACTAACGTTTCTGATATAACTTATCCTATATGGATTGGCCCACTAAAGTTACCTGAGATGTATTTGATATCTAAGGAGTCTTCTACCGGCTCTAGTCAAAGAGTAATGACTTTAACATTTGTTGACAAGTCTATTCTTTTAGATAAAATATACGTAGGTCTAATAGGACAACATGCTAGTTATAACGATTTGCCTTTAAGCCATAGATTTGATACTTCAGACCCAACTATCACTTGGAACGACGTTAAAGAACTTTATGCTGTTAATAATTTGGGTGCACCACAGGGGTGGTTGGCATCATATGCATCGCCAACTGATGAATCTTATTATGATGCAGTGAGGGGACAGTTTAGATTGAAGAACGGACTTGGCGTGCCAATAACCACAAAGGCTGTTAAATTCCCGTTATCTTTAAACTGTGAGCCGTGTTATGATGAAGTAAATTCGGCGCGCTATTGGAATAGATTTCCTAATATGAGATCAATAGCCGGAAGCGTTATGAGATTAATTGATTACGGAAGAATTGTAAAAGTAAATCATTATTATGGAGGAAAAATAATACTGGGCGTAGACCAGTTTACGGCAAAACACTCCGACTTACCAGAAACAGATTACAACTTTACGGAACTTCTAACCGCATTAGCTGAAGCAGGGCTGCTTCCTTTAGATTTATCTCCTAATAAAATTTTATGGAGACAATTGGGATGGATAGATAAAAACCCCCAGTATAGAGTAAAGCACGTAGGCACACTGAGAAACGTATTAGATAATTTTGCTGCCGAATTTGGTTTTATGTACTTTTGGGATTTTGGTTATAGATCTGACTCTAGGGTCGCTTTGAAAGCTATTGATTTAACAATGACTTCACAAATAGATTCGGCCATGAATACTATAAAAACTTTAGTATACAATCCGCCAGATGGGGTTGGTTTCGATTCTATAGATGAATCTGAATCTATGGAGGGAACAAGAAACATATGGTATCAAGGAGTTTATAGAAAACCCTCCCGACCCAAAACATATCAAAGGAGAGTACAGTATCGAAAAGTATATGAAAACATACAACCAAGCGATATTTTCAGTCAGAGATATCGAGGTGGTAATCGAAGCTCTGAAGAATTTGATATATCTTGCGCGTTAGCTAAATACAACAAGGCTGCGAGGACTATATATAACTTTTATCATTTGGCGCCATCTTTTCGCGCGAATGCAAGTTTAGAACATTTAGGTCTTTATGTTATAGAGGAAGTTAGCGAAAGCGAATTGAGGTTGTTAATTAATCAAGATTTTAATGTTTCACAATTTTTAAAAGTTCTCGATAATTATAACGTAACTAACGGCGTAAAAGGATATATATGCGTTCATAGTAGAGAACTAGAGGGTAAATGGGAATCGTGGGAAGCTCAAGTAGCTGAAATGTATGGAAAATATTACGTTAGTGAGGACGTTAATTCTTACGATAACCTCTGCGGCGTAACTGAAAAATGGGAAAAAGAAATACAGCATGACCCAGATGGCGTAAAGATAGTAAAGGGCGAAACTAGAAAAGTGCCGTTCTTGAATGTTATTGAAGGGCATCCAAACGGTAGAGAAATATCTTCTAGTTTAATAGACGACATGTGGGATCGATATTCTACTGCTGAAAATGATTTTTTAATTGCTACAAGAAATTCCGCTTGGGGAACAGATCAAGGCCAGTTTGATACGGCATTTATTCATAGTGGGGTAAACTATTTAGAAAAATTAGTTCCGCCTTATGTAAGCGTACAGGGCACACTTCTTAATAGATTTTACGATAGAGTTAAAGAAGTTAAGGGCAGTGCCGCTACCCGAATTAACAATCAAATATCCCAAAGAGACGCTGATGCAGATGTGGTTTTAGTGGTCCTCGCTGACAACAACATGGCTAAAGCCGCATTAAATATAGGCGATAGTACAAATTGTGACCACCGAGCTACGGCGAAAGCTCCCTATAAATTTGATGATGGAGTATATTTCGATGCAGATACATGGAATGTGACTTCAATGTATGAGCCAGCGGGAACAACGGACCATATGTGGTGGAATAATCCCAAGGAGTATCAAGAGGTCGATGAGAGAAGTAAGCATCAAATCTGTGAGCCAACTTTTTATGAAAGAGATTATGTAAAAGAAGCCTGTGAATGTCCGGTAGATTATGGAAGAATTCCGACGGGAGCGCAAGTTCCTATTCCGGTGAGAACAGAGTTGGCTGAAGAACCTTTAGCTGCGAATCTGGCTCCTAGAGACGGCATCGACTTCAGCAGTTTTACGGCACCTTGGCTAGATTGGGGGCCAAGAGATAGAACTCAAGCGCAACTAAAAACCGCAATAAATGCCGGTGCATCCATGGAATATCGTAATACGGCTGGACAGACAGTCGCAACTGATGTAAAAATAGAAGACTATTATGCCCCCTTCATGAGAGACAAGCATCAGGAAGAAGATTATAAAAAGTATGGAACCAACGATTGGTATTTAGCAGACAGAGAAAACTCTTGGTTGTCTAGGCATCAAATTCACCATACTAGGGGAGTGAGAATTTATACTAGAACCCCCGGGGTTACAGGGATACGAGGAGACTCGACTTTCCAAGATAGCCCCGTCATTAACGGTCGCGCTTATCGTCAATATCCAGTGGTACAGAGTACGAGCTCCGTCGGGGTCGATGGCTGGGAGAATGTTCTTTCTCCATTCGATACTGTATATCATCCGACTGGAAAAGCGTTTATCGGAGAGCCTACTTGTGTAGATTTAATTTGGCCAAGTGAAAACTGGCTGTTAGGAGTAA
>Ga0114933_10003950_pt1 | contig 14130 bp, 10 predicted proteins | sample 4SBtaG_FD_89691 | JGI IMG/M metagenome (GOLD analysis project Ga0114933, IMG submission 89691) | Deep subsurface microbial communities from Kolumbo volcano to uncover new lineages of life (NeLLi) - 4SBTROV12_W25 metaG | ecosystem: Environmental > Aquatic > Marine > Volcanic | place: Kolumbo...
AACTTCTTTGATGTTATACTATTTTTGCCTTTGGCTATTCCTTCATATATAATTGCGTTTACGTACAGTGATCTTTTAAGTTATACTGGTCCCTTTCAGAGTATAGTAAGGAATAATTACCCTGATTTTTATAAGTATGTAAATCATGATTATTTGCAAATTGAAATTCTGGCATTTTTGATGGCACTTGTTTTATACCCTTATTTATATACTGCATGTAGAATATCTTTTTCACTTCTAGGGTCAAATTATATTGATATTTCTAAAAACCTTGGAATGTCACAGTTTCAAACTTTTTTCAAGATTATTTTACCAATATCTAGAGTTTCGATTTTCTCAGGTTTATTTTTAATTATAATGGAGGTACTAAATGAATATGGCGCTGTAAAGTACTTTGGTATAAATACTTTTACAAGTGGAATATTTAGATCTTGGTATTCAATGGAAGATATTAATACGGCATCAATCTTAGCTGTTTGCTTACTTATTATTGTATCTATTTTCTTTTTACTAGAGAGATATTCAACATCAAAATATAGATATAATTATAAACCAAATGATAAAGTATCCGGGAACTATTCTACAAATAAATTATCAAGAACAATTATATATTTGATCTGTTTATTTCCATTTATACTAGGATTTTTTATCCCAGTTATTTATATAATAAATAATGTTTTTAAGACAATAAATATTATAGACTTTAGAGAGTTAATAAATCTATCCTTAAACTCATTTCTTTTAGCTTCAGTTTCATCTTTAATAATAGTTGCTATTTCAATTTTTTTTCAGTTTATAAAAAAGATATCTAAAAGTAAAACTGTTTTTTACTTAAGTGAGATAGTCTCACTCACATATGCCTTGCCAGGTGCAGTTATAGCATTATCACTTATAATTTTTTTAGCATATTTAACCAAATTAATTGGAGTTTCAATAGCTTTTGGATCAGTCATAATATTGGTATATGCTTATGTAATGAGATATATGGCAGTTGGAATATCTCCTCTTAGATCAAGCTTTGATAAACATCCAGATACATTTGATGATACTGCAAAGAATTTAGGAATGACGAATTTTAAATTATTTAAAAAAATTCATTTACCAATAAACATTAACTCAATATATATTGCATTTATTTTATGTTTTGTTGATATAATTAAGGAGTTGCCAATTACTTTAATTCTAAGACCTTTTAATTTTGACACCTTAGCTGTAAGAACATATGAGTATGCAATTGAAGAAATGATTGCAAAATCTTCCATATACTCTTTAATTATTATTTTACTAGGTGCAGTTTTATTGATATTTTTGAGGAAAATTATAAACAAAGGCGTAGATGTATCTTAGCATTGAAAATTTAGTTAAGTTTTACAGTAAAGAAGATCCATTAATTAAGGACTTAAATTTTTCTGTTCAGAAAGGAGAATTTGTTTCTTTTATTGGAGAAAGTGGTTCTGGAAAAACAACTTTTTTGAAATGTTTAGCAGGTCTTGAAAAAATTAATTCTGGAAAAATTACATTAAACAACAGAGTTTTAGATAATAAAACAACCTTTATAAAACCAAATCATAGGAAAATTGGTTTTATTTTTCAAGACTATCCTCTCTTTCCGCATCTAAGTGTTTTAGAGAATCTGAAAATAAACTTAGAAAAACAATATGAAAAAAATATTGAGTACTATGTCGAACTTACAGGGCTGGATAATTTATTAAATCGATATCCTCATGAATTATCTGGTGGCGAACAACAAAGAGTATGTATAACACGTGCTTTGATTAGAGAACCCGATCTTCTCCTTATGGATGAGCCATTTAGTAATTTGGATGTCAGTATTAAATCAAAAATTCAAAATGAAGTATATAAAATATTAAAAAGTACAAACACTACTACAATTCTAGTTACTCATGATATAAAAGATACTTTTGATATTTCAGATAGAATACTTGTTTTTAAAGCAGGAATAGTTCAGCAATACGACAAACCAGAGGAGATGTATTGTAATCCAGTTAATTGTTATTGTGCTAAAATTTTAGGAGATTTAAACAGAATCCATATTGATGGTAAAGAGCTTTATATAAGACCAGAAAAAATTAAAATTGTAAATAAATCAGAGCATAAATTAAAAGTTGAAAAAACTCTATTTATAGGTAAGGAATATAAGATAAAAGGGACCTTGAATAAAGATGAAATATACTTTTATAATTCAGCACCAATAAAGGATACTAATAATTTATTTATTGATTTTGATAAGAGAGATCTTTTAGAATTCGATAAAAGATGTAGTAACTTCTTTACCTAAACCAATTTATTTCTTTATTTATAATCATTTTAAATTACTGTAAATGAGTAATTTATAATCATTCTAAACCTTTTTTAATTTAATTTTACTTTAAATTATTTAAAATGATTCAAACAGTTAATACATGTATAAATTGTACAAATATGACAGAGTCATTACTTTGTGCAAAACATAATGTTGAAGTTGAGGCTAATAACGTTTGTAATGACCACCAAGTGAAAGGATAATCATTAACACTTTATTTACTTAATTGCCTTTTTCTTCTAACTATATGTATTCCCTTCAAGGGGTATACACCATCTATTTCCATTTATTTAAGCCCTGGGCTTAAATCATTTGGCTAAAACTTTAATATATTTACTTACTAAAGAATTGAGTAACTATGTTTAAAAATAAAATGTCTCTGAGATTAAGAATATTTATCTCAATGATATTATTAGTTTTTACTGCTACACTTTTAGTTTTAGGTTCAACTTATTATCAATATAGAACTGAATCCGATCAATACAATTCATATAGACAAGAGAGAAAGGAAACTCAGTTAAAAAGGCAAATAAATTACATAGTTAATAAACATGATTTGTCAGATAGATATGATTTATGGGAAGGTTATGAAAAAGACTTTGAGGAGATAACAAAAATTCATAGTGTTGAATACTCAATTTTTACAACTGGTGGTCGCCCACTTTATTACTCATATCTTCCACTTGATGTTATATCTAATAATTATTCTTTAGAGGAAGAGTTTGCAGAAATGTTAGTTTCAACTGATGAAGGAAAATTTACATCAGAGAATTTTACAGATGTCGGAAAATTTCAAGCATCTTATAGTGTTTTGAAAAATGATGTCGGAGAAAAATATGCAATACTTTTTTTCCCATATTTTCAAGATGTTTCTTTTGCTGAGAGTGAATTGAATGTTTTCTTATCAACTCTTTATCAGATATACTTTATTATGCTTGTGGTTGCAATCGTGCTGGCTTATTTTATATCAAGATATGTTACTAGGTCCATTGAAACTATTCGTTTAAAAATTGGACAAGCAGGGTTGCTTAAAAAAAATGAAAAGATTTATTTAAGCAATGCAACAAAGGAGATTGATAGTCTTGTAAACTCGTATAATAAGATGATTGATGATCTTGAAGATAGTGCCGAAAGATTAGCAAAAACTGAGAGAGAACAAGCCTGGCAGGAAATGGCTAAACAAGTAGCTCATGAAATTAAGAATCCGTTAACACCTATGAGACTAACTGTCCAAAGCTTTCAGAAAAACAGTGGCTTAAAAAAAGATGAAGATCAGAAAGATAAGTTAAATGACTTTTGTGATACCTTAATAGAACAAATAGATACAATGAGTAATGTTGCAACATCTTTTTCAGATTTTGCCACTCTACCAAAGACACAGCTTGAAAAAACTGATATTGTAGAGGCAACTAAAAAAGTTGTTGAAATTTTTGAACAGAATAATATCTCTCTTGAGACTTCAAGTGAAAACATTTTCATTAAACTTGATAAAGAACAGTGGATTAGAGTAATGACTAATTTAATCAAGAATAGTATTCAAGCAATCCCTCATGATAGAGAGCCAATCATTAATGTAAAAATTACTGAGGGTTTAAAAACTGTTAAAGTGATTGTTTCAGATAACGGACTTGGAGTTTCAAAAAATAACAGAGATAAGATTTTTGAACCAAAGTTTACAACTAAGTCTGATGGAATGGGTCTAGGATTGGGTATTGTAAGAAGTATTATAAATTCTCACAGAGGTGAAATTTCATACAAATCTAAAAGTAGAAAAGGTACAGATTTTAAAATCTCATTACCTAAATAACTAGCAAAACTCGTTATATGCTTGAATAAGGTTGTCTGCTATTAAGTCAGCCTCTCTACCTTCAATGTGATGTCTTTCAACCATGTGTACTAGCTCACCATTTTTAAATAAGGCAATAGATGGAGACGAAGGAGGAAATGGAAGCATCTCTTCTCTTGCAGTGTTTGTTGCCTCAATATCAAATCCAGCAAATACAGTACAAAGGTTGTCTGGTTTAGATTCGTTAGATAATGACATGATCACTCCTGGTCTTGCATTTCTCGCAGCACAACCACACACAGAGTTTACTACTATAAGTGTAGTCCCTTCTTTATCTAGAGCTGATTTAACATCGTCTGATGAAGTTAATTCTGAAAAACCTGAACTAGTCAATTCAAGCTTCATTGGTTTTACAATTTCTTCTGGGTACATTATTTATTTTTTTACAAATATATAAAGAAAGTCAAAAAATAAATTCAGATTAACTTATATTTAGCAATCAATAATTAAAGATCTTAATTTGAAAGATAAACAATTGAAATATGATATTGCCTATCTCAGAATGGCTGAGGAATGGTCCAAACTATCACACTGTAAAAGAAGACAAGTTGGTGCATTAATTGTAAAAGATAAGATGATCATATCAGATGGATATAATGGAACACCAACTGGATTTGAAAATCCTTGTGAAGACGATGAAGGTTATACAAAATGGTATGTTCTTCATGCAGAGGCTAACGCTATAGCAAAAGTTTCTGGTTCTACTCAGTCTACAAATGGAGCTACTCTGTACATTACTTTATCACCATGTAGGGAATGTAGTAAGCTTATCTTTCAGTCTGGTATAAAGAGGATTGTTTACTCTAAAAAATACAAAGATCAATCAGGAATTGAATTTTTATTGAAGTCAGGCGTAGAGGTTGATTTTATCGAGATTTAGCTCTTGTACTTATCCCTTATTTTTTTTGAAATCATTAAAATTAAGATCAGGATAAGAGCGCACAATGAAAGAATGAAACATATTAATGCAATTCTGTTTTCATCATCCAAAAAATTATAGATATTTAGTTGTGTTAAATTAAATACTACAATCAAAATTGTTAAAAACAATAAAATTTTATCTAGATTTTTCATTTTTTGATATTCAAACATAAGCTAAAAAAAGCTACCATTAATATTTTTTTAATTCATTTTAATCCCTAAATATATTGAAGAAATTTAAAAAGTTTATTTTTTTTCTAGCTCAAATCATAGAGAAAAAAGATTAAAAAAAGATTAAAAAAAGTTGTTCTTTTTTAATGTTAAAAACTTTATGTTAATCTTTGAAAAATCCTCTTTCAATTTTCATCAGAATTTTAAATATTTGAAGTAATTAAAAAATCATAAATCAAAATTTATTTATTATGCAGCAAGAACCCCTTTTACAAGAAAACAAAGACAGATTTGTAATTTTCCCAATTAAGCATCATGATATATGGGAATGGTATAAAAAATGTGAAGCAAGTTTTTGGACTGCAGAAGAAATTGATCTACATCAAGATTTAAATGATTGGAGTACAAAATTAAATGATGATGAAAGATATTTCATAAAGCATATTCTTGCTTTCTTTGCAGCTTCTGATGGTATAGTGAACGAAAACTTAGCAGAAAACTTTGTAAATGAAGTTCAATACTCGGAGGCAAAATTTTTCTATGGATTTCAAATAATGATGGAAAATATTCATTCAGAAACTTACTCGCTTTTAATTGACACTTATGTCAAGGATGATAAGGAAAAAGATACATTGTTTAAGGCTATTGAGAATTTTCCTGCAATTAAAAAGAAGGCTGATTGGGCATTAAAATGGATTGAGTCAGATTCTTTTGCTGAAAGGCTTATTGCTTTTGCAGGTGTTGAAGGAGTATTTTTCTCAGGCTCATTTTGTTCAATATTCTGGCTCAAGAAAAGAGGTCTTATGCCAGGCCTTACATTCTCAAATGAGTTAATCTCTCGTGATGAAGGAGTTCATTGTGATTTTGCAGTTCACCTGCACAATAATCACATGATTAATAAGGTTCCAAAGGAAAGAATTAAGGAAATACTTCTTGATGCTTTAAACATCGAAAGAGAATTTATAACGGAATCTTTACCTGTTAGTTTAATAGGTATGAATGCAAAATTAATGACTCAATATCTAGAGTTTGTTACAGACAGACTTTTAGATCAATTTGGATGTGAGAAAGAATTTAATGTTTCTAATCCATTTGATTTTATGGATATGATTAACCTTCAAGGTAAAACCAACTTCTTTGAAAAAAGGGTTGCTGAATATCAGAAAGCAGGTGTTTTAAATAATGATAAAAAAGACGAGTCAAACTTTGGTCTTGACGACGATTTTTAAAATAATCAATTAAATAATTTTTTAGATAATATAATATGGTAATGGAATGAGTATGTATGTAATAAAAAGAGACGGGAAGAAAGAGCCCATAATGTTTGACAAAATAACCGCAAGGATTAAAAAACTTTGCTATGGTTTCAACGAGCTTGTTGATCCTGTTAGGGTAGCCATGAGGGTTATTGAAGGTCTTTACGATGGTGTTACCACATCTGAGTTGGATAATCTTGCTGCTGAAATTGCTGCAACAATGACAACAACTCATCCAGAATATGCTTCACTTGCAGCTAGAATCTCTGTCTCCAACTTACATAAAAATACGAATAAGTCTTTTTCATCCACTATGAAGGATTTACATACTTATGTAAACCCGATCACAGGAAAAAAAGCTCCTCTTCTTTCAGATGAAGTATATGAAGTAATTAAGAAAAATGCAGAGCTGTTAGATTCAAAAATTATTTATAATAGAGATTTTGGATATGATTATTTTGGTTTTAAAACTCTTGAAAGATCCTATCTTTTAAAGATTAATGGTAAAATTGTAGAAAGACCACAACACATGTTAATGAGAGTTTCGGTTGGAATTCATCTGGATGATATTGATGCAGTGATTGATACTTATGAGCTAATGTCAAAGAAATATTTTACTCATGCTACACCAACCCTTTTTAATGCCGGTACACCAAAACCTCAGATGTCTTCATGTTTCCTCTTGACTATGCAAGACGATAGTATTGATGGAATATATGATACTTTAAAACAAACTGCTAAAATATCTCAGTCAGCAGGAGGTATAGGTCTTTCAATTCATAACATTAGATCTACTGGATCTTATATATCAGGAACCAACGGAACATCTAATGGTATTGTTCCTATGTTAAGAGTTTTTAATGATACTGCTAGATATGTTGATCAAGGAGGTGGAAAAAGAAAAGGTTCTTTTGCTATTTATATTGAGCCATGGCACGCTGATATATATGACTTCTTAGACCTAAAGAAAAATCATGGTAAAGAGGAAATGAGAGCTAGAGACCTGTTCTATGCAATGTGGATGCCAGACTTGTTTATGAAGAGGGTTGAAAATAATGAAGAATGGACTTTAATGTGTCCAAACGAGTGTCCTGGACTGTATGACTGTCATGGAGATGAATTTGATAAATTATACTTAAAATATGAAAAGCAATCTAAAGGCAGAAAATCAATAAAAGCAAGGGAACTATGGGAAAAGATTCTTGAATCTCAAATTGAGACAGGAACTCCTTACATGCTTTACAAAGATTCTTGTAATAGAAAATCAAATCAAAAAAATCTTGGTACCATAAGATCTTCTAATCTTTGTACCGAGATATTAGAGTACACGTCTAAAGACGAGATAGCTGTATGTAATCTTGCATCTATTGCTCTACCAATGTTTGTTGAAGACGGGGAATTTAATCATCAAAAACTTTTTGATGTAACAGTTAGAGTGACCAAAAACCTAAATAAGGTTATTGATAGAAATTATTATCCAGTAAAAGAGGCTGAAAACTCAAACTTTAGGCATAGACCTGTTGGGCTTGGTGTTCAGGGGCTAGCCGATGCATTTATACTCCTGAGGCTTCCTTTCACTTCTGATAAAGCAAAAGAATTAAATCAAGAAATTTTTGAGACAATTTACTTTGCAGCTCTTACTGCCTCTGTTGAGGAGGCAAAAAAAGATGGTGTTTATGAATCCTATAAAGGATCACCAATTTCAAAGGGTGAGTTGCAGCATAATATGTGGGGTGTTGAGGATGAAGATCTTAGTGGAAGATGGGATTGGAAAGTCTTAAGAAAAAGTATCCTTAAACATGGAGTTAGGAACTCTTTACTTGTTGCACCAATGCCAACCGCAAGTACTTCTCAAATTTTAGGAAATAATGAGTGCTTTGAACCATACACATCAAATATTTACACAAGAAGAGTTCTCTCTGGAGAGTTTATTATTGTAAATAAGCATCTTTTAAATGATCTAGTAGAATTGGGGCTTTGGAATGAAGAAATGAAACATGAATTAATGGGCGCTAACGGTTCTATTCAAGATATTGAGGGCATACCAGATGATCTAAAAGAGTTATACAAAACTGTATGGGAAATGAGTATGAAGGATATAATTGATATGGCTAGACACAGAGGATTCTTTATTGACCAGTCTCAATCACTTAATTTATTTATGGAGGGTGCAACGATGTCCAAATTAACATCTATGCATTTTTATGCATGGAAATCTGGATTGAAAACTGGAATGTATTATCTGAGGACTAAGTCTGCTGTCGATGCTATCAAATTTACTTTAAAGAAAAAAGAAGCAAAACCTGTAGAGCCAAAAGTTGAAGTTGAGGCAGAAGAAGTAGGAGAGGTTGAAATTACAAGAACAGAAAAAGCAGCAGCATCAAAATCTAAAGAAAAACCTGTTGCGGTTGAGCCATTATCACCAGAGGAACTAAAGCAAATCCTGTCTCAATCAAAAGAAAATGAGGATGATGACTGCCTTATGTGTGGTTCTTAATGCATTTTAAATCAGTACTTTACATTCCAATGTTAACTTAATGTTATGTAAAAGTTGGTTAATTGTTAATTTATCGTTAACTTTATGTTATAAAACTGACGATTATGAGACATTTAATACTTATTCTTACCCTTGTACTTACTACAGGATCCCTCTGTGCGCAAGAGCAAAAGATAATTACTAAAGAAGACAACAATACTTTTAAAGTAGTTTATTTAAATGAGGATGGTAATATTATGCAACAAGGTTTTATAAAGAATAATAAACTTCACGGTAAATGGTCTAGTTTTAATAAAACTGGAATTAAAATAATCTCTGGTCAGTATAAAAAAGGAAAAAAAGTTGGCAAATGGATTTTTAGAAATGAAGGAAAAGTTAAAGAAGTAGAATATGCTGACAATACAATTATTAATGTAGTTGACTGGGATACACCAGTAACTATTGCAACAGTTAATGATTAGATTTTTATTTCTCCTTTCTTCTTAAAATTAATATGATTTCTTGCTATCATTGCAGCTACTATAATTAGAGTAATAATAATTCCTATTAGTCCAGTTGAGTGAATGAAGAAAACAATTAATCCACAAATTGAGAAAGCAGAAAAAGCTGTAAAAAACCAACCGCCAATAACACTTACTACTCCTGATACTCTGTAAACTGCACTATTATTGCTCCAAGCTCTATCAGATAGTGACGTCCCCATTGCCACCATAAAAGTAACATATGTTGTAGAAAGAGGTAATTTATACGATGTTGCAACTGATATTAATATGGCTGCAATTACAAGGTTTAAGCTTGCTCTTAATTTATCAAATGATGGCCTAGTTCCATCAATAGATTTTGCAATATTATTATTTGAGTTAAATTTAAAAGATTGGTTAATCTTATGTAAAATATTATCTGGAATAATTTTAATGAATACTTTATTTAAACTCGATCCAAAATTTACAAGTAACCTTCCAATAAAATTAGATTGAAATTTCTCATCTATTTCATTTTGATTTGATAAGTCCAAGCTAGTCTTAACAACATTCTTTGCTTTAGATGAAAACCATAAAGTAATTACCATAATTAAACCAGAGATAAAAAGATAGATAGGAGGTGTATTAACTTTCTCTGATAATGATATCATAGAAAACTCAGCAGCACTGACAGATGAAGATGACCAAGATTGAAAAGATTCTACTGCAGCAATTGGAACTCCTATAAAATTTACTAGATCATTTCCTGCAAAAGCTAATGCTAATGAAAAGGTGCCAATTGCAATTATAATTTTATAAATATCAAGCTTAAACAGTTTACAGATTAAAAAAGATATAAGAAACCAAAAGATTAAACTTATAATCCAAAACATAATAATATTTGAGTCAATAAATTCATTTATCGTCATATTATTTAAAGCGGAGTAACTCTCAGAGGAGTAAGGTGTTCCCTTGATTCCTTTAATTAAAATAAAATTTATAATAGATGTAAAAGAGAGTGAGCCGAATATTGAATTCAGCAGGATGCTTTTTGATTCAAAATCAAAAGTTAAGACTAATCTAGATAGCCATTGAATAATTGCACCAATAGAAAAGGCTACCAAAACAGATAGGAGAATCCCTATTACTATCTCTGTGGCTTTTTGAACGTTAATATAGTTTTCAATTTCTGCCATATTTCCATCTGAACCCATAATTTTTATAATAGACATAATTACTGCAGCTCCAAGTAATTCAAAAACAATTGATACTGTGGTAGAAGTAGGCAGACCCCATGAATTAAATAAATCCAGAATTAATATATCTGTAATCATTACCGATAGGAAAATGATTATGATATCACTAAAGAAAAAAGCTTCAGGGTTAAAGATTCCTTTCCTTGCAATTTCCATCATCCCACTCGATGAGATTGCACCGATTGCAACTCCTAAGCTTGCAAGAATCATTATGTTTTTAAAAGAAATTACTTTAGACCCAATCGCAGAGTTTAAAAAATTAACAGCATCATTGCTTACACCTACAATTAAATCACTAATTGCTAAAAAGATTATTATTCCAATTATAAATATATAAGCGCTTTCCAATTGAATTATTTATTCAAATTTAGAACTTTATACTGTAACCTAGAGAAAAACTTTGTCCTGGATTGTATATTGAAAAAGGACTTGTCTCAAGATTGTAGTAGTCATATTCACTCTCTCTTTTTGAATTCAACAAGTTTTCAGCCTTAAATGTTAAACTTTGATCCAAGTTTTTCCCAAAACTTTTTGAAATATTTAAATTTAAATTATGATAGGGAAGGGTGTATACATCTGGTAGGTTACCAATCCCAACTACCTCTAAAGTCTTTCCTTGAACATTATAATATGCTCCTATTTCAATATTATTTTCAAATGAATTGTATATTACACCAGAATTAATAAGGTATGGGGATTGTCCTTGTAATTCTCTTGAATTTTCAATTTCTTTATCAGGATTACTTGTAACTCTTCCAGTAAATTCAACTTCACTCATTGTTAAATCAGAGTTAATTACTGAGGCGTTAAGATTTATTGAAAACTTATTTTTTGTAGTGTTTATTATGTCTTTTCTCAGTTCAATTTCAGCTCCAATAACAGAAGCTTCTTTGTTATTTCTCGCAATAAAAATTTTAGGTTGATTAGCATCATTTGCACCGATTTCAATGGGGTCATTAAATATCTTGTAAAAACCACTAATGGCAAATATTTGATTTCCGTCTCCATACGACTCATACCTTAAATCAAAATTATTAATAATTGCTGGTTTTAAATTTGGATTACCAAGAAAATATCTTTCAGTTATTGGATCAAAAATTTGTGCTGCAGAAGCTTCTTTAAAACTAGGTCTAGCAGTTGATTTAGAGTAAGAAAGTCTTAGGTTTACATCCTCATTTATTGTTCTAATTAAGTTAATGGATGGGTAAAAATCACTGGAGTCAACAAGAAGTTGATTTTCAAATTTTATTCCTTCAATATCCTCACCGGTATATCTAATTGTATATTCTTCAAATCTTAAACCAAAAGTAGATTTCCATTTTTCAGAAAATATAAGTTCAGCAGAAAGGAATCCTGCCATTGTTTTTCCTTCTGAGTCAAATTGATTGGTTCTCTGATATGATCCTTTTATATATGATCCTTCATTTGTGTTAATATCATACAAAAAAGTTGAATTAAGAAGGTTGTTTGCATTACCTCCCAATGGCAGTGTTCCAACAGTACTGAATGGGTTTACACGATAATTTATTTCATAGTTATTGGTTCTATAGATTCTTTCTTTTATTGTGTAAGCCCCTCCAATCTTTATTTTACCTTCAATTTTTTTGCTATTTAAATCAAAACTTAACATAATATTTGATGACAATGCATCCTCTTCCAAATCTCTCCACAATCTGTTAGGGTTTTGAGTAGTGTTGGGAGCAATTTGCAGACCAGTTGGATTTTCCTCAAAGATTGTTTTTTTAAAGTCTTTATCATAAACTCTAGCAAGTGATGGCGCAATCTTTATCTCTAAATTAGTATTCCCATTGTTGAATGTATGAAGAGATGAAAAAGGAATTGACAAAATATTTCTTTCTGTATAGGTTAAAATATCAGCTTGACCAACATAAGGGTTTTCAATAAACTCTTTATAAACACCCTTTATTGCAGTTGACTCACCTGAATTTAATGCAAGTAGGTTTAATTTATATTTTGAATTTCTGGTCTTGTATGAAACCCCAAGTAAACTACTAGCTAAATTTTGAACTGTCCCGAGTTCTCCTCTTTGTTCACCATATGGCTCTAAAGGTCTGTTTATATTCTCTTTTTCAACTGTTCCATTAAAAAAATCTTCATAATATTCGTAATCTCTTTTATAACCTAAAGCTGCTATAAACCCGATAGTTTTTTCATCGGAGATATTGTATTGATTACTTGCAGTAGCACCAATACTAAAGTCTAAAAAGCTATCAAATCTAGAAACTGACATAGTTTTTTGAAACATATTTGTAAGAAACATAGTTAGATTAGTTTGACTTAAATTAAATGTTTCAACATCTGGGATTGGTTGATTTGATGCCAAGGGGCGATCAAAATATCCATTATCAAATCCTAAAGAGTTAAAAGCACTTTTTTCGTTTCCTATAAAATTACTATTAAAGTTCATCTCTGGATTAAATGAACCGCTTACAGAGAAACTGTACTCTGGTAATACAGAAAAGTCCTTTAAAAGGATATTGACAATACCTCCAGTAAAATCTGCATTTAACTCAGCACTTGCAGACTTACTAATCAAAATATTATCTAAAAGATTAGTTGGAAAAATATCTAATTGAAGAGTGTTTTTATCTGGATCAAGACCAGGGACCTCTAGTCCGCCAAGTAATGTCTTTGAGTATCTATCACCTAGTCCTCTTACGTAGACAAATTTCCCATCTTGAACAGAAACACCTGGAACCCTCTTGATTGCAGATGCAAGATCACTATCACCAGTTTTCTTTATAGCTTGTGCAGATAATCCATCGATTAGGTTTATTGCCCTTTTTTGGATAGATAATACTGCCGCTTCAGTATTTTGTCTTGCAGTTGTCGTAACAATGACTTCTTCTAGAGCGTTCGATGCAGGAAGCAATATTGAATTAACAATTACTTCTTCATTCTCACCTACATTAATTTCAGTGATTTTTTTTGTATCATATCCAACAAATGAAAATTCAAGAAAATAGATTCCAGGTTGAACTTCAAAAATATATGAGCCGTCAAAATCAGTTGATGTTCCGCCAATATTGGAACCATCTGAAAGAGTTATAAGTACGTTTGCAAATGGAAGAGGATCATTAAACTCTCCATCAATTACCTGACCGGAAATTATGGATTGAGATAAAATAAAATTTGTAAATAAAACAAATGAAGCGATTAAAGTCTTTTTCATATTATATAATTTAAATAAAAAGTTCGCTAGAGTTTATCTAGCGAAACTTTTTTTGGTTTAGGTTATAAACTAAACAATAATATGAAATAAGAATATACTCTATATTAATATTATTGTTGTGTTGTTTGGTACCACATTGTCCAGCCAAATACTGATGTATCAGCTCCTACACTACCACTAGAGACAACAGACGCCCATGCTGGAGT
>Ga0114933_10003951_pt1 | contig 14128 bp, 10 predicted proteins | sample 4SBtaG_FD_89691 | JGI IMG/M metagenome (GOLD analysis project Ga0114933, IMG submission 89691) | Deep subsurface microbial communities from Kolumbo volcano to uncover new lineages of life (NeLLi) - 4SBTROV12_W25 metaG | ecosystem: Environmental > Aquatic > Marine > Volcanic | place: Kolumbo...
ACGGGCGAGCCCTTCGAGGTGTTCGGCTTCTCGGTCTTCGACACGGACACGGGGCAGCTCGACGGCGTGGTGCACGCGGGCTGGACGGGCAGCGAGCTGGTGGTGGGCGAGTTCACCATCGGCAACAACGGCACCTTGGTCGTCGAAGGGTCCGCGCCCCTGATCGTGACAGCCCTGGGAGATCTCTCGATCTTCGGCGACGTCGACCTGTCGGGCAGCAACGCAAGCAACACCGGGGGCTGCAACTCTGCAGGCACCGCGGGCGGTCTGCCCGGGCCCGGCGGCCAGCCAGGCGGCGCCGGCGGCGGGTTGGGCACCGGCTCCGGCTCCCTCAACGGTGCGGCCGGTGCCGGCCCCGGCGGCGGGAGCGCGGGTCTCAGCGAGAACGGTGGCGGCGGTGGCGCGGGCCACGCGAGCAGCGGAACCGGGGGGTCCGGCCTTGGCGGCAACGGCGGGCCCTCTTACGCCAGCCTCCCTCCGCTCCTCGGCGGCTCCGGGGGAGGCGGGGGCGCCGTGGACAACGACTCCCCCAGCTCGCTGGACTCGGGCGACGACGGAGGAGCCGGCGGCGGCGGCGGCGGCGGTGCGATCTCGATCTGGTTCGGGGGCTCGGGCAACGTCACCGGCACGATCGACTCGAGCGGCGGCAACGGCGGCTCCTCCAGCTGCGGCGGCGGCGGGGGCGGCGGGGGCTCCGGCGGCGCGATCGAGATCCTCGGGCTGTCGAGCTCGCCCTCGATCTCGGGCACTCTGAACGTAACCGGCGGCACCAGCAACGGCACCGGCGGGACGGGCTCCGCAGGCCGCACGTCGACCGGGATCGTCCCTCCTTAGCTCAGAGGACGACGACCTCGCGGTGCTCGCCGAACACCCGGCGGAGCGCGTCCGCGATCTCCCCGAGCGTCGCCTCGGCCTTCACCGCGTGCAGGATGTGCGGCATCAGGTTCTCCGTGCCCTCGGCGGCGCGTGAGATCGCGTCCACGGCGGCCTGGGCGACGGCCCCGTCCCGCTCGGCTCGGACCGCGCGCGTGCGGGCGACCTGGCGGGCCTCGAGGTCCGCGTCCATCGCCAGCGTCTCCGGGATCGGCTCGTCGTCCACGCGGTGGACGTTCACGCCCACGACCTCGGCCTCGTTCCGCTCGATCGCCTTCTGCGCGCGGTACGCCGCGTCCTGGATCTCCCGCTGGACGTACCCCCGCTCGATGGCCGCGACCATGCCGCCCATGCCGTCGATGCGGTCGATGTACTCCCGGGCCCCCGCCTCGATCGCGTCGGTGAGGGACTCGACGGCGTAGGACCCGGCCAGCGGATCGACGAAGTCGGCGACGCCGCTCTCCGAGGCGATGACCTGCTGCGTGCGCAGGGCGATGCGGACGCTGTCCTCGGTGGGCAGCGAGAGGGCCTCATCGCGGCTGTTCGTGTGAAGCGACTGCGTGCCCCCGAGCACCGACGCGAGGGCCTGAATGGCCACCCGCACGATGTTGTTGTCGGGCTGCTGGGCGGTGAGCGTCGACCCCGCGGTCTGGGAGTGGAACCGCAGCTTCATGGACTTGGGGTTCTTCGCGCCGAACCGCTCCTTCATCACCCGCGCCCAGAGCCGCCGGGCCGCGCGGAACTTCGCGACCTCCTCCAGGAAGTTGTTGTGCACGTTGAAGAAGAAGGACAGCCGCGGGGCGAAGTCGTCCACGTCGAGGCCCGCCGTCTTCGCCGCTTCGACGTACGCGATGCCGTCCGCGAGCGTGAACGCGACCTCCTGGACCGCGGTGCAGCCCGCCTCCCTCACGTGGTAGCCGGAGATGGAGATGGTGTTCCAATTGGGGACGTGCTTCGCGCAGAAGGCGAACGTATCGGTCACCAGCCGCATCGACGGCCGCGGCGGGTAGATGTACGTCCCGCGCGCGATGTACTCCTTGAGGATGTCGTTCTGGATGGTGCCGCGCAGGGCGGTGGACGCGACGCCCTGCTTCTCCCCCACCGCCATGTACAGCGCCAGCAGCGTGGACGCGGTGGAGTTGATGGTCATGGACGTGGACACGCTCTGGAGGGGGATGCCCGAGAGCAGCACGTCCATGTCGCGGATCGAGTCGATCGCCACGCCCACGCGACCGACCTCTCCGAGGGCCTCGGGGGCGTCGCTGTCGTAGCCCATCTGGGTGGGCAGGTCGAAGGCGACCGAGAGCCCCGTCTGGCCCGCGTCGAGCAGGTAGCGGTAGCGCGCGTTGGAGGCCTCCGCGTCGCCGAAGCCCGCGTACTGGCGCATCGTCCACAGGCGGCCGCGGTACATCGTCGGCTGCACGCCGCGGGTGTAGGGGAACTCGCCCGGGAACCCGAGGCGTTCGGCGTAGTCGTCGTCGCCGGGGGCCGTGGCCGGGGTGTCCACGGGCGGCACGGCGCGGCCGGAAGACGTCGTGAACTCGAGCCGACGGGTGGGGCGCCGGGCGGTCAACGGCTCCAGGGTCTCCGCCTCCCAGCGCTCGAGCTGATCGGCCACCAGATTCTTGATGTCGGTCACGCGTCCTCCGGAGCGGCGATGCGGAGCAGCTCGGCGCCGCCCTCGACCGCTTCGCCCACGGCCACGGGGATGGAGGCGACGACGCCCGGGCCCGCCGCGCGGAGCTCGTTCTCCATCTTCATGGCCTCGATGACGATCACGCCCTGGCCCTTCTCGACCGCGTCGCCCTCGGCCACCAGGATCGCCACGACCTTGCCGGGCATCGACGTGGAGATGATCTGCGCGCCCCCGGCCGCCCCGTCGCCGGTGATGGCGGCCAAGGCCTTGCGGCGCTCGTCCACGACGCCGAGGCGCCGGCGGACGCCGTCCATGGTCACGTCCCAGCCGCTGGCGGTCCGGGTGAGGACGGCGGCCTTGGACTCGCCGTCGCGCACGAGGTGCACGACCCCGGGGCGAGGCAGGATGGCGTCCACCTCGACGTCGCGGCCGTCCAGGGTCACGACCCAGCCGTCGCCGTCGCGCCGCGCTTCGACGCGATGCACGGCGTCGCCGACCGTCACTTCGTAGGCCATGTCAGCTCCTCCCCAGCGTGCGGAGGCGCCCCGCCATCTTCCAGCCGCCCGCGTCCGACCCGCCCGCCGGGGCCGTGTTGCGCGCGGCGTCTTCTTCGGCGAGCTTCGCGGCGATGGCGGCCACCAGGACGGCGGTCTCCACGTCGTCCCCCTCGGGCACCGTGAGCTCGGTCCCCCAGAAGCGCCCGATGTAGCCGGTGTCGTACACCCCCTCGCGGAAGGGGGCGTGGTCCAGCACGGCGAGGAAGAAGCCGACGTTGGTGGTGAGGCCGGTGAGCACCAGCTCGCCGAGCGCCCGCTTCATGCGACCGATGGCCGCCGCCCGGTCCCGACCCCAGACGATGAGCTTGCCGATCATGGGGTCGTAGTGGATGGGCACCTCGTACCCGGGGTAGAGGGCGGCGTCCATGCGCACCCAGGGGCCCTCGGGCACGCGGTAGTCGTCCACTCGGCCGGGGGACGGCCGAAAGTTCTCCGTCGGGTCTTCGGCGCAGAGCCGCACCTCGATCGCGTGGCCGGTGGGGACGATGTCCTCTTGGCGGACGTCGATCGCCTCGCCCGCGGCGATGCGGATCTGGGCGTGCACGAGGTCGATGCCGGTGGTGAGCTCGGTGATGGGGTGCTCCACCTGCAGGCGCGTGTTCATCTCCAGGAAGAAGAAGTCGCCGTCGGGCGAGAGCAGGAACTCGACGGTCCCGGCCCCCACGTAGTCGACCGCCGCCGCCGCCTTGGTCGCGACGGACGTCATCCGGTCGCGCGTCGCGTCGTCGAGGACGGGGCAGGGCGTCTCCTCCACCAGCTTCTGGTTGCGACGCTGGACCGAGCAGTCCCGCTCGAAGAGGTGCAGGTGGTTTCCGTGGGTGTCCGAGAGGATCTGCACCTCGACGTGGCGCGGGTTCTCGATGAACTTCTCGATGTAGACGCGGTCGTCGCCGAAGGAGTTGCGCGCCTCGGACTGCGCGGCGCGGATGGCCCCGGGGAGATCGGCGGGGTCGTCGACCCGGCGCATGCCCTTGCCGCCGCCGCCCGCGCTGGCCTTGATCATCAACGGGACGCCCACCTGCTCGGCGGTCACCAAGGCCTCCGCGGGGTCCTGGATCGGGTCGGTCGTCCCCGGCACCACGGGCACGCCCGCCGCCTCCATCGCCCGACGCGCCGTGACCTTGTCGCCCATCGCCTCCATGGCCGAGGGCGGAGGCCCGACGAAGGCGATCCCGGCGTTGGTGACGGCGCGGGCGAAGGTGGGGTTCTCGGACAGGAAGCCGTAGCCGGGGTGGATGGCGTCGACGCCCGCCTGCTTCGCAACCTCGAGGATCACGTCGCCGCGGAGGTAGGACTGCGCCGACGGTGCGGGCCCCACGCAGTACGCCTCGGCGGCGGCCTGCACGTGGAGGGCGTCGCGGTCGGCTTCGCTGTAGATGGCCACGGGCACGATGCCGAGCTCGCGACACGCCCGGATCACCCGGAGCGCGATCTCGCCGCGGTTGGCGACGAGGAGTTTCCGAAATGGAGGGACGTCGTGCATTCGAGGCTTCCCGGGCTGGATGAGCGCGGAGTATACGCATCCCCCCCACGGGGTCCTCGGAGCCCGGGTCGGGGCGCTACTCGTCCTCGCTCTCGAACACCGCGTCGTAGTCCACGGGGACCCCGGGCGTGGGGTCGGGGTTCGCGCCCTTCCTCATCTTGTCGTCCGGCTTCGGGGCGCCGATTCGGGCGCGCTGGGCCTCGTTGTGGTCGTAGACCAGCCGGCGCAGTCGCGTCGCGTCGTCCGGGGGACGCTCCCCCAAGCGGGCCGCCGCCTCGGCGTCCGTGAGGGGCTCGCCGCGCCAGTCCACGACCTGGAGCGGAGGCGCGCGACGGCGGGGCGCGAACGGCCCGCGGCGGGGTGGATCGTCGGGCTGGACGAGGGACAAGGAGACCACGCGCAGCCTCGCGGCGGCCACGTCGTCGAGCCACTCGGCTGCCGTCGCGGGGACGGGCGCGCCCTCCGCGGCGGCCGCCAGCGCCTCGGCCCGCTCGTAGTCGGCCTCGGACATCGCGATCGGGAGGTAGTCGACGAACCCCGGCCCGTCGGTGGGCACGGACCAGTCCCGCGCCACCAGCAGCGCTCGGGCCCCCTTCAGCTGGGTCCGCGTCGTCCCCACCGCCCGCTCGATCCAGTCCGCCAGGCGCTCGGGGCGGCGCTCCTCCGTCTCCACGAGCAGGGCGCAGGCCACCGTCGCGGACTCCCAGGGCTCCGGGGGCGTGGGTCGCCACTCGCCCGCGGAGGCGGACGTCGCGAGGAGGAGGAGGAGGGGCACGAGGAGGAGCGTCCGCACGGCCCGATCGTACCCATGGACGGCGGATCGGCCCCTGGTAAGGTGCCCGGCATGCTCCCGCTCAGGCCTCCTTCGGCTGCCCTCGCTGCGCTGCTCTTCGCCGTCCCCGCCCTCGCTCAGGAGGAGGCCGAGGCCGCGCCCGACCCGGCCGCCGAGGCCATCGACGAGGAGATGCCGTCCGACCTGGTCGTCGTGGAAGCGGACATCGATCCCATCCGCGAGCAGCTCTCGCTCATCGCGAACCCGCTCATGCCCGAGGACCGCGCCCAGAAGCTGTTCGACCAGTTCGTCGCCCGCCGCGAAGAGGTCCTCCCCACGGTGGCCGCCGTGTACCGGGATGCGAACAGCTCCGACATGGAGAACTGGGTCGCCGCCCGCGCCCTCGGGCGGATCGGCGGCAAGCCCGCCATGCGCACCCTGATGGCCGGGGTGGACTCGCCGCGCATCATCACGCGCCTCGGGGCCGTCAGCGGCCTCGGCATCCTGGGCGAGAAGGACGCGGCCGAGGCCCTCGAGCGCGCCCTCTTCGACAAGGCCGCCACGGTGCGCGCCTACGCCGCCGACTCCCTCGCGGCGATCCAGAGCCGCAACTCGGCCCCCGCGCTCGCGGACGCCTTGAACCTCCCGGCGAACTTCTTCCACGGCAAGTCGATGTTCGTGCGTCGTCACATCATCGAGGCGCTGGGCGAGGTGGGCAGCATCGCGGGCATCGACGCCCTCATCGGCGCGCTGCAGGACCCCGAGGCCGATCTCGCCCTCGCGGCGAGCGCCGCCCTCACGAAGATCACGGGCGCGACGTTCCGCGACCCCTCGCTGCCCCCCGAGGCGGCGCCGGGCGAGGCGGAGGTGGCGCAGTGGAGGTCGTGGTGGAGCGTGCGGCGGGTCGGCGACACGGTCGAGTAGGACTCGAAGCGACGGGGGCGCGGACTACTCGTTCGCGTAGACGGGCCGCGCGTTGAAGCGCAGCAGGCATCGGCCGAGCCGGATCTGATCGCCCGCGCGGAGCCGCACCGACGAGACCCTGCGCCCGTTGACGAAGCTGCCGTTGGTCGAGTTCAGATCCCGGAGATAGACCTGCGTGGCGTCGAACACCTCGATGATGGCGTGGCGCCTCGAGACGTCCGAGTCGCGGACCACCAGGTCCGTGTTGAGGCGGCCGAGCAGGACGCTGTCCTGGGTGTACCGCCGGACGGCACCCTTGTCGGCGCCCTCCAGGATCTCCAGCTGCACCTGCACGGGGGGCGTGTCGCCCAGACCCTGGAGCAGATCGTCCGAGCCGAACTCTTCCGTGGCGCGATCTTCGAACCCGCCCGACTGGTCCGCGGCGGGCGCCTCGAGGATGTCGCGCTCCTGCTCGAGGGCCTCGCGCACCATCGCGGCTTGTTCGCCGGTGAGGGTGCCGCCCCGGGGGACGTGGGGGAGGGTGAGATCCGCGGCGCCGCCGCCCAAGAGGTCCGGCGGGTCCGACGTGATCTCGTCTCCCCCGCCCGCGAGCTCGAAGCGCATGCGGGTCTGGCCGACGCGGAGCTCCGTGTTGTGCCGCAGGCGTGCTTCGAGCTTCACCTGCTCGTCGACGAACACGCCGTTGGTGGAGCCGAGGTCCATCACGTACCAGCCACCTCGCTCGTACGAGATGATGGCGTGGATGGAAGAGACCTCCTTGTCGCCGACGATCAGGTCACCGACCTGACGACCGATGACGGTGCGCCCCTGCTCGAGCGGGAACTGCTCTCCCGCTCGATCTCCACTCAAGAAAACGAGCTCGGCCTTCGGCTGCAACGGCATCCCCTGGTGACGGCTCCCTCCTCGGGAGCACGGCGCAACTCAGCGACGGAAATCTACCACAGGGAAAAACCGGTCGCTGCGGCCCGATCGGGCTACGCCGGCCCGTTCCGGAGTCTCGCCATGCGCAGGAGACGCTCGCAGAGTTCGGGGAAGTCGATGCCGACGGCCCCCGCGGCCATGGGCAGCAGGCTGGTTCCCGTCATCCCGGGGATGGTGTTCACCTCGAGGACGCGAGGGCCCCGATGGGCACCTCCCATCACATCGACCCGGCACGAGTCCAGGCAGCCCGTGAGGCGCGCGGCCTCCAGCGCGATGGCCTGGACCCGGTCCCGGAGGTCGTCGTCGATGCGCGCGGGCACGTGGTACTCGGTCATGCCCTTCGTGTATTTGCGGTCGAAGTCGAACCACCCGTCCTTGGGGGCGATCTCCACGACCGGCAGCGCACGGCCCTCGAGCACGCCGACGGTCAGCTCGGGCCCGGCGACGCACTCCTCGATGAGGATCCGATCGTCCAGCGCGAGGGCCGTGCTCACGGCCTCGGCGAGGCCCGAGGCGTCCTGCACGATGGTGATGCCGAAGGAGCTGCCCTCGCGCACGGGCTTCACCACCACCGGATGGTCGAAGGGCAGCGAGGCGGGGGCGTCGCCCTGGGCTCGGGTCCACACCACGCCGTCGGGCACCGGCACCCCGCAGCCGCGGAGCAGGTGGATGGTGACGACCTTGTCCATGGTGAGCGCGGCGCCCGCGACGCTCGGCCCCGCGTAGGGCACGCCGACGCTCTCGAGCAGCCCCTGGATGCAGCCGTCCTCGCCCCACTTGCCGTGCAGGACCGGGAACGCGACGTCGATCCGCTCGCGACGGAGCACTTCGTCGATGTCTCTGCCGACGTCGATCTCGACGACCTCGAACCCCCGCGATCGGAGGGCCTCGGCCACGGCCTTGCCGGACTTGAAGGAGATCGGTCGCTCGGTGGAGAGGCCGCCCATCAGCACGCCTACCCGCCCCGGATTCCCGCTGTCGCTCATCTTCTGCTCTCGCTCCCGTGGGGCGGGAACACGACCCCCGCGCGGGGTCGCCCATTCCCTCCCGAACCGCGGGCCGAGTGTGCACTAACCTCCCCGGCGATGGCCCGCCTCCTCCTCCTTCAGTGCGAGCTCGAGCACCGCCACCAGGCGCCCCACCTGGCGATGTGCCTGTTCGCCACGGACCTGCGGGCGGCGGGGCACGAGGTCCGGGCCGCGCTCGTGCACCCGACGGCGATCGGGGAGCTGCAACACACCTACCCCGACGTCGACCTGGTGCTCCTGGACTCGATCTTCCCGTTCGGGCTCGTCCGCGCCGTGCGGGACGCGGTCGGCGCGCCGATCGTCGTGGGTGGCCACAACGCCCTGCAGCACATGCTCCGTGGGGACGCGGAGTTCGCGGTCGTGGGCGCCGCCCGACGCCTGCTCCCGGCCGCCGTGGAGGCGGCTCTCTCGAAGGGTCTCGCGCCCGGCCTGTGGGTCCGCACGGCCGAGGGCCTGGACTGCGGCCCGTCCCCGGGACCGACGACGCCGGGCGCAGAGGCGCTGCCCTACACGCCCGACTTCGACTGGGGTTACCTGGGGCCGCCCCGCGCGCCCGGCTCGAACCTGCGCATCCCCTCGGTGGTGGCCGAGCTCGGCTGCGTCTACGACACCGCGGTCCTGGGGCCCGAGGCCGACGACTTCTACCAAGAGGTGAGCGCGCGCCTCCCCGACGTCCCGATGACCGCGCGGGCCCGGGCCGAGATCGACGCTCGGTTCGTCCGGCGCGACGGGGGATGCACCTTCTGCACCTTCCGCTATCAGCCCCTGCGGCGCCTCGCTCCCGCTCCGGCCCGGGAGCTGCTGCAGACCCAGCTGCGAGCCCTGCGCGGCCTCGGCGCGCGCGGGTTCTCCCTGCAGACCGAGAACCCGCTGGGGTACCTCCCCCACGTCCTCGCGCAGGCCGACGAGCTCGGGTTCGAGGAGGTCCACGTCCGCACGATCCCGTGGCTGGTGCGCACCCGGGCCGAGGCGCTCCGGGAGGCCGCCGCCGACGCCGACCGCCGGGGGATCGAGCTGGTCCTGGGGCAGGTGGGGTTCGAGGCGTTCGACGACCTCGGCCTGCGCGTCTTCCACAAGGGGATCTCCCCCGCCGACAACCGCGCCGTGGCCCGTCTGCTGACCGAGCTCACGGACGCCCACCCCCGCTTCGAGGGGACCCGCGGGCACGGCTTCATCGCCCTGCACCCCTGGACGCGCCCCGCGGACCTGCGCACGAACCTCCAGGCGTGCCGCGCCGACGCGCCGTGGCTGCTCGATGACCTGGACCCCCGCCGTCGGCTCGAGCTCTACAACGAGTGGTCGCCGCTCTTCTGGCGGGCCCAGGACGACGGGCTCGTGGAGCCCTCCCCGGATCGCTTCGGGTGGACCTTCCGCTTCGCCGACGACGGGACCAGCGAGGTGGTGGCGGTGGCGTCGTCCCTGGCGCGGGAGAGCCGTCGACCGGGGTGGCAGGTGCTGGACGCCGTGCTGGCTGCCTACGAGTCGCACCCGGAGCCCGGGCCGCGCAAGCAGGCCTATCTGGCGCTCCGAACGGAGGTGCGGAGCTAGTTGCCGACCTGTTCGTGCAGCCGCGCGCTCACCACGGCGCGCGCCACGAAGCTCTCCGGCGGCAGCGCCGAGCCGTCCAGGACGAGGCCGCGGTGGATGCAGCTGCCCTCCCCCACCACGACGTCCGCGCCGATGACGGTGGGGCCGCGCAGGGCCGTCCTGCCCTCGAAGCGGGTGTTGGCGCCCACCACCACGAGCCCGCCGCGGGGATCGAACTCCACGTCGCCCACGTCCACGCCCTCGCCCGCCCAGAGGTTGGGCTTCACGGGCCTCAGCCCGCGCCCGTAGAGCTCGTAGCGGTACTCGGCGAGGCTGCCGAGGTTGCCGTCGTACAGCGCGAAGGGGCAGTTCACTTCGACGATGGGGCGGTCCACTTCCAGCGCCGCCGACACCACGCCGCGCTCCCGGAGGATGCGTGGGATCTGCGCGAGCGGACGGTCCAGGGGGCGCCCCTGCAAGGCCTGGGCACCCCGTGACGACACGAAGAAGAGGACCGGTGAGCCGTAGGTGTAGACACCAGGGCCGGTCTTGAGGGTGCCGCGGAAGTGGCTGAGCACCCCGCCCGCGCTCTCGTGGGCCGCGAGGGCGCGCCGGGCGTTGGGGAGCGGATGCAGGTTCACCTTGAGCAGCACCATCGACGAGCGCGACGGGCCCGCGCGCATGGCGGCGGCGGTGTCGGTGAACACCTTCAGATCGAGCGCGGCGACGGCCTCGCGGGCGCCCGGGTAAGCGTTCAGGTCACGCTTGGTGACGAGGCTGAGCCGCTCGGGCTGGAGGTCCGCGAGCCACTCCACCGACCGGTCCAAGAGCGTGCGTCCGACGATCGGAAGCAGGAAGGGCGGGGCCTCGGCGGCGAAGGAGAAGCGGTCGAAGTCGTACTCGACGTCGATCAGGATCGCGTGCACGACCGAAGTATCCCTCAGGCGACCTCTACCGTCCAACGCTGGCCGAGGGCGCGGAGGCGCTCCAGCAGCACGTCTCCGGCGGCGGTGGCGGGCGTGAGGAAGCCGAAGCGCTCCTCCGCGCCGGGGAGGCGGTCGCGGTCGAGGGCGAGCGCGAGGGCGGTCTGGATGGCGAACGCGGCGGTGAGGTGGTTGCTGGCGTCGCCCTGGGCTTCGATCTTCCCGTGGGCCACGGCGCCGTCCGCGCCCCTCCCCACGAAGGAGGCGCGCATCCCCGCGTTCTCCATCTTCTCCACCGACGGGCCCTCCCCGGGCTTGGGCCCGAAGGCCTTCATCAGCGCGCGGGTGGGGGGGAACAAGGCGGCGCCGAAGGCCGCGCCGAGGCCCCAGGCGAGCCTCCTCGCGGCGAACCCGCTCTTCGCCCGCAGCCCCTCCTCGTACTGGAACCCGCTGCCGTAGCCGTCCCCCCAGGCGTCGAGCAGGGCGGCGCTGCGACGGACCACGCGGGTGTTGGCGGTGGCCATGACGAAGGGGGCGGTCCAGCCGACGTCGGGGTCGTGGTGAGGTCCGGTGCGGTCCCGGGGCGTCGCGCGGGCGACCTCCGCGGACCGGGCGGACGCGGGGTTCAGGAGGATGCGGTCGCGGTAGGCCTTGCCCGAGCTCGGGTCGGACACGGAGGCCAGCAGGGTGGCCCACGTCCCGCCGTTGAGCCCGCCGACCTTCATGCCGAAGGACGCCACGACCTCGCGGCAGTCCTGTCCCGTGCCCCGGATCGCGCGGGCGGTCATGAACGCCCCGAGATCCGAGGGCACCGAGTCGAAGCCGGAGAGCGGGACGAGCTTCACCTTCGCGGCCACCGCGTCGCCCTGGAGGCGGTCGATCAGGTCGCGGACCCACGGCGTCTCGCCGGTGATGTCGGCGTAGTCGGTGCCCGCTCGGATGCAGCCCTCGACCACCGGCGTCCCGTAGTGCGCGAAGGGCCCGGCGAAGGCGGCGACCACCCGGGTGGAGGCGCACATGGCGTCGATGGAGGCCGGATCGGTGGAGTCGGCGACGACCACCGGGGTCGACTCGGGAGCCCCTCGGTCCGCGAGCAGCGCGCGCAGCTTCTCTTCGTTGCGGCCCGCGACGGCCCAGCGGAGCCCCTCGGGGGCGTGCTCCACGAGGTGGTCGACGCCGTGGCGGCCGGCGTACCCCGTCGCGCCGTAGAGGATGAGGTCGTGATCGCGCGCCATGGGCTCCTCCCGATACGCCGGGGAGGGTGCCGGCTTTCGCCCCCCGGCGCGCGCGCGCCACCGGCGAGTGGAGGGGGTCAGCGGCGCTTCGGGCGCTCCCCCAGCGTGAGCTTCAGGGTGACGCGCTCGCCGTCGCGGATGACCACGACGTCCACCGTCTCGCCCGCGCCGATGCGCGCGAGGTGACGACCGAGGGTGCGGCGCCCCACCGGCACGCCCGCGATGCGGATCAGGATGTCCTCGACCTGCAGCCCGGCCTTCGCGGCGGGGCCGTCGGCCACCACGCGGGCGAGCCGCACCCCCTCGTCGTCGGCCAGGCCGTGGGCGCTTCGCACGTCCTCGGCGACCCCCGCGGGGAACACGCCGAGGTAGCCCCGCTTGGCCCGCTGCACCGCGATCGTGAGGGCCTCATCGCCACGGAGCACGGCCATCTCGGTCGTCGCGCCCGGCTCGATCCCGCGGAACGCCGACCCGACCGCCCGGGCCGTCTCGAGGGGAGCGCCGTCGAAGCCGGTCACGACGTCGCCCGCGGCCAGCCCCGCCTTCGCCGCCCGTGAGTCGGCGTCCACCGAGAAGACCACCGCGCGGGCCGCGTCCCCGTCCCCTGTGATCCGCACCTCGGCGCCGAGCCAAAGGACGTGGTGGATGAAGCGCGGCGTGACTTCGCCGGAGGCGATGCGCGCCAAGACGCCGTGGCCCAGCTGCACGATCTGCTGCATGCGGAGGACGTCCAGCTTGGCGACGTGATCGGACAGCTGGTGGTAGTCGTCGTGCAGCCCGGAGAAGAAGAACATGACCGGGACGTCGCGCACGAAGAAGGGGTGGTGGTCGCTGTTGCCCGAGTACTCGGTGCCGCCGTAGGCCAGCTCGAGGCCGACGCGCTCGTTGGCGGCCGTCACCAGCTCCGAGAGGCCGGTCCCGTAGCCGTCGCCGGTGACGCGGACGGGGCGGTCGCCGTTGCGCCCGATCATGTCCAGGTTGAGCATGAACACGACGTCGGCCGCGGGCAGCGTCTCCTCCCGCAGCATCGCCTCACTCCCCAAGAGCCCCTTCTCCTCGCCCGAGAAGCCGGCGAAGACCAGCGTGCGCGCGGGCCTCGGGCCGTGTGCGAAGGCCTCGGCGAGCTCGAGGAGGCCCGCCGTGCCCGAGGCGTTGTCGTCGGCGCCGTTGAACACCGTGTCGCCCTCGCCGTCGAAGCCGCCCAGGTGATCGAAGTGCGCCCCCACGACCACGAGCTCGTCGCGACGCCCGGGATCGGCCCCGGGGAGGACGCCCACGACGTTCGTCGGGTGCACCTCCACGGGCTCGGGGTCGGCCGCCACCGCCACGCTCACCGGCCCCCGGGTCGCGAGCCCCACGTCGGCCGCCGTGGTCCCGGCTTCCACCGCCTCCTGGGCTGCCCGGATCGCGTCGAGGCCGCCGTCCACGAGCCGGCCCGCGGTCGCCTGGGACACCCGCAGCGCGAGGAAGGCCCGCTCCTCGGGCGGCGCGGCGGGGGGCTCGGCCTCGGGCGCTTCCTTCGCGGGCTCGGTCGCCTCGGGCGGCGCCTCACTCGGGGGGATGCGGAGGCGGACGGGGAGGCGGAGATCGTCGGAGTCGTCGTGGTGCAGCGGGTCCGTGAGCAGCAGCATCCCCAGCGCGCCGTGCTTCTGCGCGTTGACGGCCTTCGCCCGGAAGAAGGCGTGGGCGCTGCCCGTGAGGGGCGCGGCGTCGTCCTCCTCCCGCGGGGTGTGGCGCAGGACGAGGACGAACTTGCCCTCGACGTCGAGGCCCGCGTAGTCGTCCCAAGCGGGCTCCTCGGAGGTGATCCCGTACCCCGCGAAGACCAGGTCGCCGGACGCCACCCCGGGGTCGGAGAAGGCGAACGGCGCGAAGTCGATGCCACTCCCGAAGGTCTCCTCGCCCCGGGAGAGCGACGTGCCGTCGGCCAGGAAGCCCGACCGCGTGAGGGTGTAGGGGACCTCGTGGCCCTCGTGGCCGGGCAGCGGCTCCAGGCCGAGGGCGGCGAACCGCGTGGCGAGGTACGCAGCCGCTGCGTCGGCGCCGGGGGTCAGGGTCTCCCGGCCGCGGTAGGCGTCGGACGCCAGCTCGCCCGCGTGGGTCAGCAGGTCGGACTGGGTGATCGACTCCACCCCGCCCGCGGGGGCGATCTCGGCCGGGGCCGGGGCCCCGCGCGGGGTCCGGCAGCCGGGGAGCAGGAGGGCGACGACGACGAGGGCCGGCAGTGCGGGGGCGAGGAGGGCGCGCAT
>Ga0114933_10003953_pt1 | contig 14124 bp, 10 predicted proteins | sample 4SBtaG_FD_89691 | JGI IMG/M metagenome (GOLD analysis project Ga0114933, IMG submission 89691) | Deep subsurface microbial communities from Kolumbo volcano to uncover new lineages of life (NeLLi) - 4SBTROV12_W25 metaG | ecosystem: Environmental > Aquatic > Marine > Volcanic | place: Kolumbo...
AGTTGGCAATCTACCCTTCCATAACTCTTCACCCGTTTTTGTATCAAATGCCCTCAAATAGTAATCCGTTGTCGCTGCAATAAACGTTAGTCCAGAGGCAGTAGAAGTAGGCCCTCCCATATTCGGTGCCCCTTCAATGAACCAAAGCGGAAATGGTGCCAAATCACGGGTGGTACCTAACGGTACTTGCCACTCCACATCACCAGATTGAAGATTAATTCCTGCGAGAGTGCCCCAGGGTGGAGGGGAACAGGGCACTTCCAACGGAGAAAAGAATCCCATCCATCGGACATCGCAATAGGGTGTCCCTTCACTTTCTTCAACCATGGCATATTTCGAACCTAGAGGATCTTCCGATAAACGCTCTTTTGTCGCCTGGCACTGATCCCGAGGAACTAACTGAATAATGCTAGCCATGTGTAATGTATTGACAACCAACATCCCTTTTAAAGGATCGACCGATGGTCCGCCCCAATTCTGGCCACCGACAGCACTTGGATAATGAATAGAACCTTGTATCGAAGGAGGCGTAAAAAGACCTTCTGCTCGCACACTTTCCAACAAATCGCGGCAGGCTCCCTTATCCCAAGGCGTAAAGCCCCAAACATCTTCAGCCTTAAAATCTGTATCGACTAATCCACGGGGGCGAACTGGAAACGGCTGGGTCGGCAGGACAAAATCACCGGCTACAGCGCCTTGCGGAACTGGTCGTTCCTCCACGCCATATACCGGCTCACCATTTTCTCTGTTCAGCACAAAGATATGGCCCATCTTCGTAGTCTGAGCAAGCGCTTTAATAGTTTTCCCGTCTATATCGATATCAAAGAGCGTTGGCTGTGAAGGCAAATCGTAATCCCAAATATCATGATGAACAGTTTGAAAGTGCCAGCGTACTTCTCCTGTTTGAGCATCCAACGCTACGATTGAACTCGAGTAGTAATCTAGGTTCTTTCGGTGACCACCATAATAGTCAGGTGACGTATTACCTGTTGGAACGTATACCAGACCCAGTTCCTCATCCGTGGAGATAAATGACCACACATTGCTGGTCCCTCTTTGATAGGACTGGTCACTCTCTTCGATGATTGGCTCAGCACCGGGAGGAATCGGATCCCAATACCAGACTAGCTCGCCTGTATTTAAATCGTACGCTCTCACCACCCCACCAGGCACCTTGGTATTCTTGTTATCAACCACCTGTCCGCCGATAACAATCAGATCTCCAATGATCCCTCCCGGCGTAGTTAAACGATATTCACCTGGTGGATGTTCGCCAAGGCCGGACAAAGCATTCACCGTTCCGGAAGCGCCAAATTCGACACATGGTTTTCCTGTACGAGAGTCAAGCGCAATGAGTCTTCCATCGACCGTACCGGTAATGATTCTTCGATAACAGGCATCGTCTTTAGGGATTTTACTACTAATCCAGCTCGAAACTCCGCGACAAGGTCCTCCTCGTTTCTCAGGATCAACCTTCGGATCGAACATCCAACGCTCGACGCCTGTATTAGGATCTAACGCAAAAACTCGATTGTACGGAGTGCAGTAAATCAATGATTCATCGAACAAAATAGGCGTCACCTGGAAGGAGGTTTGGAAAGGCTCGCCTTCCTCCACCCCATCCATCGTGTTGCCGCCTATACGAAAATCGCCTGACCGATGTTGCCACGCTATTTCTAAGCTCCCGACATTCTCCTTTGTGATCTGCGTGACCTCTGAAAAATGCCCTCCTCCTCTAGATGCCCCTGCCTGTGGCCATCCGTCTACAGGTCCTGAATAATCGATATCAACGGATTTGGAGCAACCCATAACTACTAACATACACATGATCAAAGCAACACTTTTTAAGTATGAACACAGCACTCTAGTAGCTCTCCGTTGATTTCATTCATCGTCAACAAACCGAGTTATACAGGCACCTCTGTTAACTCTAATTCGCATCTGCCCATATGCCAGCAGCGAAAGCTCTACCACCTTCGTTTGCTTGCGACCAACGATTCACCTTCCCTTTGTATTTTCCGGTGAGTCCTGAGGCACTCCCCCAGCAAAATCCGTCCTGAGTTGTATCCTCACACGTGAAACGTACCTGCCATGTCGAACCATCCTCGTCAGACCATAAACAGACCCCTGAATTTTGCGATCCGTTTTGCAAACCACCACAGTCGCCTGTCGCAGAAAATGCCACTCCGTTGGCTAATTTGCCAGTTGCTTGTAACTGATTCCTAACTACCGTGGTCGCACCGACTTCGTCATCAACGGCTACGGCCCATGTAATCTGGTCTGGGCCTAGATCGAATTCAAGGGTAAATAAACCATTGATGTCTTTGTTTTCATGATGGCCTGCATACGACGAGAGCGTCAGAGCGATACCAGAGAGAACAATACTTGCGAACTTTATGAATCCATTCATGAATAATTTCCATTTAGTAAATAAATAGATCATCACATCAAATACTCAATCGCAAGCGGCAAAACCAAGATAAAATGTCCAAATCTTTGAAAGTCCTAAAGCGATCCAATACGTTGAAATCAGAAAATAAATGGGTGAGCCTCGTCGTAGTCTCCTTGGGGATGTTTTTGGGGTCGCTCGATCTTTCAGTAAACGTCGCCTTACCGGCTATCACAGCTGACCTGGCATCAAACATGTCAACGGTGCAGTGGGTCATCATTCTGTACATAGGAACTACAACGGGTTTGCAACTGACTATCGGTCGTGTAGCTGATGCATACGGACTCAAGCGCTTCTACATTATTGGTGTTGGTATCTACACAGTCGCAGTCACGTTAATCGGACTCTCGAATAGCCTAGAATATATTTTGGGATTTCGGGTTTTACAGGCGATCGGGTTTGCCATGATTATGGCAACGACGCCTGCGATAGTTGTAGGCCTTTTTTCCGATACACAACGCGGCCGTGCACTAGGAACCATGATGAGTATCGGTACGCTCGGAATGATCACCGCCACGTTAGGCGGTGGTGTCCTGATTGAACATTACGGATGGAATGCTATTTTTACAGGGCGGCTACCACTCGGTGTTGTGGCTCTCATACTGGCCACGTTTTTCATACCCGCATCCAGTTCCCAAGGAACCCGATCTGCCCCCAACCTAATTACCGCAATATTGCTGTTCATCGGTATTGTGTCCTTAGTGCTTGCTATTAATTTGGGAGTACGTCTCGGATGGACACATCTTGGCATTTTGGCACTAATACTAATGTCGTCAGCTTCACTCATAGGTTTCTCAAGATACGACAGCCAGTCTCTTATGCCCATTTTGGATACAAGCACACTGAGCTCGCCTGCGAAAAAGGCACTGATAGCTGCATTTTTTATGTCCTTTACCAGTTTTATAAATCTATTTCTTCTTCCTTACTTCCTGTCGGATGTTATCCAATCCAGTGCCTCTCAAATCGGAATTCTATTAATGCTCCCAGGAATAGTTGCTGCATTTATAGCTCCTGTTGCCGGTCTGATATGCGACAAAAAAGAGCCCAGCTCGATTGCTGTATTCTCTATGTTGGTAATTACTATATCCCTCCTCTCTTTTAGTACCTCAAACGAGCAGTCGTCCATGTTCGATATCGGATTGCGACTCGCCCTTTTTGGCTTAGGGATGGGTGCCTTTCAAACCAGTAACGCTGCAAGTTTTATGCGTGAAATACCACCTGACAAATTAGGTATGGGAAGCGCCTTACTGGCCTTCACGTTTAATCTAGGCATGGTCGTCAGCTTAGGTGTGATGAACGGCGTATTTGCGATATTTCTATCGGACTCCTCGGAAACCTTAAACTACAGAGAGGCATTTGTGCCCGCATTTAACCGTACATATTTAACTACTGCCGTCATCCTTGTAATCGGTATTCTCGTTTCTACTACCTATAGACTGCCATTCTCTTCCAAATCGGAATCGAGTTAAAACGATTGCGGACAGAGAATAAGGTACATTTGGATACCCACCACAGTACACTGAAGGTAGTATTCACAGATCCACCTAGCAGGAGAAGACCATGAGCGAAGCGCCTGTAGCTAATGAATCCAAAATCGAAATAAGTTCTCTCGCAGCGCCACATCAGAAGGCAAAACAACGCACTCTAGAAGAAATAGAATCCTTGAATCTTGGCAACAACCTCTTAGAGTTAGAAGTTCAAGGGTTCACTATTCTCAAAGGGATTCTCACAGAATCTGTGGTGGAACGGGCAAAACAGGCCATCTTGAAACGAGTCGAGAAAAAAACGTCCCGAAAAATTGATCCCAATACTGCATCAGCCAAAGATTTTTACGGTATGCAATATGAACCCTATCTGCTATTTGATGATCCTGTTTTTCAGGAGATTCTACTAGAACCCAAACCACTTGCTCTGATGAGTTACCTTCTAGGGGAAGACTGCATCCTGTCTTCTATGGGATGTCATTTTCGAGGACCAGGCGGATTCCCACTTCCGGCACACTCCGACACGCCGGAGAATGGATTCCTTAACTCGCAAAGTTCACCCGTGGCAAATTGCAACTATGCGTTGACGGACTACACGCAAAAAGGCGGCGCCTTAGTTCTATTTCCTGGAAGTCATAACAAACAACGTCAGCCGACAGCTCATGAGAACTGGACAGTAAATGGAATGTCCATAGTTGATGTATTAGCGAAAAATTTACCTGCGGAAGAAATTGACGCTATGGAATGGGAAATGCCTACTGGCGGTGTTGTTCTCGAAATAGATCCGGGAGATGCAGTCCTTTGGCACGGAAATTCGTGGCACGCTGGCTATCGGCGTGACATCCCGGGAACGCGAATCAATCTTGCTGCCTATTTTTGTAGGCCCTTCATGACGACACAGGAATTACGTGGCGACAAACGTTACCCAGAAGTCTTCGAACGATATGCGGATACCCCGCGATTTGCCCAACTATTAGGAGAAAATGTGTACAACGGATGGCGCGAAGAAGGCCCTGATTTCGGCCTGCGAAAAAAAGCGCTTAGCCAGGACAAGTAAGACCAAAGAAACACTCCATTATATTCGCTCTGCGCCGCCTATCTGCAGATTGACAAAACGGCGATATGGACTATCCACTTTAGCCATTAATTCATCGTGGCTACCGATCTCAAGGATTCTTCCTCGTTCAATAAAAACAATCCGGTCCGCCGAACGTATAGTGCTTAGGCGGTGCGCAATTACGAGAAGTAAACGCTGCTCGCGCTCTGTCTGTAGTGCTTCCATCAGAGCATTTTCCGTTTCCGGATCGAGCGCTGCAGTTGGCTCGTCAAGAATCAATATAGGTGATAGGCTAACAAGTCCTCGAGCAATCGCGAGACGTTGTTTCTGGCCGACTGACAAATTGGCTCCAGCCTGCCCCAGTCTCGTATCAAAACCGCTTGGCAATTCCTCTACAAAAGAAAGAGCACCCGCGTTATATGCTGCTCGAACTATTTCATCATGCGTTGCATTTGGATTCCCCATGCGAATGTTGTTACCAGCCGTATCATCAAATACCACAGGCTCTTGGAATACAAAAGCCACGTTCTCCCTGATACTGGAAAGTGATAAGTCAGCAATATCTGTGTTGTTGATCAACACGCGGCCGCTGGTAGGTACGACAAAGCCAGGTAACATATAGGTCAACGTAGATTTACCTGCCCCAGTAGCTCCCACCAGCGCGATCATTTCACCAACCTGAGCTTTAAGATTGACCGAGCTCAGCGCCGAGCTACCATCTCCATACGAGAAGCTGATATTTTCAAATTGAATACTTTTGGCTTTTTGAGCGAGCACTTGCTCGCCATGATGATCCGCATCCATGGGCTGATCGATAATATCGAACACACGTTTCATGCCAGCTACACTATTCTGTAGATTGAACCACATGGCCCCCAGGCCACTGGCCGTGTTCGCAATTTGAAAGAAAAATCCATACAGGACCGCGTAGTCACCGGCAGACATTCGACCGTCAATGATGGCATTGGCAACATCAAAAAAAACGTAATACACAAGGCTAATCACGATCGCTGCTTGTAATCCGAGCATTAGCACGTTCATGAGCTCGTATAGACGAAAGCGTTTGAAAGATTGATTGCTGTCAGTTGCAAAAGAGGCACGTTGCCGATTACTAGCACCCAAACTTTGCACGGCTACAATATTACTCATACCCTCTTCAACCGTTGCCGTAGTAGAGGCACCAGCTTTTCGAGCTGCTATTGATCGTCGCCGAGTTATACCGGTCATTAGCAATGAACTAAAAAGTATCAAAGGAGCCGCCAACCACGCAGTCGCAATGAGAGACGGCACAGCAGAAAAACTGTATTGAGTCGTCCAAATGACGATAGCCAGCGTGAAGAAACTGACGACCGGTGTTACATAGATATCGTAGCAAACCCGTGAAATTGACGGTGTGTCATACATTACTCGATACACTGTATCGCCAATACTAGCATCGGAATATCGCGTCATCGGCAGAGAAATCAAACGATGGTAAAGGATTGATCGGAGATCATGATTGATTCTGTGCGTGGCCCGTAACTGATATCGATACTCAAACAAACCCAGTAACCCACCGATTCGACTGCCCGATACATTGGCCTGGTTTTCACTCTTAGTCGCTGTGTCGAGTCCTTCAGCGAGTGATCCCTCTGCACTGTCCGATGCAGCACCGATACCAAATGCACCGATCAACACAATACCGGCAAGACTCATACCAACGATAGCCCATACGATCTCCATCGGCGTTAAGCCCATCATCATGTCTAAAAGGGGCTGGGCATACGGTGGATATGGCGTTGGTGCCGAACCAACGGGTAATCCCATAACAACGTGATCCGTAAGTATCTTTAATGGCCACGGAAGGATAAGTACGATGACCACGCCAAAAAGACTGAGTATTAGTTTGACTGTCAATTGTTTCCAATAAGGCCATAAGAATACTAGCGAACGGCTGATGAGTCGAAGTGTCTCAGTAGGCCTGATGTCATTGATATCACTTTTGTTAAATTCAGCACTCATGCCTGCTGCCCAGATTCGGCCTCAATGAATTCGCGATAAGCGGAAGTATGGGCAACCAGCTCATCATGATTCCCTTGAGCAAGAACAATCCCATCCCTTAGGTAGACGACCATGTCAGCTTGTCGAATGGTCGACAGCCGATGCGTAATCAGGAATACGCTTCGTTTTTCACCCCATCTCTTTATACTGTCCAGCACACGAAGCTCCGTCTCAGCATCTAATGCCGCCGTCGGTTCATCAAGGATCAGAATGGGTGCATCTTTGATAATTGCCCGAGCTATAACAATTCGTTGACGTTGACCACTCGAGAGTTTTGTAGCTCGTTCACCGAGAAACGAATCGTATTTCAACGGCATCTCATCGATAAATTCATCTGCGCAGGCGACAACAGCAGCATCGGTTACTTGGACAGAGGATGCTCCTGGTACCGCGTACCGGATATTCTCGGTAACAGTATCAGAGAACAAAATATTCTCCTGGGTCGCGATAGCAATATTTGCTCGAAGTGAGTCTATGGTAACCTGTCGCAGATCCAATCCATCGATGGTCACGCGCCCTTTGTCTGGATCCGCCAGACGGAGTAATAACGACATCAAGGTAGATTTGCCGGTACCTGTGGGACCGACAATTGCCGTTACGGTTCCTCGAGGTGCAACAATATTAATGTCAGAGAGCACGCTGCGATTGTCTCGATAACTAAATGCTACATTTTCAAATCGGACTTCCTTGGAAAAGGTCGGTAATAAAACAGCATCTGGGGCATCTTCGATATCTGGCGTGAGATCTAGGATTTCGAATACGCGACCTAAACCCATTGCCATGTCCTGTGCCCGCCCCCACAAACTAATTAATGCTCTGATAGCACCTAGTCCATCGTTGGAACGACTGTTGACAGCCGAGAACGTGCCAAAATTCCAAATCGCGAACCCGAAACCAAGTAGGATGGTCTGGGCAAAGGTTTCAGCACCAATATTGGACCAGATTGCAGCAAGTGACTCGGTGGCAAGAACGGCAAGCCCTATGATTGAAAAACCTAAAATACCAAAAATTGTCAGCGTCACTCTGGAATGAAATGCGGCGTTTAGCGCATTGTTAGATCGCTCGTTAAATCCTTCGGATCGGAGAGATTCTCCGGCAGTCGCCTTAATAACTCGGATACCTTGAATACTTTCCTGAATCCAAGACGTTAGTGAACTATTTTCTTCTCGGGCTATTCGAAATCGCGTCCGCAGTCGGGCCGAATAGTAATAGCCCAGTCCAAGAAGTGGTGCTACTACCAATCCAAGTATCATCGCCAGAAGAGGATCGAATGCGGCGACGATGAATACACCGACAAAATATCTCCCCAAAAACATGAGTGGATCCAGAAAAATCGATCGAATAATCGCTGTCACCATGGCGCTATCTTGGTACACACGGTAAATAGCATCCCCAGTACGGGAATTTGCATGGTAGCTGAGCGATTGTGCATGCAGTCGTTCTATCAACTGTACTCGCATCAACTGGTTGATCTGTTGAAATATCCAGATGCTGTAGTAATAAAGCATGGCGCCCGACGGGATGACAACCACAGACAGAATGATCGCCAATATGAGGGTAGGCCAAAGCAGATCTCGTCGTGCATCAACCCCAAGTTCTTCAGCATGCACAAAGATCGCTGGATCTAGCGAAAACATAGCCGCGGCAATACCACCAATTGGTTGGCCAGCAAGCACACCAGCGGTTGCAATTCCTATGAGAATTAGCGAAATCCCTGCCGCTATGAGAGCGACAATACCCGAGATAACGACGAAACCGATAAGGTGACGTAGCATGGGCCGAATGAATGGCCATGTGCGCAGGAATATAGAAATAACCCACTTTGCATTGAGCTTGTCGCGGTATGAGATCTCCGGCTCTGCCACCTGTGACATTGAGAACCCCTCGTTGTTTTGAATTAAGATTTCAGGTCCAAAATCATGGTCTGAAATATCAACCAAAGTGCTTCCTCGTCCTAACCTAACAGATAGTAAAAGCAGATGGGGAGTTTTTTAAAAGAATAGCTTTAACATCGTCCTATCTAGGAAACAGCCATCGGAATCTCACTATAGAGAAGAATCTATCCACGATTACGGGCCAATGCACTTTTAACTCCAGAATGACCCTCGAGCGAGGACTGGGCTAGACGGTAACTTCGACCAGCAAATCGTGCAGTGGACCCATAAAAGTCAATGAACCGACTTTCGACGGATCACCCTCACGCCTCATCTTAGTCGCAGCTTCTTCTGCGTCCGGGGGATTTTTAGCTAATTCTGCATGAGTGGCCCGAGCCAAGGGCAGCACGAATTCGTAATCGGCAACGACAGTGAAATCCGCATCGACAATACCGGAATTCACTTCAAGCGTGCCCCCAGATACTTTCAAATACCATCCAACCGGCGAACCATCGCTACTCAGACTCCGTGGGGGATTGGTAAATTTCTCGCAAAATATCGTTTCGATATGACTCAAGTCTTGACCTTCACTTAATTCGAGCAGAATCCTACGGACTTGGCCAACCCACTCTTCGCTGGCAAATTCATACTTAACGCTCATCAATTCCCTCTCACGGTCAAGGACCGACTAGTGTCTAAAGGTACGGTCATCCTAAAACGCTCCCAGATAAAGCGCGAATGCGCTTGTCATCGTTCGCCACTCGGAGCCGACGGAAATTGAGAGACAAACTAGCAAATAGTAGTCCCGCACCAAGACCGATCCAAAATCCAGAAAATCCCATCGGGTGCTCTAGTATCCAGCCAAATCCAAGCCCTAACCCTATCGGTAATGCGATGGTCCAATAAGCAACCAGAACGAATACAAGAGGTATTCTGGTATCTTTATACCCCCTTAAAGTCCCAAGAGCGGTGGCTTGTGTGTTATCGATGAATTGATACACAGCAACAAAGATAATAATGCTTGCTGCTATCGTTTGAACCTGAGTGTCATTTGTATAGAGAGCGGCTATGTGAGAGTTCAACAAAAGCAAAAGAATGGCCATTACCCCAGAATAGACCAAAATGATCCGAACGGTCGTATTGCCCGTGATTTTTGCCCCTATATTGTCCGCACCGCCTACTTGATGGCCGACTCGAATGGCAGCCGCCATACCAAGTGCATGAGGGATCATAAACGTTAGTCCATTAATATTGAGTGCGATCGAATGCGCCGCAACAACCGCCTCTCCAAAACGACTCAAACAAATGGCAACCAACGAAAAAACTCCCCACTCCGCGAAGATGGAAAGTCCGATCGGGACACCAACTATTAGAATTTCTCGGATTTGCGAGATATCAACTGGTAATTTGCGTTTAAAAAAATCAACCGGTAAAAATGCGCTGACCTGGACAACCACAATCATTGTGATAGCTGCACACCAATTTACGATGGCAGTAGCAACGCCGCACCCCACACCACCCAGTTCAGGCACTCCCAAATGACCGAAAATGAACACATAATTTAGACCTGCATTTAAAAACAGCATGATGATCCCCACGATCATCGCGGGCTTTGTATGTCCCATGCCCTCACTCGTAGATCGCAACACGGAATAGATAGACAAAGCTGGCAATCCCCATATAACACTTTCGAGATAACCAATAGATGTAGCTACAGCGTTATCCGAATTACCGTCGGCGATAATACTGATCAATCGATGACCATTAGCGATCAAAACAATCGCAATCCCACTGATCAAAATCCCAATCCAAATACCCTGACGTCCGAGATATGCCGAACTCGGTCCTCCACCAGCCCCAAATTTTTGTGCTACCAGAGGTGTAATTCCACTAATAGTTCCCATCAGTAATGCTGTAATAGGACCTGCTATGGCAACCGCTAACGCAACTCCTGCAAGATCACTGGAACCATACTGTCCAGACATCACGATATCCGTTACGTTAATAGCCATATGAAGTAGAGAGGCAGCGACAATAGGACCGCCCAAACGCAGCAATTTCTTTAATTCATGGATATCTAATATCTTCACTCGAACCACGTCTCCACAGCGATCTCCGGCGCCGCGAGGCAACTCTACAGTAGCCCCATCTCCTATAATACCGGGCTCAATATATACGGCAGGTCTAAACCACCGTCTTACCGCGTATTCCGAAATCACACGTACATACAAGACTCAAAATAGAACGCACCTAAGTATCAATTATGAGATTGTGAACGCTAAATCAGTAGTCTAATGTGAGAGAAGAGAGATAGCTTCCGCTTGGAGCCTCCATATTTTTAATTAACAAGGAGTAACTTATGACAGTTCCTTTCAAAGGTGGATGTGCCTGTGGCGCGGTCCGTTATGAATGTACGTCCGAGCCTCAACTCGCATTCAATTGTCATTGTAGAGATTGCCAGCGCATATCAGGGGCTCCGTTCATTACTGCGATCCTCGTGCCCGAAGATGCGTTAACGATAAATGGCAATACGCATGGTCATACGCAAGATGGAGATAGCGGAGGATCCCTCACTAGATACTTTTGCTCGGATTGTGGTAGCGCTCTATTTGCAAAAGTCGAGGCATTCCCAGGAGTGTTAGGTATTAAAGTCATGAGCATGGACGATCCATCATGGATATCCCCATCAATGGACTTCTATACAAAGAGCGCTCAACCCTGGGTTACTTTCTCGGACATCACTGAAAAATTTGACGGCATGCCTTCGTAAGGATGTCCAGAATCAATAGCCCATGCATCGACAAGGATGCCACGGCCTCAAACGAGCCATCTAGATCGGACCAACTGTCGTACAACAATCAACAAAATATCCAATTGGAAGTAAGCACTGATATTTGTGATGTTTCAGACACCGAGACACTGTTATAGCGATGATTTGCGATAATTGTTCGGCCGAGTTGACTGACCGATTTTGTTCCCAATGCGGACAGAACCGACGCAATTACCACCTAACTTTCCATAAAATAATAATTAATGTCGTAGAGGAGAACTTTCACTTTGACGGACGAGTTCTAAACACTCTCAAGCTGCTCATCTTAAAACCAGGAGAACTTTCAAAAGAATTCAGCCTCAACCGTCGAGCAAAGTATGTTCCCGCGGTACGCCTTTACCTTTTCGCGAGTGTGCTGTTCTTTTTTATATTTGCGCTTGTCCGAAGCGGAAGTCTAGATGGATCTAACCCGGAAAACCCGATTGCCCCCCAAGGACCGATAGAAAGAAATACCACGATACTTGAACTCAATTTGAGCCCGGAATACCGGGCGAAATTAGAACTCATTCGAACTCGGGAAGATTCGCTAGCGAACCAAATACTAGTCCAGTGGGCGAATGCAATACGATCGGATAATGATTTCAAAGACTCTTTTGTCAATAGAGAGCTATTGCCGATGGCTATTGATGCGATGGTATCCCCACAAAGAACGATCAGCCTTTTGATTGATAACTTCGCACTTGTGTTATTTATCGGCCTTCCCGCCCATGCTCTTATGCTCAAGTTCTTCTATTTTGGCAACTATCGCCGGTATTACATTGAGCACGTGGTGTTCTTAATGCACGTACACACTATTGGCTTTCTCATTTTTTCGATTTTTGCGTGTATCACGTTAATCAACGCATCCAATTTAATTCTAGATGATACTATGCAATTAATTCGTATCTTATTGATATCGTTATTTTTTATATATCAGTACATAGCGTTAAAACGCTATTACGACCAAGGATGGGTAATGACTTCTTGTAAATTCATTGCGTTGAATACGATCTACGGCGTGCTTTTGGGACTCGAACTATTTTCGAGCGCTGCCTTTACCCTCAATGAATTGCATAATACTTAAGTCCCATTCCGCACTAATAACACTCGTTAACGTATATTGAAAAAAGACGATTTTAGTTAAACTGTTTTACGAATTTTTTCCGCTCCTTTAAATAAAAGATCTCGCATCGCATCCGTCGCTTTCCGATGAAAGTCTAATGACTGCGGATCCAAATCAAATCGAGGAATAGGCGATTCTTCGAAATGATGATACTGGTCCTCTCCTCTAACCAAAGTCGCGGTATCCCACTCTACATTTAACTGATTGGTATTTGTGGGAATGTAATGAAAGGACAATCCGATACGTCGATCATTCGTAGTATTAGGACTTGAAGCATGAGCCATTCGTATGTTGTGCAATGACATTTCACCTGTGTCCAGAGGCATACTCACTGCATCAATCTCTTTGACATCCTGTATCGCTTGCCCACGGGTAAGCAAATTATCCTCGTGATATAGATCAACATGCGTCAAGGATGACTTCCTGTGTGATTGCGGTAACACCCTCATACATCCACTTTGGTCATTCGCCGGTGAAAGAGCCAACCATATGGTCACTAAATTATCGGTATCTAAACCCCAGTAATTACTATCTTGATGCCAAGAAACGAAACTACGGCTGTACGGTTCTTTAATCCAGAACCACGAGTTCCAACATAGGATATTTGGACCCATTATTTTCTCGACGCTATCTAAAATCGTCGTGTGCCTCATCAACGCGTCTACCCAGGATAGAATGAGATGCGGCTTTGTCCGTTCAGATCCTCTGACCGTATGGCCTAATTTATCCTCATATCTCTCAAGAAGGCTTCGATAATGAAGAGCCTGATCCTTCGTTATTACCCGAACCGGAGAAAAGTAACCCTCACGTTCAAAGATTTGAGCGGCAGAATCGTCAAATTGTTGCCCCATTTTCATACTCGGCTCTGTCTATTACCTGCTGTCCTTGCAGAGTAAACAATAACCAATAGAAATGTTAGTGCATGTGTACCATGCCAATAATTAGATATCCATGTTCGAATATATTTGTAGCACTTATACATTTGTGTTCACGATATATATTTGAAGATGATAAACGGGAGAGAATATTGAAAATTCATAAATTAATTCTAAGCTACGTATTAGGTCTATTGGGTTCAGCTCTTATGGCTGACAATCACGAACTAATAGGAGGGTTGAATCCTTCCGAACCTTTCGCCCTAAATGTAAGTCATTGTAATCTAAAACCCGGAAAGACCATGAATCAGGTCGACAAGCTAGTTGGTGACTACATCGATTGGTCAAAAAAAAATAATGTGGAAACCACCATCATCCGGGGCACGCCTTTTTATACACATAGGAATGACGGA
>Ga0114933_10003955_pt1 | contig 14116 bp, 12 predicted proteins | sample 4SBtaG_FD_89691 | JGI IMG/M metagenome (GOLD analysis project Ga0114933, IMG submission 89691) | Deep subsurface microbial communities from Kolumbo volcano to uncover new lineages of life (NeLLi) - 4SBTROV12_W25 metaG | ecosystem: Environmental > Aquatic > Marine > Volcanic | place: Kolumbo...
AATCCAATAACTAAAATATTATTTAATGAAGAAGATAAATGTGTTTTGAATTATTTGGATGATGATGGCACGCAGATAGAACCTGACTTTTATGTTCCTATTATTCCAATGGTTTTGGTCAATGGATCCGAGGGAATTGGAACAGGATTTAGTTCCAAAGTACTTTGTTATAATCCAAGTGATATAATAAAATATTTATTAGCATTGTTGAAAAATAAATCTACAAGACCTAAAATTGAACCGTATTATGAAGGTTTTAAGGGAAAGATTTCTCCTATGGGAGAAAAAAAGTGGTCATTTCAGGGTAATTATACTGTATTGGGTGAGAATATTGTTCAAGTAACAGAATTACCATTGGGGTTGTGGACACAACAGTTTAAGGAACATCTGGAGAAGCTGATGGAAAGTACAAAAACAAAGAAAGCACTTGTAAAAAGTTATATTGATATGTCTACAGATATTGAAGTTGATTTTACAATTACTTTGGCTAATGGAAAATTAAATAGATTGTTGAAAAGTATTGTTGATCATAGTAATAAATTTGAAAAAACTTTTAAAATGATAACAACAAAAACAACCACAAATCAATATTTATTTGATCATAATGGGCAAATAAAAAAGTTTGGTTCGGCTGAAGATATTATAAATGGTTATGTTCCCGTAAGATATAATTTGTATAAAAAGAGAAAGGAATATCAAATTGCGTTTCTCAAACGAGAAATACAAATTTTGAGTAATAAGGCGCGATTTATTAAAGAACAATGTGATGATGTTTTGGATTTGCGTAGAAAGAAAAAGGATGTTGTTACGGAACTTCTTAAAAAGAGAAAATACAATACATTGGACGGAAATTATAATTATTTAACAAAAATGCCAATTGATAGTGTGATTGAGGAAAACATCCAGAAATTATTGGATGAATGTAATAAGAAACAATTACAATTGGCTCAGTTGGAAAAAACGACAGTTGCTACTATGTGGATAAATGAACTGAACATTTTGAAGAAAGCATTGAAGGTGTATCGGGCAAATAGACTTAAGAGGGCAACTGGGCGGTAAAATCCAACTTTCATAAATTTTTTAATTTATTTGTATAATATATGGCAGAGGAAGGATATAACGCAAATAATCAAATGGACAATAAAGAAGAACGAAGATTAGATATTATGGAAAGAATGAAGCGCGCTCAAAAAAGAAATGCACTACAAAGGTATAAAGAGCATTTTGCTATTCCTGGGCAAATAGATAAACCTGGTCATGGAGGCAATACACATAAAAACAAACAGTACAGTAGGATTGGGAAATATGGAGGAAACACCCCTAAGTCAAAAACTCCTAAGTCAAAAACTCGTAAGAAATCAAAAACTCGTAAGTCAAAAAGCCGTTCGCCCTTAAAAACCACCATAAAATGTAGTACATTTAATACCGAAAAAAGAGATCATAAAAAGATGTTAGAAAAGGAAGAAAAAAAGAGAAAAAAGTCTAGAATATCTAGAAAAAAAAGACAAGAAAAGAAGCGCGTTAAAGATATGACAGAACGGGTAGTTTGTGAAGTAAGGAGAATGTTTTCAAAAAGAACTCCGTCGCCATATGATTTTGAAAAGGAAATGAGAGAATGGTTGGAAAGGGAAGAAATAAAGCGTCGCAGAAGAAGAACACAGAGAAGAAAGGGTGGTAGAAGGCGTAAAAAGCGCGGTAGTCGGAGAAAGCGCAGAAGAACTCGCCGAAAACGCGGGGGTGCCCCATTTTGGTTAGATGGTGTAAATAATGACTATATGTGGGCCGACCCCACCAAACGCGGTGATTGGTATGTTCTTCCTAAAAAAAAGAACAATATAAGAGGGGCGAGAAAGGCTGCGGCGTATCCTCATTTTCATGGTGGTAAAAATTGGATAAATTTTTCATTTGGGCGGGAAGAAAAGGTGGTTTTGAAAACGGAGAAAACTGGTGTGAATGCTTCCAAAGTTGATGAGCTAGAGAAAAGTTTGACGGGTGCATTCGGAACGGACGGCGCTCAAGCAGAATGGAAAATAATTATCGCAACTTTAAAAAGTATGACTAGTTCCAGTGGTCGCAGAAGTCCTAGCAGCCCTAGCGGTGCTGCTTCGTCGCGCCCAAAAGTGAGAGTTTCAGGTAAAGGTAAAGGTAAAAGCCACGGTCACGAGACTTGGGCAGAAGCACACGGACGACAAGCGCGTTCACGTTCTCCAAGCTCCCCGTCCTTCGTAGAGCTGCAATTGCAGGCAAATCGCGAAGACAAGGCACTAAAAGAAGCAGAAAGAGTTGCTCGTGAGGCTGACAAGCGCGAAGCTTTACAACAAAGCGCAAAAGATGCCGAAATCCGCAGGGACGAGCAGAAGGAACGCGACGCGGCGGACGGGAAATTGTGGTCTGATCGCCTTTCATCGTTAGTGTCCGCCGATGGAGCCTTTGCGTCAGTTTCTCCCCGTCGTCGTTCTAGCGTCGTTGCTTTGGAGAGCGATGATAATACTTCAGGCGACGAAAATGCTACAGAGAATTTTGAAGAAAAGATGTTGGCGGAGATGGCAGCTGCGCGGGCGGCAAATGTGGCTCTGGCGGAGGAGGTTCTGGATGAGAGATTTCCCAATGATCCCAGTGCAAAAAAACTATACCTTGATGGTGCCGCAGATGGGTGGAAAAAAAACTTTGATACTTGGTATCCACATCATCGCAATCGGGCGCGCCGCAATCGTGCGCTCAGGAGGCGGAAAGAGAGGGAGACGAAAAATTACTTTGAACGCCGCGAGGATATTCTGGAGAAGGCAATTCAACGTAAGAGATAAAAGACAACATATAATTGTATGGTGCCTTTTTTTCAGTTAAAAGAATGGTTTTAATTCCAATGTATTGCTGCCAGCAGTAGACATATGTGCTGGTCTTTGCATTGGAACCGCTAAAGTACTAACATCATGTTTATATTTAACATACGATTCCACCTCACCAAGAACTTGTGGAACGGCATAATCTAAAACTAATTGATTTAATCCTTCAATCTGATCTGTTATATTACAAGGTTTGTTGCGAGCATGTTGTAAATAAATACTTCTCATTATTATCTTCAATGTATCAATATTTTGCTTGCCGATAATATACCGACCATTTGATTTTTTATGTACTCCCGCTCTGATTGCATTATGAACGATTTGTATGTTTTCCTTACTAAAATAAAGATTTGATAGTAATGTTTTTTCTTGTTGTCCTAATAATGCATTGCCATAATCGGTTGCTTTTCCAACCGGAATTCTATCATACATTGAAAATTGTTTATTTATGTCTGGTTGTATAATATTTACTCTTCCATTTGCATTCATTATACAATACTTTTAGAAAAAGTATTGGAAAAAAACTTATTTTTCTAAAAGTATATATATATAAATGACTTTTCAAAAAAAGGTTTTAGTTATTTCCGTTATAATTTTGATAGGAACCTTGGCATTAATAGGTTATATGTTACATAAAGCTCAGAGTTCAACGACATATCCGCCCGAAATTTCAATGTGCCCTGATTTTTGGGAAGTTGTAGAAAAAGGGAAGGATTCACCAGATGCAGGTCTTGGACAAACTGGTCAACTATTATGTCGCCCAAATCCCGATTTAGGGGATAAAGGAAATGTTGGAGAGTATACAGGCGGCGATTTTGATTTTAATAAACCGGAGTATCAAGGACCCAAAGGTCGCGGTGCGAAAAAAAAATGGGCAGAAGGATTGGGTATTTATTGGGACGGTATAACAGATGCATACAAAAAAACCGGAAAGAAAAATACCGAATCACAATAAATTGAATAATTTAATATAAAGTTTTTTATATTAAATGTTGCTGAAAGATCTAGAAAAACTCCCTGAAGATGTTGTTGGAGTAATTGGTGAATTTTTACCTTTACAAAGAGCAGTTTTTCTTAATAAAACAAATTATGAAAATAATCAAGCATATATAAGTGTTGATTGTATTAGAAGAATAATAAGAAATGATTATCATTATTTATTTTTACATAAGCTAAAATTTAATTATAAAAGATGGAATAAGCGTCACAAATGGTATTTTGATGGTTATATGTTCCCAAAGTATAATCTTTATTTAAGATATTTGTGTATTAAATACGGAAGTTCTAAATGTAAAGAAACTTTAGATCTTTATGAAAAAGAAATAGGATCTTTCCGAAAAAATAAGTTTAAGAATATCCGTTCAATACGTTCTAGATGGAGCAATTAAACATCAATCATATTTTGGGTAGAAATCAAGAAGAAAAGAAATTCATTGAATGTTTAGAGCATTTTGAGAAGAACAAAAAGAATATTTTAACCAAAAGAGGTGTTTATATATTTGGAAGTCCTGGTTCAGGAAAAACAGTTTTTGTAAAGCAAATTTTAAAAAAGTTGGATTATGATATTATTACATATGATGCGGGTGATGTTCGCAACAAATCTGCAATAGAGAATATAACAAAACATAATATTGCGGCAAATAATATAATAAGTCTTTTTAAGAAAGAAAAGAAGAAAATTATAATTATTATGGATGAGATAGATGGTATGAACAGCGGTGATAAGGGTGGTATTAATAGTTTAATAAAGCTTATTCGCCCGAAGAAAACAAAGAAACAAAAGAAAGAGAATGTTTCTATGATTCCAATTATATGTATTGGAAATTATCACATGGATAAAAAAATCAAAGAACTTATGAAAGTTTGCAATACAATTGAATTAAAAATTCCAACCCAAAACCAAATAAGATATATTATTAGACTTTTAATGCCCGATTTTGATTCTTCATTGCTTACAGACACAGTTAAATATATTAATGGTGATTTAAGAAAATTATCATCCACATATGAAATGTATAAAAATCAACAAAGTGTGTTTAAGAATCAGATGATACAAAAGATGTTTCAGCCCGGTTCAACAAATGAAGATACAAAAGAAATCACAAAAAAGTTATTAAATAACAAGTTTGAATTGAAGGATCATTCATTAATCATGAATGAAACGGATAGAACAAGTGTTGGTTTGCTTTTTCATGAGAATATTATTGATACCTTTTCAGAGTTTTCAACATCAAGTACTATTCCTTTTTATATTAATATTTTAGATAATATGTGTTTTTCAGATTATATAGATCGTATTACATTTCAAAAACAGATTTGGATATTTAACGAAATGAGTTCTTTAATTAAAACTTTTTATAATAATAAGTTATTTCACGAAACTTATTCAGGAAAGAAATATTTTAATCCCCCCGAAATTCGTTTTACAAAAGTTTTAACAAAATATTCTACAGAATATAATAATGTATTATTTGTTCATAATTTATGTAAACAACTAGATATGGATAAGAAAGACTTATTTTCTTTTTTTTTACATATGCGAAAAAAATATAGGATTGATGAAATTTACACATTATTTAATAACGATAACTATAGTATTAATAAGCTAGATATTAGTCGTATATTTCGTTATTTAGATCGTTATACCTTGGAAGGTTACGAAGGATAATTTAATATAAATATAATATAAATGTTGTGGTATGAATCTGCTTTTATTTATACAACTTATGCAGTATATTTTTTATTTATAATTACAGCAATAGGCATTTCAAATTATCTTGGTCTTTCAGAAGATAAAGCTAAGGACTATCTTGAACGTTTGGATTATTTTCGGCAAATATATATTGGTATAACTCTTTTATTAGTTTTTAATCCGTGGTCAAAAACCAAATATTGCACCGAATTTCATAAAAAAATAATTTTTACTTCATCAATATTTTTACTGTTGCCACCTACGGTTTCATTATTTCATGAAATAAGGAATATTGTTAAATAACTTAATAAGAACAAACTATTTAATATAATGAAGAAAAGTTCAGTGCTATTATGGATTGTAATTGCTATTTTTGTAAAATTCTATGAAACCAATATTCAAATTTCAGAAAAGAATTTTTTTAATAATTTTTATCCAAATACCACCCAGATAGATTTTTATCGTAATAATACAGCTTATATTTATTTAAATAATGAAACAAAGACATCTTATTTTTTAAATCTTGAAAATAGAGAAATTTTTTTAAAAGAATTAAAGATAAGAGATTTTGAATATGATTATTTATTTAAAGAGACCCCAGTGTTTGTAAAAAAAATCATTGATTTTGGAATGATTATTATTTTTTTTGGGTTTTTAATGATGGGTCGCGGTCTTATGACAATGGGATTTTCAGGACATATCAAATCAAATAATAAAGTTTCTGTGAAATTGAAAGATGTGGCGGGATTAGAATATAATAAAAAGGAAATTTTTGAGTTTGTTGATTTTTTGAAAAATCGCGATAAATATTTAAAAATTGGGGCACGAATGCCAAGAGGAGCTTTATTGCATGGTCCGCCAGGTACAGGAAAAACCTTGTTGGCTAAGGCAGTTGCGGGCGAATGTGGTATCTCTTTTATATCGGTTAGTGGTTCTGATTTTTCTCAAATGTTTGTGGGAGTTGGCGCATCTCGCGTAAGAAGTCTTTTTAAAGAAGCTCGTGAAAAAGCACCTTGTATTATATTTATAGATGAAATAGATGCGTTGGCTCGTTCGCGCGTAAAGTGTTCTATGGGCGGTGGTTCAGCAGAAAGAGATAATACTTTGAATAGATTACTTGTTGAATTGGATGGTTTTGAAGACAATGATAATGTTTTGCTGTTTGGTGCGACAAATAGATTAGATATTTTAGATAAAGCTTTGCTAAGACCTGGTCGTTTTGATCGTAAAATTAGATTTGAATTACCTGAAAAAAAAGATAGAGAGGAAATTTTCAAATATTATTTAAAAAAGATGTCAATTGAAGAAGATATTGATGAATTATCAAAAAAATTGGGAAGGATCAGCATAGGATTTTCGTGTGCTGATATAGCAAATATTTGTAATGAAGGAAGTATTTTATCTGTTAGGAAGAAAACCAAATTTGTATCACTTAAAATTTTGGAAGAAGCAATTGACAATGTTATTTTAGGTCCCGAAAAGAAAACATTTCGTTTAATGGATGATGAAAGACGCCAAGTAGCGTATCATGAAAGCGGACATGCAATTATTTCGTATTTTTTTGAACATACACAAGCGCCAATTAAGGTTTCAATTATGCCACGAGGTGCAAGTGCATTAGGATTTTCACAAAGCGGTTCAAAAGATACAAAATTATACAGTAGGGGTGAATTAAAAGATAAAATGGCAGTTTTATTGGGAGGTCGTATTGCAGAAGAAATTTTTTGCGATGATTTCACAACGGGGGCGAGCGATGATATAGAAAAACTAACGTCATTGGCATATAAATTTGTTTGTGTTTATGGAATGTCGTCAATTGGTCCTTATTATTGTGATTGGAGAGACAAACAAATAAGCGAAGAACTTAAAAAAAAAATAGATACAGATGTTAAAATGCTAATTGATGAAGCTTATCTTAGAGCCAAAGAATTTATTATGAAAAATAAAGATAAAGTTCATAAATTAGCTGGGGAATTGTTGGAAAAAGAAACTCTTGTAACTGATGATTTAAAAAATATATTAGACAGTTAATATCCTATTTTTCACATATCCTATATTTTTAGAATTGATATCATATAAGATTTTATTATGTGCCAATAATAATTGTCCAAACATATTAAAATAAATCAAATTATAAATTATTTCAAAATTTAAAAATGTTTTTGCAGATCCATTATGCTCTGCTTTACAAATATAATATGCCCATATAAATTGTAGTGAAAAAATATAGTGAAACATGAATCTCATACCCATTTTTTTCCAATATTTTTTTTTATTTATAACTTTGAATGTTGATATTAAGAAAGAATTGTGACTTATAACAGATAAAACAAATATAGTCCAACTATAATAATATATATGACCATATAAGCTTTCGCCGTTTGAAATCTTTAAAAAAGATGAGGTTGGTTTATTATCAATTAAATAAATAGGATTAAATTTTAATTCAACCGTGATTGTTTGAAAAAACAATGAAACACAAAACATTAATATATTCATAACAATTGAATTTAAGAGGGAAGTTAATGCGTGTAAATTTCTATTAGAATAAAAAAAGAATTCGTTAGGTTTAGAATATTTAATAATATAACGAAAATTACATTCCATACATTTAAAGAATGCAGGTTTATTATAATTCATCTTTCTCCATTTTTGTAGACAATATTTATGGATAAATTTGCTTGTGCCATTACATAAACAAGGATGTAAAAGCGGATCATCAAATTGTTCAATTTCAAAACATACGCGACATTGTTCTGGTGGAGGTGGAGGTGATGCTGCAGGCGTAGGCGGCGGTGTAGGCGGCGGTGATGGTATACGAGGAAGAGGTGGTGGTGATGGAGGTAAAAAATTTTCTTCTTCAATAGTTTCTTCGCTTTCACTGCTGTCAATCAATTCAAAAATCATTATATATATAAAACTTTTTTAAAAAGTAATATATATATGGGTTCTTGTCTTAATAAGGGAAAAAAAGATAATGTTTTATCATCATATGATCCAACAAATCCACAAGGAATTTATATACCGCCAAATGCACTTTCTTTTTCTATGAAACCCCTTGAACCAATGCCTATGTCTGATTCAATAATTATGAGAACTTTTAAAAAAATGATGCGTCCAAAATATTATTGGAGGCGTTTACAAGCAGAAGAGCCTTATTGACTTTTATACCATTCTCTTATTTCTTTGTCTTTGATAAATACCTTACATTTCATTCCGGTTTGTTTTACAAACTTTGGGTGTGGATTAATAAGTAATTTTTTTTTATCAAATGTATTTTTATCGTGAGAGAAACATAATATTGTTTTCATTGGATCTAATTGTACAAAGGGAACTGTATAATTTTTTAAAAATGCTTTTTCTTCTGCCATCTCCTTATCATCATCATATTTTGTTTCTTTTAATAATTCTTTTCTAATAGCAAATGTTCCCGCGGTTGCGTGTCTTGGTCCATAAGGTCCAAATTGAACAATTTTTTCAATATGTTTAAAATATATATACATGCAAGATGATCCAGATGCTAAAGCTTTTGGTTGAGATCTTAAACGATTTACGGCATGATTTACCCTTTCAGGTGGATAATAATCATCATCATCCATATAAACAATAATTTCCCCACTACATTTTGTGTGCATAAAGTTTCTTTTTTTTCCTAGTTTCATTTTTTCTTCAACCCGAAAATATTTAACACATTCCACACCCTCAAATAAATCTTTCACACAATCTTCACCATCATCAATCACAATCCATTCCATTAGTTCCTTTGGATAGGTTTGAGCTTTAAAATTTTTAATTAAAAAAGGTATAAAATGCCTTCTATTGTATGTTGGTGTACAAACACTAACAAAAGGTTTTCCGTTGGCAGATACTTTTTTTTTACCCTTTCTTTTTTTTCCCATATGATTTATTATTGAAAATATTATTAAGTCATATTTATCTAAAATAAAAGAGTAATCCCGGTGTTACTAAAAATAAGAAGATTCTGAGATAAAATGGTATTTCGGGAAATGTTTTTAATATTAAAAATAATAATCCCATTATAACAGGACCTCTTCCATATTTCAAAAAGTTTTTATTAACATCCTGTAATGTTGCTAGTTTCATCCCTTTAAATAAAAGTAAACCTGTCAAATTTGCAACTTGAACAAGAGAATTAATAGCTGCAAGTATTAGAACAAATAAGAAGCCAAATATTGACCAAAATAAACTGGTTTTAAATGAACCATAATATGTAAGAAGAATAGAAACGGGTAAAGATAATACTATTGTTATAAGAGCGAATGCTGGTGCTAAAATGAAATAACCTAATTCCATAAAACTCCAATTACCATCGCCCTTAAAAGCACTTACAACATTAGAACCTTTTCCTTTAATATAGGAAGCTGCATTAGATCCCTTTCCTTTAATATAGGAAGCTGCATTAGATCCCTTTCCTTTTACCCATGACAAGGCATTTCCAATTCTTCCTCCACCCTTTTGTGGGGGAGGGGCTGGAATATATGATTTAAATCCTTGAACCATGCCTCTTCCGGTTGACCAGGATTGTTTTAATGTTCCTGCAAGCCACGGTTTTACATAAAATAATGTTCTTAACCAATTAAAAGAAATCATTTTAATTGCACATGGAATAAAGGGAATAATTGTGGGATTATCTCCTAGATTATATGGCAATCCATATTTCCAAGATCCTGCTCCTCTCGATCCTTTGCAACAATATGGTGCTTGTGATAGATTGCTTGGTAAACTGGCAGGATTTAAAGCTGAAATAGAATTTTGTAAATTTGTGCCAAAAATAAACCAAACATATAAAGCTACTATTCCTAATACCATTGTTACAAAAACATCAATCGCTCTATTAAATAAATTTTTTGATTTTTTTAATCTTCTTCTTTCTTGTCTAGCAGTTTCGGGCATATATATAATTGCGAAGAAATAATATATCTTAATATATTATTATGAACGTTAATTACATACTTTTAGGGATATTGGGTTTAATATTTTGCTTATACTGTGTAAATGGTTGCTTGCGAGAAGGTCAACAAAATTTAAAACCAGATGATTCTCCAGAGGATAGAAAAAGTAAATTTACTCTTGAGACTGATATTATGAGAAAATTTGGCGATGGATGCTGTAGACACCGTGGTTCAACTGAAGGAGCAAAGGATAAAGGACTTCGAACAATTCCCGAATGTTTGAATTTATGTGTTACTGATCCAAATTGTTGGGCTGCTGATTATAAAAATCCCCGCGGCGATAAGTATCAATGTACAACTTATACTGGCGATGAAGAACCAGCTGATTTACATGTTGAATGTGATAAAAGGACCCAATGTTTTAAAAAAGTAATAACTGGTTCGGCGGTATGTACTGTCCCCCAAAAATGTCCTGTTCCGCCAAAAGAAGAAAAGAAATTATCAGCAGTTGTAGATACTGAGGAATATGAAGATAAAAATGAAGCTGAACTAAAAATTTTAGATCAAATTCAAAAAGGATTAAAAGAAATTGTAGGTTTAGCAGTTCCGCCATCTGCTTGCGAGGATGATCCCCTGGCTTGTAGACCTGGGGCTTTAACAGAGGATCAATTTGCGGAATGGTTAAAGGCAGAGGCAGAATTAACTAAAGAAACATGTGAGGAACCAGATCCAAGCGATAAATGTGGTGCAAAGCCCGGACCACGATGCCCAAAAGATGATGATCCTGAACCTCCAGAAAAAACATTAACTGAGAGTGAAATTTCTAATGTTCTTAAATCTCGTTGTGAAAAACAAATTGCTCCAAAAATGGTTGATCCGCCTAATCTTAAACCTAATAAACCTTCAGCTTCACCGAAAGAAAAAGACGAAGAAAAAACTGAACAAGAAAAATTAGCACCAAAAAGTCCAGAAATTGTGGTGGATAAGCCGAAAAGTTCACCAGGGGAGGTGGCGAAGCACGGAGATGATCGCCATTCGAAAGGCACAATCAGTGGAAAATTTAAGGTTGATGGGACATCTAATGAATCTGGTGCCAGCGGGGCTGGATCATCGTCAGCATCTGATGGTAATTGGGAAAAAGTCCCGCATCAGCATAATAAACCATTAGATGGCCGAAACATGAATAGAGAATTAAGCACACCTGCTTTTAATGGGGAAAAAAAATATGTTAGTATGTTTCAATAATCTTTAGAAATTAGTTTGCAAATTTTTTTGAAAGGGTTTTTTCAAAAAACTTTGTCTTATAATATATATATTATGAATTTACACTCCATTATTTTAGGTATTGTTTTATTAATGGGGCTTTGTTTTCTATATAAGTCCAATACAGAAGGTTTTAGAGAGGGACAAGAAGGTTCAGATGTTTTTGTAAAAGCAGATATTGGTGTAGTGGTAAAAGGAGCAGGAATGGGTGCCGTTAATGGTAAATATGCGGCAGGAACTGGTGGTGGACGCATTGCTGCATATTGCAAAAAGGAGAAAAAGGATCAATTTTGTGATAAATCAAAACCATGGTTTTTTAATGTAAAAAATAAAGAAATGGAGATTTGGTGGGGTCCTGAAAATAAATGGTATCTGGGAAAGAATGATCAAGATCATAAAACAGCTCCCTATGTCAATAATTTCACAGGAAGCAATTCAAAAAATCCACCTCAAACTGGTTGGTTAGCTAATACCGCTGCAGGGGGCAAACCTCCAACATTATCGGGAAAATCAACATCCCCAATTGCACCAAATCAGGTAACTTGCGAACTTACTTTGAGTTCGGGTCTTAATCCAAAAGGAAATCGGGCGGGTAGTATAGAACATAAAGGTAAGAAACTTCCAACATATCCTTTATATGATAAAGAAGATAAGGGTGTAAAAGAAGGAAAAATGATTAGATTTATTGATGATGGAAAGGGGTCTATAGTAGTTAAGGGCAAGAATGATGAAACAACGGATGGTTGTTCATCTGCAGGTTTTATTGCGTCGTGTAGAGCAGCAGATAAAAATCCTTGGAATAAATTTGGAACAAATATGGCGAAATGGACTGCTGAAGGTATAAAAGGAAAAGAATTTAATCCTCCTACAATTAAACCGTGTTCTTCATCGGCGGAAGTTTCTCTAATGAGAAATGAGGTAAATCGTGTTCCTGATGGAAAAGTTATATGGGCAGGCACTGGACAAGCAGAGGCTAAATTTGAAGGAGGTCCAAATTACGGTCCTTTTCCTCCACCTGCTCCTGCATGCCCAGGAGGATTTAAAGGTTTTGTTCAAAATATTTTATCGTGGGGAAAAAGTCGCGAAAATGGTGAAAAAGAAGTTGAAGTTGCTGGAGGTGTAATAGCCCTTGACAAAACAAACGCTAAGGATGTTGAAGGTCAAAGACCTCAACCGAGAGCTTTAAAAACATGGCCAACGCAACCCAAATTTGGTCCGTGGCAAGATGATAAAATTTCACGAAAATTTATAGATAAGAAGGGTACTTTACATTTAACAACAGATTTAAATAAAAAATCTCCAATGAAAGTGCCAAATGCTGTTCGGAAATGTTTTGATACTACCAAATCTATTTTTACAGGTATTGATATTCCTGAAATAAAACATTGTATAGATCAAAAAGGTTTTGAATGTTTAAAATGTAAACAATATTATGAACCATCCAAACCGGGTGGAAGAAAATGTATTGCGTCTCCTATTGAATTTTGTAAAACCCAAAAGGGAACTATATGCGAAGTATGTATGGAAGGGTATAAAGTATCGCAAGATAAGAAAAAATGTATGGTGGTTGCAATTCCATATTGTAAAAAGCAAAACAAAAACTTATGTGACGAATGTTTGCCTGGTTATCGCTTGCAAGAAGATAAAAAGGCGTGTCCAAAGGAGGTTGGTTCGTGCTTAAAACAAAGCAATGGAGTATGTTTAGAATGTGAAAAGAGATTTCAATTAAATGCTCAAAGAACTGGCTGCACACCTCTTCCTATTGAATTCTGTGAAAAACAGGAAGGTATTAAATGTTCTAGGTGTGAGAAAGGATATAGAAAATCTGCAGATTCATACACGTGTGGTATGAAACCAATAGAACATTGTATTGATCAACCCGAAGATCCTGGTTATATATGTAATAAATGCGAAAGAGGATACGAATTAAAACCTGCTAGACAAAAATGTTGGGCGGCTGCGATTCCAAATTGCAAAGTACAAGAAGGTATTACATGCAAAATATGTAATGATGGACATACATTAAGAGAAGGTGAATGTATTGAAACAGATATAGCACATTGTAAAAAACAAGAGGGAACAAAGTGTTTGCAATGCAATGATACATATGAATTAATTAAGAATAGGTGTGTTGCTATTGAACCTATTAGAGGTTGTGCAGAACAAAAAGGAACTGAATGTTTAGAATGCGAAAAACATCATACACTAACTAGTGGCGCGTGTTTACCAACTGATTATGGTAAAATTGATAATTGTGAACAGCAACTTAATGAAAGATGTGTTATTTGCAATCAAAATTTCAAATTGGTGGGTGGAAAATGCGAAAGACACGCAGGTGTTCCTGATTGTTCAATACAAAAGGGTGATGTTTGTATGCAATGCAAAAAAGGTTTTACATTACGCGA
>Ga0114933_10003956_pt1 | contig 14116 bp, 11 predicted proteins | sample 4SBtaG_FD_89691 | JGI IMG/M metagenome (GOLD analysis project Ga0114933, IMG submission 89691) | Deep subsurface microbial communities from Kolumbo volcano to uncover new lineages of life (NeLLi) - 4SBTROV12_W25 metaG | ecosystem: Environmental > Aquatic > Marine > Volcanic | place: Kolumbo...
AAAAGCCGATGACAAACAGAGCTCCTGTAATTCTTCCAAACATCAAAGTGGAGGACATGTATGGAACAAGATTCTCAATCGAATCATAATTTTTCTGTAAACCTAAGCCAGATTTTATCATTAATGGAATACTAAAGAAACTAATCAACGAAGATACAGGAAACAAATTAGCAGACACCCCTATAATTATAGCAAGATATGAAACTAGAGGGAAAATCCAAAAGCACTTGGCAGCTTTATGTTTGCCTAATGCAATAACCAAAGTCTTTCTTCCTTTAGATTTATCCGCATCATGATCTGGAAAAGATGCAATGAAAAGAACCAACGAGGATAAGGAACCTACAACTATTCCTGCAAGGATAGACTCAAATGTAATTTCTCCAGATTGAATAAAAAATGTCCCAATAACTATCATTGAACCTTTTACTGCAACAAAGAATTCACCTAATCCAGAATCAACAATTTTTGTAGAGTAAAAATAGATAGACATAATTGCAAATCCCAAAATTATCGCAATAATTATCCCATCAGTGATTACAAAATATCCACCAATAACAGTTCCAATTATTAAAAATGCAATTCCTGCACGATATACAGATGATGGTTTGAGTAAACCTTCAGGTAAAACACCAGTTCCACCACTCATCTTTGTTCTTGTAGTTTTAGTATCAATCCCTCTTTTAAAATCCCAAAAATCATTTAACAAATCTACACTTGCATGAAGAGCCATAACTCCAGCAAAAGTCAAAGCTGCATCAAATATTTCAAACGAAGAATTTTGCCACCAATTTAATGAAAGACCAACAGATACTGCAATTACAGAGGCTAAAAGAAATCGAACCCGTATTACCCTAAGCCAAACTGAAAGCATTGAAAATAGAGATTCTTTTTCAATATAATATTCATGAGTTTTTGAATAAAACTTGTTTATAATGAAATTAAATGTACAAAGAATATGCGAATAGGTAAAATTTCAGATAATGAAAAAATGGTCAAAATTCAGGCCGAAATTCACTGTACAAACTGTGGAAAACAAGTTCCAGGAGGACTCAAAACTGGAGAAAAATATTCTCAAACTAAGGAATTTAAAATAGAAATCAAGGAATTTAAGAAAAAATACCTTTGTGGCATATGTAGAGATAAGAAAAGATTAGAGAATGTTTAGAGTTCTTCTTCCTCTTCCCATTCTTCTTCTAATTGAGTTTTAGATTTTCTTAAGAACATAAACACTACAACTCCAACCATCAAAATTCCACCAATTACAATGTAAATGATCCACTCAGGTAATTCTAAATCAATTTCATCAAACATTTTTTCAGGAGCATCTACATTAACAATAAAAGTATCCTTACCTTCGGCATAACCTTCAGCAGTTGCAATAATTTCAAAGGATATGTCTGGACCTTCAAAAGCAGTTAAACTTACAATTGCACTACCATCTGAACTAGTTCTTACAACTTCAGGAGTGATGACTGCAGATTCATCAGTGATTATTTTTATTGATGCACCAGAAATTGATTCAGCATTTTCATCATCTACAAATAATCTAAATTCAATTGGTTCGTTCACAGGGATTTCCTCAGACAATCCACCAGTAAAGACTTGAAGTTGAGTTTGAGAGGAAGCAGTATTGACCATGGTTGAAGTACCATTAACTCCTTTAGCACTAGCAGTAATTACTGAATCTCCAATAGAACCAGTTGTTTTAATTGAAAATTTAGCATATGATGAACCAATAGGAATTATTGAATCATCCAATATCTGAGCTACATGAGTTTTTGTAGAAGTGATCTTTGATTTTACATCAAATTTTGGAAGAACCGGGTTACCTTGTAAATCCACTAATTGAATAACTCCAATATTTTGTACGTGATCTGCATTAATTTTTTCAATAGGTAAAGTTACTTGTAATTTAGAAGAAGGTTCTGTGACAAAGGTTTTGCTACTTTCTAAACTTAAGTTTGCTTTTTCACCAATAGGCTCCACAATAAGATTGATTTTGGCCTTTCCTTCAGATACCCCAAAAGAATCACTATGTAATTGAGCAAAAGTAAATGTGGAATCTTTTTGGATTTCAACTAATCCATTTGTAGGAGTGACCAAATACTTTGCCGTCTCTTTCATAACTTTTGGTCTTTCATCTCCATCTAATGCTATCAAAAATATATCAAAAAATCCATCACGATCAAAAATGATGTTATCCTTTCCAGTAGGCGAAAATAGTCTCACTTCTTTTTGCTCTAGTGTATTTATGACATTTGTAGTAAATGAGCCAGTTCCAACACCGTTTACAGAAGTCGAAATAGTGACAGGTCCTGTTTTTTGTCCAGTTGATATTTCGGTAGTTCCAAATGAATATGAAGTGGCAATTTTTCCTCCATCAGCAATTTTAGCTAATTCATTGTCACTAGAAATTGCAGTAATTTTTTGAACATACCCATCACTGTATAGGTTTTCTTTTGTTTGGACTGGGTAGAGATTACCATCAGGTAAACAATCAACACTATACAAAATAATATCACCTAATTCTAATTCTGAATTACGTTCAATATCATCATCATCAGAGTCTTCTTCATCATCATCTAATCGTAAACATTCAGGATGAATAACAGTAGTACTGCCATCAGAGCGTGTACCGTCATCATCTGTATCATCCTCAATTACAGATAATTGATAAGTGAAAAATGCAGTAGAGTTACTCGGAATATTTTCTAGTCCATATAATCCAACAGTATGATCATAGTCTTTTTCATCATATCCATAATCAAATACATTGTTAACAGTTCGTTTGATATTGTTAATACCTTCTATGGAAGTTCCAACAGTTTGAAAAGTATCAGTTGCAGTTCCATATCCAACACTTGTAACTCCAATTAAGATATTATTTTCAAGTAAACTTTGTAAACTAAATTCATCTTGAAGTAAATATCCAAATTCTCCTTTTTTTATCATTGGTTTTTCAGTCAATACAAATTCAGCTAAATTTTCACCTATTGGGTATTGTTGACTTGAAAAGAAATCCAGAGGAATGTCATCAGGAGTTTTTGTAGGATTTCCATTTGAATCAACGACAGTGACAAAAATGTTTAGTTCTCTGTTAATTTCAGCTGCAACTAATTTTGGAAATATTGATATTTGTAATGCAGATGGCAATGTTGATGAAATTTCAATGCTCTTTGCAACATCTAAACCTGAATCTTCATGAATTGCTCTCAAAAAAGTATTCCCTGTTCTTTCATGAGTGGATAAAATTCCCCATGCATAGTAATCACCTTGTTTAATGATCAATGTTTCAACATTAGGAGAAGCCAAAGAATCTTCATGTTCAAGAGAAATTTCAATGTCATTTGGGGCTCTAACTAAAACATCATTAGTAGTTTTCAAATAAACTGAAAAAGGCATTTCAGAGTTCACATGCATTTCACTTGTAGGCAAATTCAATTCTAAAATCAAATCATCTGGAAGATATGTTTCATCAGTTCCAATCTCAATTTTTTGGAATGTTGTTTTTCCATTTAGACTTGCAGTGATAGTAGTTTTTCCAGATTTTTCACCTGTGGTCACAGGAAATGATACAAATTCTTCATTAGCCTTTAGAATAGCTTTGTTTGGAACTGAGGCTATAGAAGGATCATCAGAATTAAGACTTACTGGAACATCATATGATGATGTAATAGGAACACCATTTTTACTTAAAACATAAAGATACCCAACTGGATGTTCGGCAATTCCAGATTCTAAATGAGATGGAGAAATAGCTAGTTTGATTGAATATTCAGATAATGCTTCCAAATTTTGAGCAGATGCAGAATGTAAATTTACCCCAAATAGTAGAGTTATGGCAAGTAAGACAGTTAGTGATTTTTTTGTGTTCATTTTTTTCTCCATTTTTCAATTTTCACTCCATTTTTTTCATAAAAAGGAAAAAGGGTGGAGTTATCCACTTTGTTGACCTGCGATGATAGTTCCTACAAAGACAGCACCGTTAGCAGTTGTTAATTTCAACTGTGTATCTCTACCAGGCTTGATGTTTTCATCAAGTTGTAAAAGTACAGTAACTTGTTGTCCAGGTTGGATTTCTGCAGATGATGATGTCAAAAGGGTACCAGGTCCTCTGGTAAGAACTTCATAGTCACCTGTAGTTGGTGCGACGTTAGTATAGTTGTATACTGTACCGCCAAATCGTACTTCACTGAATGTGAGTTTTCCTACACTGTTACTTTGGACATATACTGCTAGTCTCTCGTCTATTACTAGACCATTACCTGCGGTATTTCCTGCTGCAAAGACTGTACCATCATGATTTAACAAAGTGGCACCATCAGAGGCATCATAACCAGTGTACTTTAGTGATTCAATGTTTGGAGAACCACTGATTTGAGCGGAACTGAAAAATCCTTGTGAGAACACAAAGACAATACTTCCACCAACTACTGCAATTGCTACCAAAAGAAGTGTTGCAATAACTGGAGCAACTGCTCTTCTTGATGTCAATTTGTTTCGTTTTGACTGTAGTTTCGTCATTTCTGAATTTGTAAGAATCTAAAAAGATGTTAAAGAGATCTTTGTTCAAAAAACACAGCAGCTTCTATTGTTGTTCAATCTGTACAACATTGAGAGTAAATGTAATTGAATAGCCTCAATTGTAATGACAAAATTAATGACGACTTTGACAATTTCAGCAATTGCATCAATATTGGTTGTCGGAGGATTCGTTGCATCTCCAGAAGCATATTCAACATATGGTGGATGGTATGATGATGACGATGATGACGATTGTGGACATTACGGATATTATGGTCATGATGATGACGATGATGACGATTGTGGAAACAATGAACCAAGAGATCCATGTGATTGTGAAAAACCAGATACACTGAAATTCAAATTCACCACTCCAGATTCAGAAACTAGCAATGAATTTAAAATTGAGATTTATAAAAAACTCAATTACATAGGCAATGAAGATAAAAAATTAACAAGTATTGCAGATGTGACCCATATGGGAGATTATCAAATTGAATCATCTAGTTTTGGTAAAGATAAATTAAATTCAAACACAGTATTTGCTGTTTACAAAACAGTAGAGAATGCAGATGATGTACTAGTTTCATCAATTGAAATTCACACCTCGTGTTCACAGGATCTGTATATTGGACAAACAAAGAGTGATGGAGGATATTCCTTAGAAATCACCGATGGTTTGAAAAATGGAGAAACATCAATTTCAGCTTCAAATCCTCAAACATGTGGAGATGAACCAGAGCCTGAAAAAACAGGTACAATTGTGATTAAAAATGCATTGACAAACGATAATGGTGGAGAAGCAGCATTTGAAGACTTTTCTTATAAAGTTACAAATGAGATAGGAGAAGAAACAGACTTAGTTCAAGATACTCTTGACCCATCAATTCATGTTGCAGAAGTTCCAAAAGGAGCTTACATCTTAAGTCAAACAATTGCATCAACTACAGGATCATATACTGAAGTACTCATCACAGGAGATAAGAAATGTCCAGCAACAACCAATGAATCATTTAAGATTAAAAAAGACAAAACAGTCTCATGTACAATCTATAATGATGATAATGGTGATGGAAGTAGCGGAGAACCAGGAGCAGGAGTGGTATTCAGACCAACAAGTGTGACATTTACGCCTGGTACAATGATCAGTTACGATATTCCAGATGAAGCAGAAAACGTGGTAATTGATTCAAGTGCAGACACAATTGTTGTAATTGATCCAGAATTCCAGGAAGTAGATGCTAATAATTTGATTGTAGTGTTTACTCTAGTAGATACAACAAATTCTGGAAATCCAATTCAATGTTTCTCTGAAGGGATTGTTGATGATGGAACGTCAAATGGATTTAGAATTGTGTGTCCTGAAGGATTAGATAATACAATTGAGTATGCATTGAACTATGCATTAATAAAAACAATTGTCTTAACAGCAACTTCATAGATACATCTCAATTTCTTTTTTTCTTTTTTTGAAGAATCTATTCTAATTATTTTTATAAAAAAATTAAGTCATACAGACACTAATATTTACCGGGTTCAGAACTTTGAAAATATAAAAAAGGTTACGGGGCAGATACTTTGAGTACTGCTTCAGTTAATGCACCCAAACTAACATCAGCAGTATCAGTTTTGCCATGTGCAAGAATATACATGACATACATTTGATCAGTATTAACAGTTGGAGCTGTTGCATCAAATTGAATTGTTCTTCCCCCATCTGTCAAGTTACTTGTGAAATTTCCAATTATTTGTGAAGAAGTATCACTGAAACTATTGTAATTCCAAACAAAATCTCCAAAACCAGTAATACTGTTTTCATCTACATCCCATCCTTTAGGCATATTGATAATTAGTTTAGAACTATCATCAATCTGAGCTTTACCAATTTCAAAATCAGCTATAACTACATTGAATTGTTGAACTGCACCAGATGCAACAGTTTGATTTACTTTAATGTCTGCATTAGTGGTAGAATGAGCTACATCAGAGAGGTAAACGTTGACATAAGAATTACCATTGTTATCCATTGATGTGCTAAACCCAGTTTTTGAGAATTCTCCAAAAGTGGTAAATATACTACTACTAACCACAATTGCTTCTAGAACATCTGGACCACTAGAAAGTCTATCAGCATGGACCTTAGCTATGAACGGAGCTACAGAATAGGGAGGTATTCGTACAGGAGTATCAAGATCCTTCCATGAAAGCACGTTATTTTCAGGACATTCCCAGCTATCAGGCGTGGGGGATATTGCTTCAGGATCACAATAATCATTACCAGATATTGCACTAAAAATTCTATCAAGGCTATTGCCACGGGGACTGAACAAAGACATTACAACTTGACTAACAAACATATCCTGTCCTGTAGGATTTACAACATTTACACCCCAAATTGCTTTTTCATCACCATCACCAAAAGGTCCAGGAAGAATCATGAACATTTCAGGACGAGATAAAAGATCCTGAGTCAAAACTATTGGAGGATCAGAATCCCCGCTAAGATCTTCTCGTAAAGTACTGGAGTCAATTGCAGTATTACTTTGAATAAAATTATTATTTATATCTAAACCAGTGGCAAAGACAGAAAAATCAACATCACTATTTGGAGAAGCTCCAGAATTAGATTGATAGTCCCATAAAAAGAATACAGATTCTCCAGACATTAAATCTACAGGTTGTGGATTGGAAGGCAAAGGAGTTACAATGGAAGCAGAGGGAGTTATCACAGGAGTAGAAGGAGCAACATCTTCTATAGTTAATTTACCAGTGTTTGTAACAACCATGGCAACAGTAACATTTTGTCCTAAAATAGCATCAGGAGGATCTGTAAGTAAAATAGCTCGTAAATCATTATTTGTAGAACCCCCAGGACCTACAACAAGTTCAGCAATTTCAATTGTTCCCAATTCAGAAATTACTTTGATATCATATGTATCAGGAACCATGTATAATGATTGAGATGTTAGAATTTGTGTCGGAGAACCTCCAGTAACAAAAGAATCATCATAGTTTATTTCATATCGAGTTGCAGGTTCATTAGCTAATGTTTTGTTAATTATCCAAAAACTTGAAATTCCAACAGGGTTTTGTCCCAGATTACTAACTGAAATATCCAACTTGTTATTAGCATCAGTAGAAACGGCAATACCAAATCGTTCTTGTTGTTTTTTTAATTCTATATCAGACACCATTCTCTGAGTAGTGACAATATCAGTTTGAGCATCCAAAGCTAAGCTTAGTACTGAAAAGCCTGCAACCATCAATACTGTAAAAAATAACGCACCAACAACTGATGAAATTGCACGCCTAGATTGAGGTTTTGGAGCAGATTTTAAGAAATTTATCGTGAATCACCACTTTCAAGCAAAAATTCAGTCAGATGGATTTTCCCAACATTTAGTTTAACTTGAATTCCTTTATTGAGTTGAATGTCTGCATCATCAGGACCTAATTTTACTAAGACATTGACGATTTCACCATTTTGAATTTGAATACTACCTTTTTGATCAAGGGATGGCTTTCCTACAGGAATTATTGAAAACATTCCATCCGCAGGATATTTTCCAGTACCAGGAGCACTAACTAAAGCATCCAATGGAGTGTTTGCAGTATCAGAATCCCATTCATGAACAACATCATTAATTATAACATTTTCAAGATAAGTTGGGTTTAATCCATTGTTTTGAATTTGAAATACAATAAACTCAGTGCCCCCAGAGGCGTCACGAGGGATTAGATTTGTATTTGCACTACATGTGACTCCGCACAAAAATTTGTTAATTGTATTTTCATTATCTATTGTATCAAGAGTTAACAACCTAGATGAATCCCTAGTGTCATATGCTAATAGCAATAAATTCAAAGATGAAGAATCCAAGGTTGTAGCACTTCCAAGATTTCCAGAAACAAATGCATCATTCATAAAATATGTCAAAGTACTAGCACCTGTTACAGTAACTCCCATTAACAACATAGTGCTGATTATGTCTGCAACACCACGTCGTTGTCTCAGACGTGAATGTTTTTTCTTATTATTATTTTGATTATCATTCATTTTTAATTTCACCCTAGCTCTAAGTGTTAAACGGACTAGCAACAGTAGTAAAGAAATTTCCTTTGACGGTGGTTAAAGATATTTTGTAATTGGCATCAACATAAACAGGATCATCCCACATAGTTCCAAAACCAAGAATGATTTCATCTTGATCAATAGTATCTAAAGTAATTCTTTGATTATCTTTAATTTGAATCGGCTGATTTACATCTACCCAATTTGCAATAATTTCTTGATTATCAACATTAACAATAGTAACAGTTGAAATGGTTGATTCAACAGTACCAATATTCGCTAGATCAATTTGTAGATCATCAGTTCCTGGAATAAATCTGACATGTTCAAATATGATATCCTCTCTATGAAGTTCATTCTTTGATGCCTCATGAAATGACAAGTCATAGGTAAATGCACTAATACTTTCCATTCCATTAAACAAAATTACAGAGCCTACAGAAGCCACTATGCCTAAAATAGCAACACTACCAATAATTTGGCTTACAGCACGTCTATTTTTTGGGGTAAATGACAAGACATTTTTCATTGTTTACCACCATTCTTTGAATACCATTCAGAGACAAATTCTTCTACACGAGAAAGGATTTGAGAGAAATCAGGCTGAGAAATTAAATGGATTCCATAATGTTGAGCAAGATTTTCAATTCCATCATTTATTCCAGATACTGTTACAAGTAATGTATGAGTTGGATCAATATCCAATTTTGGAACTAATATAGAATTCATATCAGACTGATCAACTCCACTAGATTGGTTTCTGATAAAAATTAAAATGGATTCATTAGAATTTTTACTTTTAGCATATATTGGAATTTCATGTACGTTCCCACTTTTTCCTTTAATGGAGACATTGAGTTTAGCATTAAAATTGAAACCCTGTAATAATTTCAATAATTCATCCTTGATTTGATTTGTATCAGAGTTGATTGAAATTTCAGAATTTTTTAACTTGTAACTAAAAGTGGTGATAAACTGTCCAGAATTTGTATCAAAATCATGTTCATGTTTTCTACAATGTAGTTTGATCACTGCATTATCAAATTTTTCTTCACAATCATCACATTGATACCACATTGCAGGTACACGTACCTCTTTTTCAAAATTTTTGATAGATTTTTTACAAGAAGGACATGTTGAATTTTCATTATCTGAAAAATCAAAATTCAGACTTTCAGTAATGTAGCCACATTTTTTATGCTCGAAAAGATTTAATTTTTCTACATTCATTGAATGACATTTGGGACAATAAAGGCGCATGCTAGATGAAAAAGTTTCAGGATGTACAGGACACACAATTAATTTTTCATAAACTTGTTTTTCTAAAATCCCATCAGAAACTAAATCATCAAGGCAAGATACATTATCTTGCATTTCACCTATTTTAGATAAAATTGGATAAAATAATAGACCTTCATTATAATCAACAAAGGGTTTGATAGTCCTGTCTTCTAATTTTTGAACTTCCTGAATTAACTTTACAGCCTTATTTGTAGAGGGCTTTACTACATCAGCCTCTAATGGGACGTATTCTTCAGATGGAGAATCTTCAGGTACAGAATCAATGTCTGGCGCATTAGAATTTCCTTTGAAAATAGATGAAATACTGCCTAAATTAGACAATTTGTGCTCAGATTTTACATCTAATGACACTTTATCAGAGGCTACTTTTTTCCTAAACACGAATAATCACCTCATACGTTGTGAACCTATCCTTTACCATGGTGGTTTTCTATACATTATGGAGAGTAAAAGGAAAATGTTGTTCAAATGGACGAACAAGCGTTAAAACACACATCTTGTGCATAGATGCTGAAATTGAAATTTAATATTTTTAAAGATAGTTTGTCAGCGTTGCAAAAGATACAACCCATAAACAAAACAAGTGCAAAAATAAACAAAATTAATTCTAATGACATTTTAAAAGAAAAGAAGGATGAAATTTCAGTCCCACAATATATGACCCTATCAAAATTAGAATGGGATAATAATGAAATTCATGCAGGGATAATAAAAGATCCATCTGCCAAAGGAGGTTTAAGATACCAAGTAATAGAACCAGTTCTTTCTGAAAGAGACCAAAAGGCATTTGAAATAATTAAAAAATTGTTAATGACTGAACTTACAGTTTCATTACATGACATTAAATCCAAAAAAGATGCAGAAAAAAGATTAAAAAAGAAAATTGCATCAATGATTAAAAAATATAGATTAAAAATTCCGGCTAAAAATATCGCAAAAATCAATTACTTTGCAGTCAGAGATTTTGTTCATTTAGGAAAAATTGAACCATTAATGAGGGATCATATGATTGAAGAAATTAGCTGTGATGGAACCAACATTCCAATATACATTTGGCACAGAGAACACGAATCAATGCCAACAAATATCATATATGAGAAAGATGCAGAATTGAATAATTTTTCAAGAAAGATGGCATACATTTGTGGCAAACATGTATCCATGGCAGATCCAATTATTGATGCATCATTACCAAATGGCAGCAGAATTAATTTAACATTAGGTCATGAAATTACAAAAAGAGGAAGCACATTTACAATTAGAAGATTCAGAGCAGACCCAATTACAGTAATTGATTTGATAAAATTTGGAACAATGTCAGTTGATATTGCGGCCTACATGTGGTATTTGGCAGAAAAGAAATCAACTATGCTAGTAGCAGGAGGCACAGCTAGTGGCAAAACCACTGCTCTTAATGCATTAGCAACTTTCATCAGACCAGGTGAAAAAGTAGTCAGTATTGAGGACACACAGGAACTGAACTTACCTCATGAAAACTGGATTCCTGCAGTATCAAGACAAAATTTTACAGATACTCAAGTAGGAGAAATAAATCAATTTGATCTTCTCAGAGCAGCACTAAGACAGAGACCAGATATCATCATTGTTGGAGAAACTAGAGGAAGAGAAGCATATACCCTATTTCAGGCAATGGCAACAGGTCACGGAGGATTTTCATCTATTCACGCAGATTCTGTTGATGCAACACTAACAAGATTAACATCATCCCCAATGGATGTTCCAAAAGCACTTATCGCAAACAGTTTGGATTTGATTACACTTCAATTAAAAATCAGAGTGGGAGATAAATCGCTTAGAAGAATTATTCAAGTTTCAGAAATTGATGGTATTGATGAAACAACAGGTCAGATTAAAACCCATGAAATTTTCAAATGGAATCCAAAAACAGATGTTCATGAATATGCAGGTAACAGTGTAATTTTCAACAAACTCAAAGAAAGAGATGGAGATTCAGAAGAAAAAATCAATTATGAATTAACAAAAAGAAGATTGGCATTAGAGTGGATGGTAAAAAACGACATCAGAGATCATAAAGAAGTGTCTTCAAATGTCATGGACTATTATGCAGATCCTGAGAGATACTATGAAAGAAAAAGATTGGAGGTACAAGTATGAAGTTAGCAGGATCTAAACAAAAAAAGAAAATCCAAGAAGAATCAGTAGGGCAACTTCATGTGTATAGTTACAAATTACTAAATGATCATGTTAAATTTTTACATCCAAAATTATCATCACTAGATAAATCAATCAAACAAGCAATGATGCCTATTCCATTTGAGGTATACGTTTCAAGCATGGTATTTTTCAGCATGATTGCAGGAGCCTGTGGAATAATCATGGGAATTGTTGCATCTCAATTCATCAATATTCAACCAGCAAGTATGGGAATGATTCTCCCAATTTTGAGTGGATTAATGCTATTTGGAATGACATTTGGAATTCTACAAATGATTCCAGCGATTCGAGTAAAAAATAGATCAGCCAAACTCGTTGAAGAAATTCCACATTTTATTGGATACATGTCAACTCTAGCTACAAGTGGTTTAACGCTTGAAGGTATTTTCAAAGCCATATCAAAAGAAGAAACAGATGAGGATATTGTAAAAGATGCAAGGTTCATTGTAAGAAATATCGATATTTTAGGAATGGATTTGATTAGTGCAATCAAAGATTTAGTACATAGAACTCCTGCCGGACCATATTCAGAGTTACTTGAAGGAGCCATTGTAACAGTCCAATCAGGAGGAGATCTCAAAGAATATTTCAACGCCACTGCTAAAGTACAATTAGAAGAAAAGAAAATGCTCATGCAAAAAACCACAGAGTCATTAGGAAGTGTTGCAGAAATTTATACGATTTTACTAATTGTATTCCCATTACTTGCAGTTATCATGTTATCAATTATGGGAATTATGAGTCCTAGTCTAGCAGGATTTGATTTGATTACATTAATGAATATTCTAACCTTTGCAGTAATCCCACTAAGTGGAGTACTGATGTTAGTGATGATGGATACAATGGTGCCAAAGAGGTAAAATCATGGAAAGAGTAGAAAGAAAATACAAAAAGACAGAAAAAAAATACAAAAAACCAATTAGCAGTTTAAAACCTTCAGAATCAATTCTAAATAACAACATCTTAAAGACAATCTCATTTTCGTTAATTGCTTCAATTAGTGTACTTTCAATCAGTTTCTTTTTATCAGAATATTCTGAATCCACCACAATTAGAGATGTAGGATTGATTTTTGGTATCATGGTAGGAATAATCCCATTGACAATTCATCAATTAAAAGAAGTTCAAAGAAGAGATAACATAGATAGAAATCTACCAGTGTTTTTACTAGCCTTACTGAGTTCAGTTCAAAGTGGTGCAAATTTGATTAAAGCAATAGAGCAAGCAGGGGATAGAAACCTAGGTGCATTAACTCCTGAATTAAAGAATCTAAGGGCAAATATCAGTTGGGGAACACCAATTGAAGATGCATTTGAAAATTTTGCTGAAAGGACTGGAACTAGAGTTTCAAGAAGAGTCACAGTATTGTTAGAAATGGCAATGAAGATCGGAGGAGATGTAACTGAAAATCTAGAGATGATCCAAAAACACGTTTCAGAAATGCAAAACATTGAGAAAAGTAGGAAATCGGCATTGGCACCATACACATATACAATTTACATTTCATTTTTTGTGTTCTTAGCAGTTGCAGTTTTACTAACAACTAGCTTTTTTACAGAAATTGAAAAAGTTCAGGACGGATTACTTGCAGCTGGAAGCGGCACAGATGGATTGTTTGGATCACTGGCCAGTATGGAAATTGAAAAATTGGAATCAGGTTTATTCAACATGGCAATAATTGAAGCATTGTTTGGAGGTTTGGCGGCGGGTAAAATCGGAGCAGGATCATATGTTGCAGGCACAAAACATGTTGTTGCCATGATTGTGATATCAGTAGTTGCATTTAATCTTCCAATTTAATTTCAAAGTAGACAAAAAATTAAGAAAATGTACAATATAGGCAGTATTTTTCTTATCATATGATGATGATAACATGATAGAAATGTCATTATTAAAAAATACAACAAATTTTTGTGTGTAATTGATCTAACAAGCAGATCCTTTAGTCATCATCCAACTTTTACTAATTACCAAAAATGGAAACACTATATTTTGAAAGACTGAGAAATTGTACGAAAGTAC
>Ga0114933_10003957_pt1 | contig 14115 bp, 25 predicted proteins | sample 4SBtaG_FD_89691 | JGI IMG/M metagenome (GOLD analysis project Ga0114933, IMG submission 89691) | Deep subsurface microbial communities from Kolumbo volcano to uncover new lineages of life (NeLLi) - 4SBTROV12_W25 metaG | ecosystem: Environmental > Aquatic > Marine > Volcanic | place: Kolumbo...
CGCACTGCACGCTCGATTGGGCGCCAAAATCTATTGTCGACATTCATTTCTTTCGCCACTCGGCGAAGACACTCCATTTGTTTATTTTCCGCAAACTCGAAAATCACCAATGGATCAAGGCCAAGTTTTTCCAAATCTTTTTCCAAAAATTTAAGCCCCCGGATTTCGTGATTGATTAATTTAATCTGCCACCACAAGAAAGAAGTTAGCTGGAATATATTCATTTTTTGGATGAGCTTGGGAAGATATTTTACTCCCAAAGCTATATGTCTAGCTTCGTCTTTTTCAAAATATTCAAGTAATTCACTCAAGACTGGGTCGACATTGGACTTGCGAAGGAACCTAAAAATAGTTATTGCAACTGGCTCGATCATCAATTGCATGCCGAGAAGTTTGCGTGGTAAATCCCGTACCTCAGAAACCTCTTCTAAGACTCGATAAGATGATCGAGCCAATTGAACAGGCTTATAATCTAGGCGCGCCTGTAAATAATCTCTCATGACATAGAAATGTCTGGCCTCATCATAAGACTGGGAGACAGCTGCCATTTTGGCGCCGTAATCTTCCAATCGCGATGAAAGTTCAGAAGAGACATTCCAAGCCACATATTCCCCCCATAATACAATAGTGAGAATATTCTTTAGAGGTTCTTTAAGATCGTCGGGAACAGAGGTGTCTGAATGTTTTGCAAACAAGTCACACAATACCTCTCGGCCATCCCATATTTTCTCCTGGCCCCTATGATAGATGTTGCTTAAATTTTTAGCTTCTTCAAGATATTGGTCATCATAAAAAGCAAAAGGAATCATCATTCTTATAAAAACCAGCGGCCAAACAGCGCACCAGAAAGCCAAATAATGGCAGCAAACCAATAGACCTCAGCTGGTGATTTCCACATCAGGAATTCTTTACATAAGTCTTTTAAATTTTTAAGTCGTTGTAACATCGGTGTTCTCCTTTTCTTAAGTAGTGTGGGTTATATATGTTAGGAACAGATATTCTCGCAACAAGTAGTCGCTTCTTCAGTAAAAATCTCAAATAAAGATCGCACCTCTCTTTCTAAATTATCACACATTAGCCTTTTAGACCATTCATCAATAATCGCTACTCCTTCTTGGGTACTAGAATATTCGACGGCTTCAAGCTCCACAACGCTACGGCCATCTGAAAGAGTATAATAAGATACATCACAATCATCGAAATGCCATATCCAGGCTTCCTTAAAAACAGAGAATGTTTTCTCATACCCACTTAGAGTCAAAAATTCAACTACCGAGGAATCTTCATTCGATGACATATCGAGATTTATTTCTTTCCTCACCACATTCCCATCGCGTTTTTGTTTAAGGGTCAATTCTGTTTGCGTACCCCCTTTGCGATATCTCAAGAAGGAATCTTCGTCCTGATTGGTATAATAGTCGTCACAAGAACAGACGTAGAGCGGCTCGTATTGTCGCTCAAGATAGGTCTCAAGAACAGCTTGGAACTGCTGTTTAGTAACAGGGCCGGCCCAAAATTTATACTCGATTTCCATATTAGCTTCCATATTATTCACTTTAACCTCGCAATATATATTAAGCTAATATTATAATAGCACATTTAAATCAATGTGTCAAGCATTTTCTTTGCTGGAGCAATTGCTCACATTATTTTTTCTTTCTGGCTTTGGCCATTTTGCGAAAAGTTTTAGCAAGGTTATATCGCTTCGTTCCCTTGCGACAAGTTGGCCCACCAAATTTATCTCCGGTACAAACCCCTTCAGTACCTCTTTTTTCAATATCCTTTTCGGCATCTTGGATCCAATCTTCATCTTCACCTATTACCATGGCAATTTCCTCTCGCACTAAATCTTCGAGCGCGCTGGAAATTTGGGACGCCTCCTCTTCGACGACTTTGCCGCCTACTTTTTCACCTTTTTCAAAGTCGATAGGATCTTCCTCTTCCTCCTCCGTAGGCTCATCTTGGGTAGGGGTGCCTTTGTGATATTCCTCCAAAGAAGATCGGATCATTTCTTTTAATTTATCTGCGGTAAGTTTCATGGGGGACTCCTCGTCATATTGATACACTAAATAGTTTGAGGATTTTTGAAATTACCTATTTTTCCAATCTCCACTTCTTATTATAGTGCGCCCTTGAGTATGGCTCTCATTTAAGATATAAGTTTGGACGACCATTCCGCCTTGTAGGACTATTTCCTGCCTTTCATAAAATTGAGGATGAGATTCTAGAATGTCTAGACGCTCTAAAGTTTCCGGACTTACTTCATATATTTCGCCCACCACTGCGTGGGTACCCCCTTTGACCATCGCGGGAAAACCACCAAGGTCATAAAATGTATAATGCCTTTTTGTTAGTCCGGGATGGAGGTATTTTTCATTCTCCAGAAATACATGATTGTATTCACCTTCCCTTAGAGATCCATAAACAAATATTTTTATCACTTTTAGCTCCGCTTTCCTTTAATTTATGGTGATTTAATATCCGCTCGCGATAAGCTAGTCGCTGATAGTGGTGTCTGAAGCCACCTATCACCATTTCCATTTCTTTGAGTGTCAGTTCACGATTTTGTTCCATAAAAACAACTTCCTGTTTCTTATATTATAATATATTTTTTTTAAAAAATCAAGTATTTTTTTATAATATTTTAGGAATAAGATTTGGAATATCGAGTCCAGCGCAGTCAATTTTTCGTTCGGTAAAATTATAATGATTGCACAATCCCTCGAATTCTAATTTCTTGCACCCCTGATGGATGGTGGTACATAAAGATCCGTCTTCGTTCTTGGGATAATCAAGGGGGATCCCGTGCTGTTCATATATTGTTACCCACAGGGCTTGCAATGCGCGTAGCTGGGCGTCGTAGAACCATGTGAAGGGCTTTAAAGTGCGACCATGAACAATCCCATTGGTTTGAATCGGGCGCTCTCCTAGCCCCCTGTGGACAGCATTTTTTTGGTACTTCAAATAATAGGCGTTATTAATTTCAACGCCGATGCTATTTTTGTTAATTGTGTTGAATCCTGCGTGCCACGCGCCGTGTTGAGTGTCGAGCAGTTGGTAAATGGTCCCATCGCCATCAATACAGAAGTGAACCGAGACTTTGCGACGATTAAGAACCTCGGCACACGATTCAGAGGATACGCAAACATCCCAATGGTTTACGAAAAGGGTAGGTTTTCTCTCCGCTTTTCCAGAATTATTATAATAGCATCCCGGATTTGATTTTAGACCACCTGGCTCGTCCCAGAGGACGACTCTATCCCACTTGATTGGCCATGGTTTTCCATTATGTACAATAAATTTCTGGGGCGTCTTAGGACAAAAATTAGGAAGCTTAAGAAGTGGCTCCCAGGTCATTTGCCCTACAATCCCATCTGCAAGCAACAAATAATCTTTTTGAAATTGCTTAACTACTGACAAGGTTTTAGGCCCAAAATCCGCGTCGACAGAGACACTATACCCTTTCTCCAGCAGCATGCGCTGGCACAGAGCTACTTCATGACCTTTATCGCCTAGTCTTATCATATTTCTAAATAGTTCTCATATTAAAAAATGGTGGAGGTGGCGGGAGTCGAACCCGCGTCCGCAATAATTTCCAGTTCAAGTCATTCACAGGTTTAGATTATTTTCTTAAACAATCAAATGGCTTGTTAAAATCCAGCTGCTTCACAAGCTTTAACAGCGCGAGTGTTTATCTGTCGGCAGAACTATCTGCTTATTCACCATTGGATAACAAGGTAGGTGAAAACCCAGCCAACTACGCTGCTAGAGCGATAGCTTGGAAATGATTATTGTTGTTGGCAATTATCATTAGTTCAATAAGTTTAAGGTCATTTATTGAAGTAGACCACCTGCACAATCCGTTTCTATTACCACGTCGAAGCCTAGACACCCCCGCTAATATTTAACAGCACTTACACTTGTCGCATTTGCATTCGCAACAATCACAGCATTTACATTTGTTTTCCATGTTCAACCCCTCCTGACTATTAGGTAGTTAGAAGTCTTCGGAACCGCCTGGTTCAGCCCAGCTTTCTTTGTCAGGATGACTATAGGAATCAAAAGCATCATCTCTAATTACATCTAGAATAGTCCAGTAGTGCTTGTATCGATTAAATCCCATATCCTCTAATTGGCGAAGCATAGCATGAATTGAATCAACAATAAGATCTTCTGCCTCTTCTGCAAGGGGCGCCTTACCGTCATGTCCTTCTGTAACTTTTCCAAGCTCTTCTTTAATTAATCTAACTAATGTTTTTTTTGTAAGTTTCATTCTCTATTCACCAGCTTGTGATCTCAATGCTTGATAGATTTCTTCCATCTCTACTTCTGGCATTCCCATGACAATATTGTAAAGGTCTCTTGGTTCAAGATAATCCTTAACAACCGCAATCACAGTTTCCATTGGAAGTTTTGCCATGACGACATCTAAGTCGGCACCAATCGCATCATATGCATCTGATTCTCTTACATTCGAGATTTCTTCTTTAATTAATCTAACTAATGTTTTTTTTGTAAGTTTCATTCTTTATAATCCTCCGGCGACAGTTCCGCCTAAATGCATTGTTTTAAGTAGATCAAGAATGCTGTCTTCGGGGATGGGGTCATCCTCGGTGGCGATACTGCGAACACCCAACATTTCCAGGGCCGCTGCAACCTTCTTCAACTCTTCAACATTCGTTGTGGCCTTTACTGTGATTTTGTGACCATCCTTAGTGGTTATAATACCCTCTTCATTGGTGCCTGACCAGTAGGCGTCAAGTGGTTGGTGCTCCACTTCTTCCGAAAAGTAATTTGCTACCTCTTCTTTAATTAATTTGACTAATATTTTTTTGGAAAGCTTCATAACCCATCTCCTTTTCTATAAATAGTTTATATTTTAAAAAGAGTCTTTTTAAAAACAACCGTTAGCTGACAAAGTGAGCCACAAAAGCACCACAAAGAATACAACTATTATACCTGAGCCTGCGGCAAATGTCAAGTAATCTTTTATAGGAATTCCATTTTTTATTCTGTCGCCTTTCATAGGTCAAAGTCTCCATCATGCCACATACAAAGAAAGAGAGCCCCCAACATAATAAAAGCCAATAATATTAAAGCAGTTAGAGAAATTCCATCAAACATACTTTAGATAGTTAACGATCATCCTGATCGTCTCTTTTATTTCGTCACTCATCGAGTGGAGGCTCTTCATCCATCAAATTAGGCAATTGGTCAATCGCCTGAGCAATGCGTATTTTCATGGGGGCTGGGTCGCCGCAACCTTCCTCTATTTCATCCTCTTCAAGTGTTCTTTTATTGAATTTGGCTGAAAGCCTGTTCTTCTCCTCTTGTTCTTCTTCAGCTCGGCGAAGATTGGCCCGCTCTCTAGCGTCGGAGGCTGCCTTTATCTCTCCTGGAGTCGTTTCTCTGCGCTTTCTAGAGGGCAACTCATCTGACGAAGGACGCAGTTCATGCAAGTCATCAGAGGCTTCCTCTAAAGATCTTAAATATTCATCTCTTTCAAGGCCTCTCGCTAGTTGATCTTTTGTTTGTTGATGAGCACTATTATCGGGATACCTCTGATCATCTAAATAAAATTGATAGGACATACTAATGGAATCTTCTGGGTGTCCTTCTAACCTTCTTGCCGCAGCAAATTCTTCGAATGACATAGGTGCCTCTTTAAGAAGCCACGAATCAAAAGAAAAATTATGAAAATCCGGATGATTCTTCAATCTCTCCTGGCGCGCACTATTTGATTCTTTTTCAATTTCTTCGATAGTCTCGTCTAAAAAATATCGAGGATCCACTCTTCGGGTATTCTTTCTTCTTTTCATGATAATAGTCTCCAGCTATTTTAATATAAATAGTTCTATTAGAGTTAAAAATAACTTTTATGGTCCATTATATAGGCATCCACACAATTCTCCGTTAATTGAGTTGGATCCATAACTAATTTTTACATCATAACAATTCGGCCCTAAATTTCCGTATATACGCATCTCAACAACATCTCCAGTTGCATGATTAATCATTTTCATCGTATTCTCATTAGCACAATACCATTCCCAGTCATAGTCAAAATAACCATACCCTTCTACCTGATTCCAATAAAATACATAATCTTCTTCAATGTAGGTACAATAATCCTTATATGAAGGGACAAGGGTATTGGCAATCACATTTTTGGTGTGAAATTCAAACCATTGACCAAGGAACTCATCTTCATCACATGTTTCCACTATATAACTGGTAGTACCTCCACCATATTTATAGCCGGTGGGGCCCTCCTGTGTGGAACAGGCTATAATAAGAAATAATAGTGATATGAAAAAAGCTCTCACATTAGTAACTATGTTAACTTTTAAAAAAACGCTTTTTTATTTTTTAATAATGCGCTGGGACAAGCCAAATACTATCCATATCTCCCTCGCGATCGATAGCAAACACATCCACTTCATACAAAAGATAATCCTCACACCAGAGGTTAGTTTCTAAGTGCTCACGCCATTGTGACGTCCAATAAGAATATCGGTCGTGATAAAGGGGAAAAGAGTCGACCAACCGAGCGCCGGCCCAAACATCCACCCAGACTTCTTCAATTTCTTGTTGGCCGTAAGCATGATCCACCCATGCATCGAAATACCACACATAATCTTGATAAGAATGGTTCCAGGCACATCCAGCCAGGGCATCAACGATAAAGGGATACTTTCGACTAGTTCCTCTGTCGGAATGGGGAGAGTGAGGGGGAATATAACACCCACTCCACAAAATTAGGAAAAACAAAAATCTAACAAACAAGAACACCTCCTATATTATATTATAACAGGAGGTGCTCTATTTGTCAAGGAGGAAAATAAAAAATTTTATTTTCTACATTTAAATATATTTCAAAATTTTAAAAAGCCAAATTTTTTTATTCTGGGGGGATGAGAATATGCGGCCCTAAGAAATAGCTTATAAAAAAAATATATAAATCCATGATTTTTCCACAGACCCACACGAGAAATGCTCCGTAAAAAAAGAGAAATGTAAAAAAGAAAATAAATTGAAAGGTATTAATAATCGTCGCGAGCACTGGCAATATCCTGGATATCGACTTCAACTTCTTCATCATCTTGCTTCAAATACTTGATGGCGTCGTTCAGGGCGATGAAGAGGGGTGTCGCAACAATCGCCGGCGCGAAATTTTTTCCCATTTGGGCCATTGCTTGCAAGACAATTTCAATATTTTCGGGCGTAATGTTTTCCAAACCCTCCCCAATAGTAGACATATTATCACCCGCATATCCGTGTGCGGCAGCATAGGTGGAGTCAACGTCGTCCGTATAGGAGATGGATCCGTCCCCGGTTTCTTCTTCAATTCGTTCAAGTTCTTCGACGATAATTTTTTTTAATCGGTCTCTTGTGATGTTCATTTTTTTTGATTCCTTTTCCCAAAATTTTTTCAATTAAGGTTATGCTTGGCCTTGTGCTTTGAGTGCGTCTTCAAGTCCTATAAACGTTTTGGGCATGCCATAACCACGCACTATCCAATCTACATCTACAAGGAGATTCCGCCAGTTCAAATTATTAGCTTCGGCAGCTTGTTTGAAAGCTTCTCGATTTTCATCTTTTCGATTTTTTAAAACGCCCTTGAGTACCATATAATGCTCGTTGTCAAAGTCAGCCCAAGTATATTCTGGCTGATCAAACACTGTTCGCAAAAAATCGCGAATAGCTATGGCATTAGGATCAACAGTCGCGCGCACATGTCCGCGTTCCTCCTCATCGTCCTCCTCACCCCACTCGTCCGAGCCTCCCGGCATTGGCACATCGCCCTTTTCGAACCAGCGTTCGTAATCGCGATCGGGATTGCGAGTAGAATAATTGCGTGTATCATGGGGATCCCGAGAAGAACCTACTCTATAAGAGCCCCTATTCCATCGGCCAGCTTCGCGAAGGAGGCCATCGGTTTCTTCTTTAATAATATTTCTCAATTGAGCAATGGTGATTTTCATGGTTATATACCTTTAAAATAAACTTTGGCGGCCTGTGCACGCACTGGTGAAGGCCATTAATCTTGTTCTCTCTATAAATAGTTGTGCGATTTTTTAAAAAGCGTGTTTTTCATATTCTTCAACGCGATTTCTTGATATCTTCGTACAAAAACCAGCGATTTAGACCTAATCTCTTCATTTTCTTGCGAATTAATCGCTCATTATTCCGGAAGCTGGGGAGTAATTTTTTTAAGCTTGAGAGGGGGCCGGCGCTTTCCTTGCAATATAGGATGATGTGATCGATAACGTTTGGCGCGCCCGGGGGAATTATTACTCCACCAAGCTTCACAACGCGCTTATTGGGAAGTTTATTTAAATTAAAGCCGGGATACTGGGATTTAAGATACATTTCCAGCTCTCCTTTAAAGAGATCATGAAGCGATTTTTGCGCTAGTGTTATAACATGGCCCATATTATTAATTATGCGCGTATTATGCAATCGTTTTGTTTATTCGTTTTAAAATTTAAAGGTTTTTGCTTATATATGTGTTATATACACGCCGCATCTTTTTTAATATGGGAACAATTTGTTTTGTTGTTAGTCCGGTTAGTTCGCGCAAATATAAATAAAGCTGCTTTTTATGCAAGTTATCCTCATCTAGACTCAAACCATCGGCATTTTCAAACAAAATTTTCGTCGCTGCACATACTTTAAGGGAATATAAATATCCCTTGGTCGACCCAATACGGCCGGCCGTTGTTTCTACGATAGAGAGTGCCTCCCTTGCTGCATCCTCTTTAATTTTTTCTATATCTTTGTCTACTAAAAACCGCTCCACGTCCCCAATCTGTCCCATGATATTCCACTTTTGAGCCGGCGCATGCATAGAATTAAAAAGGTAGTCGATCTCTTTGTGTGTTCGGTATAGCGTACTATGCTTTCTATGGTAGATCTTCCAAACCCCACAATAATAGTTGTGGGCCACCCGGCTTAGGTACGAGTAGGCTCTTCCGGAATCCGGATTATAGTTGAATACGAGCTTTTCCCATAGGTGAGCCGTGCAACTGTCCTTTACGGTTGAAGATTGATAGAGCGAAGCCGGCTTCATCTTCATTTTACCGCTCATGCCATACGCAATTTTGCGAAGCAAGTTATGAATATGGTCTTGGTAGAACTGTTGGTCTCTATTGTGTAGATATTGTTTGACGAGTATTTCTTGCTGGGGTCCAAAGTACATCTTCTCTCCTTTATGCAGCTGCAGTCAATAAACACTTATTGTGCAAATTTCGGTAGTGCAAAAGCGCCAATTCCTTGTGTTTTGCCTCAATCATAATATGCACATCGTGTGCATAAGTGTTAATATAGTCATAAATCATATCCGAATGGGCTTGCGGGCGAATTTTAGGATCATTATGCTCTTTGGCGCGGGACTCTGAATAGTGTATAACCGGTGTTATATCGCCCCATGTAGACGCGGCGAGCCCCATGGCTTCGTCTTGGGACATGCCACGGTTGGTGAATAGGTGGTGATGGATGTCATGGACAATCGGTGTACCGATTCGCGAGTAAATTTTTTCAACTAACTCGGCAGTTGAATACAAACTGTCGCGATCATCGTTCTCAACAGTCAATCTTGACTTAACCGCGTCGGATAAAAGGTCGAAATTGCGGCAAAAGTTGTCAATTGCCATAGGTTTATCACCATATGTGGCGCCAACATGGATATTAATCTTGGCCCAATGGGTACGCGGCATGTTTAAAAGGTCCATAAGCTCGCCGTGAATCTCTAGATCTCGAACAGTGTTGCGAATAACGTGCGCACGGGGGCTTGTAAGCTTGTTGAAGTGATCCGGATGGGTCGTCAAGCGTTGATTAGTCGATCGCGCGAACGAGCCCACTTCGGCTAATGTAGCGACGATTTGGTTGTAATCGGGTAAATCCTTGATATCGTACTCGGAAGCCCACGGAAATATGTCGGATGACATGCGAAATAGCTTGATATCACGGCTATGGTTCCACTTGACGATCTTAAGCAGATCGCGGGAGTTAAGCAATGCAAGCTCGGAAGCATAGTGAATACCACGTTGCTTGAAAGTGCGCTTGATCATGGAGCGGTTGGTAGTAATGCGTTGCTTCTTGGGTCGTTCGGAAAAGCCCATATTGATACACGCGTAACCTAGAACCTGCTTATTGCTATCTGACATGCTAACCTCTTTCTTGATTGGTATACCCTATTATAGCACATATATGGCCTCTCTGTCAAGCGAATTCTGTTATTCTGTCAAATTTTTTCTGGGTGTTTTTTAGAAATCCCCATAGCCGGCTATGATTTCCGCTGCCTGACTTATGATCTTCTTTGTCCTTCCTCTTCTATAATGGCATTTATATCTTCCTCAAGATGCTTCCAAAATTCTTCGGGGAAAATATCTCTGCCGGCAGGCAGGGGTATAGCATCAAACCCGGCACTTCGGCACTTATTTTCGTATTCTTCCGGTAATTCTTCTAGACTAAATTTTCTTTCTGGTTTAAGATGAATTTCTAACACTCCGTCTTGGATGCTTTTACTCTCAATATAATCCCATGGGGCGACTGCACCCGGAGCGAGATATCGCTTGTTTATACGAGCCCCGCACTTATTGGCCAAAAAGCTATATTTTGGCTCGATAACTTTAAGCGCTTCAACGGCGTGGCGCAATTCATCATCGATGATTGTATCAATGTCCCACTCATCCGGATCGAGCTTATCACCAAAGTCCATGGTTATGATATCGCCGGCTTCCCACTTCGCGTCGTAATCATCTAAATCATCTTCGAATAAAGTTCTCTTGATTTCTTCCTTGATGATTCTTTGCAATTGGCTTTTCGTTATTCTCATGGTTTGGATCCTCTTTTCGTATATAAATAGTTTTATTGAAGCGGAAAATCTCTTTTTTTATTCTGGGAATTTTTCTGGGTGTGTAGCGCGTGGCGACCTGGCCGGCCTGGCCGATAACCCAGTTAGGAAGGGACTTTCCGGCGAGCGGGAGGGGAGGGGGGACCCCCCCATTGTGGGCCTTTATCCTGACAAATCGTTTTCGCGTGTGTGACAAATCGTTCGCATGATTTACTCCTTTAAACCTACGTTTTGTGCATACTCCTTAGTCATAGGATAACAGAAGGCAAAACTGGTATATACGCCCCTGTCCAAAGATACCTTTATAACGTCACTATTAAAGAAATTAGTGTCGGACCAATGCAGGATATGGGTCTTGCTGACAAGGCAGTTTGAATGCCTACAATCAGTGGTAGGTGTATATCGTTGGGCGATGGGCATGAAAAACTTGGTTCTACGCTGCTTTTTAACGAATGCCTGAAAGGCACCTTTGGATGTGAAGAATAAGTCTATAGACATTTTATTTTTATAACCTCGATGATGCAGTTTCTAAGCCAGTAATTTCCTGAATCTCGGCGGGTGTGGCCTCGATGGTTGTGAACTGCGAAGGCATCATATCGCGCACATAGGCATTGCGGTGTTTGTTAGTAGTGTTTGAGTAACGCTTAGTGGTAACTAAGTTTAAACCTTCCTTATGGAGAATAACGCACTGGGGGACGCCATACGATAAAAGGGCGGTGAAACTGGGTTTTCCCGCGTCGTCACGGGCTTCAACTATAGTTTGATTTGCTTTGTAATTAATGATATGCATGGTTTAAACGTCCTTTTCAATGGGTTGGGTAAATATAGTTTCTAAGAGGAATTTTCGGTCCTGGATATTAAGCTTAATAGCCTCTCTATAAGTCGACTTATTATCGGCATCGGAAGCCTTCATTTGCTTAAGCAATTCAAAGCTTTCTCCGCGCATACTATCGAGAGCCTTTAAAGTCTCGGTTAAAGCTGCATTATAGAGGAATGACGTCGCAAATTGAATTGCGCGCAATTGGGATTGTTCGAAAGGGGTTAGTGATTTGGTAGATTCAACCGACATAATTAGCTCCCACACTCGACTGGATGTGTCCAGTTATTATATTGCCACTCGCTGATATCGCCGTCTTTACATAGCATATCAGTCCAGTTGTTGAAAGACTCGGAACGAGCGGGATAATCGGGGACACCATCGGCCTCGAATTCGCGGCGTATATAGGGTAATACCGTATTGCGCCACATAATTATGGCGTCAGCGCGGGTAATGACGGTTGGAAGGGAAGAATCGCCTGGTAAGTTATTGGATGACATTGTGATAGCTCGATTTGTTAGGGGGTAAGGAATAATTAAGGTTTAAAGTAAGGAATCAGCTGGGGCGCGACTTCCAGTCATAACGCGCTCAATTGAATGTCAGCAAAGGAATATCCTCCATATGAGAGTTAGAAAGGGGGTTATCGAGTAGGCATGCCTTCGGCCACGTCCCCGGGATGCGGTACCGTGAGGCCAGACGGCTTAACGTCGACGCCGTGCTCCTGCAAAAGCTGGATTGCAAGCACCAAATCGACGTCGTCCGGATGGTCAGGTCTAAGGCGCGCATTCGACTGCATGGCACACGCCCAGCAGCGAACCTGCCAAGCGTTAAGGGGCGTTGTAGGCCCATTTTCGGTGATAAGAATATACATAGAACAAACTCCAATATCGCGAGCACAGGAGCGACGCGACGGGTAAGGGGAAATTGTGAGGGGGAGCGGCTTTTCATATATATATTATACTCGTTTTTTCCGCCCTTGTCCATATATATCTTGTCAACTAAATGTCAAGACTTATTAATAAGTTATAACCGGCTTTATCGCCGACACTATATTATATATTTCTGCCAGAAATTCCAGCGCGTTGGGTACCGGCGGTGCGCATGACGGTGCATCGACTGACCCGACTTAACCTGACGACGGGCCGCTACATACCCCTGTAACGCTCTTAAAGGGCCTCACACGCTCGCAGAGCGTTCGCGACGACTAACCGGATGCTATAGCGTGAAAAGCGTCAGAGGCCCTTTAAAATCCTTCCAGGGGCATGTCTTTAATATCCCGCATTGTAAGTAAATAATCCAATAGCTATAACAACACTAAGCGATAGTAGTATTACAACCTCGATTATGCTAGGTTTATTTTGCACCTACTTTATCCTTCACCATATCGACGGTTGTATCTATGTTCTCGAAGGTCTTTGGATATTCCCTTACAAAGTCGATAATGAACAACACGCCAAAGAGCAGCAAGATATTCTTTAATAGTGATTCCATATTATTCTGTTTCAAACTCCTATATGCTTGTCAAGCATTTAATTGTCAATTATTTATTACAATACATTACTTGATTGTCTAGTTAGAATGTACTATATCCACCATCAAATTGCTACGTTTCTCCCTCCCATATTAAAAATCATTTATTCAGTAATTTAAATCTACCTTTTTTAAAAATCGGGCTTATCCCACGATAATCCACTTTCTTCCACATTTACCCCCTTTTTCCAGGGTATATCAGATTTAAACAGGATTATCCAGTCGTGATAGTTTGAAACTTCGTGTTCACTCAAAAGGTAGTAATCTCCTGGGTTATTGTGCTTAGCCCATGTACTATCATATTCCTTCCCAACGTATAATAAATAAGTTTTAAAGTACGTTACGGTTCGCTGGTACTTGTGCAAATCTAATTCTTCACGTTCAATCAATTTGCCCACAATCAAGTATACAGCGATATATTCCTCGCATGACGATTTGTCAGGAGTCTCGGCTATAATATCCCCTGGAGATATAGTAGTTATACCCTTTATTATTTGCTCCTTCACATTATAGCCTTCCTTATACTGTAATTATACCATTTTAATTTTATTGGCCTCGAACCTTATTTATCTCACATACGCGAATCAATTTGTTACAACTGCGTACGGTATAAGGATTCTCGATTTTGGAGTTTGGTATTAGCATTTCACCACCTAGAGCCCTTGTAACCCTTGTAAGTTTTGCTGGCTCATAGATGGTATACACCCTGGCATATCTCGTGTGATGGCTTACTTCCAACACTATCATGCGAGGCGTCGACTCCGGCGGATAATCTCTTGCCCAAGAGTCTGTCACGATATCCCCTGGTTTAAAGTTTACTTTCATGTTCTAGGGCCTCGGATATCTTCCACACCTTGTCGCTCTTAGAGGCGTTTGAAAGCCATGAACTCGAATAATGACCATGTGTCCC
>Ga0114933_10003958_pt1 | contig 14113 bp, 20 predicted proteins | sample 4SBtaG_FD_89691 | JGI IMG/M metagenome (GOLD analysis project Ga0114933, IMG submission 89691) | Deep subsurface microbial communities from Kolumbo volcano to uncover new lineages of life (NeLLi) - 4SBTROV12_W25 metaG | ecosystem: Environmental > Aquatic > Marine > Volcanic | place: Kolumbo...
ATCAACGAGGCATAAAGCAAAGCGTCAGGGTTTGCTGTCAGCATAAAGTTGGTCGTGGCAGAGTCCGATAATGCGGTAGGTTTCTGCCAGTAAAGCATTTCCATCGTGTAAACACCGTCAGGCTTTGGCCCAAGTCTTACCTCATCACCTACCACCGTGTAGGCTTTAGGTTGTCCTGTCTGGCTCCCTGCCCATACCGTGTCCATACGCTCCGGTGTAAGGTAGTCCAAGTCCGTCAACGGTGAGGTGTTCAGCTTGAACGATCTCATCTGCACAAAGTTGGTAGGCAACCCGTAATACTCCTGATCTGCCACCGTACTTGTCTGTACCCGTGTCTCCATCTTCCTTATGCGTAAATTCCTGTTGACACGCAACTCGGCTAACCTGATAAAATCAGGGATAACAGAATCAAGATCAGATCGCTTGCCCCAGTTCTTTACAGCCGTCTGCAACTCAGCGTAGGTCGTGATAGCCATTTATATCCAGCCCCCACCTGTCCTAAATGCTTTGTTGTCGGGATCGTTCAACCACCGCTTCATGGCCGCCTTGTCGTACCAAGTCCCGTCACGCATCAGCTTGTCTATAACAATATTCGGTATGGTGGCAACCTTGGTGAACCCACGGTTGTACTTCATGTCGCTATTGTTCTTCACATCAAACTCGTTACGCTCAAATCGGTTCGACTCAAGTATAGGGGCCGTGTCTTGTGAGGACTCGACAACCAGCTTCTGGTCAATATTGTCCCAGTGAGCTTTTTGCTTAACTGCTGGTGGTATGTATTGTTCTTCGCTCATAAGTTCCTCTTAAAAATAATAGGGGGTGGTTGATAACGCTCAACCACCAAAGCGAGGGAGAGAGAGGCAGTACCCTGCCCCTCAGGAAGACCCGTGTTTAGGAAGTAGTCAAGTCAGCAACTTTGCCAGAACTCTTCTGGTTCCGTGCTTCCAAGGTGTACTCCACTAACATATGGACTTTGTCGCTGTCGCCAGTTTTCGCCAATTTCTCTTGACGGAACGGACGCAGGTAAGCAACTGCCCACTTATCTTTTTCGATAACCATCGCAGTACGATCACGTTGGAATCGGTTGGGAACGATTTTTACCTCGCCCCAGTCTGAAATGTACAGGTCAGCCGCACCCATAATACTGGCCTGACCCTTAGAGCCAGCCGTATCACGGTAGAGCGTTGCAATACCACCAAAGCCTGAGACTTTAGTTTTATTGAACGGGCCAACCATTACACAATCAGGATCACCACCCTCGGTGAAACAGGCTTGCAGTACAGTTTTCAACATGGCTTCGGTAAACACTCTCTGCGTACCGTCAGTGACCGCCCCAGCAGAGGTAGTCGCACCAGACGTTCCGTAAGAGGTGTTCGTATAAACCCAAGACTCAAAACCTCTCAGCTTACGAGCCGCAGAAGCACTACCTGTAACAGCCTGATTCTTACTACAAAGATCAACTTCCATGTCACGCTTCAACTCTTTACCAGCCTTAGCGAGCAAGTAAGAAAGCTCATTCTTTCTACCAGCTTTGTTGATTGAGTTAGCGGTTCCAGTAACGAGTACAACTTTCTTAGAAATCTGTGTACGGTTAGACTCACGAACCGTAGCAACCTGTGCCTCAGCCGCAGAGTCGTCACCCTCGATCACTGCATTACTAGCCGCAGAAGAAAGAGCGTCCGTCTGGAACTCGTGTAAGATAGCCGTGGCTTTAGCACGACCAATGTTTGATTGAAATGGAACATCAGTAGGACTGATATTCGAGATAATGTCGGATAAATCTTCCTTACCACCTACGAGATCGTAGGCATCGTAAGTGTTAGTTGGTTGTGCCATAATAATTTCCTCTTAAAGCATATCGTAAATCATAGAAGCGGCATCATCTACCGATCCTGATTTTCGTAGTTGTTTGTTTTTATCAGCACGTCTCTTCGCACTGACATCGCCTTTGCTCTTGGCAACGCCAGACTTCACATACTTGGGAGTGTCAGCCTTGACCTTTTTCTTCGCAGGTTGTGATCGCTGAATCTTGTCGTACATCATCGCCTTCCTCAGCATAATCATTGACCTGTGATCGGTCAGGGTGGATAACTCTTCGCTAGTGAAACCCTCACCCAGCCCATACTCTCGAACAGACTTACTCGTAGCGTCATCCCAGTCCGGCATGACTGACAATAGTTTCTCCTTGCCAGTTTCCATATTGCGGTTGAACCGCTGTACTCGATAAGTCTGTGCCTGTTGTGCTAGGTGCTGTTGTTGCTTATGACCGTCCTCAATGCCCTTCTCAAGTTCACGTTGTTCATCACGTCTTTGCATGAAAAGCATCGGGTCATCTTCCCGTAGTTTGTTCCAGTCGATCTGCTTGTACTGATCCAACTGTTGCTCCGCTTCGGTCTGCATCTGCCCAAGAGCTTGAGCATACTGGTTGCGTTCATGCTGAATCGCCTGTGCCTGTTCTTCTACGGCCCTTCGTTGTTCAGCAATCTCACTGGTCTTTTTGCGATAGTCCGAGTCCTTGAGATAGCCAGACTGAAGCTCGTCAAGTGTCACATCGACTTCCTTGCCGTCAACCTTGACGGTGTATAGCGGTGTGTCTGTCTGATCCTCTTCTTCTACCTCGGTGTCCTCGGCCTCTGCATCGACCCCATCATCTTTCTGCGTTGGTTCGTCTGGACGTGGGGATTCGTAATCCTCGCCCTGTTTCTCATCCGCTTGCAGGATCGCCTGTGCCGCAGACCCTATTGAACCATCTTGCTCAACTGGTTCAGTTCCCGTCTCAGGGTTGACTGTTTCAGTCTCTGCCATAAATCACCTCTTTAGTTTGATGCTAATAAAAAAAGCCCCGACAAGATTCCCGTTAGGGTTAATCTCATCGAGGCTTCCGTTGGATTGGCTCCGTAGACTTTTCTACTCGCTCAATAAATGTGTGCTACTAATATTCTACTGATGACTCCTGTGTAACCTTCTTAATCACTCCCTCGTGAAAATGCAATATTATTTTGCCACTAAACTTTAAAGCCAAATAATGTTTTATGCAATTAATAATGCGTTCCAATAGTCTGCTCCAAGTTTTGTTTCGACTGTTGCTCTGCCATCTTACCTGTTTCCATTACCGTCCTGATCTCTGTTACAAAATCAGCCAGTATCTGTAGCTTGGTATAAGTACGCTCACGACCAGCAACGTCATTGTCAGATGAGTTCATCCACTGGTTCATATACCCATCACTCAATGTCTGTATTGCTTTCTTATAGACCTCGCTCTCTATAATGCGTTTAGCTTCCTGACCGTCTAAAACTTCTTGGTTACTGTCCACTTAAAACCCCCTTCAATGGTTTATCATTGATCTCCAATATCTGTGGTATCTGGTCATCAAACACAACAAAGTTGGATGTGCCTTTGCCAGCACCCCTAGAACCCTGATCCAGATACTTAATGCCTTTGATGCCTTCCCTTTTAAGAACTGCCGATGTAAGGCTGTCTGAATTTTTTTCTCTACCTGCTACTGCCTTTAAAAACTTGTCAGCATCCCCTAATGCTTCACGATAATTTTGAGCATCCGAACCAAAAGCAGATCGTATTTCTGAACTCAGCCCAACCTGAATCTCCTTGCCAGTTAATTCCCCAAGTGGTTTAGCAATAGTTTTTCCTGTGTGAAATTTTGTATAATCATCCCTTCCAAATAACCCACGCATAGCCAATGAATCCCTTTTGCTTTTTGGAAGTATTTTATCCACAGCATCCATAACTGACTTAGGTTGCTCACTCAAAGGCTTATCCCAATCAAGCATCTTGTCTATATGCTCATCAGGGATGTCTACTTTGTAGAGGTTGCCTTTCGGTTCCCAATTACCATAAAAAGCTATCTCATTTAATGCGTCACTAAACGGTTCACCTCTATTTTTGTCAAATAACTCTATGGCCTTTTCCTTCCCTGCCTCTGGGCCTCTTGCCGCCCATGCAGAATTAATTTCAGCCACCATATTCTCTGGAATAGGCTCACCCTTAAAATTCTTTAGCTTGTCAAAAGCCCCATGTTCCTGCAAACCCCAACCTCCATCTTTGCGAATATTTCTTTGATAATCCTTCGCCACATTCGGATTCTCCGCAAAATAAAGCCCATGACCGTAAGCTGTTGCCCCCTCACCAGTTCCTATCTTACTCATATCAAACTTGCTGAACTTATGTGGTGAACCATGAAATGCTGTTGCCATCGGCCCACCAACAACATCCAACACTGCACCCTCTGCCATCTCTGGTCTTACATACTGAGAGTCCATAACACTTGGCTGTAGTGGATCATTGCCATACATATTTTTATCACCAAAAAATAATCGTTTAGCCTGACTGCCTATTGTCTGCAACATAGATGGCTCTTGCCTCAACACACCACCACGCATATTCATAGCATCACGCTCTAACGCCTGTCTTTCAGCCTCTATCTGTCTGCCAAGTATTCCTTGCATTATTCGCTCAACAATCCTTTCATACGTTCTTGCATAAACATCTTATCCATCATCTGCTTATGTCTGTACCTGTTGAACATCTGAATCTCTTCAGGTGACAATCGGTAAGTCTGACCAATGCTGTCTGGGTTCCTAGGTATGGGCGTTCCCTGTGGCATCACAGGAGGCATTTGCGGTGGCAAAGGCCGAGGAATAAAATCTTGAGGTGGACTATTGTAGGGCTGACGTGGATAATTATACCCACCTTGCTCCGCAAAGCCCGTACCTCTATCCATTTGGTTGCCTCGCAGTCTCGCTATTTCTTCTTCGCTAAGTTGCATCAGTACGTTCCTCTTGGTTTAGGTTTCCTTGTTTTCTTGACTGGCTTCTTGACTGTTTTCTTTTTCATTTAATTCCCTCTGTCCTTAAAAGGAGCATCATGCAGGTTGATGTTATGAATTACTTCCTCCAAGTCTCCTCGCTTGATTTTGTTGAACCAGTCAACTTTCTCAACTGGTTTCTTGTCCTTAATTATCTGGTGGCAAGCCAAGCAGAACACTGATCCATTCTTTTTGATCTTGGTTCTTGGATGGATGCAATTCCCTTCAAACGGCATACCCATTTATTACCCCACTTTAATAGGCCGTCCTGAGTAGCTTTCCATCTGCAACTCTGCGGCCTTGAGTTGGTTCTCTTGTTGTTCCATTGCAATGTCTGCCTGTAACTTTTGCCCTTCAAAGTCCAGCTTCTGTTTTTCCATCTCTAACTTCTGTGCCTCAATTTGTAATTTTTGCATATCAACTTGAGTTTTCATCTTGTCAGCTTCAAACTTCATCTTTTCTGCTTCCAACTGCATGGATGCAATCTGAGCCACACTATCTTCTTTTGGTTGCTGTGGTTGAGTCTGCCCATCATCGGGGTCGGTAATATACTCCTCGATATTCTTCAGGCCCATGTTCATGCCGATCTCTTTGAGCGTATTAAATATATTTTTAGGAGTAACAAGCAAGCCCATACCACCAGCCGCAACAATCTTCTCTTGCATCTGTGCTAAGGTTTGTAGGTGAACCATGTTCTGATCCCGACTACCATTACCCAACCCAACCTTGACCGTGAAGTCAGCCTTGCTCTGCCAACTCGCAGGGTCAACCTCAACCCATTCGTTACGCAACCTGACAGTCGTTGCCTTGTCTGAATTTTTCTGCAACAACTCGTAGATCATCAGAAACATTTTCTTAACACCTGTCTCTGCAAAGTTTCTGGCAATCAACTCGATCCGTGCCTGTGAGCTTTGCATCTGTTGCATATAGGCAGTCGCTGTCGTACTCTGCAATACGTTAGCATCAAGCCCTTGGTTGAACTTGGTTATACCTGTCCGACCATCTCTTACCGTGTCGATATAGTTGAGCATCTCATACGGTGCGTTGCCAATGTTAGGAGCGTCCAACCTCTTGACCGCACCCATCTCTTTAACACGAACTACACCAGCAGGGCGGTTGGTCAGCATATCATCCATATTGACCCTACCATCCAGACACTCGAACCGTCCGTTGTTTAAATGATAAATATTATCGAGGATATTTCTCCATAGCGTTGACTTGATTAATTGTAAATCCATAACGATGTCTGCCATACTGAACCCGTAAAACTTATGAGGCATAGGCACAGGACATATATCTGCAAACGGGATACGGTCTACCTCTTCGTTTGAGATAATTTTGTCGCCAGCTTTCCAGACCTTGCGAATCTCGGCAATACCATCACCGTCCCAGTCGCAACGGATATAAGCCTCGTCTATCCATACCTCTCTGGTTGCACTGTCTGTTTCCTCGTCCGACTTACCTGCCAATGAATCATCCCAGTTCCTAGCCAAATACTCTTGGTCGTGGTGTTGGCTTTCATCAGACTGGTAGGTATCAGCGTCATCAAATCCCATCTCTATCAGTTGCGATACCGTGTAATGGGTACGGTGACAAACAAAGTTGGCATCCTCGATAGTCCGTGCTGTTCTCGATATGTAGAACTCTTCTGGTGCTACAACTTCGATGTCAACCTTACCCTTACTTATATCTCGCATGATCGTTACGTTGTGCATCATAGGCACAGGCTCGACCATGCTCATCTCTTCATCCATAACCTCAGTCGTTTCCTCAACGACACCACCCACAGCCGTATGCTCCACCACCTCAACCGCATCGTCCATAACCAGTAGCTGAAACTCTTCATCACTCAGGCCCTCGTAGCTCTCACGTTCAACCGTATCGTCATCCTTCCACACCACCTTAAAGATACCTGTCTTACTGAGTAGTGCGTCCTTGATCGCATCACGCAATAAAGCGTAGCCATCATTCTGCTGAAAGAATACATAGTTGCAGTAGTCGGTGGCTTGCTCTGCCAGTTCAACGTCCTCTTCGTTCTGCGGCTCAAACCGTCCTACCTCATCGCCACTTCCAAAGATACGCATGAGGATAGGCATAGCCCACTCAACGACATCCATAACGTCAGTCGATACTACCGAGGAACGCCCAGCAATCTCGTTACCGAAAGGCTCACCGTTGTAATACTCAAGTGCCTTCCTACGCTGTGCATCCAACTCACCACCGTAACTGCTTGCTTGCCCAACCTCACGCTCAATGATATTGAGCAGTGTATCGTCTGTCATTTTTTGCTTTTGTTTAGCCATTTATTTCCTCATTCTTTCTTTTTATTCTTTGCTCTTGACCTTGGAACAGGTGTCTTATCTTCTTTAACTAGTCTGAGTTTCCTAATGTCTCCACCACCTAACAGCGTATGGATGCCACGGTTAAGCAAGTCAACCTTCTCTTCCATCTCCGCAATCCTTAAATCAAGCTCATCATAATGGGCTTGCAATAAATTAATATCTGCTTGCATTTTTAGACTCATACGACTGCCACCTCCACCTCTGGTAATTCACTGTTGAAAGAATGTCCGGCAACAAACGCTGACTCATGTGCCAAGGTCAAACAAAAACTATCCGCTAAATCTGGTGAACGCAGTCCACGCTTCTTCATATTGTCCTTGCTCTCGACCTTGATCCTACCGCTTGATGTGTACTCGTAACGTGGCACACTCAATTCAGCCGCCAGTTCATTGCAACCTTCGGGTAGCTTACAGTCTCTTCCTTGGAACCACTCTCTTGCTTTAAACCATAACTCATCTCTAAGTCGTAGATACGTCTTATCACTGGTGGAAGGTGCTTCAGATACATTGATTCCTCTAGCTGGTAAACCCATCTCAGATAACCTATCGCACACACCCGACCCCAACCCAATACTGTCAACCAAAATCTCATCAGGACGCTCATCAGCAAAGTTCTCCAACCGTTTGTATTCAGCCATTATCAGTCCACAGGTCTGCATTAAGTCCTTGCCCTGCCATGTAGTCACAGGCTCAAGTATCTCCTTACCTCTCCGTTTGCATAAAGCCGTGCGGTCTGCACCAAAACGACTGACATCCAACCCCCATATAACTTTTTGTGTGGGACTCTGCACCACGTCTCTCTCTACTGCTGACTCGATCCAACTCAACGGGATCACCGTGTCATCACCCTCTTGAGAAAACTCACCCAATACCCGAACACGGTAGACATTACTTTCGTCACCGTACTTATCTTCCATCTCCTGTATGAATGACGGGGTTACATTCGTTGATTCGGCACATGAAACCTTCATCGTATGCCAGATTCCCCTGTCACTATGAAACGCATCGTAGAAGTAACCAGAGGTTCTTGTCGGGTTCCCTGTCATTATCGTCTTAGCACCCACAGAACTCATCGCCCCTTGGCCTACCTCGAATATCAACGGGTCAACACCTGACGCTTCATCAACAATAAACAGCATATTCTCCGAGTGGAAACCCTGAAACGCTTCGGGTGTTTCTTTCCTCGCTGTTCTTGCAACCGCAAACGCCTCGGACTCTGACCCTACAACCTCAAGCCTCTCGTTCCTCAGACTCAACTGATCCTGATACCACTTGGGCATCTTCCTGTACCATTTCCCCAACTCTCCCCAAAGAACATCACTCAACTGGTGGGCTGTCGGGGCAGTACAAGCGATCTTGCCCAGCCTCGTACTCATCCACCAAAGTATCACCCAAGCTAAATAGGCTGACTTACCAACACCATGCCCAGAGCGTATTGCGATACGATCATGCTTGACAACAGAATCAAGTGCTTCCCTCTGCCACTTGTCAGGAGTAACGCCCAGCACTTCCGATACGAAAGCGTTAGGGTCGCTCTTGAACCGTTTCAGCCTCGATATAACTTTGCTCTTGTCGCTCATCCATCTCCCTCAAACACTCGTGTAATGTCACACGGTGGTCAACCTTGACCTCGTGCTTCTCAATCAACATCCCGTGTATCTTTGCGTTCAACATTATTATCCTGTCCCTTGGGATCAACTTAATCTTCACACCCAACCCAGCACCATCCGGTAGATTGATAGTTGTGATCTCTTGAATCATGTCACGCACACCACGAGGAACCTCACGCAAATCTTTCACAATCAACTCACCGTGGTTGATGTCGTAAAGATCGAGCAAGTCTGCGTGCATCATCTCATCCGTCTTAGTGACGATCTGCTCACGTCTCTTGTCCACGTTATCGTCAGACCGTTTCACATATTTTTCAATCTCCTTCTTGACTAATGAATGCTCAAGAAGAGCGTGACCTTGTTGCATCGCACTGTTCTTTGCGTACCCTGCTTTAATCGCACTAGCTTTTGCGTTGAAATCCGTAACGTAAGCCCTGCAAAAAGCCTTTTGTTTAGCGTTTAACTTTAGTTCTTTCATGCCTTTCCTACTCCGTCAACGTGAACACAACCGATATTGCTGTTTTTCGGGACACCAATCTTTACTGCTTCCTTCACCCTCGCAATACATTTCTTCTCGTCCCAATGTGTTTCCAGTATCTCCATTCGCTCTATCTCCATAGGCCCACTGAAAAGAACTAGCATTAACAGCCACATTATTCGGGCCAGTCAACCCACTCGCTGGTCTTTATCGGTGAGGCTTCCAGTTTATACTCGTAAGCACTGCTCGGTGCTTGTGTGATAATAGTTATCGTCCTACTCAACGGTTCAATATTCACCTGATTACAGTCAGGTCTTGGTGTGACCGCAACAATCCGGTACAAAAACTCACGACCATTAGCATACTCGACCATCATCATCTGGTTCATAGGATGGTAGTCCCTGATCTCGATTGGGGGTGGTAGCTTGGGTTGACGTTTATCAACAACCTCATCCGCTAAAGCCAACCCACAAAAGATAAAAGCTATCACTAAGCTACCTATTAATTTCTTCAATCGTGTTCTCATATTTTCTTACCAGCGAGTCCATGAGTATCGTGTACTCCCTCAACTGTGATAAATGCCCCTTGTCGATACAGTAGTAGTCTGACTCGATACGATTTGGGTTGTCATCGCATTTGAGAAATACCTCGCTCGGTTCTGTGATTGCTTTTGGAGTAAACGGTCTTGGGTATATCTGGAAAGATACACCGCTACCTTTTACGCAACCAAGGAGAACGAACAGGGTTATCGCCAGCAGAACGTACTTGCTTCTCAGCTTCCTCATCCTCAAGCCTGTTAAACTCGTTAATATTTCCGACTTTCCTTACCGCTCGTCTAAGATTTGCCAACTCTTTCACCTTCTTGCCAAGACCGAACACCCATACGAGTACGGACACTATCAGTATTGCCAAGACAGTGAACAGGGTCATGGATTTTTCCTGTCCATTCCCATTTTCCAAGTCACACCACCTGACATCCCAACCATAGCCCAAGTCTCTGGCATGAATACATGGTGTCCGAACATGGAACAAACTGCCATCCCGATACCGATAAACATGATGGCAAAAGTCTTGTACCCTGCCATGAATCCGTCTATCGCATCCACTAACGGTTTAATCAACTTCTCCATTTTTTCACCTCTCAAAAATTAGTAAAGCCAAACGACACCAGCTACCTTGCTGGGGTCAACATCCACATGAACAAAGTTTTTATTTATACCGACACGATCAAACACAGGCATGACCGCCTTCAACAACCTTTGCCTGTACCCTGAATCACCACACTTGAGGTCTGCCGCGTAACCTGTAACATGGCTCGATGTCGGTGATCCAATATTACCGTTGTACTTCTCGCACCGTATCCCACTGGTGACGATAATCGCCTCGCCCAATTCGTTACGGACTTCCTGTAACCGTCTGACAAGATCGTCTTTGATGTTGCCTCGATTGCACCCACAGGAACAAACGAACTCCCTACGATTAAAATGGGTTGTAATTTGTTCATCGTTCACAAAACATACCTCTAGCTAATTTAGACATACCACGGTCTAGGGTTGCGTATGCAAGTGTTAATTTATTTTTATTACAGGTGGGGGAACAAGGTAGGAGGGACGCTATGAAAAAAGTTTTCTAATTCATAACGCCCCTTGAGGTTGGGTTTTATTTCTTGTCATTAGACGTTTTCTGCTCGCCACTCAGCGATTGCCTTGACAACTTTTGGTTTCTCCAAATACTTTTTTATTTCTTCATGAAACTTATCTATTTTTTTGTCTATATCCACACCAAGCACCCAAGCCAATTCTCTAGCTACAAGGTGAGCATCAAATTCTGGAATAATCAAGCCATTAGGACAATCCCTATGCCTACCCTCATCCTCTATTTTTTGTGGAATTTCAAGGCAGTCAATAATATCCTCTGTTGTAGAATCATAGGTTAAAGCGTTTTCCCATAATTCTAATCGGTGATTTGCAAGGCAAGCCTTCATCCTTGCCTCAATTTGTTTTTTTCTTTTCATTTCCTGTCTCTCCCTTTTTGAATTTCACTCACGTTGGTTCGCTCCACGGGTTTCTCCCAATAAGGTGTGCCACATCCCCTCGGCTTCGAGGGGCAACGCTTAGGCATATTGGTGGAGCGTGGTATCCAAGTATGCCCACAACGCTGGCACGTTAAAGTGGTTAGTTTAATTTTCATAAATCCGACATCCCTTGCATTGCATAGCGTGGGACAAAACAGTTTTCCATGCGTTTTGTTGTGCGGTTGAAGTTCCGATAAATACCATAAAGGTCATGGGCAAAATTCCCAATATCAGCTTCCAATAATTGATCTATCTCAATCGGACTTTCCTCATGTGCAAACTCTATATCCATCATTAAATCCATTTGCTGTGATGGCAAGAAGTCCAATTCAACGATTGCCCGTTTAGCAATCTTGCTAATAATTCGGGACTCTTCAAGTTTATCTTTCTTGATAGATTTTTCGATCTCACTAAACAAGTGCTTAAATGCTTTGTGCTGTTTATTCATTGTCATCTCATCTCTCCCTTTTAGATTGTTCAATAGCATCTTCCATATCCCTTTCCCATTGCTTCCATGTCCCGTGGTTCAAGGCATAGCAGTAAATGGAATCGGGAATGTTTTTAACCTGACAACCTTCAAGCTCTGCAAAGTAGAAGTACCCATTGCCTTTGACAAGCTCAAGACCGTGAGGCTTGAGCAAAGCGTTCAGGTTGTTCATCGTGACTCTCATCCCATCTCTCCCAGTTGAGGGGGCAAAGCCCCCTGTTAGTTATGCTATGTCTGCGTATCTTTTTTGATGATCTTCAAGTTTTTTAACTTGAGCATCAGTGAGTGATTTAACTTCAGTCATACGCAAATTGTTGTTTGCTGAATGTTCAATGTTGAAGAGTTTGCCTTGGAACCAGATTTGGATGCAATCGTTTAAATCAGAATGCTTCCCAACAATGTTTTCAGCTTTTACCAAATGCTCTGCTTGTTCGAGTGGGCGAGGGCTACTGCTCATAAAAGTTGCCATTGGATTGAGCCAGTAAAGCTCGTGACCATTCTTTTTTGCTTCTTCAATTGCTTTGATTGGGTCTTGGTTGTATTCAATGTAGTAACTCGCAACACTTTCAATCATGTAATCCTTGGTGAAATCCTTTGATGTTTCTACCCTGAGAATTTGTTTGTTACTCATCTCAAGAATTTCAAGAACCTCTCTTGCTTGTCTGTTTTCTAAATCTTCTAAAGTTGGTTTCATCTCATCTCTCCCAAAAAGTTATCATTAACTACACCTATAATATAACCCTATCGGGTAATATATGCAAGCAAATAATGCAATAAAAGTGCAACTATTTAGTCTTTTAAATACAACTACTTAGAGACACTTACCCAAGATGATTTGATTTTTTTCTTTTTCGGGTCTACATAAACTGGAACAGAGAATGTAATCCCACGGTCTGGGTGTGTGAATGTCAAGGACTGACTGGGGGGTTCGTAAGGTAGGTTTAGGTTGTAGGCATATTCATCGTAGCCTTTAATTGATCCGTTGACGATCAATCTTCTTGATTGCCAAAGCGTATGGAAGTGGCCCATCATAAGCACATCGTACTCTTGGTCAATCTGCGAGTTGCGTGATCTTTTTTTATGATCGCCACGCATAATCGGCATCAATGCACCCGTGATTCCATCGCCACCACGAAACTGATCTCCGTGCGTCAAACAATATCTTGTGTTGTAAACTTTGAACAATGCGTCAGGCCCGTCAGGAATTAAAAACGATACACGCTGATCTGCCTTGCCATCATAGGGATGGTAATGTCTTTTTAAAAGTTGGTAAAGCAACCAGTCGAATGAAGTGTACGCTCTACCCTTGTGCCTAATCTTTCTTGTGTTCCTACCGTGGTTGCCTGTCACACCAACAATAAAAACATTCGGAAACTTTTCGAGTAACTGATTTATCACCCAGATCAAAACACCGAGCAAGTCAAGCATGGTCTGCATGGTGGTGATCTCGTTGGACTCGGTGAGTTCTTCGTGTAAAACATCGCCACTAAACATATCACCGCCCAAAGCTAAAACGATTCCCTCGTAGTTGGGGTTGACCATGTGGTTAAACATGAGATCAAGTGCTGACTCCATCAAGCACCTGACACGCTCGTGGGCTATCCGTAAATTAAACGCATTTTTCTTGGCAATCTGGGACTGATCTACTACCTCACCCCAATGCCAGTCGGAACAAAAAAGCGTGGGAATCCCTGCACTGTGCGAGCTTTGTTCTGGTGGTGTTATCAACCAGTCCGGTGGGGTAGGATCAAGTTTGGCTACCTTGAAAATCTTTTGTTTGATTTCAATAGCACCCATCTCCTCGAACTCAATCTGCTTGAGTTGTGCCTGTAACATTTTAACTTTTCGCTCAAGGACTTTGACCTCTCGGTCATGGCGTGGGACAACACCTTTGGACGGTTTCATTCCAAGGCGAGCCGCTTTATCTGACCGCTTATCAATTGTGGACTCTGGCAAACCTGTTGCTTTGGAAGCCAGATAGGGTGAACCATGTTCCGTAACAAGATCAAGAGCCTCTTGTAGTTTGGTTTCTTTTTTATCTTTCATCATTCAACCCCCTTTATAATTTCAATATCCATCACCCAACGCTTCGGGATATTTATTTTTCCACGGTACTCGTCATTATCGACTCTCTTGTCGCTTGTCAACACCACATCCTCTTTCGATACACCAATCCATAAACCATAGCTGTCGTATATAACCGACAAATGATCTCTGAGTAATTCCTTCGGGCTTCCATCATCACAGGCATCCGCACTTGCATCAGGCCAACGTACCCTGACCAACGATCCCTCTTGAAT
>Ga0114933_10003959_pt1 | contig 14113 bp, 14 predicted proteins | sample 4SBtaG_FD_89691 | JGI IMG/M metagenome (GOLD analysis project Ga0114933, IMG submission 89691) | Deep subsurface microbial communities from Kolumbo volcano to uncover new lineages of life (NeLLi) - 4SBTROV12_W25 metaG | ecosystem: Environmental > Aquatic > Marine > Volcanic | place: Kolumbo...
AGCCAAAGAATGAATGGGATATTTGTGCGGCACATTGTATAATTAATGAATCCGGTGGTAAGCTTATAGATCTTGATGGTAATTCTAGAATTTATAATTTAAAAAATACAAGAATTGCTCCTGGGATTATTGCAGGTGGAGAAGATGCAGTTAAAAAAGTTTCTTCAATTATTAAAAGGGTATGAATTTAATTTCAAAAGAAATTGAACAATATTGTCTAGACCAATCTCAAGCTGACTCCGGCTTATTAAAAGATCTAGTTAATAAAACCTTTAAAGAAGAAAAAATCCCACAAATGCTTTCTGGCCCATTAGTGAGTGGTTTATTACAACTTCTTATTAAAGTTACTGGAGCAAAAAATATATTAGAGATTGGGATGTTTACTGGATATAGTACATTAAAAATGGCTGAAGCTTTACCTGAAGATGGTGAAATTCATACATGTGAACTTATGGAAAAACATGTTAAAACTGCAGAAAACTGGTTTAAAAAATCTAATGATGGTTATAAAATCGTGATCCATCAAGGTAAAGCAATTAATCAATTAGATACATTTAAAATTGGCTCTTTTGATTTGATATTTATTGATGCAGATAAAATAAATTATCCTGAGTATTATCGACGAAGTACAGCTTTATTAAAAGTAGGTGGGATTTCAGTACTAGATAATATGCTATGGAATGGAGAGGTTTTAAATCCAAAAGATGATAACGCAAAAGCGCTAAGAGAAACAGCGGAACTAATCAAAAATAATCATAGATTAGAGTCACTTCTTTTACCTGTTAGAGATGGTATATTAATATATAGAAAACTATAATTTAAAATTTAACAATGAATGAAATACCAAAAGATGCAATAAAATGCCTAGATAAAGGATTTGTACGCCTTGTTGATTGCATGGGTGGAGATGATGCTATTGTACAGGCTGCTAGAGTTAGTTATGGTAAAGGCACAAGTAAAGTATCTCAAGATCGCGGCTTAATTCGATATCTTATGAGACATAGACACACAACTCCATTTGAAATGGTTGAGTTTAAATTTCACTGCAAAATGCCAATATTTGTAGCACGACAATGGGTTCGACATAGAACAGCAAATATCAATGAATATTCTCTTCGATATTCTGAGGCTAGGGATGAATTTTATTATCCAGACCCTAAACATATTGAATTCCAATCTGCTCTTAATATGCAAGGGAGAATGGGAGAGGTCTCTGATGATTTAAAACAAAAAGTACAGGATTACTTCAAAGAGATTTCCGAAAGAAGTTTTGAAATTTATTCGGAATTAAATAATGCAGGTGTAGCTCGAGAGCTGGCCCGAGCAATTCTACCTGTTAACTTATATACGGAGTGGTATTGGAAAAATGATTTACATAATTTACTTCATTTCATTGGTTTGAGATCTGATGACCATGCGCAATATGAGATTCGTGTTTTTTCGGATGCAATGGCTAAATCAGTTAAAGCTGCTGCGCCTTTTGCATGGGAGGCTTATCAAGATTATGTTATAGAAGGTATGCGCTTTTCAAAAATTGAACAATCTTTACTCGAAAAAAAATTACCAAATCGAGTTATTGATGATATTAGTGAAGATTTAGCTTATCAGCTCACAGCTTCCCTGCACTTTAATAAGCCTCGCGATAAAAATGATTTATTCTCACTTTATCAAAAACAAGGTGGCTCAGACTCTAATGAAGATTTCAATTTAAAATGGGATTCTGGAGAAATCCAAATTGGCAATGTTCGTGAACTACGTGAATTCAAAGAAAAGTTGGTAAAATTAAAAAAATAGATCAATTGGTCCCACTTTTTTACTATTCATTTTTAAGGTTTCTAAAAAATAGTCTAATTTAATGTCTCTTTTCAATCGTGCAGAAATTATAGATAATAATTTTATCACCTACTTGAAAAATGACAACCTGCCGACTCTAAAGACAGATATAAAATTATCCCAGACAAATACCACTTCTTCTGAACTTATCTCTATTTTTGAATCTCAAGTTTTGACTAGACACATGGATTTAAAAGCTCGCTTATTAAAAGATGAAGGTAAATGCTATTACACTATTGGTAGTTCGGGGCATGAAGGTAATGCAGTCTTTGGTAAAGTATTCCCATATACAGATACCGCCTTTTTACATTATAGAAGTGCCGCATTTTTTATTGAAAGATCGAAGCAAGTTGATGGTACCACTCCAATATATGATATGGCACTTTCATTTATGGCGTCTTCTGATGACCCTATAAGTGGAGGAAGGCATAAAGTTATAGGAAGTAAATTATTAAATGTTCCCCCTCAAACGAGTACCATTGCAAGCCATTTGCCTAAAGCAGTTGGAATGGCATTTTCAATTGATCGCGCGAAAGACTTAAAAATTTCAGATCATAGAGCAAAAACAAATAGTATAGTATTATGTAGTTTTGGAGATGCTAGCGTAAACCATGCAACAGCACTTAGTGCTTTTAATACAGCTAGTTGGATTACTAATAGAGGGGGCCATGTACCAATTGTTTTTATTTGCGAAGATAATGGTTTAGGTATTTCAGTTAAAACAGATGATAATTGGATTGAAAATAATTTTAAATCAAAGCCTGGAATTAACTATATAAAAACTGATGGATTAAATATTATTGACCTGATCATTAATTCAAAAAAAGTTGAAAAGAATTGTCGAATTAATCGATCACCAATCTTTTTGCATATGAAAACAGTTCGTTTGATGGGGCACGCTGGATCAGATATAGAAATTGGCTATAGAGCATTAAAAGATGTTGAATCAAATGAATTTAATGACCCACTTCTTCATTCGGCTCGAATTCTTATAAATAATAAATGTTTACCTAAAGAAGATATTTTAAAGCTTTATGAATTATCAAGAGAAAGAGTAAATCATATTTTTAATGAATCCACAGAGCATCCAAAATTACTAAATAATAATCAAGTAATGTCATCCATCACAGCTAATGCGTATTCCTACAAAAGCCCAAAGTATCCATCATTGGAGTCTAGGAAAAAGTTATTTGGTAAAGAGTTTAATAGGCTTAAACAACCACAGCATATGGCAAAACTAATAAATTATGCGCTATCTGATATACTGCTTCAGTATGAGAACACTTTAATCTTTGGTGAAGATGTGGCAGAAAAAGGAGGAGTATATAATGTTACAACTGATCTCCAGAACCGATTTGGATTTAAACGAGTTTTTGATAGTCCCTTAGATGAAACATCTATTATTGGGTTTGGATCTGGATTTGCACATAATGGATTTATTCCGATTCCAGAAATTCAGTTTTTGGCTTATTTCCATAATGCAGAAGATCAATTACGAGGCGAAATAGCAACTTTACCTTTCTTCTCTAAAGGCCAATTCACAAATCCACTTGTTTTACGTATTCCAGGATTGGCATATCAAAAAGGATTTGGTGGTCATTTTCATAATGATAATTCGTTAACAGTATTTAGGGATATCCCAGGTATAATTTTAGCTGTACCATCTAACGGTTCTGATGCAGCTAAAATGCTTAGGACTGCCGTTAAAGAAGCATATGAGAATGCCCGTGTTGTTGTATTTATTGAGCCAATTGCACTTTATATGACTAAAGACTTATACAAACAAAAAGATGGTGAATGGAATTTTAAATATCCCAATCCAAAAGAAGAAATTCGTTTAGGTCAGATTGCTGAGTATGGTAACGGAAAGGCACTAACAATAATTTCATATGGGAATGGGTTATATCTTTCCTTACAAGCTCAAAAAGAAATTGAGAAAAAAATTAAAAATAAAATCAAGGTAATTGACCTCAGATGGCTTTCCGATATTGATATATCAGGACTGTTAAAGTCTATTGGTAAGTGTCGGAATATATTGTTAGTAGATGAATGTCGGCGAATGGGATGCCACTCAGAGGGGGTATACTATCATTTAGTAAAAGAATCAAAAGTACCTTTAAATATTAAAATTCATGCAGCTGATGACAGTTTTATATCAATAGGAAAAGCATCTAATATGACTTTACCAAGTAAAGAATCAATTATTACAAATGCTTTAGAAGTTATCAATGGGTAAACAGCGAATAGTCATTATTTGCCCAGGAAGAGGTTCTTATACTAGGGAAACATCTAATTACTTTAGTAACGAGAACAAAGAGTCCATATCTTTTATTAATTGGATAGATGATCAGCGGAGATTATCAGGGAACCTTACGATAAAAGATTTAGACTCTAAACCATTTAAAATGAAAACTCATATGTCTGGTGAAAATGCATCATCATTAATTTATGGATGTAGTGTGAAAGATTTTATGTCAATTGATAAAAACAGTTATGAGGTTGTTGCTATAACTGGAAATTCAATGGGTTGGTATACCGCTTTAGCCTTAGGAGGAGCAGTCTCATTAAAGAATGGATATCAACTAATTCAATCAATGGGTTCAATGATGCAGGATGATATTATTGGAGGACAGATTATTTATCCCATTATAGATGAAGAATGGAGGATTGATAATAAGATGAAAGAAAAAGTTTTTTCTGAGATTCAAAGAATGAGATCATATATTTCAATCTTTTTGGGAGGGTATATTCTTATTGGAGGTAAACAAGTTTCTTTAAATAAACTGTTAATTCAATTGCCAAAAATTGAAAATTATCCTTTGCAGTTGCCATTTCATGCCGCCTTTCATACCCCATTATTGGAACCAATTGCTAATAAAGCAAAAAAAATAATTCATAAATCAATTTTTTCTAAACCTTTAATTCCATTAATAGATGGTTTTGGAAATTTGTGGTCCCCTTTCAGCACAGATATTTCAGAATTATATCAATATACTTTAAATGACCAGATTACTTGCCCATATAATTTTTCTAAGGCTATTTCTGTTGCAGTAAAAGAATTTTGTCCAGATAAATTAGTTCTATTAGGCCCAGGGAATACTCTAGGAGGACCAGTGGGGCAAATTTTAGTCCAAAATCAGTGGAAAAGCATAGACTCAAAAAGCTCTTTTATTAAAACGCAAAAAAACAAACCTTATCTTATTTCAATGGGAATAGATGAACAACGCAAGATGGTTTCGAAATAAATAATAATAATCTGTAATTTTGATGATTGATTAAGGATAATAATGAAAAACTTTGGACCAGATTATTATAATATTAGTGATTTTCTTTCAGATGAAGAATTATTAATTCAGCAAACAGCATTTGATTTTGTTAAAACAGAATTTTTACCATTAATAAATAAACACTATGAAAAAGGGACTTTCCCCTTGGAATTAATTTCTAAGTTAGGAGATCTAGGATTTCTTGGCTCATCATTGCCAGTAGAGTCTGGAGGTGCGGGTGTTACTAATATTGCTTATGGGTTAATCCTTCATGAACTTGAAAGGGGTGATTCAGGTCTTAGATCTTTTGCAAGTGTACAAGGGGCTTTAGTAATGTATCCTATACATGCTTTTGGCTCATCAGAACAAAGAGCAAAATGGTTATCTGATTTAGGAAAGGGTGTTAAAATAGGATGTTTTGGTCTTACTGAACCAAATTTCGGTTCAAATCCAGGAGGAATGGCAACAGCTTGTAAAAAAGATGGTGATGACTGGATAATTAATGGTAGTAAGATGTGGATTACAAATGGATCTATTGCAGATATAGCTATCATATGGGCAAAAGATGAGGAAGGGATTATAAGAGGTTTTATTCTAGAAAAAGGAATGAAAGGCTTCACTTCAAATGATATTCATGGCAAATTAAGTTTACGTGCATCAATAACATCAGAATTATCTATGGTAGATGTGCGCGTTCCGGATAGTTCAAGATTGCCAAATATTGAAGGTCTAAAAGGCCCTTTAAGTTGTTTAACACAAGCAAGATATGGAATTGCTTGGGGTATGTTAGGAGCAGCAGTGGATTGTTATAATACAGCATTAGAATATGCGAAAGAAAGAAAGCAATTCTCAAAACCAATTGCAGGATATCAATTAACACAAGCAAAGTTGGCAGAGATGCTTACAAAAATTACTGAAGCTCAATTAATGGTTTATAGATTAGGGCAGCTTAAAGATCAAGGTAAAATGTCGTTTCAGCAAGTTTCTATGGCTAAGAGAAACAACTGTGCCATTGCTCGTGATATCGCTAAAATTTCTCGAGAAATTTTAGGTGGTAATGGAATAACAATTGATTATTCACCAATAAGACATATGGCTAATATTGAATCAGTTTATACCTATGAAGGTACTCATGAAATGCATACTCTAATAATTGGAGAAGATGTAACTGGACTTCCATCCTACGATTAATTATAGTCGATGTTTGAAGCTATAACGAATAAGTTTGTTCCTGAACAAAAGGATTCAAGCAAATTTTATCGAAATAAAATTGGTATTTTTCAGGGATGGGTTTCAGCTTCAGTTAATTTACTTTTATTTATATTTAAACTATTTATTGGATTAATCACTGGCGCTGTCAGTCTTATAGCTGATGCTATTCATACTCTTTCAGATGTTATTACTTCATTAATTGTTATTTGGGGGTTTAGGCAGGCAAAAAGACCAGCAGACATACATCACCCTTATGGTCATAATAGAACAGAATATGTTGCTACATTAATTATTTCAATATTGCTTTGTGTTGCAGGAATTGAATTTATTGAAACTGCTATTGATCGGATCCAAAACCCTGTAATGATTGTTTCTGATTGGTGGATGGTACTTATCCTCGGATTAACAATTGTCATAAAAGAAATCACTGCGCGATATGCCAAATTTCTTTCATCAAAAATAGCATCTGGTCTTCTTCATGCAGATGCTTGGCATCATAGAACAGACGCAATTTCTAGTTTCTTAGTAATGATTGCTTTAGTAGCTGGAAACTTTGGGTATCCATCAATTGATGGATGGGTAGGCTTTTTAGTTGCATTGATTTTAATTTATACTGGACTTGATATTGCTAGGGATTCTGTAGATGATTTAATTGGTAAACCTCCTGATCCTTCAGAATTGGAGACCATAAGAGAAATTGTTATTGGTGTACCAGGTGCATTAGGCGTCCATGATATCTCGGTGCATAGTTATGGCAATGAAAAATTTGTAAGTGTTCATGCTGAAATTAATGCAAAAAAATCAGCTGCAGAAGCTCACGATATTTCTGAAGAAATAGAGACCAGCTTAGAAAAAGCCATTGGGGTTGAGCCAACAGTCCATTTGGATCCAGTCCATCCAAATAATCCGATGGTAAAAGAAATTAAGTATTTACTATCAAAAAAATACAATAATGATCAGAGAATTACTGATTTTCATGATATAAGAGTAGTAAACACTGAAAATCATCGACTGATTTTATTTGGAATTAATATTAGACTTGGATTAAATAGAAAAGATATTATTCTTTGTAAAGAGGAAATAGCTGATTATTTAAAAGAAAATTTTAATAATTATGAAATAAATATTAAAATTTCACCACTTCATCAGTTTTAATCATTTGATTTCCTGATTAATAATTTCGCTTTTTGAACCTTTTATATCCAATATAGCAGAACCAGTTTCTCCCAAACCTTTAAATTCGCCTTTTACTATTTTTGAACCTTGATGAAATTCAATTTTTTTATTCATATGGTAACAAGCTGATTCCCAATTATTACGAACAAGATTCATATTTTTAGGAAATCCATCAATTATAGGTTCCATTTGGTTTAAAATTTCAGCTAATATTTTTTCTCTTTGATATAATTTTCCTGAATTTGAATAGAGTGATGTAGCTGTATTTTGAATGGTTTGATTTAATTCGTCAATAGTTTCATTGATATTTAACCCAATTCCTATCACTATTTTTTTAAGAGAACTTCCTATTATTTTAGATTCACAAAGAATTCCCCCAAGTTTTTTATTATCTAAAATCAGGTCATTGGGCCATTTTAACGTAATATTTATATTAAAATTAGATAGAGCTTTTTCAATCGATATACTTACAATTAGAGGAATCCAAGCAATTAATTCAGCAGGGATTATTTTATTTATTAAAATAGAAAATGTTAGGCTTTTGTTTGAAATTGATAACCAATGTCTATTATTTCTACCTTTACCTTCATACTGATTATCTGTAATAACAATGGCGCCCGATTGAGCGCCATTGTTACTTAATTTCCAAGCTTCTTTATTTGTAGACCTTAATCTAGTATAATATTCAATTTGCTGTCCTAAATTCTTGGTTTTCAGATTGGCCTGTACCAAGTTTGCAAACAGCATGGTTTATTAAGAGTTAGGGTCCAGTTTTTCCCTAAGTTTTAAAGTCATGCCAGGATTTAAAATACCTGCATTGGCTTTGATCTTTTCTTCATTATCCCAAAGAAGAATAATCCATGATTTAGAATCACCATATTGTTTACCAGCTATATTCCAGAGATTATCGCCATTCTGGACTTTATAATCAAAATATTCAGGTTCAGCTGTTTTTGCATTTAAGCGTTCTTTTTGAAGATTAAGAAAATTGTAGGGATAAATCCTATTTGGATTCTCGCCTATATCTTCTTTATTCCAATCATAGATGTATCTCCATAACTTAAAGTCACCATATTCCTTTTTTGCAATTTTAATTAAAAAATCACCGGGTTCAATCATATATTTTTCCCAAGCAAAATCTTCATAGAGAATAGGCTCTACTTTAAGCTCATCCTTAATGTCTTCTATGATCTCTTTCTTTACATCTGGTACTGCTGGGCCAGAATCAGGTATATCACTATTCTCTAATTCTTCTGATGAAAATGTAACTTCTTGAGCCTCGGGCAATTCAGCTCGAGTTGACTCATTTGATTTATTCGCATCTTCAGGGTCTTGTAAGTCTAGTGGCGGTGCTGATTGTGACGCACAGGACATAATGAAAAAAGAAAGAAAAATTAAATACATTTTTTTCATAATACCTCCCTCAAAACAGTCAGGTTTGTTTTTTTCATATATTGTTTAACTAGCAAAATTAATAATAGTTCAATAAATAAATTGTTTTGAATTAATGAGAAGGTAATAACAATAATATCAATAATTCAATTATCTTTGATCAAATTCTCCAAAGCTATTTCGTAAACTATCTGCAATCTCACCTATTGTGCATTGAGATCGAACTGCATTGATAATATATGGCATTAGATTATCATTGGAGTTTGCAGCAGTATTAAGTTCACTTAATTTGGATTCAACATCATTATTATCTCTATTTTTTTTCAATTCATGAACTTTTTTAATTTGATCAGAAATCAATTTTTCATCGATTTTTTGGAGATTATCCATTTGTTCTTCTTGCTCGATGAAACTATTTACTCCAATAATTTTTTGTTTTTTATCATCAATTGTCTGTTGATATTTATAAGCACTTTTAGCTATTTGATTTTGAATCCAACCTTTTTCAATAGCTTCAATTGCTCCTCCTAATTCATCGACTTCATTTATTATAGCTTGTGCTTCTTTTTCTAGTTGATCAGTTAGTCCTTCAATAACTTCACTCCCTGCTAAAGGATCCACAAAGTTTGTTACTCCTGATTCATGAGCGATAATTTGTTGAGTTCTAAGGGCTATTGTTGCAGAATGATCAGTTGGCAGAGCTAGGGCTTCATCAAATGCATTAGTATGTAATGATTGTGTGCCTCCTAAAACGGCTGATAAGGCCTGTAATGTAGTTCTAACTATATTATTCTCTGCTTGTTGTGCAGAAAGAGTGGATCCACCTGTTTGGCTATGAAATCGACATTGCATTGCTTTTTCATTTTTTGTTCCAAATCTATTTTTCATTATTTTTGCCCATAATCTTCTTGCTGCTCTAAATTTGGCGATTTCTGTTAAAAGATCATTATGAGCATTAAAGAAAAAGGAGAGATTGGAGCCAAAGTTATCTATTTTTAACCCTGCGTCCAGCGCAGCCTGCACATAAGCAATTCCATTGGAAAATGTAAAAGCTAACTCTTGAGCAGCAGTTGAGCCTGCTTCGCGTATATGATAGCCAGATATTGAAATTGTATTCCATTTAGGAACATGTGTAGAGCAAAATTCAAATATATCTGTTATAAGTCGAATAGATGGTTTAATAGGATAAATATATGTTCCGCGTGCTATATATTCTTTAAGAATATCATTTTGGATTGTTCCCCTCAGTTTATTTGGTTCAATATTATTTTTTTCAGCGGTAACAATATACATGGCTAAAAGAATAGCTGCTGTTGAATTTATGGTCATCGATGTTGATACTTGATCCAATGATATATTTTTAAACAGAGTTTCCATATCTGAGATAGTACTTATGGGTACTCCTACTTTACCTACTTCGCCATTTGCCATTGGATGATCAGAATCATATCCTATTTGTGTAGGTAAATCAAATGCGATTGATAATCCAGAAACACCCTTACTAATTAAAGATTGATATCTTTCATTTGATTGTTTTGCTGATGTAAATCCAGCATATTGGCGCATCGTCCAAAGTTTTTCTTTATACATATTAGGATAAATACCTTTTGTAAATGGATATTTTCCAGCTTTTTCACTCATAAGAATTTTTGATCCCTAGCTTATTTATAAGACTCATTTTATACTTCGTTCTTTTTTAATATTTTGATATGCATCATTTACTGATTTAAATTTTTCTTCTGCAATATTTTTTAATTCATTTCCTAGGTGACTTACTTTATCAGGATGATACTTTATAGCCATTTTTCTGTAGGCTTTTTTAACCTCATCATCTGTTGAATTTGGGTTAATTTCCAAAATACTATAATCTGAGATTGTATTATGAACGAACATAGCCTTGATTGAATTAAAATCATTTATATTTATATTTAAATATCCACTTATTGTTCTAATAAGATTTATCTCATTAGTATGTGCCTGACCATCTGCATTTGAGAGCCCAAAAAGGATATGAACTAATTCCAATCTACTTGGATGATCCATTGAACGTACAATTTGTTTACATACATCTCTAAGTGGATATTCTTGTTTGATTATATCCTTAAATAAAATCATAAAATTTTTCACTTGGTCCTGAGGGAATTGTTTAGATAAAAAATTCTTAACAAAATTTAATTCAGATTTCAACATTTTATTATCTGCTTTCATTACAGCTCCAAATAGAACTAATAAGCATACAATAAAATCACCGGGTTGTGTATTCGGATATTCTCTTTTTTGGTAACTTGATCCATAATTATTCATTGATTGACCAGTTATACCTGCCAATGAATAACCAACAATAGCTCCAATTGGTCCTCCTAAGACCCAACCAAGCCCTCCCCATAATATCTTTTTTCCGACGCTCAACTAATTTTTCCTTTCAAGAGTTAAGAAGTTAATACAATTTTCAGTCCGATTAGAACGTTGAACAACTAACATTAGTATCAATTTGGAACAATCAAAAATAACTAAAGCTGCACTTTGGTGGCATCGCTTTCGAAATAAAAATAAGGCTAATAATAAAAGTTTAGGTGTCTCAAATAATGGCGAAGTTCCTAAAAGTTTTTTAATTATCCTTCCAGAGCATTCAACGGAAGCTGATTTGGCTAATCGATTTATTTCATCAATGAAAAATGCTTTAGGTCCAAAGAGATCAAAGCAGATAAAAATATTAGGCAGTTCAGTTGTAGGTAATTTGTTAGATCTTAATGAATTTCATGATTTTATTCTTTATACAGAAGAAGATTTAAATAAATTGGGGTTGCCAGATAAAGAATTAATTTCAGCATGTAATCAAATTGAAGTGGATGCTGTCTTAGATTTAAATCAAGATTTTTCTTCTATTTCTGCAACTTTGTGCGCTGAAGTTCCGGCTCCTCTAAAATTGGGTTTTTATAGCGATCAAGGAGAAAGTTATTATAATATTATGGTTAGAAGAACTGGAGAAGAATTAGCAGAGAGCGGATTTAAGGAAATATTTCAAATAATAGGAATTGGATGAATATTTACGTTTTTGAAGATCAAAAATCTCTAAATTTTGAACCATTGTCTCTCACTAGGCCAGTATTTGATATTAGAATAGGTTCAGAAAATTTTTTAGAAAGAATACAATTTCTATTTCCTAATTCAGATATAACGATCTTTGTTAGAGAAGATCTTGAAGAAATTACGAGAGATAAATATCCTAATTTTAATGTCAACCCTCAATCTATATATGATGGATTATGGTTATTGGGGAATGTTATTTGGGAACAAGATGATTTATCAAATCTAACTGAGAAAAATTCTATTTATTACTATAAGAATAATTTTGTTGCTGCAAATCTAAATAGTGATCAAGGAAAACAGTGGTTAAAAGATGGAGGACCTACGCATACAATCCCAGAAATAAAAAATAAATGTAATATAGAAGTGGGATATTGTGAATACTTGTGGGAAATAATTGAAAGGATTCCAAATACAATTAGCTATGAATCTAATTACTTTCATAGTGATACAAGTTCATCGAAAGATTTTGATACCGTTCATTTTGACTCAAATAATCTTTTTGTAAAAAAATGTTCTATCCAGAAAAATGTATTTTTTGATACTAGTGAAGGTCCTATTTTAATTGAAAATGGTGTTGAGATTAGGGGACCATCTTATCTTGAAGGTCCACTTTATATAGGATTAAATACATTTATTAAGCCATTAACTCAAATAAAAAAATCTGTAATTGGACCTTCATGTAAAATTGGAGGAGAAATTGATTCAGTTATTATTCAAGGATATACTAATAAAGTCCATGAGGGTCATCTAGGTGATGCATTTCTTGGTGAATGGGTAAATTTAGGAGCGGGTACTATAAATAGTAACTTAAAAAACAATTATGAATCAGTAAAAGTACATGTTAATGGTCAAAGTGTTGATACTAGCAAAATCCATGTTGGATGCTTTATAGGTGATCATGTTAAAACTGCAATTGGAACATTAATTAATACCGGTACCATTATTGGTCCTGGTTCAATGATAGCCACTGATGGATTTCCCCCTAAAACTATTAAACCTTTTACTTGGTTTGTAAAAGGAAAGCATCGTGAAGTTCTTTTTGAAAAATTTATTAAAACTGCGGAGATTGTAAAGAGGAGAAGAGGGCAAAAAATACTTGTTTCAGAAAAACAATTGCTAAAAAAAATAAAAAATAGTTGTAAAAGTGATTGACGTACTATTTAGCCCCGATTATATTCGTTTCCTATTTTAGAGGAAAAAATTAATGCTAGAAGGTATAATATGCCCCGCATGTGAGGCGACTTTAGAAGAAACAGATATCCGAGAATCGTTAACATGTAAAATGTGTAAAACAGATCTCCAAGATCGTCGATTTCTGGATTTTCTTGAATTTCTAATGGCAAATGGAATGGTAGAAGATTTAGATTTTTTTGATCAAAAAGTCTACAGTGAAGATGTTGAAAGACTGGAACCTGATGACGAAGAAGATGTTGATCCTAATGATTTTGAGAAGAAAAAAGACATCTTTAGTTTATATGAATCTGAAATGGAAATGTATAAACAAAAGGCAGAAGATGAAGAAATTAAAGGATATGAAGACTTTGAAGGCATTGAAGAAGAATGGGAAGATTTTAACAAAAGGGGTACAAAAAAATCGGGTAGTGGAAAATAATTATGAAAGAAGATAAAAACATACAACAGATAAATATTGAATTGAATCAGGAAATTAGCGAAGGAGAATATGCTAATTTTGTCGTTGTTACACATTCACCAGCTGAGTTTGTAATGGATTTTACAAAAATTTTACCAGGCGTTACAAAGGCAAGAGTCCATTCCAGAGTAATTATGGCCCCTCAACATGCTAAGGCATTTTTAGCCGCGTTAGGTGATAATATAAAAAGGTTTGAAAAGTCAAATGGAGAAATAGCACTTTCAGAGAAAGATGGTTTTGGCGATTATCCACTAAATCCTCCTGATGGATCTTTGCCAAATTAATAGATTACCCATTTACTTCCTTTTTTTATTTCCCGCATTTTAATTATAACCCACATACTTAATACTGCCCAGGCTAACCCATATCCTAATAATCCTCCAAATATAATGTCAGCAGGATAATGTACACCTACATATACTCGGCTAAATGCAACTAGACTGGCTATTGTAAAGAATATTTTTTTATTTTTTGGGTAAAAATATGATAATAC
>Ga0114933_10003962_pt1 | contig 14105 bp, 10 predicted proteins | sample 4SBtaG_FD_89691 | JGI IMG/M metagenome (GOLD analysis project Ga0114933, IMG submission 89691) | Deep subsurface microbial communities from Kolumbo volcano to uncover new lineages of life (NeLLi) - 4SBTROV12_W25 metaG | ecosystem: Environmental > Aquatic > Marine > Volcanic | place: Kolumbo...
CAATAGTTTGCCTTCGGCGTCGATCTCTTCGCGTCCATCACTGCCAATCTGGGAGGTAATGGCGGTGATTCGTCCTTCGGTGCAGGCGAGGTCTCCCTCAAGAAGTTCGCCGTCGGGCAGGGCGATGGCTGCGTTACGGATGAGCAGATCATGCACTTGAAATTATCCAACTGTGAGCATCAACGTAGTGTACCCCCTTGGGCCTGACGGCTCTTGCAGGAGGCTGTCAATAAAAACGGCGCCGTAGCGCCGTTTTCGAGGAAGCAGGGCCGAAATTGGATTCGGCTCTCAGATAGGGAAGATCAGGCGCTTTGTTTTTCCCGGATTTCGTTCAGCGACTTGCAGTCGATACACAGATTCGCCGTCGGCCTGGCTTCGAGACGCTTTATCCCGATTTCGATGCCGCAGTCTTCACAAAAACCATAATCCCCTTTCTCAAGATCAATCAACGAGTCATTGATTTTCTTGATAAGTTTCCGTTCCCGATCTCGGGTTCGCAACTCCAGGGAGCGGTCAGTTTCCAGCGTGGCGCGATCGTTTGGGTCGGGCAGGTTGATCGTTTCATCCTGCATAACCGACATCGTGCGTTCGATGTCATCAACGAGTTCTTGTTTCCAGGCGGTCAGGATAGTGCGGAAGTGCTCGGTTTGAATGTCTCCCATATACGGTTCGCCGCGCTTTGGACGATGCGGCTTGATGCCATGAATGAGTTCTGCGGAAGCTTTTTTCTTTGTTGCGGCCATTGGTTTACACTGAGACCTCGTAAAAAATCCGTTAAGGCGGGCCAGAAAGGCGGCGCAATCTAGCAGGTTCCGCGATTTCCCGCAATGCCTGTCCGCAAATAAGTCCAAGAGGTCAATATGGCAATGATTTTGCGTTATTCGCCCACTTCTCCGTATGTGAGAAAGGTGTCTGTTGTGGTCCGAGAATTAGGGTTCTCAGGTCAGGTCGAATGTGTTCCGACAGATCCCTGGGCTTCCGATAGCGATCTCTCGAAGCAGAATCCACTGGGAAAGGTGCCGACGCTGATCACCGAAGCCGGTCAGGCCTTATTCGACTCTCACGTCATTTGTGAATACCTTGACGGGATTCACGGTGGTCCGAAACTGATTCCTGAGGACCCGAAGACCCGGACTGAGGCGCTGCAGCTTGAAGCCCTGGGAGACGGCGTGCTGGATGCCGCAGTGCTGGCATTCATTGAGGCCGAGCGGCGGCCCGAGACCTCTCGATGGCCGGTTTGGGCCTCGCGCCAGCGCGCATCAATTGAACGTAGTCTCGACTGGTTGGCAGAGCATATGCATCTGTCAGTTGACCGGATGCATCTTGGGCACCTCACGATCGGCTGCGCATTGGGTTACATCGATTTCCGATTGGGCGATATGAACTGGCGGGAGCGGCATCGGGATCTTTCCGGTTGGTATGAAGAATTCTCCGCGAGGGAGTCGATGCGTCAGACCGAACCGTCGGGTTGATCGCCTCAAATCCGGGGCTGAGTTCTATATAATGACGTCGCAGTTCGACAGCTTCCTGGGTTCCAAAAAAATTTTCCCCAAAGAGCCGCTCTCATTCAGCCGGGCGGTCGATTGGCGCGTCCACAATTCTGCGTTAGCCCAAATATATGCGTCTAAAGAAAATCCACGTTTCCGGTTTTAAGTCCTTTGTTGATCCCACGGCGATCACGATTCCCGCGGACATGACCGGCATTATTGGGCCGAACGGTTGCGGGAAATCGAACGTGATTGATGCCGTGCGCTGGGTGATGGGCGAAAGCTCCGCAAGAAAGCTGCGGGGTGACAGTATGTCTGACGTGATCTTCAACGGGTCAGAGGCAAGAAAGCCTGTTGGCAAGGCGTCAGTCGAGCTGATCTTTGACAACACCGATGGAAAGAGCGCCCAGGTCTATGCCCGCTTCAGCGAGATATCGGTCAAGCGGACGTTGTCCCGCGATGGGACGTCGGAATACCTCCTGAACAAGGCTCAGTGTCGCCGCCGGGATATTACGGATCTGTTCCGCGGGACCGGGTTGGGTCATCGGTCCTACTCGATCATTGAGCAGGGAATGGTGAGCAGGATTGTGGAGGCGCATCCAGAGGAACTCCGGGCGTTTGTTGAAGAGGCCGCGGGCATCTCGCACTACAAGGACCGGCGTCGAGAGACAGAAACCCGGATGCGCCACACACGCGAGAACCTGAGCCGAGTTGAAGATATCCGCAAGGAGTTGGACACGCAGTTGCGCCGGCTGCAACGTCAGGCCCAAGCGGCCCGACGGTACCAGAAGCTTAAGGAAGAAGAGCGGGAGCTCAACGGTCAGTTATTGGCGCTTCGTTACCTTGGGCAGAAAGCTGCGGTGGAGGAACAGGCAGTATTGACGGCGCGGGCGCAGACAGATGTCGAATCCCACCTGGTTCAGCAACGAAGCCTCGAAAACCAGATTGAGGGACTGCGTGCGAATGAGATGGCTTCCCAGCAAGAAGTCAGTGATCGGCAGGCTGCGTTCTATGCGGCAGGCGCTGAAGTGGCTTCTCTGGAACAGGCGATTGAGCACGCCAAGGAGACCGGCGAACAGCAGCGTGCCGAGTTTGAACGTCTCGAAGTCACGCTAGAGGAGATCAAGGCAGAGTATCAGCATGACGAAGACCGCATTGAAGGTCTCGCAGCGGAAGTCTCCTCGTTAATCAGCCAGCGCGAGGAGGCAACCGCAGTCAGCACCCGGGCAGTAGATCAGCAGCATCAGTGTGAGCATGACTATGATAGCTGGCAGGACCGCTGGAATGAATTTACCCAGCAGGTAACGACCCCGATTAGGGACCAAGAGGTCCAGCGCTCACGAATCGAGCAATTGGAATCGGCTGATGAAAAAGCGCAGGAGCGACTCGCTCGCCTGGACGAGGAGATCGGCATGCTGCTCAACGAAGAAGAGCGCCTTGAGGTGGACATTGCACGCAGTGCAGTCATTCAAGGAGAGGCGGATCTTTCTGAAGCAGAGGGTCAGGTGGAAAAATCCACCGCGCTGATTGTCAAAATGCGCGATCAGATTACGGCGCGCTCCGAAAAACTTGATGAGCAGCGTCAACGGATGCACTCCGCACGAGGCCGTCTGGAATCCCTGCAAGAGTTGCAGCAAACGTCTCAAGACAAAGATAAGGATGAAGCTTACCTCTCCTGGCTCGATCAACGGGGGTTGGCGCATGCGCCCGCGCTTGCGGGTGAACTGCGTGTTGCGCCGGGTTGGGAGAGAGCCGCAGATGCAGTGTTTGGGTCGAGACTGACTGGATTAGGTGTTGGGGACCTTCCGACGATCCTGTCGAGTGATTCCGAGATGCCCCGACAGGATATGTTTTTTGTGGAGTCAGGCAAAACAGCGCAGAGTGCCAACAGCCAGACATTGTTGGCACATGTCTCTTCCGATCGCTATAACCTGCAGCCCCTGCTTGCAGGGGTCTTTGTTGCTGATGACTTGCCTGAGGCGCTTGCCCGGCGGGATCAGTTGCAGCAGTCGGAATCGATCGTGACTAAAAGCGGTGTAGTCGTCGGCGTAAACTGGGCTCACGTTCCCCGCGGACAAGGTGCGACGGCAGGGGTGCTCGAGCGTGAGGAAGAGCTTTCTCGACTTGGCGAAGAAGTGCCGGCCATTGAAAGTGGGGTGGCGGAGTCCGAGCAGGAACTGGAGGGCTTGCGGACCAATTTGGATTCGTTGGAGACTCAGCAGAAATCGGCGCGTGACCGGGCTGCGGTGATTCTGCAAAAGCTCAATGAAGATCGCCAGGCGTATGCAGACCGCCAGGCACGTTTTGATCAGATTGAGGGGCGTCGCCAGCAGCTTGCAGACGAATCAGAAGAGATCGTGTCAGAACTGAGTCGCACGGGAAGTGAGTTGGATGAGGCACGACGGCATTTTGCAATTGCCGAAGACGAAACCGGCGCACTTGCACGCCAGCGTGAAGCGTTGTTGACAGAGAAAGAAGCATTGACGCGTAAGTTGTCTGAAGCGCGAGTCCAAGCCCAGGCGGCACAGGACCGTCGTCATGAGGCGGAGCTGGCGCTGCAGCACAGTCAGGCCTCTTTAGAGTCGCATCGTTCAAGTCTTTCACGGCTCCAGGCGCAAAGCAGTCGGATGCAGCAGCGGTACGAGCAGTTGAGCCAGCAACTTTCTACGGGAGAAGACCCGGGGGTCGCAATGGGTGACCGGCTGCAGATACTGCTGACCCAACGCTCGGAGGCTGAGCAAGCGCTGGCCGAGGGCCGCAACCGGCATTCGACGATTGAGCAAGAGATTCGGCAGGTGCAGGGCGCTTTGTCTGAGTGCGAGCAAGAGGTTGCGTCCGCGCGTGAGAATCTTGAGAGCAAGCGACTCAAGGACCAGGAGTTGGCTGTCCGGCTGCAGACACTTGAAGAGCAAATTGCGCACGACGAATATGTACTGAGCCACATCCTAGAAAACCTGCCCCAGGAGGCGGAAGAGGCGGAGTGGACAACGCGCTCTGAGCGGCTGGCCCAAAAAATTGCCAATATTGGCCCCGTGAATCTTGTCGCCATTGAGGAATTCGAAGAGCAGGCGGAACGCAAGGAGTACCTCGACTCACAGCATGCGGATCTCATTGAGGCGCTGGAGACGCTATCGGGCGTCATTCGTAAGATTGACCGTGAGACGCGCGACAGATTCAAGTCAACCTTCGATAGCCTGAATCAGGGGTTTTCAGATTTTTTCCCTCAGTTGTTCGGCGGTGGCAACGCCGTGCTGCAGTTAACTGAAGAGGATTTGCTGGCCGCGGGGGTTACCGTGATGGCAAGACCGCCAGGAAAACGCAACAGTACGATTAATCTTTTGTCTGGCGGTGAAAAGGCCCTGACGGCCGTGGCGCTGCTCTTTGCGCTCTTCAAACTCAATCCGGCGCCGTTTTGTATCCTTGATGAGGTCGATGCACCTCTGGACGATCGTAACGTCGAACGTTACTGTAAAACCCTGCGCACCCTGTCAGAAGTGTCACAGCTCGTTGTGATTACGCACAATAAGATCACAATGGAGTCAGCGGATATTTTGCTCGGGGTGACGATGGGAGAGCCTGGTGTGTCATCTATCGTTTCCGTAGATATCGATGAGGCGGTGAGACTCGCCGCCCAGTAGCCATGAACCTGCAGCTGGCCCTCATCCTTCTTGGTGTCGCCACTTTTGCTGGTATCGTCCTCTTGTCATTCTGGCAAAAGCGCGGTTTGAGCAGCGAATGGCTGGAAAGATTCCGTAGCAGTTTTCAAAGGTTTTTGCAGCGCATCCCCTGGGGAAACATCGCCGCAGGGTTGCGTCCGAATAAACTTGCTCAGCGAGTCCGCCAAAAGGAACCTTCTCTGGTGTCTTCGGGTGATCTTGACCTGGCAGGAGGTAACAGAGAGTCCGAGACGCAAGACGAGCCTTTCGTCGGTGGCCTCCCGCATGATGAAGAATTAAAAAAACCGGCCGCGGGGGTGGCGCAAGCGCTGCCATCCGAGATCGGCAAGCAGCGCCTGAAGATTGACTATTGGGCGCGCCTGACCGGGACGGCACCTGTTTCGCGAGATGCGGCATTGGCGGTATTTCGGGAGTATGAGATTGATTTGCAACGCCCGCGCGCGCTGCACGGGTGTACGCAGCCGGGTAACGCGTGGCTTGAGCTGGCGACAGCTCCCGCAGATGAAGTGTTTTCCGACCTCATCGTCAGCCTGCAAATGGCGGATCGGGATGGTGCCGTGACCGAGTCGGAACTGACGCGCTTTAATAATCTGACATACTACATGTCAGAGAGCTTAAATCGTTCATTGCAGTTCGATATGACCATAGAGGAGGCTTTGCCTGAAGCCGAGCGCCTGTCCCGGTTCTGTCAGGAGTTCGATCTGCTGGCTGTCATTCATGTCGAGCCGCCGCCAGGAAAGGGTTTCTCAGGTCCTGAGGTCGCGCGGGCGCTGGATCGCGCGGGGATGCGGTTTGGCAAGGACGATATGTTTCACCTGTACGACCCCCGCACAGGGAAGAGCCGATTCAGTCTCGCCAACCGATCCGAGGCAGGCACTTTAAGTTACGATGAACTGGAATCCGGCATGCTGCGCGGTCTTGTGCTTTTCCTGAATGTGCCGACAGTGCACCGGCCTTCTCAGACGTTTTCGGACCTGATTTCGGTCGCAAATTACGTCTCTACCGAGCTCGGCGGAGTTCTGGTTGATCCCGATAAAGGAAAACTTGCCGAGGCGCAATTCGACTCTATCTCGAAGCAGATTCGGTCTCTGGAGTCATCCATGAAGCGCTATGGAATTGATCCGGGCTCAGAAGAAGCCAACCGTTTGTTCTGAATCCAATGAGTGATCGCCATTTTCAACTGATTTTCCCGGTAGTCAGCAATCTCTTGGCGTGACAAGGAAGAAAGAAGCCAAGCAGCCTGAGCCGGGCGGGTCTGTGGACCCTTCCCTGAAGATTCAGGCGCTCCGTGTCGAAATCGAGGAGCATAACTATCGGTACCATGTGCTGGACGACCCGGCGATCTCAGATTCGCGTTATGACGGCCTCGTTCGATATTTAGAGAAGCTCGAAGCAGAATACCCCGAACTGGTTACCTCAAATTCCCCGACCCAGAGAGTGGGAGCCGCTCCTCTGGATCGGTTTGAGTCAGTCGCTCATGAAGTGCCCATGTTGTCACTCAACAACGCGTTTTCCGCGGATGAGGTCGGCGAGTTTGACCGCAGGTGCCGGGAAGGAACGGGTCGAGAATCCCTCGCCTATGTGGCAGAGCCGAAGATCGACGGGCTGGCCATCAGTCTGTTATACGAACAGGGCGAGTTGGTGCGCGCAGCGACCCGGGGCGATGGCCGGACGGGTGAAGATGTGACGTTGAACGTGCGATCGATCTCCTCAATCCCCCTCCAGTTGAGATCACACCGTGTCCCACCGTCACTGGAAGTGCGTGGCGAAGTCTTTATGCCGATCGTAGGATTTGAGCGATTGAACGAGCAACAAAAGGCGCGTGATGAAAAGCTTTATGTCAATCCAAGAAATGCAGCAGCGGGCAGTTTGCGACAACTCGACTCCAACGTCTGTGCACAGCGGCCGCTGTCATTTTTCTGCTACGCAGTGGGGGTTTGGCAGGGTACGCCATCGCCCAGTTCACAAATGCAAATGCTCAGCGCACTGCGGGAGTTCGGCTTTCCGGTGAACCCGCTGGCCCGGGAGGTGAAAGGGCTCAAGGCCTGTCTCGATTATTACGAGGACGTTATGGCATCGCGCGCATCCCTGAGGTATGAGATCGACGGCGTGGTGTACAAGGTCAGCAGTTTTGAGGACCAGCAGGTCCTGGGGTCGGTTTCGCGGGCACCGCGCTGGGCGATGGCGCACAAGTTTCCCGCTGCGGAGGAAACCACTGTTGTGAAGGCTATCGAGATCCAGGTGGGGCGCACCGGCGCCTTGACGCCAGTCGCAAGACTGGATCCCGTTTTTGTCGGAGGCGTGACGGTGTCCAATGCCACGCTGCACAACGCTGAAGAGATAGAAAGGCTGGATGTCCGCAAAGGAGATACGGTGGTGATCCGCCGCGCGGGTGATGTCATTCCCGAAGTGGTGTCGGTGGTGCTCGATAAGCGCCCGAGCGGCACTCGCCGCTTTAAGTTTCCCAAAGTCTGCCCCGTTTGCGGATCCGGGGTGACCTCAGATGAGGGCGGGGTGATCCAGCGTTGCGAAGGAGGACTGATTTGTTCCGCGCAGCTCAAGGAGTCCATCAAGCATTTTTCTTCCCGACTGGCGATGGATATCGAGGGTCTCGGGGCAAAGCTTGTCGAGCAGTTGGTCGACAGTGGCCAGGTCAAGACACCTGCCGACCTGTTTGCGGTTTCTGCCGGCGAGTTTGCGGGTCTTGAGAGAATGGGGGCGAAGTCTGCTCAAAACCTGATAAGCGCGCTCGAGAAAAGTCGGGAGACGACCCTGCCACGATTTCTTTTCGCCCTCGGGATTCCGCAAGTCGGCGAAGCAACGGCGCAAACGCTTGCGCAGCATTTTGGGACTCTTGAGGCACTCCAAGAGGCGTCCCTGACGTCGCTCGAAGCGGTGGCCGACGTCGGTCCCGTCGTGGCCGAGGAGATCAGGCGGTTTTTTGATCAATCTCACAACCAACAGGTGATCCGGTCTCTGCGTGAACATGGCGTCCGTTGGCCAGAGGTCAGAGCCGGCGCTCAGCCAATCGGCGGCTTTTCAGGAAAAACAGTGGTGATTACGGGCACTTTGCCTAACTTGAGTCGGGATGAGGCACGTCAGTGGCTGATCACGCGAGGCGCAAAGGTGGCTGGCAGTGTCTCCTCGCGAACGCACTTTTTGGTCGCCGGCGTCGACCCGGGCTCCAAATACGATAAAGCCGTTCAATTGGGGATTCGTATCCTGGAAGAGCACGAGATGCAGGCGGTTGCTGACCAACCGCCCGACTGAGGTGTTTTTCCGGCCGGAAAAGCTGCGTGATGCGTTAAAATCCGCCCCTCAATTTTAGTCTGGCACCAAGCGTTTTGGTGCCGGTTTACACCCCTTGGCAGCAAATGAAAGACTCTTTTAACTCTAGAACTTCTCTCGACGTAAACGGCAAGCGTTATCAGATTTGTGCACTCGATGCGCTGGAATCCCGCTTTGACCTGAGCCGCCTCCCGATCACGCTGAAAATCTTATTGGAAAATCTGTTGAGAACCGAGGACGGCGCGAATGTGACCGTTGATGATATCGAGGCGCTCGCAGGCTGGACGCCTTCTGGAGGTCGGGAGACGGAGATTGCTTTCACACCGGCCCGCGTTCTGATGCAGGACTTTACCGGGGTGCCGGCAGTTGTCGATCTCGCCGCAATGCGCGAAGCCGTAGCCGGTTTAAACGGGGATCCGGATCGAGTCAATCCGCTTTCCCCCGCGGATCTGGTGATTGATCACTCTGTGATGGTGGATCACTTCGGCCAGCCCCAGGCGCTGAAAAACAATGCCCAATTGGAGTACAGCCGAAACGCGGAGCGCTATGCTTTCTTGCGTTGGGGTCAGACGGCGTTCAGTAACTTCCGCGTCGTTCCTCCCGCGACTGGAATTGTGCATCAGGTAAATATTGAATATCTCGCTAGCGTCATTTTCAGTCGGGAGGTAGACGGGTTAGCGTTGGCTTACCCGGACACCGTGGTGGGGACCGACTCACACACGACGATGGTCAACGGGCTGGGTGTATTGGGCTGGGGTGTCGGGGGAATTGAAGCCGAGGCCGCGATGCTCGGTCAGCCGGTCACCATGCTCATTCCGGAGGTGGTGGGGTTCGAGTTGACGGGTACGCTGACAGAAGGCGCGACAGCGACCGACCTCGTCCTGACTGTAGTGGAAATACTGCGCCAAAAAGGTGTCGTCGGTAAATTCGTGGAGTTCTTTGGAGACGGTTTGAATCACCTTTCTCTCGCTGATAAAGCAACCATTGCCAATATGGCGCCGGAGTACGGCGCCACCTGTGGGTTTTTCCCAGTTGATAATGAGGCGCTGGGGTACCTCAGGTTGACGGGTCGTTCAGACGAGGAAATCGCCCTCGTTGAAGCCTACACGCGACGTCAGGGCATGTTCCGCACCCCTGACACTCCGGTTGCGCAATACAATGACACGGTCAGTCTGAACCTTGCCGATGTCGTTGTTAGCATCGCGGGCCCAAAGCGACCCCAAGACCGAATCGCGCTGACTGACGCCAAGCGCACAATTACCGCCGCGCTGAGCGACGCCCGCGAAGGGGCTTCAGCGCAAGGCCACGTTTTTGAATTCGACGGGGTCCAGCACAAGCTTCCCGATCTGGCTGTTGTGATCGCCGCAATCACAAGCTGCACCAACACCTCAAATCCTGGTGTGATCATGGCGGCGGGTTTGCTGGCCCGAAATGCACGCGAGAGAGGGCTGTCGGTCAAGCCGTGGGTCAAGACTTCGCTGGCACCCGGTTCGCAAGTGGTTACTGACTACCTCGCGGATGCGGGACTGCTGGACGACCTGGAGGAAGTGGGTTTTGCCGTCGTCGGGTACGGCTGCACGACGTGTATCGGAAACTCCGGGCCTTTGCCTCCGGCCGTGAGTTCCGCAATCAAGGAAGGTGAGTTGATCGTCTGCTCAGTGTTGTCTGGCAATCGCAACTTCGAAGGGCGCGTTCATGCAGAGGTCAGGATGAACTTCCTGGCGTCACCGCCGCTGGTGGTGGCCTATGCGTTGGCAGGCACAACAGATATCAACTTCTCCACTGATGCGATCGGTACTGACTCTAATGGAGCGCCCGTCATGCTGAGCGATATTTGGCCCGGGACAGACGAAATCAACCGCACGGTGAACCAGCACGTAACGCGGGACATGTTCCGCACGCGTTATGCAGACGTGTTCCGCGGGGACGAAATTTGGCAGGCTGTGCCGGCCAGCGCAGGCACGCGTTTTTCATGGGATCCGAAGTCCACTTATGTTCGAAGGCCTCCGTATTTTGACGGGATGAGCATGGATCCTCCCGGCATGCCAACGATCGACAATGCCCGGGCATTGGCAGTGCTGGGAGACAGCATTACCACTGACCATATTTCCCCCGCAGGTGCAATTCAGCTAGACAGCCCGGCAGGAGAATATCTTTGTGATAACGGCATCGCGCCGGCAGACTTCAACTCCTACGGATCCCGCAGAGGGAATCATGAAGTCATGATGCGGGGAACTTTTGCCAATATCCGACTGCGTAACGCAATGGCACCGGACACCGAAGGTGGCTGGACCTGTCTGCAGCCCTCAGGGGAGCAGATGACGATCTTTGCCGCTGCGCAGCATTACGCTGAGTCCGATACTCCTCTGGTGGTGATTGGGGGAAAGGAATACGGCACAGGCTCGTCACGGGACTGGGCGGCCAAAGGTGTCGCACTATTGGGCGTCAGAGCGGTTCTGGTCGAAAGTTTTGAACGTATTCATCGCTCGAACCTCGTTGGGATGGGGGTATTGCCGCTGCAGTTCATGGAGGGTCAAAGTGCCACCGAGCTCGGCATCGACGGAACCGAGATATTCACTATCGCCCAGCCGCAAGTGGGTGCGAAGGAGGTGAAGATAGACATGACCCGGGCGGATGGCAGCACGGAGGAATTTAGTGTTCGGGTTCGGATTGATACCCCCAAGGAATGGGATTACTACTGTCATGGCGGCATCCTGCCCTATATGGTCCGCCAACTGTTGGCGTAGGCCGCCTCGCGCAAGCGGCTTCATTTTTTTGGTTGAATCACCGCGACCGCGATCAGGATGAGACCAAGGGCGAGCAGTAATCTTAGTGAGAGTTGCTCTTTCAGGAGCAGCACGCCCCAAAATGCACCCAGCACTGGAACGAAAAAATTGACCTGAGCAGAGCGGTTCGCCCCCAGCCGGGGGATAAGGTAAAAGAAAATGAGATTGGCCAACGCGGTAGAGCCGATGCCCAGATAGAGCATTGCGGCGAATGCGGACGGTTTTGGTGAGAGGGTCCACGGCATCTCAACCACAAGTGTGACGGGCAGGGAGAAAAAGAATGCACAAAACATTGCTCCCGATGCCAGCACAGACCAATTGGAAGGTCGTGCAGCATAGCGGATGAGTGTGGCAGAGACCCCATAGCACACGGCACTCAGAAGAATGGCCGACTGCCCCAAGACGGGCCCCGATAAACCCCCGACGGCGGCTGGTCCGAGCAAAAGCGCAACGCTTCCAAAACCCATCCCGATCCCGAGTCCGATGCGCAGGTCAAACGGCTCCTCCCGTATGAAAATATGGGCCAGCAATGCCGTGGTTACCGGCATGATTCCCATCAGGATCGCGGCGAGCCCGCTGTCGATATAAAGCTCACCCCAACTGATCAACGTAAAGGGAAGCGCATTGCCGATAAGGCCGATCAGTCCGAACATCATCCAGGATCGCCCATCCCTCGGGAGCCGGTAGCCACGGAACCGAATCCAAGCATAAAGCAGCACCATCGCGATACCCAAACGCGCACTGGTCAGCGTCATGGGTCCAACACTGTCCACACCGACCTTGATGAAGGCAAACGACGTGCTCCACAATGTGGCGAGCAGCAGTAGCAGCGCGTAGTCTTTGGAGGCCCAAGTGGATTTCATCGTGATGTATAGCGACAAACAGGGTATCAGCCAACACAGAAAGCGGTAATCTAGCGGTTTTTCATAGGATCAACGAGGCGATCAGCCGTGACCCATCAATCTCCAAAAACCCCGCCTCTGCTGGATGCGGATGAACAGCCGCCGTATGTCCACTACAACCCTGACGGACAGTCGGGAGTTGTCCTGGTCTGTGATCACGCGCGCAATGCCACGCCCAGGTCATTGGCAGGGCTGGGATTATCCTCCGAGATCCTGGCGACACACATCGGCTTGGACATTGGGTGCGAACACCTTTCGAAAAAGATCGCAGACAATTTAGACAGCGTTCTGTTGATTGCGGGATTTTCGAGGCTGGTGGTAGATCTCAACCGTCCGCCTGATCATCCGACCTCGATTCCTGTCCAAAGCGATGGTATCGATATTCCTGGAAACCACTCTTTGAGTGCCCGGGACAGGCAACAGCGGATTGATGAGGTTTTTACTCCCTACCATGACGCCGTCGCGACTGAACTCAAGCAGATCTTTGGACATCACCAACGTGTCGCTCTTATTTCGATGCACAGTTTTACGCCCCGAATGGACGGCCTGGCAAGACCGTGGCACATCGGTATTTTGTGGAATCGCGATCAGCGCCTCAGTGAGCCACTTTTGGAAAGTCTGCGTCTGGAGCCGGATCTGTGCGTAGGGGATAACCAGCCGTACGACGCCAGGGATCATCTGGGCTACACCGTGGATGCTTATGACGGCATGCCGGGTCTTGCCCAGGTAATGATCGAGGTGCGTCAGGATCTTCTGACGACAACTGAAGACGTGTCACGCTGGGCTGATCTTTTGACAAGACACCTGACACAGGTACTTGACGGGTGGGGCGTTTCAGTAGGACGTTAGGTGGGTGTTGCGCAATCTGACTCGATGCGCAGACCGACGCCTTGCGAATCAAGATCAAAGTCGTTGAGCTGCTCTATAAATACACGCTTGCTTTTGGGCATCGGGACCCGCACACCGGCCATGTAGGAAATGAGGTCTGTGCCATCGCTCAGGAGCCGACAGCCCCGCTGTAATTGAACTCGGGCGAGGGCGCTGATGCCGGCAGGGGGTGTGGGGTGAAAAGCCTTAAGCTGTTCTTTAAGGGTGACAAACTCGGGCCAATTCAGGAAAAAATCTGGATCGCTTTTCATCATCTCAGACTCAACACGTGCTGCGCGGGCGAATTCACGCACAATTCGTCCAACCCCCGAAAAACTGGGCATTCGCTCAAAAACCGTCTCGATCTGCGCGGCAATATCGTCAATGGCTTTCATGGTCTGTGAGATTTTGATGTAGCGGCTGGCGTAATAGCTGGCAATGGTGTGGGTAAAGACATTGAAGGGTTCACCCCATAACTCATCAATGCCTTCACGACCGCTGGGGTGGCGGACCTGTTTGCCAAGCTCGAGCGCCTCAGAAAAGCACTCACTGCATTCACGCATCAGTTCATTATCCTGATGCACCGCTATTCCCTGACTCTCGAGATCCACGATGCTGGTAAATATATCGGTAGCCCGGTTGAACAGGGCGCCAGCCAGCATCGCCGCATTGACCCGTTTGCGGGCAGGATCCTGCTCGGCTTCGTAACTGGCTCGGGCGGCTTCGGTCTTTTGGCCTGGGGTATTGATCCCCGGCTCGGTGTGATGAAAGGTGCGCCGCGTAAGACTCAATAGCAGATCGCGCTTGGCCGCGAGTGTCTCCTCTGGCGGCGCGTAATAGCGAATCCAATACCCATCGTAGTAAATATGGGGTCGCCCATTGATATCTTTGCGTGACCCGTTATACATGCTGGCGCTCATAGGGTTGCGTCGTCAGTCGGCCTGGGGCAGCTGGTCTGCGGGAGATTCTACGATGGACGAATCTTCGGGCAAAGCCTCAGCGAAAGCGTCCGGCACCAGACCGGGTCTCCCCGTTGCCGTAGCCTTGACGCGCCCCTCAAAGAAGACCACCGAGGCGGAGTCGGGATCGTCTACCGAA
>Ga0114933_10003963_pt1 | contig 14104 bp, 16 predicted proteins | sample 4SBtaG_FD_89691 | JGI IMG/M metagenome (GOLD analysis project Ga0114933, IMG submission 89691) | Deep subsurface microbial communities from Kolumbo volcano to uncover new lineages of life (NeLLi) - 4SBTROV12_W25 metaG | ecosystem: Environmental > Aquatic > Marine > Volcanic | place: Kolumbo...
AATTATGACTTTTGTTCCAACTCCATCTGTATGTGTAGCCAATAATTTTCCACCAGGAATTTCAACAATACCCGCGTAATGTCCAAATCCATGAGTCATTTTTGCCTTTGTTTGTAAGTTATGCGTAGAACCAATTAATTTACCAATAGCAATTTGACTTTTCTTAATTTCTGATATATCCACACCTGTTTTTTTGTATGTTATTCCCAATTTCTCTCCTCTACATGTACATATGTGAGTCCACTTTTTTATGTTCAGTATATTTATCTGAAAGTTCCTGAAAGTCCAAGCCTATCTGTTTTTTCCCTCTTTTCAACTTCTCAGTATCAATTCCTATTCCATATGCTTTGTTTACTGCCTCAACTAGTGTTACTGCTGCCATTGGATCTGGTTGGTTCTCATTTGCTTTTACCAAGAGTGTAACACCACGAATTTTTCTAATTAAACACTCATTCAATATTCCTCCTGCAATACCTGTTATGAATCCCTGGGGGACCATTTTGATGCCAGTATCTTCCATAACTCTACATAAATCTACTTCTGCTGCACAAAATGCTTTGTTATCATGTTTAGAACTTGCTACTCCATCTAAAATTATTATTTCGTTTGAACCTTTTTTTTCAGCCCAATCTAAAATACTGGATGCAATTGTATAAACTCCATCTGCACTAATTATTATTTCACATATTATTGCACATACACTTCCATCCTTATTTGCATAGAATCGAAATGGGTGTCTTAACATTCCCTGCATAAATACTGTTGATGGTGGGAGATGTATGGATCTCATGAATCCAATCTCTTTTAGTCCCAATTCATTGATTATATGGCTAACTGATAATGTACCTGATAATCCTGCACCCACAAAGCCGGCAAAAATTATTGGGTTTTTAAATTTAATTTTTTTTGTCTCATATATCTGAGCTTCTGGAAAACCGTTGTGTTGCACTAATAGAATATTTTTTCTTTCACTTAATTACTCTTTTTTTGCATGAATAATTCCAGCATTGTTTCCCCTTTTTCTGTAATAGAATAAATCATATTTGGTCCAACTGCCTGTTTTTCTATAAAATTATAGTTCATACACAAATGGAGATAATTAAGAAATGATTTTTTCATTCTTATATTTGATTTTGAATACAATTCTGAGAATGACATTTCTTTTGTTTTTACTTGGTATAGTAGTTTTAGCAGTGAAAGTGTACTGAAATCTTTAGTTCTTGCCTTTACTGTGTTTAAGATCTGTTCATCTCTTTCTATAATGAAATCATCAAATTGTTCTGCTACTTCTATTGGAATATAGGTCAGTCTTGCTCTCATACGGTATTGTACCGTACTTTACCTTATTAGTCTTGACTCTAGATTTGTTGAGCTATGTGATCAGTTTTAGTCAACAGATTTTCAAAAGTGTGATCTACTTTGATTGGTATAATTGTAAATTTTGAACAAGGTATCTGGTTTAAACAAGACAAAACTGAATATTCGTTATGGAAGCGTTTGATGTTATATCAGTAATACTCGGCTTGTCCGCATTATGTATTGGTGGCTACTTCATAGTCTCAGGCGGAGTTTCTCTAGCAAAAAAGCTTCGAATTAGTAGCATGATTATAGGTCTGACAGTTGTTGCCTACGGTACATCTACTCCAGAGTTGGCTGCAGCTATACTAGCTGCATTTAATTCACATACAGAATTAATTTTTGGAAACATAATTGGAAGTAACATTAGCAATGTGGGTATGGTTATTGGAATTTCTGCAATATTTACTCCTCTTCTAATAAGCAAAGTTACTATCAACAAATGGATACCCATTATGATAGGTGTGTCATTATTAGTTATAGGGATGTCATATGATGGTGAAATTTCCCAGATTGATGGCTTTATACTAATAGCTGCGTTAATTACATTTACAGTTTATACCATCAAGAGTGTAAAGAAACAAAGAGTTACAGAAAACAAAAACACAGAGAACGAACACGTTGAAGGGGAATTGTTTCTATCAAGATATAGAATTCAGACATATCCTAAGGCTTTAGGTTTAGTAGGAATCGGTATTGTTTTACTATTTTTTGGTGGCCATTATACAGTTGATGGGGCTGTAGCAATTGCTGAAAGTGTGGGTCTTTCACAGTTAGTTATAGGAGTTGTAATAGTTGGAATCGGAACATCACTTCCTGAATTGATTACATCAGTTATTGCTATTGCAAAAAAACAAACCGACATTGGTGTAGGTAATATTGTTGGCAGTAACATTTACAATATTTTACTCATACTTGGTGTTGCTTCAGCAATGATTGGAATTCCCATATCTGAAGATGCATTCTCAAACTATTACATAATGATTGCATTTAGTTTAGTTTTATTTATTGGGTTTAGAGGCTATATTCCACGGCCTATTGGGGTTGGTTTAGCAATCGCATTTGTGATATATCTTGCCAGTTTATTGATATAAACAAAAATTATCTTGGATTTTTGTATCTGAATTTATTTATTTTTATTAATTCAAAATATGAACCAAATTTTTTGGTATCTGATATTTCATCTAACGATTCAACAATCGCTGGTTCTTTATCAAATGTTTTCAAAATGTCATAAGTTGTACTCCTTTCAGCAGGAATACGACCTATGTCACGAACTAAATGTCTGATTTCTTTTGGTTTTAACAATTGACCATGTTCTGAACCAGCTGCTGTTGATATGCTTTCATTAATTAGCGTTCCACCAAAATCATTTGCACCCCATTTTAGTAATAATTGTGAGAATTTTTGACCCTCTTTTACCCACGACATCTGAATATTATCGATGTAATTATTCAACATGATTCGTGATATGGCATGAGTTAACAAAACATCTTTTCCGTTAGCTCCTTTTTTGATTCCTTCATGTAATTGATGCTTATACATCGGTGCATCAGAAAATATGAAATTTAGTGGTACGAATTCTGTAAAACCACCAGTTTCTTTCTGAATCTCACGAATAGTTGCTATGTGGTTTGCTTTTTGCTCATTTGTCTCTAAATGACCAAACATCATAGTTGATGTTGATTTTATACCCATTTTGTGTGCAGTTTTGATAATGTTAATCCAATCATCTACACTAATACGTCCAGGAGAAATTTTATCTCTTAAACCCTGATCTAAAATTTCTGCCGCAGTACCAGGAATGGTATCGACACCAGCATTTTTTAATTTAATGAGATATTCTTTTGGTGTAATATTTGATCTGGTAGCACCATATAGAATTTCTTCAGGTGAGAATCCATGAATATGAATATCTGGGGCTACTTGCTTAATCCCTTTACAGATATTCTCGTATAACCCACCTTCCATATCTGGTGGTAATCCTGCTTGAACACACACTTCTGTCGCACCAAACCTGTATGCCTCTTTTGTCCTTCTTTGTATTTCATCAATTGGAAGAAAGTATACCTCCTCTTCTCTAAAGTCTCTACTAAATGCACAAAATCCACATTGTTTAATGCATACATTTGTAAAATTGATATTTCGATTTACAACATACGTAACAGTATCTCCAACTCTTCTTTTTCTTAAAATGTCAGCTACCATACCAACTAAGTGGAAATCAATTCCATCAGCTTCGAAAAGTTCTGTTGCATCTTTTTTAGAAATTTCTTTTTCTGAAACTGCTCTATCTAAAATATGTGAAACAACGGGATCTGCATATTTTAATAAACTATCAACTTTCGTTATTTGATCACTCATTTCCAATAATCCTCTCTAACATAATTTTCTTCATCTGCGATTAAAGACATTCGATCTCTTAATTCTTTAGTAACTACTGGCACAAATTCTGGATAAACAGGGAATCGTGCTTTTAGTTTAAACTTGTCTTCTATACATTTTTTTTCTATATTTTTAATTTCAGGCCATGAAAACTCTGGATTAACATAATCGTCAGTTATTGGTGAAATTCCACCCCAATCATTTATCCCAACTGAAAGAAATTCATGATAATTTTTTTGGGAAAGATTTGGTGGTATCTGAATATTCATGTCAGGTATGATTATTCTACATAGAGCAACTATTGATTTGAAATAAGATGCATCTGGTGTTTTATGTTCCTGCATAGATGTATTTTTTTTTGGATGAAAGTTTTGTAATATAACTTCTTGAATGTTTCCAAATTTCTTATGAATATCTTTAATGACATAAATTGAATCAATTACTTCAAAAATGGTTTCTCCTATACCAACTAACATGCCTGTAGTAATTGGTATTTTTAACTCACCCGCGTTTTTCAATATATTGATTCTTGTTGCAGGTTCTTTACTTGGTGCATCATGATGTGGCATTCCTTTGCCTCGTAATCTTTTACTTGAATTTTCCAACATTAGACCCATGCTCACATTAGTTTCTCTAAGAATTTTCATTTCTTCCTTTGTAAGGTTTCCTGCATTTGTATGTGGAAAAATTCCTTCGTTTAATACTACTTCAGAACAATCTGCTAGATATTCTCCTGTAGATGAGAATCCATTTTGTTTTAACCAATATTTTGCTTCTTGATATTTTTGTTCAGGACTTTCTCCTGTTACAAAAAGTGCTTCTGTACATTTGTATTTTTTTGCAAGTTTTGCTAAATCCTTTACATTTTGTTTGTTCATTAAAGATAATTTTGCATCAGTTGGTTCAGCTTTGTATGTACAATAATCACATGTATCTCTACAAAGATTTACAATATTAAAAAATGCCTTTTTGGAAAAACTAACAATGTTCCCTTTATGCTGATTTCTTAATTCTACTGCGGTTTGAAATAATTTATCGGATGTATATCGAAAATTTACTGCTAATTGATATGCATCCTCTTTAGTTAATTCAGATCCATCTTTAATTTTATCATATGATTCAAAATCAAATTCAAGTTTACTCAATAGAAAAAATCTCGGTAACGAGTATTTAATTTTGTAGATATGTCTAATTACTTGGTCTTTCACCTAGGAAAAGTGTCTTATCCATTATTTCCCCATCCCTAAGTACTGTGAGTATCAATTCATCACCTACTATTTTCTCCATTTGTAGGTGTACAAGTATGTCTGCTATCTTTCTAACAACTTTTCCATCGATTTTGGTAATTATATCACCATCCATTGGAACTTCCCTACCATCAAAATCTTTTGTTACCTCTACGCCAAGCAGTCCAGCTTTATCTGCAGGACTACCTTCTAAAACTGAAACTATCAGAAATCCCTTTGTACTATCTAATCCTCTAATCTCTGCTAATTCATAATCAATGTCAACACCTGAAATTCCTATCCATGGATGTCTGATACCACCATCCCGAATGAGAATAGGTGCTACTTTCTCTACAGTATCTGATGGTATTGCAAATCCAACACCAGTAAACTCTCCAGTGTCAGATTGAATTGCGGTGTTAATTCCAACAACCTCACCATTCATGTTAAGCAATGGTCCACCTGAATTTCCTGGGTTTATAGCAGCATCTGTTTGAATTACATTTGGAATAGAATATCCTGATTCTTGTGGAAGTAATCTACCAATTTGACTTACAATACCAGATGTCATAGAACCTGAAAGACCAAATGGGTTTCCTATTGCCACAACTTGTTGACCAACTTTTAATTCAGATGAACTTGCCAATACCAAGTGATGCAAGTAACTATTTCTAGCATCAACTTTCAAAACTGCTAAATCTAAATCAGCATCACTGCCAATAATTTCTGCTGCGTATGATTCACCATCGAGAAATGTTACAGTGATCTTCAATGCGTCATCAATAACATGATGGTTAGTAATTACATGACCATTTTCATCATATACAAAACCTGAACCAACTCCACCAGGTGTATCTCCTTCTATATTTTCATTTGGAATTTTTTTAACATTGACTTGGATTACTGCAGGTTCAGCTTTCTGGAAAAGTTGAACCAATGACATATTATATTCTGTAGTATCACCAAGTTTTTCCAAATGATTCCCATTTGTAACAGTTAAACCTGATTCAGAATCTTGTGCAATTGGATTTAATGAAATGAAAACAGCAAAAATTATTGCAATTCCTGCTATTGTACCACCAATAATAATACCATTATTTGCCATTAATCAGATCAAATTAGAAGTGCGTATATTCCTTGCTATTTTTGATAATTATGAATTCAAAGTTTAATATAATTTTGTGAGAATTCCTTAACACTATATTTTCGTCCTCTCCATGAAACTGCTGATGACTTGTTTGCCTGTAAAATTCCTGATAGAAAACCACAGCTTACAATTAAACCACCAATTGGGGCAAACAAACAAAACACAGATTTCAAATTTAAACCCATTTTAGTCTCCAAAAATGCCGCAATGAAAATAGTGCAGGTTGAAATAATTGCAGCAATTACCAATGGAAGAAATGAAGTGTAGAGATTTGTAGAAATAAAACTTAAAGAATATACCAAAAATGGAACTGGGATGAAAAGTATGAATAAAACAGCAAAAAATACTCCTATTGCATATGATTTATTTTGATGATATAATGGAACCATTAACCTTTCTAATCCATTCCACATTTCGCGTGGACTCCTTGAATAAACCGCATCAAGCAAATGCTCACCTCTAACCATTTTTAGTCTAAAACCTGATTCTTTTGTAATTTTTCCTAGTGCACCATCCTCAATAATTTCATGTTTAACTTTTTCATGGGTACCGATCTTTTCATAAATTTCTTTTTTTATAATAAAAAAACTCCCAAAAAAATACCCAATTCCTTTTTTTGGATTATTTACATTGAGTGCAGAATACCGTGAATGTAAAAATGTTGATAGCATAGGAAGTGTAATTTTTGTAATATTATCTAGGCAGAGTAACCTTGGTATTACTGTTAGGACATCTAATTTTTCTGATAGCAGATGCCCAACCGCCAACGTGATTACTTTTTCTGAATATCTTGTATCAGCATCTGTAAATAATAACAAATCCCCAGTAGCATGTTTAAAACCTTCCATACATGCCCAATTTTTTCCCATCCATCCATCAGGTTTTATGCTTGCCTTTACAGGAACAACCTTTTCACTACTTTTTGCATATTTTTCAATAATATTCCATGTATTGTCATCTGATGAGTCATCAACTGTTATTATCTCATAATTAGTATAATCCTGCTTGACAAACGATTCAAGACATCTTCCAATAAATTTTTCTTCATTTCTTGCTGGTAAAATTATTGAAACTTTAGGAGTTTGATTTACTGAATTTTTAAATTTATCTAGATATGGGGTTCTTGTAAAAGATTTGTACATTGAGCGTGTAAGAGAAATCCAAGTTAGAAATACCCCAATTAGTATAACTGTGAATATATAATTAAAAATATCAACAGCGATATCTACCATTTATGTTTCCACTTCTCGTTTAATTGCTTGTAAGGCTTGTTCAGTACCACTCTGAATGTGTTTGGTTATCATACCTGTAAACATTCCCATCATCCCTGAAAGTTTTATTTTCCAAATTGTCTCTAAACAACAGCCATTAGGTGTTTCTGTTATGGTTAGAAGTTTTTCTCCTTTGATAATACCTTTGGTAAATTTTGCTTCAATCTTTTCTTTGGGGAAAATAGTTATTTCTTGCATACACTTCTGATCTCTGAATGCAATTGTGATCTCACGCTTAACCGAATTCTCACTACTAGAAATATTCCTGATTTCTTTAGTACCCTTCCAGAATTTAGGCTCATTATCTAGGTCTGAAATAATTTCCCAAACTTTGTCTATTGAGGCATTAACATCAACCAGTGCATGAATTTCAGCCATAAAAAACGTCGACTATTCGAAAATATTAGGGTTCGTAAGAAATTAATTTAGAATATTAGTGATTTACATGATGGCAGAAATTTCATACGATGATTTTACTAAAATAGATCTACGCGTTGCAAAAATACAGACAACTGAAAAGATTCCTGGAAAATCTCGAATTATAAAAGGTACCATATCATTAGGGGATGAAATACGGGACGTAATAATTGGTGGTGCGGAATACTATGATCCGGAACAACTTGTTGGCAAAACTGTGATTGTAGTTGCAAACCTTGAAACTAAATCATTAGCTGGAGTGGAATCAAACGCAATGCTTTTGGCAGCAGATATTGATAACAAACCATATTGGTTGACTGTTGATGAGTCTGTTCCATCAGGAACAAAGATTAAGTAATCTTAATCATATTTCATTAGTTTTTTTTCTTCTAATGATGCATGTAAATTATTAACTGATCTGTATACATCATCTTCTTTTTTTGCACCAGTACAAACCAATTTTCCAGAGGAAAATAGGAGAATTACTGTTTTTGGATCAAGCATTCTATGTATTAATCCAGGGAATTGTTCAGGTTCATACATACTTCTGGGCAAGGTTCTTGCAGCTTGTTCCAAATGTATTTTTCCTCCTAGATTTATCGACGCAACAATATTTTGAATTGTTACTTCTGCATCTTTTTTAACTTTGATTCCACCCTTGCGTAACTTTGTAACTACTGTCTTTACAGCATTTCTTGACATTTGTTCAGATTTTGCACCAGTACAAACCATCTTACCTGAAGTAAAAATCAATGTTGCAGTTTTTGGGCTTTTAATTCTAAATACTAGACCTGGAAATTGGTCAGGATGGTATTCTACATCAGGAAAATTTTTTGTAATTGCATTTAAGTCCATTTTTTGATCAACCGTAGCAGATGCCACTACATTTTCAATACTTACAATTGGCTTTGTTTCTGGCAATATAGTTACCCTGAAAACCACTTTAATAAAAATACTCATTAGATGTTTTTTCTACACAGTGAATTTTAGAATAATATAGAATTCTGACGAATGGTTTAATTTACAAAATTATTGAGTAATATCATTGGATTTAATGAGTTTTGATTTAGATGAATTTTTTGGAATGGGTGATGATTCAAATCCACTTATGATGCTCATATGGATTTTACCAATAATTCTTTTTGTTTTTTATGGCCAAAGAATTCAGCTAATGGTATCGTCTAATGAAATTAAGAAAAGTATAGATAAATTAGAAAAATTTCGAAATGATGCAAAAGCTGAGTTTGTAAACTATGTAAAAAAATCACTTAATCCACTAGGTGATCCTGGAAAAAAACTAGAAGACTTTTTTGAATATTTTACCATTATGCCAGTCGATTTAGATCCAAATGGAATAGTTCCAAAAATTAATCACCTTGTTCGTTCAAGAGATGATTTTACTAAGATGCATGTAAAATCATTATTTAGTGAAATATCGGAACTTGAAACATCAAAAGTTCATAATCTTTTAGAAATTGTCACAACATTGCAAATGTTTCATAAAGCCACAAGGCATCTATATCTTACAGCAAAAAAACAAAAAAACTTTCCATTGATTTTACCACTACAAATGATGATACCTTTTGTTATTGAAGAGGCTTATGCGTTAAAAGATGCAATGTCTGCATTGAAAAACGCTCAACCCATTGGTGATGGTATAGGACCAATGGTCGTGGGTGGAATGATGATTGGTAATGAAAAAGAAAAAATCTCATATCAAACTGTTTTATCAAAATCTGAATATGAAGATAGAAAATTATTATTAATAAAGGCTGAAGGGCCAAATGCTACTGTTGGAAGAATAGGGGAAGGAATCGAAAAAATTTTTTCAAGCAATAAACCTGACTTAATCATAATGGTTGATGCATCATTGAAATTAGAAGGTGAAGATTCAGCATCTGTAGCTAAAGGCTTTGGTGCTGCAATGGGGGGAATTGGAACCGACAGATTTCAGATCGAGGATGTAGCAACAAAAAATAACGTTCCCATATTGGCAATAGTCATTAAGCAATCAATTCATGAAGCACTTACAATTATGACAAAAGAAATAGCAGATCAGGCATCGTCAGTCAGGTTAGAAATTGAAAACATGATTAAAGAAAATACAAAGCCAAATCAGACTGTTATGATTATCGGTGTTGGTAATACATTAGGTGTTTCACAATGAAAGACTCTGAAAAAAAATTCACTGTCAGTTATACCGAATTGGAGTGTAAATCTTGTAAGAAATTACTAACTAGAAAATTTGAGGATGGTGATATTGTATTTGAAGAAAATGGCAATTGTGATCAATGTGAAGGTAATTTACTAATTGTGAAAATATTTGGCGAGGTTATTGGCTAATTGTGGTGATGGTAACCCCATTTTCATTTGGAATGAACGTATGTTCTGCTTGTGTAACTCTTTGTCCATTACCTTCTACTAAAACCGGATATGCATGAACTGCCTTCTTTTTTATTAATACCTCCATAATCTTTCTAGCCTCACGTTCTTCCCATTCTGTTAGTAACCATCTTAATGCAAATGGAAGTAAATTGAAATTTTGCCAGATATAATCTAACATTCTATCGGCTTCTTTGTCTTTTGTTTTCTTTCTAGATGCCAATGCAAAAATATTTTTTATTTTTCCCTCATGAACAAAACCTAGTCCATCCCCAGTTGTAACAAATGGTTCACATGCAAATGCCTGATTCTCAGTAAATGAAAATGATCCAATTGACCAAATGTTTGGCACCGATTTACCAGCATGAATTGTGTACTGTTCTAATGAATGTCCACTTAGATTTGCAATTGGTAGACAACCAGATTGTTTAATAGTTTTTTCAATTGTTCTACCCACATCACTTGATTTGACACCAATTTTAATCATTGACATTGCATTGTTTAATGCAGATTCTGCAACTTGAGTAAGATGATCATATTCTGGATTATAGCATACAGTTACTGCAGTATCTGCAATGTATCCATTAATTTGTGCACCTAAATCAATTTTAATCAAATCATCATCCGATATTGTGAGTTCATCGTTTGGCTCAGCGGTATAATGTGCAGCAACCTCGTTCAAACTTGTATTTACTGGAAAGGCACATTTTGCACCACGCTTTTTTATTTCACTTTCAACCTCTTCGCAAATTTCATAAACAGTTTTTCCAACCCAGTTTTTCTTTCTGGTATTTTCACGAACTTCTCCAGCAATTTTTCCTGCTTTTATGTAATCATCTATTTCCATATAGGAATAATTTTTCTAACTCATTTAAAATCTATTTGTGTAGCTTAAATTGGGGCAGTTTTGTATCTCACTGGGATTGTGGTCTAGCTTGGTATGATTCTGCGTTTGGGTCGCAGAGGTCGAGTGTTCAAATCACTCCAATCCCATTTTAAATTTTAATAGATCTAATTTCTAGTGTAATTGCCAGACAATGAAGACGAGTTAGAGTAATGACTTTAGAATGAAGGAAACTTTTGGCTCTGAGTCTTGGCATAACTTTTTATCAAATTGTGGTATCGGAAAATAATTGGGTTTTGAAAGACGTGGCATACTTCTAATCGTTGGAATTATGTTTTTATTGATAGGTTTGATTGGAGCAGGGTTACCACCAATTTATGCAATAATAATCTCCGTCGTTATTTATGTAGGAATTAAGATTTTTGTCGGTAGACGCAAAAAGATTATTGCTGAAGCAGTTGGGGAAGGAATCTGTGTCAAATGTGGAGAAAAGGTGGTCAATAAGAAATGCCCAAACTGTGATGCAAAATCATGATAAATCATGCGTTTTGCTTATAGGTTTGTGTGTGAATTCTATCTGAATTGCTTCAAACATGTATGACTTTAACAAAAAGATCAACTTTTTCTCAATCTGAATTTATTATTCTTAATATTTTGACAATAGATAGCATATGTACGTAAAAATTTCGATAATTAGCTTATTTGCAATACTGCTAATCGCTGGTGCATCAACACCATCAATGGTTTCTGGTGAAGGTAGTGGATCATTATCACCTGATCTTGCGGATAAATATTCACCTGAATCTGCTTCTTGCTCTTTTCCTGATGAAACAATCACATTTTCCGTTGATAATAATACATATCAATTTGGAGATGAGATAAAAATTTCAGGACAAGTTATTCCAAAACAATCAACTAATTTTGCTGACCAATCAAAATCTTTAGTTTATGTAACAGTTCCTAAGTTCAAATCTACATTTATCACTCCATCAGATAGTTCAACACCAAACGTTGAGTCTACATCAACCTATGATGAGGATAATCCATCATCAATGGCAGCAACCACTGATCTTTCTATACTTGATTCTTCAATACGAATTGATGAATGTGGAAATTTTGAAACATCGATAAAAGTTCTACCATTAATTTTCAAAAATGGTATTTATGTTATTAATGCAAAGTATCTAGATTCAGAATCTCAGATTGACATCACAGTTATTGATGAAGAGTTCCAAAGAGGATGTTTTGCAGCACAAAGTTTTCTTTCTGAAAGTGGAAGGTGTGGTGATTTTAAAGGCGAGTCATCTGATGTAGCATATGAATCAGCACCAATGCCTGAAATTATTTTAACAGTAGATAAAGAGAAATATCTTCCAGGTGACACTGTAAAAATTTCAGGACAGATTATGAATGTTGTATATGATGATACATTAGAATTAACAATAGTATCTGAGAATACAACTCAAGAGACAGTTGAACCAATAACAAAATTATTTACTTTGCGTGGTGAGGAGCCTACATTCTCTCTTAAATATAATATTCCTAATGGCACTGCAGGTATAGGAACTTACTTAATTTCTGCAATAAGCCACTTGGATACAATAACTAAAACTTTGATTGTAGATGATGAATCAATTGTGACTGATTTTGCTGCTGAAAAAACTACTCATAAAAAGAAAATTATTTCTAAGCACAATAGGATCACTGTTTCAGAAATACAAATTTCATTAGGTGAGGAAACTTCTGAAGATAAAATATTGTTACCTAGAGTGCTCCAGGGCTCATTATTTACGGCTGCACGTGGTGATGAACCCTCCGTTAATATTCAGATTTCAACCTCTAGCGGCCAGTGCGTGATAGGGCAAGATTCTATATGTGCTGTCAATGATTCTACACGAAAATCAGGTTCAATATATGAACTTGTTCAAATTGATGGTGAAAATTACAATGTGAGATATACTGGTCCAGATGTTAGATTAGAGAAATTTACTATTATTCCTGAGAGTTCAAACACAGAAATAGATACTAAAAACTGGAATGTTAGTATATTGAAGGACGAGCAACCTACAAAGTTCTATTACAAGGTATCTCATGTGTTATTTGAGTAAAATAAAATAAAAGACATCACACTTTAAAAATATGAAAATTAATGTTTTGATGTTAAATCAAGATGATCCAAAAAAATGTACTGCTGCAAAATTAGTCAGATTTGGATTAGCAAAAAGAATTACAAAGACATCTACATATACACTTGTGTTACATCCATTTTCCAAAAAAACTCTATTGTCCAGCGACAGAAAAACTATTAGATCAATCACTGGAATTGATTGTTCGTGGAATTATGCAGATGATGTTTTTGAAAAAAAATATAGCGGAATATCAAGAAAACTCCCCCCACTATTGGCTGGAAATCCAGTTAATTATTCAAAACTTAGCAAATTAACTACAGTTGAGGCAATTTCATCTGCAGCATTTTTACTTGGATATGAAACACTGTCACATCAATTAATGGAGAAATTCAATTGGGGCCATACTTTCTTCGAACTTAATGAAAATCTTCTAAACGACTATCAAAATGCTAAATCAGAAGAAGATATACGCACTATCATTCATGAGTATGGTTATCAAGTTTAATCAATTTGTTTATCTTTCCAATATAATCGAAATACTATAGGGATTTATACTAGCATATTTGAGACGGGACGGACATGACATTTGAAAAATCAAGCTCAGGATTAGTACGCAGTCTTTCATTAAAGGACGCTGTAATGATTGGCGTCGCTTCTATGATAGGTGGCGCAATATTTGTTTTAGTTGGTCCTGGAATGGCACAGGCTGGGGCTGCACTGATGATTGCATTCTTGCTTAATGGTTTGATTACCGTATTCACTGCACTGACCTATGCTGAGTTAGGCTCTGCATTTCCTGCTACTGGTGGAGGATACAGATGGGTAAAACAAGGACTGCCAAGACCTAATGCATATCTTAGTGGATGGATGGCGTGGTTTGGCCATACTATTGCAGGAAGTCTTTATGCAGTTGCGTTTGGATCATTCTTTGGTTATCTTCTAAAGGC
>Ga0114933_10003966_pt1 | contig 14095 bp, 11 predicted proteins | sample 4SBtaG_FD_89691 | JGI IMG/M metagenome (GOLD analysis project Ga0114933, IMG submission 89691) | Deep subsurface microbial communities from Kolumbo volcano to uncover new lineages of life (NeLLi) - 4SBTROV12_W25 metaG | ecosystem: Environmental > Aquatic > Marine > Volcanic | place: Kolumbo...
ATTATTTTTATCAATTTGAATTTTTGAGTTAGATGCAATAATTGAATCATTAAGAGATATTTCTGAATCAATTATACAATTTTGCATAATAATTGAATTTTTAATTTTACAATGTGAAATTTTTGAATCATTTCCTATACTCAAATTAGGACCCAATGTAACATTTGGACCAATTATACAATTATCACCAATTATACATGGGCCAATTATTTTAGAATTTTCTAAAACCTGGGAGTTCTTTCCAAGCATTACATTATCAGTAATTTCAGAGCTATTATTTTGATTTCCTAGAAAATATGGTTCCATGTTTTTTAGAATTTCAGCATTAGCATGTATAATATCATTTGGAGTTCCTGTATCTTTCCAATAATCAGTTATCATTTCAAAACTAATTGTATTTTTTTCTTCTAACAAAATCTGTAATGCATCTGTAATTTCTAATTCATTTCTCCATGATGGTTTAAGTTTTGAAAAAATTTCAAAAATTTTTGGTGTTAGAAAATAAATTCCTGTAACTGCCAAATTTGTCGGAGGCTCTTTAGGTTTTTCCATAATTTTTGAAATTCTATTATCAGTTAGTTCTGCAATTCCAAATTGTTCAGGATTTGGAACTTCACATAATAAAACCAATGCATCATCATTTGATGTTTCAAATTTTTTTGATATGTTTTGGATTGATTTTTGTATAATATTATCACCTAAAAATGTCAAAAATTTTTCATTTCCAATGAAATCTTTACAGAGATTAATTGCATGTGCAATTCCTTTTGGTTCATCTTGTTCAATGTAGGTTAGTTTTACATTAAATTTTGTCCCATCACCGTAGTATTCTTTTACTTTTTGTGAACCAATTCCTCCTACAATTATAGCTATATCATTTATTCCACAATCACGTATTGCTTCAAGACAATATTGTGACATGGGTTTATTTGCGATTGGCAAAAGTTGTTTTGGGCCTGTATGTGTGAGAGGTCTTAATCTTGTACCATGACCCCCATGAAGAATAATTCCTTTCATTTTTTTTATCTCATTATAATTAATTAGAACTTTTCCAAGGAGTTGTATTTTGAACTATATCTGAATTGAATTTTTTCAAGATTTCAGGATTATTTAGATACCAATTAATTGTGTTTGTCAACCCATTATCAAAACTAGTCTTAATTTTCCAACCTAACTCATTAGAAATTTTTTTCGAATCCATACTATAGCGATAATCATGTCCAGGTCTATCTTCAACAAAATCAATTAAATCTTCAGATTTGTTCATTAAGTTAAGAATTTTTTTTACAATTGTAATGTTATCGATTTCATTATTTGCAGAAATATTGTATGTTTCACCATTTTTAGCATTTAATAAAGCAGATAAAACAGCATTGCAATGATCATCAACATAAATCCAATCTCTAATATTAGTTCCTTGTCCATAAATTGGAATTTTTTTATTTTGATTTGCTAAAATAATAGTTTTTGGGATTAATTTTTCATAGAATTGACAAGGACCGTAATTATTTGTACATCTTGTAATAATTACATCAGAGTCATATGTATTCACATATGATTTTATGAGTAGTTCTGCAGCTGCTTTAGTTGCAGCGTATGGATTGGAGGGATTAAAAGTAGATTGTTCAGTTGCAGTTCCAGATGATAAACTTCCAAAAACTTCATCAGTGGAAATTTGTAAGAGACGTTTTTTTTGTTTGGTAACAATATCTAAAAGGGTAAATGCACCACGTATATTAGATACTAGAAAAGGATCTGCGTTTTCTATACTACGATCAACAAAGGATTCTGCAGCAAAGTTGACTACAGCGTCACATTTTGTAATCAAATCTTCCATTAATCTTCTGTTTGTTATATTACCTTTAACAAATTCATATTTCTCATGATCTTGAATTTCTAAAAGATTGTTTTTATCTGAGCCATATAACTCAGCGTCTACATTAATTATTTCGAATTCGTTTGATTCTTTAATTAATTTTAAAATAAAATTACTTCCAATGAATCCTAAACCTCCAGTAACCAGTAATTTCATTATTAATGCTATTTTTGATTATTAATAAAAACTTAGGAGTAATCATACTAATCAATCCAAACTTTTATTGCAAATCATAATTTATCTTGATTTATGAATAAAGAAAGTTATGAAATAAAACTTGAGAAACATGATACAAGAGATATTAATAAAAATTCAGTCAATGGGAGTTTAACGGTAATTTGGAGAGATTGGGATAAAATTTTGAAAGATAACCCAAAAATGGTTTATGTAAGTTCAGTAAATTCGGGAGAGGTTAAAGGACCTCATATTCATACAAAACGTGATAGTTATTTTACGTGTATTCATGGTAAAGTAACTTTTGTTATAGAATCAGAAGAGGGTTTTATTGAGATCGAGAGTGATGCTGAAAAACCAAATTTAGTATATGTTCCAAAAAATGTTGCATCTGCGCATATCAACACATCAGATGAAACATCAAGAGTGTTAGTTTTAGCAAATATTGCATGGAGACCAAACGATAACGAAATGAAAAATGTAAATTTTGATGATTTTGAATGGTCCAAATTTAAAAAATAATGAAGTACATTGAAATCAAATAAAATTCAAATAAATTCTAAATCAGAATTTTTTCCAAAATATAGTAAATTACTCTTAGTTGTAATTTTTTTATCTTCGTTAATTATTAATCTAAGTTTTTTGGGATATGATATTCCAATAACAAATGATTCTTTAGATTATTTAGTTCATGCAAAAGAAATTAGTAATCAAGGTAAATTACCAATAGGAAATTATCCATCTAATGATGGATGGCCAATTTTGGTTTCAATCTTTTTAAATTTTTCAAATTCAGAGAGCTTTCTGAATGATAGTAATTTACAAAAGATTATAGCAACAATTTTGGTTTCAACAACATTAATACCAATTTACTTATTATGTAAAAAATTTGTTAGAAACGAAATTGCAATGATAAGTGGGTCATTGTATATTTTTCATCCATTAATAATTAAAAATTCATTTCAAGGATTAACTGAATCGTTTTTTATTTTATTAATTGCATTTATGTTACTATGTATGATTTCTAAAAACAATAAGCTTTCCATGTTGGGAATATTTTTAATTTCAATTGCATCGGTGGTAAGGTATGAGGCAATAATTTTAGTAATACCATTTACTATCTCTTATTTTTTAAAAAATAAATTTACTAAAAAAACTGTACTTGTATTTTTAGTTGGATTATTAATTTTTGTTTCAATAATATTACCAGTTTCAATGATGCGTATTGAAGCGATAGGCAATGATGGAATTTTTAGTAATATTACTGGTAGTGGGGTATATTTTTCAAATCATATAATTCAAGGAATTCCCGAGGACGATATTATTCCAGGTGAAGATTATTCAAACAAATCATTAAATTTTATAAGTAGATCAGCCGAAATTTTTGTCATATCAATTGGTTTGACTATGATACCGTTTTTTATTTTTGTTATTCCAACTGGGGTATATTTTTTCTTTAAGAATAGAAATGTAAACACTTGGGTTTTAGTAATATTTGCAATTGCATTATCGTTACCAGTTGCATATGCATTTGGGAGAGGAATTAGCGAGCCAAGATATTTGTTTGTTTTATTTCCTATATTCTGTGTAATTTCATCATTCACATTACAAAAAATTCAAGATGTTACAAAATCTAAAGTAATTATTTTTATCATATTATCATGTGTAATTTTTTCTACTTCATTATTAGTTAATGAATCAAGAGAAAATATCATGTTTGAGAAAAACGCATTTGAAAATGCAGTAATAATCACATCGGTAGCTAATGGAATAAATTATTACTCGCAAAGTAAATACATTGAAGCAGCTGATTTGTCAGATGGATGGCCTGATACTCCAGAATTTGACAAAGGTAGAGCTCCAGGTACAAAAACAAATAAGTTTTTAACTTCAGAATATGATTCTCTTGAAAAATTCATTCAAGAAACACGAGGATATGATTATGAAAATCAAAGAAATGGTTTAACACATTTGATAATAGATAAACATACAGAAGATAAAATTTTGAGAAATATAACTAATAATGAATCAAAATATGATTATTTAGAAAAAATTGAATTAAATTTAAAAAATGATATTCAAGAATTAATTATTTATAAAATCAATTTTGAAAAATTTGATGATGTAATATCTAAGAAACAATAGTCTGAATAACAAGATCCTGTTCTTGTTTTGTTATGCCGGGATACATAGGAAGTGATAAAATTTGTTTGTATAGTAATTTTGAATTTTTAAGATTAGATGTTTTTGAATATTTTTTAATTAATGAAAATTCATGAAGAGGTTTGTAGTGTACAGAGGTTCTTATACCATTTTTTAAGAATTTTTCAAATAATTTATCCCGTGTTAGAGTAAATTTTGGCGTTACTCTAATAATATAAAGATGGAATGTGTGTTCATTTTTTGAATGCATTTCTGGGCATAAAATTCCATCTATATTGTTCAATTTATTCTCATAGTATTTTGCTGCATTCCATCTTTTAGTATTAAATGATTTTAGTTGCTTTAATTGACTTATGCCTAGTGCACATCTTATTTCATCTAGTCTAAAGTTATAACCAGGTTCATCGATATCGTATTCCCATGGTTTACCTTTTGAAAATCTTTGGTTAAGTGATTTAGTAATTCCTTGATTTTTTAATTTTGTAATTCTATTTGCCAATTTTCTTGATTTTGTTAGAATCATTCCTCCTTCCAGTGTTGTTATATTTTTAGTTGGGTAAAAGCTAAAACATCCAGTATCTCCAAATGTTCCAACATGCTTATTTTTGTAGTAAGTTCCTATTGCATGTGCACAATCTTCAATTACATATAGATTATTTTTTTTAGCTAGTTTCATTATGTCGTTTATTTTGCAAGATTTACCAGCAAAATGAACAGGTATTATCGCTTTAGTTTTTGTATTAATACATTTTTTAATTGATTCAAGTGATATATTCAAATCATCATCAACATCAGCTAAAACAGGTGTTCCACCAGTTTGAATAACTGAACTTGCGGTTGCTGCAAAAGTAAGATCAGGAACAATTACTTCATCATTTAATCCAATTCCTAATGATTTTAAAGATAAGAATAATCCAGATGTTGCATTTGAAACTCCTATGGAGTTTAATGAACCACAAAATCTGCCAAATTCAAATTCAAATTTTTTTAAATTTGGGCCATCAGTCAGTAAAGGGGAATTCAAAGCTTTCATAATTGCCAATTTGTCTGCCTTTGTGATTGTAGGATAAAAAAACGGAACTTTCATTTTTTTATTATTAAATGCGTCAGGTCTTTTTGTCATGCTATTTCAGAATTTTTCAATCTTATTAATTATCTACGTATGAAAGATTATGATAAAGATTCAAAGTATTTTCAGCCATTTTTTTAGAATTTGCTACATTTAGAACATGTTCAAAGCCAGAATTCCCTAATTTTTCTAATAATAAATCATTTTTTAATAATTTCAGGATTGCATCTGCCAGTTGATTAGAATTTTCAGGTTCAACTAATATTGAATTTTCATTATTAGAGATTGTGTATGGTATTCCATGAGCAGTTGTACTAATAACTGTCTTTTTGAATGCAAATCCATCTAGAGGTGTAAGGGGTGACAATTCCCAACGCGATGGCAAGACTAAAAATTCACATTGTTTATATGCAGAAATTACTTCTTCACGCTTTGGATTTTTTATAATTATAATTTCATTATTTATATCTAAATTAGAAATTATTTTTTCCATTTCATTTTGAAAACCAAAATCAACTCCCATTACAACAAGCTTAGTATTTTTCATTAATTCATTTTGTTTAATCTTGTTAATAGCTTCTAATAATATATCAATTCCTTTTACTTTGTTAAATCTACCTAGAAATAAAAAATATTTTTCATTGATGTTATGTTTTTCTTTGAAATTTATTTGTCCATCATCCATTTTTTCTAAATTAATTCCATTTTTAACTATATGGCATTTTTTAGAAGCATTGAATTTCGAAAAAATTTTTTTTTCATATTCATTTGCAACTATAATTTTTGTTGAATTATTAATTATGTAATTAATTAATGGTTTTTGAAAAAAATATAACAAATTTGTAAGAAATCCTCCATGTGTAAAATCAGGATGAGTAAACAATCCTCCTTGATCAGAAATTATCAATGGAATTTTTTTCTTTTTAGCTACAAATGTTGCAATTAATGATTGGAAACTTCGTATACCTATAGAATGGATAATATCTTGTTCATCATTCATCATTTGCTTATAGATTCCAGGATTTACAAAAAATAATTTTATTGAAAACCAAACATGTGAACGGAAGATTTTGAAATTATCAATTTTTTCATATCGAGGTAATTTTTTGTTAAATGTATGTGAATCATTACTAAAATCCATGTCAGTGGTATAGATTTTTACATTATTATTTTTCTCAGAAAATTCTCTAGCTAGATCTAAACATAAGAACATTATTCCACCAAATTGTGTAGCAGGTAATGATGCAGGACAAACTAAGCCAATCTTCATATTAAAATTTAAAATATTCTTTAATTATATAGAATTGACTAACAAATTGTTCTAAATGATTTAAAATTTTAACCGTCATGAATAATTACTTCTGCCAAGCAAATACATTCCTCCATTCGAGATAGAAATGATGCAAGAAGCATCCCATGAACAACTATTTTTTGAAAAGTAGTTTTTTTAGCATAGTTTCTTCCAATGAATGAGATTATAATCTCCCGATATTTTTGCAAAAGCATTAACTAATTTTTCTGTAATAATTATTTCAAATTATTTTGTTAAACTAGATCTATTTCATCAAATGTATATTCAGATGGATTTTCATTCATCGATGTTTACATCATGATTTTTTAGACATTCTTTGATATCAGAAACATTTTTGACGTTAGAAATTTCAGAAATTGAAAATTTTACATTAAAATGACTTTCTAATTCATCAAGTAATACTAGACCATTAAAAGAATCCCAAGATTCAATATTTTCAGGACCAGATTGATCATTTATAGATGATTCAGGAATTGAAAAAACTTTTGCGACAATAGAATTAACTTGGTTTGTCATTATTCAACTTCCACCTTCAAGTGTTTTGGCGATCTTATTTCATTATTTAATGTATAGATCCAATATTTGTTTTCTTTTTTGAAACCATGTTCAGATAAGAAATTTTTTGCAGGTTCATTTTTTTGTGTTGGAATAAACTCTCCTTCAACTTGTTGAACACCTGCATTTTTAGCATCGATTAAAATTTGTGATAAAAGTGCATCTTCAATACCTCTGCCCATTATTCTACAACTTAAAAGAAAAGTATCGATAATCCATGAATGTTCAGTTTTATTAACTATGTAAACGCCTGTGATTCCATTATCACCAAATTTATCATGGACTTGGGCACAATAAACATCAAATTTTGAATCACTTGATAATTTTTGAATTTCATTTTCTTGATATCTTTTTGTTGTCAAATTAAATTGGTTAGTTTTTAATGTTAATTGTGAAATTCTTGGTATTAAGAATTGATTAGCTTTTTTAATTTTTATTTTAATATCTAATTGTTTTAAAAAATCATCAAGATTGGAAACTGATTTTTTTAATTTTTTACGCTCTCTTTGCTCTGCATACATTTGGCCTCTCTTAAAATCTTCATCAGTTTTTTGTAAAACATTAAAATCATTAAGATTGTTTAAAATCGATACATATTGTGAGGGATCATTTGGTAATGGTATAGTTAAAACCTCTGGAAATTCATTAGATATTCTTTCTTGATTGATTTTATCATCGTCAAAAAATACAATACTGTTTAATCCAATATTTACTTCTTCAGAAATTCGATTTAGATTTTCTGCTTTATCATCCCAATTAATTTGGAATGATGCAAAATGTTTTTCGCGTAAAATCATTTCAGGATGCTCTTTAATCACTTTGATAGCTTCATCAAAATTATTTTTACTATTTATTGCTAAAATAATTCCTTGTTGCCATAATGATAAAAGTTGTTTTTGAAATTCTACAAATGCTTTTCCATTTGCAGTTTGTCCTAATTCAATACCATCAAATCCATCTTCGCCTACAACTCCTCCCCAAAGAGTATTATCCAAATCTAAAACAATACATTTTCTATTTATTCCTAAAGTTGGTTTAATGTAACTCATTAATTCATTTGCAAAATATGGTAAAAAATCAAATGCAATTTGAATATCACCAATGAAAAATTGTCTATAATCAAAAACATTTCTTTCGCCATATTTTCGAATGAACAGGTCAAAATCATGAAAAAATAATGAATTTTGTTCTTTTGAAAAATTAATCAATTCAGAAGTAAATTTATTTATCATGTCATTAAAACCGAATTTAGATTTATTTTCCAATATTCCAATAGGAGAAGATGTTCCTGGATTAACGATAGAAATTACTAATTTTTTTTCTGAATTATTTTGGAAAGTTGTGATTAAATTTTTTATTTGGTTGATTTTTTCGTTAATAGCATCTTTACGATTTTGTTCAGAAAATGAATACGCAAAATGAAAAAAATTTCCTAATATCTTTCTTATATCAATAATTAGAAATGTAATGTCTGGATTAAATTTGTATAAACTACTATTTGAATCTAAAATTTCTTGATTATATTGATCGTATCCTGCAATGAATGAACTATATCGAATATTTAGTTCTGCAGATTTTACTTTAAGACATTCGTCTAATCCATTTATTGTAAAACTAGAAAGAATAGCGATTTTAACATTCTTTGAATTATCAGAGATTTTTATATTTTTTGATGCAGAAATATAATCAGAGATTTTTTGTTCCATATGAATAAAATTTTCATTTCAACAATAAATCTTGTGTATTAATAATATGTTTTAGAAGGACATTTTTTCAGATACATATCTCTTAGTTTGTTTTTAGTTTTCCAGAAGCTGCATAGAAAATACTATTTTTTGGGATATTTTTAGAAATTATACTTCCTGCTCCAATATGAGACCAACTTCCAATTTTTATTTTATCTCTAGTTACAACACCACTTCCAAAAAAAACTCCTTCTTCAATTACGAGTTCACCACTGATATTACAGCCAGGAGAAATTATAACAAAATTTTCTATTTTACAATCATGACCTATGGTTGAATTAAAGTTAATGTATACATGTTTACCAATTTGAATATTGGTAGAAATAATTGTGCCATTTTGGATTATTGTACCCTCCGCAATAGAGGAAAATTCAGGAATTAAAACAGATGGATGTATAATTTTTGGAAATATTGCATCATGATTTTCTAATTCCAGAATAATCTTTTTTCTGATTTTAGGATCTCCTATTGCAACACAACAACCAATCGGAAATAAATCAGAGTGTAAAAGCCAATCGATGTTTCCTAATACAGGAATTCCATTAATAGATGAATTTTTTAATGTTGGATTATCATCGACAAATCCTATAATATCAAATTCTTTTTTAATTTTGTCACATTGCAAAATTGTTGATAAAACTTCTTTTCCAAATCCTCCTGCACCAACTATTATGATTTTCAAAGTATCTAACTTTTTTCCAGTTTTTATGATTTATAACATTTGAGAAGTGAAAAGACTAACAAATTATATGTTATTAACAAAGAAAGTTTTTTGAGAAAACATGGTAGAAGTAGTTTCAGAAATTGGAATTAATTGGGATGGAGATTTTGAATTACTAAGAGATATGATAAATAAATCCAAAGATGCAGGATGTGATGCTGTAAAATTACAAGCATTTGAGAGAGCAACTTGCAATAATCATCCAGAAACGGATAGATTGTTGAGTTCATCTGTTACTCAAAATAATATTGAAAAAATTGATGAATTAGCAAAAAATATAGATATTGAATGGTTTTGTACACCAATGTATTCAGGTGCAGTAGAATTTTTAGAACCATTTTTGAAACGATTTAAAATTAGAGAGATAGATGCAAGAGAATTAGTGAAAGGAAATAATACAGAGTTAGTAGATCGGATTTTAGAGACCAAAAAACCAATAATAGCAAGCACGGAAAATATTCCTATCAAACACACAGATATTTCTAATTTAAAATGGCTTTACTGTATTCCAAAGTATCCGTGTGAATATACTGAAATAGATTTTGAGAAAATGAAGTTTTTTGATGGATATTCAAATCATTGCCCCAGTATTTCTGCACCTGTAGATGCAGTGAAAAATGGTGCAAAAATTATTGAAGTTCATACAACTTCAGATAAAACAAAAGAATTCATAGACAATAATGTAAGTTTTGATTATAATGAATTAACACAACTTGTTGAAGAAATACGTATGATAGAAAAAGAATTACGGTAATAATGATAAGCAGTAATACTAAATAACTAATTTTTTTCAAATTTGTTATGAAATATTGTACTAAATGTTTAATGCCTGATACTAGACCAAATATCAAATTTGTAGACGGTGTTTGCCAAGGATGTATTTCATATGAAAAACAAAAAACAACTGATTGGGAAAAACGTTGGCAGGAATTAGAAAAATTATGTGAAAAACATAGAGGAATAAATGGTGATAATTACGATTGTATTATTGCAGTTTCTGGTGGGAAAGACTCTCACTTTCAGACATATCTAATTAAAGAAAAATTAAAGATGAATCCATTACTAGTTAGCTCAGGCAATATAGAATGGACCGAAACAGGGAAAAAAAACTTAGAAAACATTTCCGAAGCATTTGGCTGTGACATGATTGTATCTCATCCTAATCGTCAAGTAGCAAAAAAAATGATGAAAAAAGCATTTGAAGAGATAGGTTCTCCTGGATGGTATTTAGATAGTAGTCTTTATTCATTTCCAATTAATATGGCAATGAAAATGGGAATAAAACTAATTTTCTATGGTGAAGATGTGAATTATACTTACGGTGGAGAATATTCACAAGAGACTCCGTCTGCTATGATGCAATCGAAGAATGATGTTGTGAAATCAATATGGGAAGAATGGTTCAATGATGGAGAAATTACACAGAGAGATTTACAATCAATTAAACATCCAGATGAAAATGAAATGAGAGAATTTGGATTAGAGCCAATTTACTTGAGTTATTTTGTTCCATGGAATTCAATTCAAAATTATGAAGTTGCAAAAAGATGGGGATTCAAACATCTAGGTCACGAATATGAAAGAGAGAATAATTTAGAAAACTTTGATCAAATAGATTCATTAAGTTATTTGCTAAATCCTTCATTAAAATTTCAGAAATTTGGCCATGCAATGGCAACAGATTTTGCTTCAAAAATGATTAGATATGGTTTGAAAACTAGAGAGGAAATGATACCATTTGTTGAAGAACATGACGGTAAACTGGATCAAGGTATTGTTGAAAAATTCTGTAGTTTTACTAATATGTCGATTAATGAATTTTATAGAATTTTAGATAAATGGTATAATACTGACTTATTTGAGCAAGATGATCATGGTATATGGCATAAAAAATTTGCTGTTGGAGTAGGATTAAAGTAAAGTTTTAATCAGAAAATTTTTTTTTAAGACAGAAATAAATTAAAACTTCTATAGTTTGAGCCAATACAAAAGAAATTGCAAGACCGACAATACCAAATGTTAAACCTAAAATCAGAAAACCAGTTACAAATGTAGTAACCTTACTTAATTTCCCAATTAAAACAAATTTACTTTTTTCCATACCTAATAATTGTGACATGTAAAAATATGCAATGGTTGCTGGAATAACATCAATACTCATAATTTGAATCGCAGGAACAACTTCCTCATATTTCGGGAATAGAGAAGGAATTACGGTTGGGGCAAGAATAATAGTAATAACACAAGTAATGACACTTAATATTATTGTGTAAGTCTTTAATTTTTTATTTTTATTCCCACTAGCATCATGTGATAAAGTGTATTTGAAAACTATTCCAGGTATGACGAACAAAATAGTTACAACTTGTAATGCTAAGCTATAATTTCCTAGAATTGTGAAACCCAAAATTGGTGCAATGATTAATTTATCAATTTGTCCATCAAGTGCAGTACTAATACTAATAACATAATTATTTATGATAAATCCAATTTTTTCTTTTAATAATGAAAAATTGAATTTAGAATCACGAAAACCTCTAAAAATAATATATACATATCCAACATAAGTTAATGCCAATGCAAAAATTATACTTTCAGGACCAAAAGCAAAATAAAAACCAAGTCCTAAAGAGAATGTAAGGAATTTTTGTAAAAGTACAAGTTTTACATAATCATTATAATTTTTCTTTCCTAAGATATATCCAGTACCAAGAATATGTAAAATATATCCAATAATTAAAAATCCAACATCTAGTCTATTTTGAAAAATACCGACAATTGTTAAAGCTATTAATCCACCAAGCATTGAAATTGTGTTAAATGTAGAGTTTAGTTTTACATTCTTGGCATTATATACTACAAGCGTGTTTTGCGTACCAAACAATGCAACCATGGAAATTAGTGCAGCTATTCCTAAAACATATGAAATTTGGCCATATTCTTCTGGTAAAAGAAATCCAGCTATCAAGAACCAAAAGAGAGCAGAAAATCCACTTCCTACAGTATCAGTAAAACCAACTAAAAACAGACCTTTTGGAAAATTAATTTTTAATTTCATAAAATCACATCATGAATAAATTTCATCGAGCATATTGGCAAAATTTTCAGATGCAGTACCTGGATTTTCCAAAAATGTATCAACATATTGTTCTCCATTTTTTATCAATTTTTTTTGTAGATCAGAATCAAATAGAATTTTTTCAAAATCATTCTTGTCTAAATCATTATGAAAAACGGAATAAACTGCATTAGCCTCATCATAATCAAATATTTTTTCTTCTAGTAGAGTAATATTCAGTACGGGTTTTTTTAACATTAGTGCCTCAAGCATTGTAGTAGAAGGAATTAATTCTGAATGAATATTTATTAAAACATCGCAATTTGCAATGAGTGATTTACTAGATTCAGATTGGAGGATTTGGACATTTGGATTTATTGTTTTTATTCGTTGTTTTAGAAATTCATTATAAGGATCTCTTGCAGGATGAAGTTTTATTTGTAAATTAACATCTTTAAAATTTTCCATGATTAGAAAAATTTTTTTGAATAAGATTTCAAGATTTAAAAATACATCCGTATTAAGTTGGGCATTAGTCCATTCAAAGTTTTGTGTTGTTATTAGAACAGATTTTTTTTTAGATTTTCTAGAAATTTGTTTTCTAAAAAAATCATCATGTCTAGGACTTCCAGATAATATGATTTTTTGAGGTGAGATTTGCTTGTGTGTTAGAAGATTGTCTTTTTGTTTTTTTCCCCATAAAGCAACTTTATCTTTAAAAGTAGAGGTATCAAATACATCAAATCTTGTGTCTTCTAAAGTATAATTTGCATATGCATGTTGAAGCATTATTGCTTCAATATTATTTGAATCAAAATCCAAAATAGCCTTTTCAGTTTCACCTAAATAATTATGATGGATAATGCAACTAATATCTAATTTTTGATGAATACTTTTAGCTAGTACAATCAATTGAGAATATTCGGAAATTCTTTCTGTGATTATTGAAAATAATGCCTTGTTAATTAAATTCCAGAAAGAAGTATTTTCAATGGAAAATAATTCTTCAAAAGATTGTTTATTATTCTTCCAAACATCTAATACAATTCCTAAAAATTCTTTTTCAATTTTTTTAATTTCATCAACATCATCATTTGAAATGAAAGTGTTTGGATAAATCAGTTTTATATTATTTTTAGAAAGGATTTTAAAAGAATCGATATCAATAATTGGTTTTCGTCTATTTAGAATTACAATTTGAGTTTCATTTGAATTTAAATTTTCAAAGAATTTAGAATAGGTCTTAGGGTCAATTTCTAGAAAAAGAATAATTTTTTTCTGAATATTTTCATCTAACGAATATTTTTGAAATTTTTCTTGAAATTTATTAATTGTGTTTTTTGTTTTATTGATCAATGAACGAGATAACGGCAAAGAAAAAGACAAACCTCCTAATTTTAGTTCAACAGGTAATGAATCCCA